>Ga0172376_10001844_pt1 | contig 26676 bp, 18 predicted proteins | sample Lak35m_FD_121114 | JGI IMG/M metagenome (GOLD analysis project Ga0172376, IMG submission 121114) | Freshwater microbial communities from Kabuno Bay, South-Kivu, Congo - kab_092012_35m | ecosystem: Environmental > Aquatic > Freshwater > Lake | place: Democratic Republic of the Congo: South-Kivu...
AAAACGATCCGTGGGAATTCAAAATATTAGAAATCATTCCAACAACGCAATTAAAGTCAGATTGGATACTTCGCAGTATTATGATTTTTATCTATCCAATGATGAAATTGAGTATGATCAGGAGACTGTTTTCTCTACAGATCTTATTGGTGTGAGTGATGGATTGGTTTTACCTGTTAATATTGAATTAAACACTAGCCAATGTTCGAGCCAACCCATCCTAAATTATGGTGATTTCGACTCAGAAAATACCTTGGTTTCTAATAAGTTTTATCCATTTGATGATTTACAATTACCTGAATGTTATTCTTTGAGTGGTATTTGTGATATCGGTTTGACGGGTATTGATAATGGATTGACTGAAGAAATGTCAGGGGCAACATTGTTCTATACAAGAGGTCTCTTACCCGATTTAAATAAATTTGATCGTTTGGGTTATGATAGAAGACTTAAACTAATATCCGTCACATCGAATGTAAGGTCACCAAACATTAGATTTTCAGGAATTTCGGATAGTACAGTATATAACATCGTCTCCAAAATAGATCCTTCGATTGGATATTATCACGAATTATATGGTGGTTTTTATCAAGGATTCTACAAATTGTTCCAATACGACTGGGAGGTTTTACCCGAAAGATATGAACTCGGTTGGACCATGGAAACCCTGATCAAACCAAGAATTTGGAATGAATACTCCCCAAGTGCGGGTGAAACGACCTTAAATGAAGTATATCCCAATAATGCCGGTATTTTCTTTTATTTGGGAACAAGGGCTGAGGATAAATTTTACCATTACGCTACAGGTCATCCCGAAAGTTATACGGCATATACAAGGGTAACCGAAGATTTGACTTGTTTAAAAACTTGTTCATGTTCCCAAACAGGATATACATCCGACTGTTACAATATATATCCAATTTCAGGGGACACATACCAAGGAACTGACTGTACCGTCTGTGGAAACGCTTGTGAGCACAAAGTTGTTGCAATTCCACCGAAGAATCCAACCATAGATGTGTTATCAAATTCATTTGCGATTAGATTATCTGGCGACCCTAAAAACCCGAAAATTAATATCAGAACAATCACCATAACGGGGGCTTGTGAAACTACTGCAACTTGTGAAACAAAAGAATACTACATCACAGGTTATTCTGTAAATAACATCTATTCAAACATTGGAATTTACGATGTTTGCTCCGGAAGTACGAATTATGTTGATTTCTTGGATACAGAAAAGTGGTTACAAGTCGATGTGAGTTTCAAACGATATACTTTTTATGAGGGTTGTGATTTACTTTACGAAGGGGGGATTGGTGAGATGAGTTCGTTAATTTATCCAGCAACGGAAAGAAATGACACTTTGAGTTTAATAAGACCCCCATATACTCATGATGAAGAGGTGGAATATCCTGTTCAAAGAGTTGTTATGAATCGAGATTTTATCGATTCGAGGGACAAACGACTTGGAACCTTGAAGGTTTATTTAAACGGATATTTGTTCATGATTGTTGAAAACTTCGAAGAAATTATACCTCGACCTCTCGATACTGAAAAAGAAAAACAGGTCGGAGTTAGTTATTCTATGTCTTGGGGTGGTGGAACTCAAGGATTAAGAGAAAATTTGACGTTTGAATCTTGCACAGGAACAACACTCCAACAGGATCCTGAACTTTTCCCTGATTCTGTTCTTTCGGGAACATCACTTTCACAACTGGAAACAGGAATTCTTTTAGAAAAATACTTTGGTGGAACTTTTGATGGTGGTATTTCTGAATTCAGATTCTATGCCGAACCCTTAGATGGGGGACAAATACAACACAATAATAGAATTTTATCACCAATCTATGATTTATTCGATTATTTTTGTCTAAATTGTGGAAGTTTTGAACCCCTACCAAGTAGAACTCCAACTCCAACCCCAACAGTTACTAGAACACTAACCCCAACTCCAACAATTACTCCAACAGAGACAGTCACACCAACAATTACTCCAACAGAGACAGTCACACCAACAATTACTCCAACAGAGACAGTCACACCAACAATTACGCCAACAGAGACAGTTACACCAACAATTACTCCAACAGAGACAGTTACACCAACAATTACTCCAACAGAGACAGTTACACCAACAATTACTCCAACCGTAACTCCAAGTATATCAGTCACACCTAGTGTTACTATTACACCAGGATTATCACCAACAGAAACACCAACAAACACCCCAACCCCTACAACTACTCAAACAATTACACCCACAAAAACTCAAACACAAACACCAACCACCACCACAACACCCACAATCACTCCAACGGTTACCAAAACACAAACACCTACAATTACAAATACACCAAGTAGTACCTCTACCCCAACAATTACCCCCTCAATCACTAAGACACCTGGTTCTAGTCCAACACCATCTCCATCACCACCTCCTGCAGGTATCAACACTGTTTTCTTAAGATTTCCTTTATTATGACAGCGAAAGAAATAAATGATAAAATTGTTGAGTTGTACCAAACAAAACCAAATAATTGTACAGGTATATTATATACCCGTAAAATTGTTGACGGGATTATGACTGATGAGTGGGGTTTCACTTATATTGTGAATGAAAAAAAACCACTTGAAAACTTAAGTTCGAGTGAATTAGTTCCAAAAATGGTGAAATTTGATGATTCAGAAATCAAAACTGATGTTATAGAAGGAACAAATAAATTTACCGCTTTGCAAAATTGTCCATGTGATTTTTATTATTGGACACCAGATCTTTGTAGTACAGAAACAAGACCACAACCTCAAACGGGTAGAAACATTCCACTTGTAGGTGGAATTCAAATTAGTAATCCTGTCTTCAATGTACCAGGTGGAATTGGTTATAGTTATGTGTCGGGAACTTTGGGTTTTATGGCTGTGGATAGTAATGATGGATCAATTGTTGGTGTTACGAATAATCATGTGATAATTCAAGACGCATTTAGAGTTGACCAATGGAATTCATCTCTTGTGATGAGAAGTGCAAATGGTCAAGTTGTTGCACAACCAAATGGTAGTTCACCTAATAGCGATCGTGTTGTAGGTGGAGTAAAAAGATATGTTCCTATGTTGAAATCAGGGACCGGATTGAATTATGTGGATGGTGCTCTTTTGACGTTGGACCCTGCTTATTTTTCGGATAGTGAGAGTTTTAAACAATTTGGTTTTACTGGATTTACTTATCCTTTACCATTTGCAACCACATCCGAAATTGATAATTTAATTTTCAATAATTGGAACTTTTATAGTGTTGGTAAAACAACGGGAATAAAGGGGGAGGGTGCGAGTAAACTATTTTTCAACGGATATGCGACAATTTCATTAAGTAATGAGTTGCAAAATTCTGAAGAAGACTCGATATTTTCTAATGTAATTTCCTATATTGCATCAGCGTCAACTATAACACCAGGAAATACTTGTTACGACCCCATTTATGCGGGAGATTCTGGTTCTGCTTTAGTTGCAAATATAAATGGTACTTATAAAATAATTGGGTTATGTTTTGCAGGTACGGGCGGATCATACCCTGGTATTGGTGGTAATTTTTTAAGATTTACCGTTGGTTACGCCTGTAGAATTGACAAAGTTGCAGAAGAACTTGAAATTAGTGCTTACACAGGTCAGACAGTTAATTTTTCAGATAGAAACAACAGGGAAGTTGTTTATGTTTCAGGACAATCATCACAAAACTCAATCACTCAAGGAGGGAAAAAATATTGGCAAGTTGGATTAAGTGATAATTAATCTTTACCTATCATTTTCTTGTTTTATGATTTGAGTAAAAATAAAATTCAAATCAAAACAAAGTGACCATATTTGTTCAAATTGCGTCTTATAGGGACCCAGAATTAGAAAAAACAGTGCGAGACATGATCGCAAATGCCGATAGACCCGAAAAACTCAGGTTTGGTATTGCAAGACAATACAGTGATGAAGATGGATTTGATAAATTGGAAGAGTTCAGAAATGACGATCGATTTAGAATCTTGGACATTCCTTATACCGATTCAAACGGAGCTTGTTGGGCTAGACACTTGATACAACAACTCTATAGAAATGAAACCTATACACTTCAAATTGACTCACACATGAGATTTGAAAAGGGTTGGGACTCAACTTTGATCGATATGATTGATCAACTTCAAGAAGATGGATATGAAAAACCATTATTGACGGGATACGTTAGTTCTTTTGATCCTGATAATGATCCCGCAGGAAGAGCAAGAGAACCTTGGAGAATGGCGTTTGATAGATTCATCCCCGAAGGTGCTGTATTTTTCTTACCTGAAACAATTCCTGGTTGGCAAGAATTAACAAAACCCGTACCAGCTCGGTTTTATTCTGCACATTTTTGCTTTACATTAGGTAAATTTTCAAAAGAAGTTCAACATGATCCTGAATATTACTTCCACGGAGAAGAGATTAGCATAGCAGCAAGAGCTTATACACATGGATATGATCTATTCCACCCACACAAAGTGGTAATTTATCACGAATACACTAGAAAAGGAAGAACAAAACAATGGGACGACGATAAAAAGTGGGTCGAAAAGAATAATCGTTGTCACCAAAAAAATAGACAATTATTTGGTATGGACGGTGAAGAACAAATTCATTTTGAGGATTTCGGATTTGGAAATGTTAGGACACTCAGAGAATATGAAAGATATTCAGGTCTTCTTTTCAGTAAAAGATCGGTTCAAAAATATACTTTAGACAAAGGATATCCACCAAATCCAAATGACTATGCAACCGAAGAGGATTGGTTGAATTCATTTACAAGTCAATTCAAACATTGTATTGATGTTGGTTATGATCAAGTACCCGAAAAGGACTATGATTTTTGGGTTGTTGCTTTCCATGATCACAAAGATGAGACTATCTTCAGGAAAGATGCTGATAAAAATGAAATCCAAGGTTTCTTCAGAGATCCTGACGGGTATTGTAAGGTTTGGAGAACCTTCAATGCTGAAGAAAAACCAGCGTATTGGGTTGTATGGCCACACTCAGAGAGTAAGGGGTGGGGTGAAAGAATAACAGGAAATTTATAATCATGAAAAAAATAATAAGTTTTTCTTTATTCGGTGATGATCTAAAATACCTAAATGGTATGTTGTGTAATTTGGAATTACGTCCCCAAATCTATCCCGATTGGATAGTGAGAATATATTGTTCTTCTAAATTACAACCCGACTATATAAAAAAGTTGATGAGTTTTGAAAAAACTGAGGTCGTTATTATTGATGAACAACTATCAAATATCTTACCACCCATGACATGGAGATTTTTACCTTACGACGACGAAGATGTTCAAATTTTTATTTCAAGAGATGCCGACTCAAGGTTATGTTATCGTGAAAAGGTTTGTGTGGATTTATTTGAAAAATCAGAAAAATTGTTTCACTCGATAAGAGACAACGCAAACCACAGCGACACAATGGGAGGAATTTGGGGTGTGAAAAATGATCGAAAATTTTCTATGAAAAATTTAATATTAGAATCTTCTGTGAATGATAATTATGGATCAGATCAAAATTTCTTGAGACAATTAGTAGTTCCACATTACAAAGATTCAATATTAATACATTGTTCTTATTTTCAAAAAACATTTCCAATTCAACCAGTTAACCACCACTTTGTGGGTGAAGTTTTTCCTGCGGACAATTATGGACAACCTTATAACCATGTTTTCTATTAACCATGAAAGTCTTGATCCAACTAACATTCAATAACGGATTAGGGAATTTATATTGTGGTGCGACAGAACTATTGAATTTTGCAACGGAATGTAAAAAAATGGGATATAGTTGTGAGCTAGTTTTCGCTAGTAATCACGGAGTAGATAACAAATACATAAACTATGTCGATTTTGAAGAAATCTTTGACGTTAATTCATTTCAAGTTTTTGATAAAATATCATCCATTCAACACTCAATAAAAGATAAAAAATATAACGAATACTACTTTTTTGCTGCGTGTAATGTCACTGATCCTGGACAACATTGGTGGGATATATTTTTAACAGACACAACTTTAAATCTACCTGATAAACCTCACTATGATATCCATACATTATATAATCAGAAAGTTTTACCCAATGTCTTACCAAAGTTTTCACCTCAAATTTACGAAAAAGTTGACTCCTTCAAACTAAAAATTTTAGATATTAAAAAGTGTATTCAAGTTAGACACAATGATTTTGTTTTTAACGTCGATGATGAATTTAACAATCATACAAACTCGATTATTGAAATAATAAAAGATTCAACAGAAAAATTTTATATCTCATCAAACAACCAATTTTTTTTGAATAATCTAAATAAATTAGATAATACTGTAATTTATAATTTTAATCACTTAGATCTGTTTCCAAATGATCACAGTTATCATTATTATAATAGAACTATAAATAGAAAAATCTTATTAGAGAGATTAATTAATAATATATGTGAAATGATTATTCTTTCGGAATTTGATACAATTTACCATCATTCATCGATTGGTTGGCAATCCACATTCCTCTATTATTCTCTTTCACATAATAAGAATCAAAAATTAATAAATATTAGCTGGAAAGATAACTTAAAAAATTTGAAGTGCGATGAAACTTAATGTGGTTTATGAATCACCCCACCATGATTGGTCGGTATTACACGTTTTTGAAGGTTATGTTAAATTACTTGAAGAACGAGGACATGAATTATATATAGAACATACTAATTCGATAGGTAATAGAGATCCAAATAAATACAATTCTCCACACGTTCTATTTATAAAAAATTTGGAAACAAGTAAGTATGTGTTGATTTCTTATTGGGATAATGCAGAATCTTTTTTTTATGAACCACATGGTTGGGACATCGAAAATTGTATGGGTGTTTTTACCTCTTCAGGGGTAAAAAATAGTTTGGATGTAATACCAATTAGTTATCTATCTTATAATAAGAAAATGGATTTTTATCATTTAAATTCAATTCCCATAAGTTCGAAGAAAAATAATAATCTTCATTTTAGAGGTTATTTATACGGAAAAAGAAAATTATTATCGAAAAAAAACAAAATTACAATAACAAACGAAATCATAAGTTTCGAAGACTATATAAATGAATTAACAAATAATAAAGTTTGTATTTCGTTCAATGGTGCTGCTGAAGTCTGTAACAGAGACATTGAAATTCTTGGTTCGAGATCTGTACTATTTAGAGAAAAGTTAAATCAAAAATTTCATAACCCTTTAATTGATGGAGTTCATTATATATCTTATGATCATGATCCGGACCCCGACATTCAAATAGATATAATAATTCAAAAGTTTAACGAAATATCTCAAAATGAAGATCTACTAAATTTTATTTCAGAAAACGGATATAAATGGTTTTTGGAGAACGGAACTGTAGAATCAAATATAAAAATCATAGATAATGTTCTCGATTTAAACATATTAAAATAATGATAAAAAAAGAAATTAACAAATTAATTCACGAGTTTAAGGTTAATAAAAAATTTTGGACACATCATAATTTATCAGGAGATGATTATGACAATCATAGATCCAAACCCGCCCCTTACATAAAAAAAACAATTCAAATTGCTAAACTTTTGGGGTTGAAAAACTTCGTTGAGATAGGATCAACAAGGTTTGCAGTAACAAAAAAATGTATTGATTATTATGATGAAAAATTTCATGATTATGTTGCACCTCCTTGTTGTTGTGATGGTCATGCTAACTTTTTTTGGGTGGAAGCTGGATTCGAAGTATATACAGTGGATATTGATGAAAATTGTAAAAATGGAGTTTCATGGTCATATAGTAATTTAGGTAAAGAAATGCCAAAAAACTTACATATTGAAATCCCAAAAGATGGTATTGAGTTTTTAAATGAATTTCAAGAAACAATTGATGTGTTATATCTTGATGGTTGGGATGTTGGGACGGCGAATTACGCTCAAAATCATCTTAATGCTTATTTAGCAGCAAAACCAAAATTATCAGAAACTCATATTATTGTTATTGACGATACCGATTATATAACAGACGAAGGAGGAAAGGACAAATTATTATCTCCATTACTGATTGATGAAGGTTATTTTCTACTTTTCAATGGAAGACAAACAGGATTCTTAAAACACAAAACTATATAAAAATGAAAAAAGTTATTGTTACTTTAACAACAGTACCTAATAGGTTAAATTCAATACACAGCAACGGTGGATTAAAAAAATCATTAGATTTTTTAATGAATATGTCTTATCCGAACTATGAAATTCATTTAAATCTTCCTTTCTATAATAAAAAAACAGATGAATTTTATGAGATCCCTGAATGGATCTTGAACATAAGAGACCCGAAATTAAAAATATATAGGACCGAAGACTTTGGATCACTAACCAAGATTTTACCGACTATAAAAAGATTAGAAAAAAATGATGATTCTGTTATTATTACAGTAGATGATGATTTACAATATATGGATGGATTCATTGAATACCATTTATTGAAACGTGAATTGTATCCTAATTCAGCTATAGGTTTTGCTGGAATTACCGCAATTGATGGTTCATGTCATTTTTGTACTACGGTTCCGAAAGATGTAAGAGTTAAAATATTGGAAGGATACAAAACAGTTTCGTATTTGAGAAATTTTTTTGATGATGATTTCGAAACTGAATTTATAAATGAATCATGGAGTGATGATATAATTATTTCCGCTTATTTAGGAAAACACGAAATCCATAAAATTGTGGTGAATCATGAAAGTGACGAGGATTTCTCACCGAGAGTGGAATCGTTTCCCGTTGTTGGTCATCTTCCTAATGAAAGAGGTGGTTGTTGGTGGTACAGAAAAGATAGTGAGAGTGACAATGCTGACAAATGGTATAAATTAAAATATTTAGAAAGATAATAAAATGAGTAAAGTAACAATAGTAACAGGGCTGTGGGATATTGGTAGGGATGGTTTGGGTGAAGGTTGGTCAAGAAGTTATGAACACTATTTAAATAAATTAAAAGAATTTTTGAAAATTCCTCAAAATATTATAATTTTTGGCGACCATACTTTACGTGAGTTTGTGGAGTCAAATTCCACACACGATAATGTACAGTTTATTGAACGGAATATTGATTGGTTCAAAGGTAACTTTTATGAGAAAATTCAAAAAATCAGAAATGATGAAAATTGGAGAAATCAAAAAACTTGGTTGTCAGAATCAACACAAGCAAGACTCGAAATGTATAATCCCTTGGTTATGCAAAAAATGTTTTTATTAAACGATGCGAAAATTTTAGATAGGTTCGATTCTAAATATATGTTTTGGTTGGATGCTGGAATAACAAACACGGTTCATCATGGTTATTTTTCACACGATAATGTTTTGAATAAGATTGAAAAATACATAAATAAGTTTTCTTTTGTTTGTTTTCCCTATGAAGCCGATGGGGAAATACACGGGTTCAAGTTTGATGAAATCTGTGAGATGGCTGGAAAAAAAGTAACTAAGGTTGCAAGAGGTGGATTTTTTGGAGGACCCAAAAATAGCATACCCGAAGCAATGAATATTTACTATTCTTTAACCGACGAATCCCTCAATAGAGGTTTGATGGGAACTGAAGAAAGTGTGTTTTCAATAATGATTTACAAATATTCACAATTATTTGATTATTTTTCGATCGAATCGAATGGATTATTAAGTAAATTTTTCGAAGATTTGAAGAACTCAAATCTTAAATCTATGAATGAAACATTATCTAAAAGTAAAAACAACCAACTGAATGTTTCTAAAACAGCTCTATATGTTATAACATTCAATAGTCCTGAACAATTCGAAACATTAATACATTCTTTTTATGAGTACGACCCTAACTTTATAGAGAAACCAAAAAAATATTTATTGAATAATTCAACGGATAGATCTACCGATATAAAATACACCGAACTTTGTGAAGAATTCGAATTTGAAGAATTACGTTTTCCTGAAAATTTAGGTATTTGTGGTGGAAGACAATACATTGCAGAACATTTCGACAAACTCGATATGGATTTTATGTATTTTTTCGAAGATGATATGTTCTTATATGAAGGAGATAATTCAGTATGTAAAAATGGTTTTATCAGATATGTAAATAATTTATACTTGAATTCTTTAGATATTATCAAAAATGAAGGATATGATTTTTTGAAACTCAATTTTACAGAATTTTATGGTGATAACTCTACACAATGGTCTTGGTATAATGTACCTCAAGACGTTCGGACTAAAGTTTGGCCTGATTATAACAAACTTCCAACACAGGGATTTGACCCTAATGCGCCAAGAACCAAATTCAAAAGTATAAAATCATACAAAGGAATTCCATATGCTAATGGAGAAATATACTATAGTAATTGGCCACAAGTCGTTACAAAAGAAGGTAATAGAAAAATGTTTTTAGACACAACTTGGGCACATCCTCACGAACAAACATGGATGTCTCACATTTTTCAACAAACTTTTTCAGGAAGTATTGAACCAGGAATTTTGTTAATTACTCCTGTTGAACATAATAGATTTGATCATTACGACGGAAAATTGAGAAAAGAATCATAGTATATTTATAATATATTATGATAAATTTTTACGTTAGAAAAAACTCTACATTACCGGTTCTAAGAATAGAACTTTTATTGGATGGTAGAAACCTTTATAATATCTCAAATGATATTATTACAGGGTCTACCATTTATTTTTCTATGGTAGATAAATCTACTAATATTTTAAAGGTTGGAAAAAGTTTATGTACAATAACTAATGAAAGTGGTAAATTATTCATCACCTATAAGTTTAGTGGAAAATCTCTGAGTTCTGTTGGAGAATTTATCGGTGAGTTTTTTATTACAGATAGTAAAGGATTAGAGGTTATACCAATTACCGAAAAAATCAATATTATAGTTCTTGATTCGATCTTCAATACTAACACTGTTGAATGTTGTATTCAAGAAAATATTCCGACAATACTACTGAGTAGAACACCGACCGCAACACCTACCCTCACCCAAACTCCTTTCCCTTCCAAAACACCCATACCTACAAGGACATCCACACCGACAAATACACCAACCAGAACAGTTACACCAACTATAACAAAAACTCCGACTGTTACACCAACCATAACCAAAACACCAACACAGACTCCTACCACCACTCCTACAAATACCAAAACACCAACACAAACTTCTACCAAAACTCCAACAAATACTGTAACACCTACAAACACACAGACACCAACACCAAGTGTAACTTCGGGACTTTCTCCAACACCAACTAAATCAATTACTCCGACAATAACAGCGACTATCACTTCGACACCTACGAATACACTCACACCTACAAACACCAAAACGCCAACTCCATCTCCTGAACCTTCTTATTTTAATATTAAATCATCTATTGATAATTCTTTATCGTCAGTTTCAGGAACAGTTTGGTACAGTATATATGATGGATTTTATTTAAACGACGACGAGCCTTATCCAACAGGTCAAACTTGGACTCAATTGGGTGCAACATCTTTGATTCCATTATGTAATGATGAAGTTTCTTTCGGGATTTTGACAGTTCCAATTTTTAAAACTTTGTTTTTACAAATCAGAAATGAAGATGGAAGTGAAATTTATAAAACAGATTCTGATTTCTTAGCAAATCCTTGTAGTGGTCCTGGTGGGTCAAGTGGATATACATATACAATTTTAATAGGTGGTCCTTTGACTGTCGATATCAATCTAAAGATTACAGATCCGATTTCGACCGTACCTGCACCCATAAATGTCACACCAACACCCACGACAACACAAACTCCAACGAATACACTTACACCCACTATAACACCTACTAACACGGTAACTACAACTCTTACAACAACACCCACAAACACAAAAACACCAACACAGACTGTAACACAAACTGCCACACTCACACCTACTAATACAGTCACACCTTCACCAAGCCCTTTACCTGAATTAGTTGTTGATTTTGGATCCGAATATGGATCAGGATCTACAAAAGTAATTTATATTTTCACAGCATCTTCAATATCAGATCAAAACATAATAATAAGTTTTGATAACGTTCTTTATAACAAAATAACCGAAGAACAGGTCATCATTTCTACAGGTGTTACAATATTTGCAGGATCAATTACAGGTAAAACAGAAGTTACATTAAGAGAACTTGACTATTCTAATTTAGAAAAAGGTTCAACATCTTTTATAAATGTAGAATCCACTCGTGTAAACACTTCCTTCAACAAATACACTAAAGTAACTTTTGAGGATTATACACCAATAACCGGATTTGCTTTTTTTGAAAAATGTTGTGACAGAAGTGATTCAGGTCCTGATTTTATAGAAGTCCAAGTCACTTCATTCGATTGGGTAGATTCAGGTGGTGGTGTTGTTTATGAAAATACTTGTTATAAACCATTAAGATTTCCCGTAGTTGGTGCGACATTTATTGGATTGAGGTATGGTGCTGACTTTTTTGGTGAATGTACAGAACAAAGATTCTGCTCCTGTTACATACCACCATCGGCAACACCAACAAGAACTCCCACACAAACCCCTACTCGGACACTTACACCAACAAATACTCAGACACCCACAATAACGAGTACAATAACACCTTCACCATCACCGGTTTATACCCTAAATTGTTCAGCAACTGCTGAAGAATTTTTCTTAACCTGTGAGAGTACATCAACAAATTATTATTTGGAATGTGAATCAATTACTACAATTTTAGAATTGCAGTGTTCAGTTAGTACAAGACCTTATTTTATCGAATGTGTGGGTAGTTCGAGTGATTTTGTAATTGATTGTTCTGTTGCCACCACACCATATTTCATCGAATGTGAATCTTCTATCGAATTTGTAACACCAACGGTAACACCAACAAAGACATCCACACCAACTTTAACATCAACTCAAACATCCACACCAACAATTACAAATACTCAAACTCCAACACAAACTACTACAATAACAAGAACGCCGACAAGAACCCCAACTAAGACACCAACAAGAACTGTTACTAGAACACCCGAGGCAACAAAAACACCTGTGGCCGTCTCCTCAAGTCCAACACCTTCACCGAGCAGATAAAATATATAGTTTTTAATAAATTTATTCTATTTATAATAAAATTCCAAAATGGCATCAACACAAGGACAAATATCTATAGATTTTACCAATTTGACTGGTTCGTCCTATAGTTTTCAAATTTATATTCGCAACTGTGGATCGGGTAGTTGGGGTTCAGTGGTAGATACTATTCCTTATAGTGGATTCCCTTATTATTTCAATATTAATCAAGTTTTAACGGGGTCCCCCACATGTTTTGAGTATTTAGTTGTAGAACCAACAACTCAAACACAATGTACAGGATCAATCGTTTTTATAAGTCCAACTCCAACACCGACACCTACAATCACACCAACAACCAGTCCATTACCCTTAAATTTATATCTATCTCAAGAATTTGAATCTGGTTCTACGGTCGCAACTTATACACTTTCTTCATCGAAATCCTTAGGGGAAACCGTCTATTACCAATTCAAAAACACCCTCAGAACTACTGGTGGAACTGAATTCACCATATATCAAATTTTACCAATTCTAGGTGGATCAACAACTGGTAGTACAAGAACTACACTCCCCTTCAAATCTTTTGCAGAAATAGATCCAACATACACTAAAATTTCAGATTTTCAATCAAATGGACCTGAGTTTTCTGTTGATAGATACGCTTCGGTTGTTTTCCAAAATAATACACCGCCAACTAAAAAATACATATTTAAACATTGTTGTAATACCTTACCCCAATTGAATGCTTTAATTCCTTGGGATGCAGCACAAGTTGGTGGTTGGGCCACTTTAGGTGCTGTCGTACAAGTTAATGGACAGTGTTATTTCGCATTTGCACCAGGAGGAACAGGAACAGATGGATATTTTGGAACGTATGATACAATTTCTTGTTTATCAGCACCATGTCCATCATGTCCTCAGAATTCACCAACACCAACTCGAACTGCGACAAGAACTCCAACAATTACACCAACACGAACAGTAACAAAAACACCAACGACAACTCCATCTATAACACCATCTTGTGGTGTATATTGTGGATCACAGTTTATTGATTGTTCCGATGTTGATTTAGATTGTTTTGTCAGTCCATGTTTGACACCTCCTCCACAATCACCAACACCAACACCTACGATTACCCCAACAACGTCTCCTGTTCCAGGTTGTTTCGATTCCGACATCGATGGATGGATTTACGATTGGCCAGAATAAAACTAAATAAAATTACGAAGAAATGCCTTTTGCACAGTTATGTTTAACAAATGATGGACAATTACAGAATACAGACACTGTAAATATATTTTCCGATGTCGATAATTTTACAACGGCGTTTATCACCAATCTTTCTGTTTCTGAAATTACCGGAGATAATTGTCCGTATATAATTGATAATTTGCCTGAAGGTACTACACAAATTTATATTGTTGATTCTACGGGTGAAATTTGCACATATTTAGATTTACTATCATCGGATCTCTGTGCGTCTTGTGAATTTTCATTTGACACATATCAAGAACTGACTGTTGGCCAGATTGTTGCCGGAAATTTAATTTCCAATACTTGTGAAGGGACAATAAGTGATTATGTAATTTCATGGTATGATTCCGAAGGAAACGTTGCCTTCACCTCTGGTTTTGGTGATTATTTTGATTATAATTTCACACATCCTTTAGTTGGTAACAGTTCTCCCATAACCTTACCTGGCACTTACCAACCTGTAATTGATCAAATTATAATTGACGGTACTATTTTTTCTTCTTTTGAGTCAGATGTTGATGACTATAATACTGTATTTGCATCTCTTGCGGATTGCTTACCCTCGATAACAGTTACTGTAGAATCGTTCAAATGTGATGGACCATTTGATAATAAATATAGTAATCAGATTTCATATTCAGGTTTATCGAGTAATTTAAACACCATTCCACCCGTACTTACAACTTCATTGGATATGGAAGATGGTATGAAATATTTAGCGTTTGCTTTTCAAGCCTTCAATGTGAGTGACCAAATTAAAATTATCTATTCTGGTAGTAATTATAATCAAAAATTTATCTTACAATGGTGGAAACTTGATTCTAGTCCTGGTGTTCAATATGATTGGATTAACACCCCGTTACCCTATGTTGTCCACACATTCCCTAATAGTTCTTTTATCGGTGTGATACCTCTAACAGGATTTACCAATATCAATTACGAGACTGATAAAATTATTTTTGAAGTAATCCCAAATCAAGAAAATATAGATACTAATTGGGTCTTCAAATGGGAGTGTTTAAGCGAATTTGATTGTTTCCCTTGTTACATCACAGAACCACCAAAAGTTGATGCCTCTGAGATGTCTTTTGGACTATTGGATTCTTTAAATCCTTGTGCGGGTGCCGGAGGTAGTTTATTCTTAGCAGAGTGCTCTGACCCTACCGCCGGTCAAACAATGTTAGATTATTTTAGAGGTGGGGGATCTGATTCGGCTAGCATGTTTTTCAATCAAAATCCTCCATTCACCGGTTATACACTTCAATTGAATGGTGTTGGTGGAATCACAACCAATGATCCCCTGTTTGGTGGACTTAGTTTTGGACCTGATGGCGTTTCCGCCAATTGTGCATTCACACCAATACCCCAACCAACACCATCATCGTTGGGTATTACCACCACATGGGGGAATTGCTTCCCTATCACAACAAATGAAATTACTTTCCAAAAAACATACTTTCCAAATACAAATTCATCAACAATTTATATGACTTTCGAGTCTTACGATGATTTTTATAGACACTATGCATATTTGAATCATTACCAAACTCAAATGTTCTTTGGTGGAAATGATCCTACACAAATAGGATATTATGAAAATTTTCTTTTCAGAGTGATTCGACCCTCAAACCCCGATCAATTATGTGGTGATTCGGGTATACAATATGTCACATTTGAATTACATAAAAACTTTGAACTGACTTCAGGTATAACCGCCAGCAATTATTATAGTTTTACTTTGAGTTTTAGTGCCATTACAAATGAATTACCTAATAGTTCATGTTGTAAAAGTTTTGCGCAGGTACATGTTATTAACGCCCACAACTCAGCTGTTTCATATCCAAGTAATGCTGGTTTAGGGAACTCCTTAAGTTGGTCATCTAACGTAGGTGCTCAATTTAGTGTCCCCGTAACAGCCCCCAAGTACATATTATCGTTACCACAATCAGGTGTGACAAAATCTAGTTGGTGGTCAGTTTTCACAGATGCTTTTCAAACAGTACCTGCCGACTATGATGACCCAACCCTGCTGTATCCACAGTATAGTGCAATTACTTGTCCGAATATTTTGGATTGGGAAACAAGAAATTTGGGTACTTGGAGGTGGGGGCATGTAAGAAGATTCACTAGATATGTTTTTTATATTTATCTATCGGATCCTGAGGATTTAAATGCGTACAAAATCGATTGGATTACGGTCAACGATAGAATAAATGTGTTCCATTATGATGGTAATAATGTACAATACTGTGATTCAACATACGTTAATTGTTAAAATTTAAAAAAAAATCAAATGCCACTAATTGAAATAACACTATTTGATCAATTACCAGGAGCCACAAACTATGACGTTTATGTTAGTAATTGTGATGGAGGAAGTCCTGTCATTGTTGGAAATTTTATTTATTCTGAGTTTCCTTTGGCAATAGAATTGAACCCTTTCATTGGTAACGTTTGTTGTTATGAGTATTCCGTATCTGCAAATACAGGTTGTGTTTGTGAAAGTGTTGTTGATTCTTGCACCAACAGTCCGACTCCAACCAACACTCAAACACCAACCTTGACACCAACAAACACACCAACAAGAACAGTTACTCCAACCAAAACACCAACAAGAACAGTTACCCCAACAAGAACCGTAACTCCCTCTATAACACCTTCATCAGAACAAAATTGTACTTGTTTTTCGGGTCTAACCGCATATTATCAGTGTCCTGCTCCTGAAGTTGTACAACCAGGAAAAACATCATGTCCTGATCAGGTCAGTATCAAATACTTGTTGTGTGATGAAACAATAGGTACTACTACTATATACGAAGGAGTTCAAAACGCGGTAACAATAACTGATTGTATCAATCCTGAAACTGTTAACGCAGCAACTGATTTGGGTCTTGCATTTTTGGTGATCGATAACACAAATGCGGATTGTTGTGAATAAATAAATAACGAATTATAAAAATGCCACTAACCACTGTAGGATTAAATAATGGAATAATCGGGGTAAATAATTATGATATTTATATCAATGATTGTGTGAATCCAAACGAATTTGTCACAGGAGTCACTGTTTCAGATTTACCATATTCTTTTGAAATAACAGATTTTTTACCTTTATATGATTGTTGTTATCAGATTACATTATCGGGAGATAATGGGTGTTCGTGTGAAACAATCTGTAATTCGTGTGGGTGGATATTAAGAAGAGCCTCAAATTGTTGTACCGACCAAAGTGAGGTCATTTTGGTTCCAAATTCAATCCCCTTGAACAGTGTAATTTTGGCAACAAATGGACAATGTTATTTGTTAGGTGTTCAGACGGCAGGAGCGGAAACAATCTACTATTCGAGCACTTTTGACGGAGATTGCACAGCCTGTGAATTAGTAGTACCCTGTGGTCCAACACCAACACCAACACCAACTCCACAATACAATAGATATACTGTTAAAGTTTGTTGTGATTATGGTGTTACCTCTTGGACCTCAGTTTTATTACCAATAAGTACAAATATATTATTGCAAAAGATTTATATAATTAATGGATATGCCTACACATTTACGAATGGACCACTACCAAATAACCAAATCGGAACACCAATAATACAGACAATTTTTGGACCGTATAATTCGTGTCAATTGGCATTTGCGGCACCCGTATTTCAAAACTCATGTGGTGGATTAACACCGACTCCAACACCAACAATTACTCCTTCCCCCGAACCATGCGAGTGTAAAGAAAATGTAATGATAAGTTATAATTGTCAAGTGACTGACAATACGTTCCTATGTCCTCCTTCTATAGAGTTTGAATACACCGATTGTAATGGAAATTATTACATACAAGACGTTTTACTTGATGAAAATTATATAATAACCGGATGTACATATGTTGATAGTATTACTTGTATAACTAATTTGTTACCCTCACAGGTTGCAACGATATCTTCGGATGGTGGAATTTGTTGTGGGGATCCGACATTCGAACAATTCCAAATATGGGCGGTTAAAGATTGTAAATTCCAAAACTTATATTATTTGCAGGGTCCGACTTATTTACAAATAGGTATGGTAATTTTGGCAACAAACAATAATTGTTACACAATTTCAGGTTACGCATCTAATATTCCAACAGTTTTCTTTAGTTCTATTTATGACGGGGCATGTCATGATTGTATAAACGACCAAGGTGGAACACCCGATTGAAAAATCATAATAATAACTTAAGTAAAATTTCAAATTTTTCGACAAAAATTATATTTATAATTAAAAATTAAATGGCAACACAGGGGCAAATATCTATAACCAACACAAATTTATCGGGTGGTTCATATAGTTTCGAAATTTATGTCCGCGCTTGTGGATCGGGTAACTGGGGAAGTCCTATTGATACCATTCCGTATAGTGGATTTCCTTATTACTTCAATGTTGAGTCAATTCTTACAGGTTCACCGTCTTGTTATGAATACTTAGTCGAAGAACCAACAACACAGGCTCAATGTACCGGACAGGTTATATTTACTTCTCCAACACCGACACCAACAAAAACAAAAACACCGACACCAACACCAACAATAACACCTTCAGTTTCAACAGGTGTAACTTTGAGCATTTATTCCACATTTACTGAAGGATCTTTGTTGGCTAACTATGTCATGGTTAGAGATCAAACAACCACAAGTGATACATATTACCAATTCCAAAATAAATTATCAACAACTGGTGGAAGTGAAATAAATATAACGGCTTTAGTTGAAATACCGTTAGGTGCGACGACTGGAGAGACAACCGTTCAATTACCATTTAATTCGTTGGATGAAATAGATCCAGGTTATAGTGTTATTTCAAACGTAGTTTCCACATCGGAAGAAACCACTGTTATTGACAGATATGCCAGTGTAATCTTTGAGGGTAGAGTTATACCAACAACCCGTGTCATATTTGCAGAATGTTGTAATTTGTTACCAAATATTCAAATTCAAGTACCAACCACAGCCTTAGACACAAATTCTCAAAATCCTTGGGTTCTCCAAGGTGGTATAATACAATATCAGGGAAATTGTTATAAGTTTTTACAGTTTGGTGGAAATGCGGTTAATGGATTTTTCTCAGGTCCCGATGGTTCTTCTTGTGGTGAAGAAATTTGTCCATCTTGTAATGCGGTTGTTTCACCAACACCTACAAGGACTGCGACAAAAACACCAACTAAAACACCAACTTCAACTGTAACTCCGACTTTAACACCAACTAATACTCCTTCACCTACACCACCTTGTGCAGATTGTGATTCGAATGTTGTAGATTGTGCGGAAGTTATGGGATGTTATTCATACCCTGTGGCGATTACACCAACACCAACAAAAAGTGCAACACCTACACCAACAGTCACATCGACATTAACTCCAACTTTGACTCCAACACCTAGCATCACACCAACTAATTTGGAATGTTTGGATGACGAAGCTGATGGTTATATTTTCGACAGCCCCGAATAATAAATAAAAAAAAATACAAAATGCCATTTATCGGACAACTTTGTTTAACTGACTTGGGAGGATTTGAATTAACAGATTATGTTGATATCTATTCCAATGTTGATGATTTTACAACTCCTTTTGCTACAAATATATTAGTCGAATCATTATCGTCTGATGAAGGTAACTGCCCTTATTTATTATTTAACGTACCTGACGGTACTACTGAAATTTATATCCTAAACTCAGATGATGATGTTTGTTTATTCTTACCAATCCAAAGTAGTGATCTTTGTGAAACTTGTGATTTTGGATTTAGTCAGTATTCAGCAACAAGTATTGGTAGATTATATGTCGGAGTTCTGACTGCAAGTTGTCAAAATACACTCACGGACTATGCTATAGATTGGTATAACGAAGATAATGAAATAGAATTTTCTTCAGGTATTGGAAATCTGTTTGATTATGGATATCAACAACCTGCATTAGGAAATGGAGGTGTTTTTGTTCCCCCTGGCACTTACTATCCTGTGATACGAGAAGTGTTGATTAATGGAATTGTATTTACATCACAAGGGTTCTCAATCGGTAATATTTTCGCGAGTTTAGATTGTCTCCCAAATGTTACTGTTGTTGTACAGGCATATAATTGTGAGAATGGAACAGCAACTGGACCATATTCTCATTCTCTGACTTTTATTGGTACTTCAAGTAATTCTCTATCAATTCCTGAAGTTATGCCAGTCTATCTTCAAATAGACTCAACCATAACCCATATAGCGTGGTCTTTTAGGGCGGTTTCAGTAACCGATCAAATAAAAGTTGTTTATTCTGGTCAAAATTATGACCATCCATTTATTTTGGATTGGTTTGAAACTGGATTCGATTTAGCCGGATCAAGTTTTACAAATCCACCCCCGTATGAGGTTGATCCGTCAAATCTAAATTCATTTTTGAAAAAAGTTAATTCTCTAACAGGATTTTCAGTCAGTAATGGTGATTATATTATTTTTGAGATTATACCGAACCAAACAAATGTTAATACTGATTGGTACTTAAATTTTGAGTGTCTTACAAATTTTGATTGTGATTCCTGTTTTCTTACCGGTACTACAAAAATTAATTTACTGAACAATTTTACATCTAGTGTTCTATCGGGTTGCGGTTCGAAAAGAAATTTTGGACTCACATTTAGTGCGGATTGTTCCAACTTCAATGATGACTTGAATAATTATTTTCAAGTAAGTGATTTTAATTTTCCAGGATTTATTTATTTGGCAAATGAATCATCTCCAACATGGAATAATTTGGGACAAAAAGCTTGGAGACGTTCAATCCCAACTCTGAATGAATTTGGACAACTTCCTGTTGCAAACTCCTTTGGAAATGTAACAATTCCTATGAGCTGGTCTCCTTCGTCATGTGGTGGTACCCAAGAAGGTAATTTAGACACTACTTGTGTAACCCCCAATAATAATGTAATTTCTTTTTCTAAGTCTTATAACTCAGGTAATGACCAAGCTATTATTTTTATGACTTTTGATAATCTGAATGATTTTAATTCTTATTGGAATGATTACATATCAACATCTCTTATTTTATCGAATTCCATCGACCCAACAAATTATGGATATTATGATGCATTTGTATTTTGCGTTAAAAAACCACCATCGATAAATAGTCCTTGTGGTGATAGTAATACTACTACTTATAAATATACAATTCCAAAGACTGCAATTTTCACAAGTGGATTAACGGATAATATATACTCGATTCAAATAACATGGGGTTCTATCACTAATGGGTTACTTAGTAACGACTGTTGTTTCAATAGTGGAAATTTTATGATTAATTCTTTTTATAATCCGAGTAGAACTTCTCAAAATATTACCTTCACATCAAACACTGGAAGTAGGCCAATAAATCCTATCGGAAATATAAGAATTGCTTCTCAAACAACAATAATTACGTCCTCAACCCTTTCTGACTATTATTGGGTTTTCAGAAAAGAATTGTTTGAGACATTACCAAGAAACTATAATAATATTAATGAATTTTTCCCACAATATAGTTCAGTAACCTGTCCAAATTTATACAATTTAGATATTTCTCAGAATAATCCTAATTATTATATCAAGAATTATTCTATTTGGAGGTTATCTTTAATCAACCCTTCGGATAATATCGAGTTTAAAGTTGAAAGACTTTTGACTTCGGGTAATGAACTGGCGTTTGTGTATAGCGGTGGTACTATAAATAACGTAAATACGGACTATGTTATTCAATAAAAAAACAAAATAATAAATAATGCCTACGACGATTGAAATAATATTAAATAACGAAGTTGCTGGAGCGTCTGTTTATGATGTATATGTCAGCGATTGTATTGGAGGTCCTGATGTTCTTGTGGCGGATGACATTCCATTTAGTGATTTCCCAATATATGTTGATTTGGTTGGTGTTGGTTTGGGGAATTTGGATTGTTATGAATACACAATTTCAGCAGACACAGGATGTATTTGTGAGAATGTCGTAGGAACAATACCTCCATCACAAACACCGACACAGACGGTCACCTCCTCGATTACACCATCGAATACCACAACACCAACACTTACACCCACAAAAACAGCAACACCGACAAATACAGTAACCGTAACACCTTCAAGAACACCACCTTGTTTCTGTTTCGAAAACATAGATGTGTGGTTTACTTGCGTAACGGGAGGACAAAGCACAACAGTATGTCCTGAAAGTGTAATATTGAATTACACAACTTGTGATCTGACACCAATAAAGGTAACCTTAGATCAAGGTATTGAAAATTTAATTACAATTACGGATTGTACGATCCTCAACTCCATTAATATAGAGAATCAACAAGCCTTCCAAGGTTTATCTTTCTTTATAGAAATTTCAGGAGCGACTTGTTGTGGAATTCCGGCAACACCATCACAAACACCAACAAATACCGTAACACCAACAGTTACACAAACTCCAAACAACACTCCTTCTGTCACACCTTCTGTAACCAAAACTGTTACACCAACAAGAACTGTTACACCAACAAGAACTGTTACACCAACAAGAACTGTTACACCGACATCTTCTTCCACAGGGTATAATTGTTTCAGTGCGGAAACTAAATTCAATGCTTATAATGGATTTTTATCTAACGCCTTCTCATCTCTTTATGGGTTACCTGATGATGAATATACACATATTTGTGATTTCTTGAATTGTGAAGATATTGAATCGATAAAACAGAACACAAACTTAATTACTACAAATTTATGTTTTTCAACATTGGATCCGAGACCTACAACCGTAGGTGATACATCTCAGTTATTCATATACAGTGGATCTTCTTATGTTCCTTTGACATACGGAATGATACCCTCCATCCAACAATATCCAACACCAAATATTGGAACAATGTATTTCTCACTACAGGGTTGTATTTATCAGTTTGTACCTGGATTTGTTGGAAACCCAAATCCTTTGTCAGGAACTTTAATGTATGCAACCCTTATTAATTGTTGTACAGGGCCGGCATCAACAACTAGAGATTATAGCATCACCAATGTCGGCAATTCTTATTGGAATTTTGCCAATTTTAATGATCCAAGTAATCCAACTATTACTTTGACAAGAGGTCAAACATATCGTTTCCACATTTGTGCTGAAGGTTATAGATTCGCAATAGGTGATTTCAGAGAATCTTTCTTGGCTGGAGATGGAGCTGTAGCATTGAACGATATAAATGTGATCACACCAAATAATACAACGGGTGAGGATACTGGTACTATTACATTTACACCTAACAGTAGTTACGGTAATAATGTTCTTTATTACTTTGCCTACTCTATAAACGGTCAACAAGTCCAAAATTACCCGAATGGTTCAGGTATGTGGGGATTGATCAATCTACAAGGATAATAAAAGAAAAAAAAATTAGAAAATGCCAACTAATATAGTCGTAGGTTTAGAAAATGATATAATCGGTGTAACAAATTATGACATTTGGGTCGGAGATTGTGTAGATGACTTAGTATTTGTTACAGGATTAACATTTAACCAATTTCCATATGTATTCGATGTCGAAGAATATCTAACAGGTTATACTTGTTGTTATACCTATTTTGTCTCTGGTGACACTGGTTGTATATGTGAAGGACAATATAGTGTCTGTACTCCATCACCAACACCGACAAATACAAGTACTCCAACCGTAACCCCATCTATTTCGGTTAGTCCAACAAATACACCAACCACAACACCTACATATACTATAACACCTACCGTTACTGTTACGAATACGGTGACGAGAACTGCAACCAATACACTAACAAATACATCCACAAATACACCAACAATAACTGTCACACCTACGAACACAAAAACACCTGACGCATCACCTGATCCAACACCAACAATTACACCAACAAATACAATAACCTCAACACCGACTCCAACACCTCTTACCTTTGCGGTGAGTATTTCAGGATGTTGTCTTGGAAACACGTTGAGTACTACATTTACATTTACAGGTTCTGTAAGTGTTGGTGATACTTTCTATTGGGAAGGAACACAAATTAATCCAGCACAATGTTATATTATTACAGATGTAATTGCTGTTGGTAATGTTTTTGGTGATTCTCAAGGGACAATAACGGATATTTACGACGATTGTCCGTCTTGTACCACGGTTCATCTTTGTCCCTCACCAACACCGACTAGAACTTCAACACAAACTCCAACACAAACACTTACCTCAACCCCAACTTTAACACCTACAAACACATCCACACCAACTCCAACACCAACTACTTTTACAAATTTAATTTATCGTAGAGTATCTCCGTGTTGTACCGATAATTATCCTCAGGACGCAAGTATCAGTATGGGAATGCCTGCTGACATTGCTGTGGGACTGACAGTGATAGCAACAAATGGACAATGTTTTTACACGGGATACGAAATACCCGCACCTTATTCAATTAATGTTACATATCAAGAGACATTCTCCTCAGGTAATGATTGTGCGTCGTGTATAATAGCAAATCCATGTCCCGCGGTACCTGAAGGAATATCTCCAACACCAACAAGAACTGTAACACCAACCCCATCATCACCAACTTATTGGAAATTAACAACTTGTTGTGATGAACTCGATCCATCTATAACTGTAAATACGACTGTTACTTCAAACGCATTTAACTTCATTAACAACAGATGGTATATTTTGGACGGTGTGGTTTATAAAGTAAATGGACCTCAGGTTGGTACTTCCAATTACACTCCTGGAATAATAAATGGACCTTACAACACTTGTACCTTAGCACAACAAGCACCGGTCACTCAGTTTGATTGTTATATTACTCCATCTCCGACACCAACATCAACTCCAAGTTGTGATTGTAGAAGATATATTTCAATAACATATACTTGTGATCTTAGTGGTGAGGATGTTGGTATAGGATTGTGCCAACCTTACCTCGAGTTCTCATATATTAACTGTGAAACATTGGAAACAACGTTTGCAACAATCGAAATTAACAGTACAAAACTTATCAATGATTGTGCAGTATTTGATAGTGTTCAAGTAACATCACCAACAACACAATATGAGTGGTTCTCTGTGGAACAAGGACAAAGTGAATGTTGTGGGTCTTATATTGGAGGAGACTCATTGATATGGGAAATTAGAAACTGTGCAACTGGATTAGTTTCGACGATGATTGGACCAAACACATTGACTGATGATTTAACTATAAAGACAACTGATAATCAATGTTGGTTGATTCTTGGATTAGATCCAGGACAACAATATGAATACACTTATGAATCAACATTCGAGGGTTCTTGTAATGATTGTTTGACATAATCTAAATGGAATTTTTTATCAGAAAAAAAACATCGTTACCCCTCCTTAAAGTAGAACTTACTAAGGATGGGGTGACGATGTTTTCTGATTTTATGGATGATCTTGAAAAGGCCACCATATTTTTTTCTATGAATGATGTTGCGACTGGAACTAAAAAAGTCGTGAATCAACGGGCGTATATTACATCCAAAGTTTTTGCGAATCCTGAAACTAAAACAGAATATTACATATATTATAAATTCAGACCTCAGGATACAAACAGGGTTGGAAGGTATGAGGGTGAATTTTATGTATCCATACCGGGTTCAGGGATTTTAAAAACCCCAATCAGGGAACCTCTTTTTATAAATGTCGAAGATTCGATTGATTTCACAATCTGACTTTTCTATTTTTCTTTCAAAAGGTAAATGTCGTATGTCACGACAGCAAATAAGCCATTATGAAAGAAGCACCATCACCCGAAATCATTAAATCCTTCTTAGAAGGTAGTGACCCTGAAGAATTCATCGTCTCCGTTGAATTTGACTTTGTAAATGACTGTATATATAAAATCAAAGAAGTACCTGGACGTGGTAAAACCATTCAAAGGGATAACTTTATCGCCTTCGCTTGGGTCGGAGACTTAAGGTCTCTAAAGTTTTATGGCGGATCCAAAGAAGCACAACAAAAGGCAATCCGTGAACACAAAATTGTCATCGATAAACTTGAAACACACGGAAACGAACGACTTGAAAAAGGTCTAACATTTATGGTCAAATGTCTTAACGGCTACAGAAGTTTGATAAAATTCTTCCGTGACGGTGGTGTAGATCCTTATGGGGAACATACAAGGGATAAGGTTATGATTTTACCCCCCGTTGAGCAATACCTCATTCAAAAGGAAAAGAGGTTGTTCAAGGGATTTACG
>Ga0172376_10001846_pt1 | contig 26670 bp, 22 predicted proteins | sample Lak35m_FD_121114 | JGI IMG/M metagenome (GOLD analysis project Ga0172376, IMG submission 121114) | Freshwater microbial communities from Kabuno Bay, South-Kivu, Congo - kab_092012_35m | ecosystem: Environmental > Aquatic > Freshwater > Lake | place: Democratic Republic of the Congo: South-Kivu...
CGGCGCGGCGGTCATTGCCGCCACCGTGGTCAAGGGCCGGCAGTACCTCAAGTTCACCCTGCTCAACCCGGAAACCACGCTGGACGACCTGCGCGCCATCGTCGAGCTGATTCGTGACCACGGCGCCCGCCTGCTCGACGACCGCCAACCAGTAGGAGATCGCTCATGAACAAGATCTACGACTTCATAGGCATCGGCATCGGCCCGTTCAACCTCGGCCTGGCCTGCCTGGCAGAGCCCATCGACGGACTCGACTGCCTGTTTCTCGACCGCGCCGAGGGCTTCAACTGGCATCCCGGCATGATGCTCGACAGCGCCACCCTGCAGACGCCGTTCATGGCCGATCTGGTGACCCTGGCCGACCCCACCAGCCGTTTCAGCTTTCTCAACTACGCCAAGCAGATCGGGCGGCTGTACGCCTTCTACATCAAGGAAGACTTCTTCCTGATGCGCCGCGAATACAACCAGTACTGCCAGTGGGTGGTGGAGCAGCTCGACAGCCTGCGCTTCGGGCATTTCGTCCAGCACGTCGACTACCTCGACGAGCGTCGCTGCTACCGCGTGCGCGGGGTACATGCGCGCAGCGGCGAGGGTTTCGAGTTCCTCACCCGCCGCCTGGTACTCGGCACCGGCACCACGCCCTATCTGCCGAGCTGCTGCGAAGGCCTGGCCGACCACGTCAGCCACAGCGGCAACTACCTGCAGGACAAGCCACGCCTGCAGGGCAAGCGCTCGATCACCGTGGTCGGCAGCGGCCAGAGCGCGGCGGAGATCTACTACGACCTGCTGCAGGAAATCGACCGCCACGACTATCAGCTGAACTGGATCACCCGCGCGCCGCGCTTCTTCCCGCTGGAATACACCAAGCTGACGCTGGAAATGACCAGCCCCGAGTACATCGATTACTTCCACAGCCTGCCGCGCAGCACCCGGGAAAAGCTCATCGACAGCCAGAAGGGCCTGTACAAGGGCATCAACGGTACGCTGATCAACGCCATCTACGACGAGCTGTACAACCAGAGCCTCAAGGGCGAGGTGCCGACCCAGCTGTTGACCAACGCCGAGCTGCGCCGCTGCCAGCGCCTGGCCGACGGCACGCTGGAGCTGGAGTTCTTCCAGCACGAACTGCAGCAGAGCTACCGGCACCGCTGCGAGGCGCTGGTGATGGCCAGCGGGTATCAGTACCGCCTGCCACGCTTCATCCAGCCGATCGCCGAACGCATCGTCTGGCAGGCGCCGGAGCGCTTCGCCGTGGCGCGCAACTACAGCATCGACCGCAACGGCGGCGAGGTCTTCGTGCAGAACGCCGGGCTTGCCGATCACGGCCTGGTGACGCCGGATCTCGGCATGGGCTGCTACCGCAACGCCTGCATCCTGCGCGAGATCTGCGGGCGCGAGCACTACGCGGTGGAGACGAAGATCGCCTTCCAGCAGTTCAGCCTGCCGCAGCCGCTCACTCCCCAGGGCGCGGTGGCGGCGCGATGACGCTGCGACGCGCACTGATCGGTATGACGCTGCTGGCCGTGCTCGGCGACAGCCTGCTGATGCCGTTCTACCCGCAATACTTCGCCGAGCGTTTCGGCGAGTTGCGCAGCGAGCAGGTCGGGCTGTACCTGGCCGCGGTGTGCCTGGTGGCGATGCTCGCACTGCCCGTGTGGGTGCGCCTTGCACGCCATGCTCACCCGCTGCGGCTGCTGATCGTCGGTCAGCTGGTAGCCGGCGTGCTGGCACTGGCCTGCGCGGCCATCGACCGGCAGTGGCTGTTCTGGCCGGTGTCGCTGGGGATGATCGCCTTCAAGGCCAGCTACCTGCTGATGTATCCCTACGTCATGGGCCTGGTAGGCACCGACCAGCAGGTACGCACCATCGGCCTGCTTTCGGTGGTGGTGCACCTGGGCGCCATCGCCGGCGCGACGCTGGGCGGCGGCGTGCTGCACTACCTCAGTCCGGCGCGGATGTTCGTGCTGATGGGGCTGATGGACTTCGTGCAGATGGCCGTCAGCCTGCTGCTGTTGCGCCATGCGCCGCAGCCGGCACGGGTCGATGCGAGCACGCCGCCACGGGCTGCGCAGGAACACCTGGCGATCATCCGCCTGTGCCTGCTGATGCTGGCTTTCTACTTCTGCGTCTACTTGGCGCGGCCGTTCTTCACGCTGTACTGGGAACAGCTCGGCGGACCACAGGCCAGCTGGATCACCGGCCTGGTCTATGCCATTCCCGGCATGCTGGCACTGCTCGCCCTCGCCCTGCACTACCACGCCGGGCAGCACCTGACCGCCTGGCTGCTGCTCGGCGCCGCCGGGCTGGCGTTGCAGGGCGTCGAGCAGATGCCGCTGGTGCTGGCCGGGCGCGTGCTGTTCGGCTGGGCGCTGTACCAGCTCACCGTGGCGCTGGATGCGCGACTGTTCGCCCTCAGCCGGCCGGAGCACTACGGCCGCGACTACAGCCTGATCAACATCTTCCAGAACCTCGGCGTACTCACCGCCTCCTGGCTGGCCGGCGTGGTGGTACGTGATGCCGGCCTCGCCGCGCCGTTCCTGCTCTCGGCGCTGGGCCTCGTTCTCACCGCATGCACCCTGCGCTGGCTGCTGGTTTCGGCACCGGCCGGGGCGCCTCTCTGTGGAGCCAAACCATGAACACAGCTCTTTCCCGCGCGGACGGTCCGCGCTTCGTCCGCTACTGCGCCCTCGGCGCGATGCACTTCGAAACCCTGCAACCCGAGCACCTGCCGCTGCTGCAGGACTGGCTGCGCCGCGACTACGCGCGCTTCTGGGGCATGGGCCACATGAGCCTGACGCAGCTGGCCGACTACGTTGACGAGATCCAGCGCAGCAGTCACCGCGACATCGCCCTCGGCCTGTGGAACGGCGAGCCGGCCTTCCTGTTCGAGGGCTACCACCCTGCCCACGACCGGCTCGCCGACCACTATCAGGTGCGCCCCGGCGACCGCGGCATGCACCTGCTGCTCGCCCCCTGCGAGCGCCCGGTGCACGGCTTCAGCCTGGAGGTGATGCGCAGCATCCTCGCCTATCAGTTCGCCGACCCTTTCGCCCGCCGCATCGTCGTCGAGCCCGACGCGCGCAACGCCAAGGTACATGCGCTCAACCGCCGGGTCGGCTTCGTCTACCAGTGCCTGCTGCATCTGCCGGAGAAGGACGCCTGCCTGGCGTTCTGCACCCGTGCGCAGTTCCTCGCCACCCTTCAGGAGAACCCGCAATGAATCAGCTCGTACGCCTGCCGACCGCTACCAGCGACCTGGCCACCGACCATCTGCAAGCCGAACGCTGGGCCCGCGCCAATCGCCTGCTGCTGAAAAAGGCGCTGGCCGAGTTCAGCCACGAGAAGCTGCTCAGCCCCGAGCCGCTGGGCGACAGCCACTACCGCGTCGCCGTGCCGGACAGCTCGACCGAGTACCGTTTCAAGGCGCGGCGGCTGGCGCTGGATCACTGGTCGATCGCCACCGACTCCATCGAAAAGCTCAGCAACGGGGAACCACAGCCGCTGGATGCCCTTGCATTCATCATCGAGTTCAGCGACGTCCTCGGCCTTTCCGAAACCAACCTGCCGCTCTACCTGGACGAGATCAGCAGCACCCTGTTCGGCAGCGCCTACAAGCTCGCCAACAGCCCGCTGAGCGCGGCCCAGCTGGCCCTGTCGGACTTCCAGCAGATCGAGTCCGGCATGCGCGAAGGCCACCCGGGATTCGTCGCCAACAACGGGCGGATGGGGTTCGACGCCCAGGATTACCGCGCCTACGCGCCGGAAGCCGCCAGCCCGGTGCGTCTGGTCTGGCTCGCCGTGCACCGCAGCCGCGCCAGCTACAGCGCCATCGACGGGCTCGACCAGGCGACCCTGCTGCGCGAGGAACTGGGTGGCCAGCTCGAGGTATTTCATAGCCAGCTGCGAGCGCTGCAGCTCGACCCCGACGACTATCTGCTGATGCCGGCGCATCCCTGGCAGTGGCACAACATCCTGGCCATCGGCTTCGCCGCGGAGATCGCCAACCGGCAGATCGTCTATCTCGGCCTGAGCAACGATCGTTACCTGGCGCAGCAGTCGATCCGCACCTTCTTCAACCAGAGCGAGCCGCAGCGGCGCTACGTGAAGACCGCCCTGTCGATCCTCAACATGGGCTTCATGCGCGGGCTGTCGCCCTATTACATGCAGGCGACCCCGGCGATCAACGCCTACCTCGCCGGCCGCGTGGCGCGCGACCCGCTGCTGCGCGACTGCGGCTTCCAGCTGCTGCGCGAGGTGGCGGCGATCGGCTATCGCAACCCTTACTACGAGCAGGCGCTGCCGGCCAGCAGCCCCTACCGCAAGATGCTCTCGGCGCTCTGGCGCGAGAGCCCGCTGGGCCACATCGAACCCGGCCAGCGGCTGATGACCATGGCCGCGCTGCTGCACAGCGACGGCGACGAGCGCGCCCTGCTGCCGACGCTGATCAGCGCGTCGGGACTCACCGCCGACCGCTGGCTGCGGCAGTACCTCAATGCCTACCTGAAGCCGCTGCTGCACTGCTTCTATGCCCATGACCTGGTCTTCATGCCCCATGGCGAAAACCTGATCCTGGTGCTGGAAGACCATGTGCCGGTCCGCGTGCTGATGAAGGACATCGGTGAGGAAGCGGTGATCCTCGATGCCGAGGCGAAGATTCCCGAGGCGGTCGGCCGTCTAGCCGTCTCGGTGCCGGACGAGCTCAAGGTGCTGTCGATCTTCACCGACGTGTTCGACGGCTTCTTCCGCTACCTGGCGCAGATTCTCGACGAACAGGGCGGCCTGCCGGAGCAGCGCTTCTGGCAGCAGGTCGCCGACTGCATCGCCGACTACCAGGCCAGCCAGCCGCAGCTGCGCGACAAGTTCGCCCGTTACGACCTGTTCGCCGAGGAATTCGCCCGCTCCTGCCTGAACCGCCTGCAGCTGGGCAACAACCGACAGATGCTCGACCTCGCCGATCCGGCCGGAGCGCTGAAATTCGCGGGCACCCTGAAGAACCCCGTGGCGCGCTATGCACCGGAGCGCTGAAGCGCGCTGGCCGCCCACGGATGCGCTGGGCAGCCTGCTGCTGCGCCTGCGTCGCGTGCTGCCGGGCCTCGATGGCCGGGTCGGCGCACCCCGCGCCGACGAGCTGACGCTGGAGCATCCGCAGTCTGTGGCCAGGCTGCTGGCGCACTGGCGGGCGGCCTGTCCGGAAGCGGGCCGCCACTACTGGGCGGCGCGCTGCTGGACGCTGCTGGTCTGGCAGCCCATCTACCTGCAGGTGCTCGCGGTGCGCCTGGCCGGCCAGGCCCCGTGCCTGGACGGCCTGGCGCAGGGCGTCGAACAGGGCTTCGTCGCCGGGTTCTGCCTGCCCGATCACCAGCCACTGCAGGGCGAGCCCCAGCGCCTGCTGCGCCATGCCGGCGCCCAGATCCGTGGCTTCTGTGAACAGGCCCAGGCCGTCAGCGGGCCGCTGCTCGGGCTGCACCCCAAGCTGGCGCAGCGGCTGGCGGCCGACTGCGTCATGGCCGCACTGCTGCATAGCCAGCGCCTCGACGGTTGCGGCAACCTGCAACTGTGCCGGGCGGCTGACGTCTGGCTGGCGGCTTGCGCCATGTCCGGCGCCAGCGGCCTGCTCGCGGTACCGCTGGCCGAAGGCGGTACGCGCCTGGGCCTGCAGCGCAAGGCGTGCTGCCAGCACTTTCGCCGCGCCGATGGCGAACTCTGCGACAGCTGCCCGAAGCTGCCGCTCGCCGAACGGGAAAGGCGACTGCGCGAGCAGGCCCACTGAGCGGCGGCGCGGGTTGGAGGGCACTCCGCCGGCCTACGCAGGTTGATACACATCACGCGGGCAAACCTTGTGGCTGCCACCGGCGTTTCTTTGCTAATGTCGCGCCCGTTTCCGACTCGCCGCCGACGACAGGTTCCCGCCATGGCCCGCAAGAAAGCTGCACTCGATTTCGAACAATCCCTTGCCGAGCTGCAACAGCTGGTGGAGCGCCTGGAGAGCGGCGAGCTGTCGCTGGAAGACTCGCTGACCTGCTTCGAACAGGGCATCGGCCTGACCCGCGACTGTCAGGCGGCGCTGAGCCAGGCCGAGCAGAAGGTGCAGATCCTGCTGGAACGCGACGGCAGCCTGCAGGAAGCCCCCTTCGAGTCGGACCCCGAAGCATGATGATCGGCGACTACCAGAAAGGCTGTCAGCAGCGCGTCGACGGCTGCCTCGAAGCCCTCTTCGTCCCGCCGCTGCCGCAGCTCGAGCGGCTCTACCAGGCCATGCGCTACAGCGTGATGAACGGTGGCAAGCGCGTCCGCCCACTGCTGGTCTACGCCGCCTGCGAAGCACTGAATGGTGACAAGGCTGATGCCGACGGCGCCGCCTGCGCGGTCGAGCTGATCCATGCCTATTCGCTGGTGCACGACGATCTGCCGGCCATGGACGACGACGACCTGCGTCGCGGCCAGCCCACCACCCACAAGGCTTTCGACGAGGCCTGCGCCATCCTTGCCGGCGACGGCCTGCAGAGCCTGGCCTTCGAGGCCATGGCCCAGGAACGCCACAACCCGCAGGATGCCGCCCTGCGCCTGCGCATGTTCGCCGTGCTGGCGCGCGCCGCCGGGCCGGCCGGTATGGTCGGCGGCCAGGCCATCGACCTCGGCTCGGTGGGCCTCAAGCTCGATCGCGATGCCCTCGAGCTGATGCACCGGCACAAGACCGGGGCGCTCATCGAGGCCAGCGTGCAACTCGGCGCCCTCGCCAGTGGCCGTGCCGATGCCGACAACCTCGCCTCGCTGAGCCAGTATGCACGCGCCATCGGCCTGGCCTTCCAGGTCCAGGACGATATTCTCGACGTGGAAAGCGACACCGCCACGCTTGGCAAGCACCAGGGCGCCGACATCGCCCGGGACAAGCCGACCTATCCGGCGCTGCTCGGCATGGACGCCGCCAAGGCCTATGCGCTGGAGCTGCGTGACCAGGCCCTGCACGCGCTGCGGCCGTTCGATATTGCTGCCGAGCCGCTACGGGAACTGGCGCGCTATATCGTCGAACGACGCAACTGAGCGTTTTCGCGTCGAACGCAGTCAAACCCCCTAGCGGACCCAGGACCGTTCTTATCGAAGGGCCCATCGGGTAAACTGCCGCTCTTTTTTCAACAACAACGATCCGCCTGATGCCCAAGACTTTTCACGAGATCCCTCGGGTTCGCCCCGCGACGCCCGTTCTTGACCGAGCGGCGACCCCCGAACAGCTGCGCCGACTGGGCGAGGCGGAACTCGAAGAGCTTGCCAACGAACTGCGCCAGGAGCTGCTGTACAGCGTCGGCCGCACCGGCGGGCACTTCGGCGCCGGCCTCGGCGTGATCGAACTGACCATCGCCCTGCACTACGTCTACGACACACCGGACGACCGGCTGGTCTGGGACGTGGGCCACCAGGCCTATCCGCACAAGATCCTCACCGGCCGCCGCGAGCGCATGGGCACCCTGCGCCAGAAGGACGGCCTGGCCGCTTTTCCGCGCCGGGTCGAGAGCGAGTACGACACCTTCGGCGTCGGCCATTCCAGCACCTCGATCAGCGCCGCCCTGGGCATGGCAGTCGCCGCGCGTCTGAAAGGCGAACAGCGCAAGTCCATCGCGGTGATCGGTGACGGTGCGCTGACCGCCGGCATGGCCTTCGAGGCGCTCAACCACGCCCCGGAAGTCGGCGCCAACATGCTGGTCGTGCTCAACGACAACGACATGTCGATCTCGCGCAACGTCGGCGGCCTGTCCAACTACCTGGCCAAGATCCTCTCCAGCCGCACCTATTCGAGCATGCGCGAAGGCAGCAAGAAGATCCTCTCGCGCCTGCCAGGCGCCTGGGAAATCGCCCGCCGCACCGAGGAATACGCCAAGGGCATGCTGGTGCCCGGCACCCTGTTCGAGGAACTGGGCTGGAACTACATCGGCCCCATCGACGGCCACGACCTGCCAACCCTGATCGCTACCCTGCGCAACATGCGCGACCTCGACGGCCCGCAGTTCCTCCATGTGGTGACGAAGAAGGGCAAGGGCTTCGCCCCGGCCGAGGCCGACCCCATCACCTGGCATGCGATCAGCAAACTGGAGCCGGTCGGCGCGCCGCCAGCGCCGAAGAAGCCCACGGGGCCGAAATACTCCAACGTCTTCGGCCAGTGGCTGTGCGACATGGCCGCCGCCGACCCGCGCCTGACCGGCATCACCCCGGCGATGAAGGAAGGCTCCGACCTGGTGGCGTTCAGCGAACGCTATCCGGACCGCTACTTCGACGTCGCCATCGCCGAGCAGCACGCAGTCACCCTGGCTGCCGGCATGGCCTGCGAAGGCCTGAAGCCGGTGGTGGCGATCTACTCCACCTTCCTCCAGCGCGCCTACGATCAGCTGATCCATGACGTCGCGGTGCAGAACCTCGATGTGCTGTTTGCCATCGACCGCGCCGGCCTGGTCGGCGAGGACGGCCCGACCCATGCCGGCAGCTTCGACCTGTCCTACCTGCGCTGCATCCCCGGCATGCTGGTGATGACGCCCAGCGACGAGAACGAGATGCGCCGCATGCTCACCACCGGCTACCACTTCGAAGGCCCGGCCGCGGTGCGCTACCCGCGCGGCAGCGGCCCCAACGCCAGCATCGAGCCGGCCCTGGAACCGCTGGAAATCGGCAAGGCCGTGGTGCGCCGTCAGGGCAGCAAGGTGGCGCTGCTAGTGTTCGGCGTGCAGCTGCCCGAGGCGCTGCAGGTCGGCGAGGCGCTGGACGCCACGGTGGTCGACATGCGTTTCGTCAAACCGCTGGACGAAGCCCTGCTGCGCGAACTGGCGGGCAGCCACGAGCTGCTGGTGACGGTCGAGGAGAACAGCATCATGGGCGGTGCCGGCAGTGCGGTGGCCGAGTTCCTCGCTGCCGAAGGCGTGCTGCGACCGATCCTGCACCTGGGCCTGCCGGACTACTACGTCGAGCACGCCAAGCCCAGCGAAATGCTCGCCGAGTGCGGCCTGGATGCAGCCGGCATCGAAGCGGCGGTGCGCAAGCGCCTGGCAGCACTCGGCAAAGCCTGACGTCGTTTTGGTGGATGGGTGAAGCGTCATCCACCCTACGATCACAGCGCCGCTGAGTGGGAGGCGTAGAGTGGAAAACTGCGCAGCATTTTCCACGAGCGTGGCTCCGCTGCGGTGGACGGATGGAGCGTCATCCACCCTACACTGGCAACTCGGAGTCGCCCCGTTGGCAGACAATCGTCGTTCTCTCAAAGCGGCGGATCTCAGCCACGCAACAGCAAATCACCCTCGATCGGCACGTAACGCGTCGCCGCGCGAATCAACGACTGCGCGGTGAGCCCCGGCACGCCGTAGGCAGTGGCCTCGACGCCAGCAGCGCGCACCCGTTCGAGCAGCAGATCGAAATCACCGTCACCGGACGCCAGCACCACCTCATCGACCCGCGCCGCCGCGTCCAGCACGTCGATGGTGATGCCCACGTCCCAGTCGCCCTTGGCCGAGCCGTCGCTGCGCTGGATATAGGGTTTGAGCTTCACCGTGAAGCCCAGTTTGCGCAGGATCTGCTGAAACTGCTGCTGGCGCGCATCGCCGCGCTCGATGGCGTAGGCATAGGCTTCGACGATAGTGCCGCGCCGGCTGACGTCGGCCCACAGCGCCGAATAATCGAAATGACAGCCATGGGCCTGGCGCACGGTGTAGTAGAGGTTCTGCACATCGGCGAACAGGGCGATCTTCTTCACGCGGCAGCCTGAAATCTGAATGGACCGCCAGTATGGACGGCGAAATCGCGCATGTCCCGTCCTTGCCGCATCCGTTACAGTGGCGCCCCGAAACGACTACCTCACCTTCGGTCTGCAATGAACGTTCTTGCCATCCTGCGCGACGCCTGGTTTTTCTACTCCCGCCACTTCCTGACCATCGTCCGGCTCTGCCTGCCGCTGATCCTGCTGGAAAGTCTGACCCGTCTGGCGCTCGACCACTGGCTCGGCGATAACGCACCGCCCGCCCTGGACCTGCTGGTGGGCCTGATCTTCTACCCGCTGTACGTCGGCGCGCTGATCCTCTTTCTGGACGCGCGCAGCCGTGGCCATGATCCGGCTCTGGGCGCGGTCTATGCCCGGGCGCTGCCATTGTGGCCAGCATTGGCTGTGCTTTCGGGGCTGGGCACGCTGTTGATCCTGCTCGGCGCCTCGCTGTTCGTGCTGCCGGGCATCTGGGTAATGGTCAAGATCGCCTTCGCCGAGTACCTGCTGGTGCTGCGCGGGCTGACGCCGCTGGCAGCGCTGAAGCAGAGCTTCCAGCTCACCCGCGGGCATTTCCTGTTGGTCCTTGGCTGTGTGATGACCGTGCTGTTGCCAGTCTGGATGCTCGAGGTCTGGATCGCCGCTCAGCTGTTCGCTGACGAGACCCCGCCGCTATTGCCGGCGATGCTGCTGGATGGCGTGGTCGGCCTGCTGCAACTGCTGCCGACCATCATGCTGTTCCGCTGCTTCATGCTCTGCAGCGAACCGCCGGCAAGGCAGTCGGAGCCCGGCTGAGTCGCCGTTCGGCTGGACCCGCGGTCAGGCGTCGACGGCCTGCTAGGCTTGCTTGGCCATTCAAGGAGAACGCACCATGGCCGAACAGAACCCCAGCATCCTTTCCCACATTTCCCTGGGCAGCAATCGCTTCGACGAGGCGGTTGCCTTCTATGACCAGGTCCTCGCCACCCTCGGCTGCAAACGCATCCTCGAACACCCGGGCGCGGTCGCCTGGGGCCGCGAATACCCGGAGTTCTGGGTCCAGCGCCCGTTCGACGGCGGCACGGCCTCCGTCGGCAACGGCACCCATGTAGGCTTCTTCGCTGCCGATCAGGCAGCCGTGGACGCCTTCCACCGAGCCGCCATTGCCGCCGGCGCGGTCGATGAAGGCGCCCCGGGACCTCGGCCGGAGTATGGCGAGCCCTATTACGGGTGCTTCGTCCGTGATCTGGACGGCCACAAGATCGAGGCGGCCTACTGGGACGCCGCGCTGATGGAGCAGCTCTACGGCAGCGGCGAGTGACCGCGGGGCATCAGGTTCGACTGCCGAGCAGCCGTGGCAGCAGCAGCTGCTGGTACAGCCGCGGACACCAGCGCGCCAGCAGCCGCGCCTTCCAGTCCAGATTGGAGTGCACCAGCAGCGGGCGCCGACGCAGCGCGCCCTGGTAGATCGCCTCGGCGACATCCTGTGGCGAGGCGACCCGGCCGATGTCCAGCACCGGCGACGGTGCAGTGGAGCCGTCGCCGACCAGCACGTTCTTGCGCAGGTCGGTAGCGGTGTAACCGGGGCAGACCAGCATCACATGCACCCCGGTATCGCTCAGCTCGCCGCGCAGCGTCTCGAACAGCCCGTGCAGTGCGTGTTTGCTGGCGTTGTAGGCGGCGCGGTTGGGTACCGGGGCATACTGCGAAAGCGAGCTGAGCACGATGATCTGCCCGTCCCGGGCGATCAGGCTGGGCAGTGCCGCCTGGGTGCAATGCAGCGCGCCGTAGAAATTCACCGCCATCACCCGCTGGAACACCGCCAGACTGGTGCTCGCCACCGGGCTGCGATGGGTGATGCCGGCATTGTTGACCAGCACATCGATGCCGCCATAGCGCTCGATCACCAGCGTCACCGCGCGCTGCACCGCCTCGGCGTCGCTGACGTCGCAACACAGCCCCAGCGCCTCGGCGTTGTGGTGATCGGCCAGGTGCTGCACCAGGCCATCCAGCGCATCCTGATGCAGATCGAAGATCACCAGCCGCGCGCCGGCCTGGGCCATACGCACCGCCAGTGCACGGCCGATTCCGGCGCAGCCACCGGTGATCAGCACCAGTTTGCGGTTGAACACCTTGCGATCGAACACCTTGCGCTGCATATCTTTACTCCTCGCCCGCGACATCGCGCCCTGCCTTGAGCATAGGTCGAGATAAGCAGACATACCTCACGCCGCCGCAAGATGCCTCATGGACAACAGCGCAACGCCTGCGCATGCTTGCCGGAACAGCGCAAGCCAGTGATCGATCCTTTGAAAGCATTCCTCCAACTGGGCGTGGCCCTGCTCTGCAGCCTGTCTGCCGTGGCAATGGCAGATTCCGTTTCGCCGCGAGTCCTCAATATCGGCTATTACGAATTCGCGCCTGCCATCTATACCGACGCCCACGGCACGGCGCGTGGCGAGCTGGCCGAGCTGACCCGCCGCGTGGCGCGCCAGGCCGGCTATGAGGCGCGCTTCCGACCGCTGCCCAGTGCGCGCCTGTATGCGGCACTGGAAAACGGCAGTATCGACGTCTGGCCAGGTGCCCGGGGCAAGCCTGAGCTCACCGCGCATACCCTGGAGGGGCGGCATACCCTCAGTCAGATCAACCTCAACCTCTATCACCGCACCGGTACACCGGTGCCGCGCATTCCCGACGATCTGGCCGGCAAGGCGCTGATCCTGATCGGCGGCTACAGCTACTGGCCGAACATCAACGCGATCCTCGAGAACCCGGCGCTCGACCTGCGCCTGCTGCGCACCAGCAATCACCTGTCGGCGCTGGAAATGCTGCGGCGCAAGCGCGGCGACTACCTGCTCGACTACCAGATCCCGGTGGAGCAGGCCCGGCAGCGCCTGAACATGGAAGAGCTGCCCTACCTGCGCCTGACCCAGGTGCCGATCCACTTCATCGTTTCACGCCATACGCAAGACGCCGAAGCCATCGTCGATGCACTGGATCAGGCCTACGAAACGCTGCGCCAGGCCGGCGAAGACCTCAGCCTGCCCTCCGACTGAGCCTCACTGCCCGCGTGGCTTGGCCCGGGCGGTGGGCTCGGCGACCAGCGGATCGTCCGGCCAGTAGTGCTTGGGGTAGCGCCCCTTCAGATCCTTCTTCACCTCGGCATAGGTATTGGCCCAGAAGCTGGCAAGGTCCTGGGTGACCTGTACCGGCCGGCGCGCTGGCGACAGCAGGTGCAGCTTAACGACCTGCCGGCCGCCGGCGATACGCGGCGTGTCGGCCAGGCCGAACAGCTCCTGCAGGCGCACCGCCAGCACCGGCGGCTGCTCGCTGTAGTCCAGCCTGATGCGCGAGCCGGAGGGCACCGTCACGGCCACCGGTGCCTGCTCCTCCAGGCGCTGCGGCAGCGGCCAGGGCAGCAGGGTGGCGAGCATCGCGGCGAGATCGAGCTGGGCGAAGTGCACCAGCCGCGTGACCTTGCCCAGATAAGGCAGCAGCCAGTCCTCCAGGCGTGCCAGCAGTGCGGCGTCGCTGACATCCGGCCAGTCGCTGGTGTCGCCCGCAGCCAGATCGAGCTGGCGCAGCAGGCCGATGCGCGCCTGCCACTGGCGCAGCTCCGGCGTCCAGGCCAGCAGTTCCAGCCCCTTGCGCCGCACCAGAGCGAGCAGCGCCTTGCCACGTGCCTCTTCGTCCAGCGTCGGCAGCGGTTCGCGACTGAGCACCAGCTCGCCGACCCGCCGCTGCCGCTCGGCACGCAGCACGCCCTCGCGCTCGTCCCATTCCAGCTCGTCGCGCACGGCGACCTGCTCGGCCAGCGCGCTCTCGAACAAGGCCGGGTCCAGCGCCACGGCGCGATAGATGCGCTCCTCGCGCTGGCCCTGATGGCTGCCCAGCTCGGCGATCACCAACCAGGATTCCTTCATCAGCGGGTCCGGCTCGCCGAACTGCGCCGCGCGGCCGTTGGCCAGCCGATAGCCACCGCCGCCCTCGCGGCGCTGGCGGGCCACCCGGTCCGGATAGGCGAAGGCCAGCAGCGCGGCCAGCGCGTGTTGCTCATCGAGTTCAGCAGCCGGCGCCGCCGCGGCAGCGCGCAGCAAGCTGCGAAACTGCCGGGCCAGTTGCCGGACGCGCTGTACCCCAGCACCACGACCATCCTGCAACTGATGCAGCCGCAGGGCGAGATCGGCTCCGCCGCCGCGCTGCCCGCCGGATTGAATGTCACGCTCGACCAGCAGCGCCGCCACGTCGGCAGCCAAGGCAGCCACGCCCAACGCCTGCCCGCGCAGCAGCATGTGCGCCAGGCGCGGATGCACCGGCAGCTCGGCCATCGCCTGGCCGTGACGGGTCAGCTGCCAGCCGCCGTGCTCGCTGCGCTGCAGCGCACCGAGGCGCTCCAGCAGGGCCTGCGCCTGGCCGTAGGCGGCGGCCGGCGGACGATCGAGCCAGGCCAGCTCGTCGGGCTCGACGCCCCAGCGCGCTAGCTGCAGCGCGACGCCGGCAAGGTCCGCCTGGAGAATTTCCGCCTCACCGTAGGCCGCCAGCTGCCCGTGCTGCTCCTCCGACCACAGCCGGTAGCAGGCGCCCGGCTCCAGCCGCCCGGCCCGCCCCGCCCGTTGCGTGGCCGAGGCGCGGGAGATGCGCCGGGTTTCCAGGCGGGTCATGCCACTGCCGGGATCGAAGCGCGGCACCCGCGCCAGCCCGGCGTCCACCACTACCCGTACACCTTCGATGGTCAGACTGGTCTCGGCGATATTGGTCGCCAGCACCACCTTGCGCAGGCCCGCCGGTGCAGGCTCGATGGCCGCACGCTGCTGGGCCAGCTCCAGTTCGCCATGCAGCGGGCGAAGCAGGATGTCGCCGCGCCCCTCCAGCTGTTCGGCCAGCGCCTCGTTCACCCGACGGATCTCCGCCTGCCCCGGCAGGAACACCAGCACGCTGCCGCGCTCGTCCTGCAGCGCCTGCAGCACCGTCTGCACCGCCCGCGGCTCGATGCGCTCGCCCGGCGCCAGCGGGCGGCCCCAGCGCTGCTCCACCGGGTGCATGCGGCCCTCGCTGCGCACCACCGGTGCCTCGTCGAGCAACGCCGACAGGCGCTGGCCCTCCAGCGTCGCCGACATCAGCAGCAGCTTGAGCGGCTCGTCGCGGAGCAGCTGACGCGCATTGAGCGTCAGCGCCAGGGCCAGATCGGCATCCAGGCTGCGCTCAATGATTTTGCCACTTGCTCATTCTTGTCATCGATGCCAGGCTCAGCAGGAATGGGGCTTTCCAGAACCGAATGGCCGGATAAAGACTTTGACAATCATCAAAAATATCAACTCGTTGGCGAACTACACCTTCAAAGTGTTGCCGCCTGACGTCCTGGCCCTGATGCAGCGTTGCTACGCCTTGGAGGAGCGCGACTCCACCGGCAACCTCCTAAAGATCTTTGAGGCTTACTGCGACGTCACCGGCCACTCGATTAGTTTCATTTCACTGTCATCATCTTCCTTTGCGGACGTTGCGAGGGGATTCGTGGGGGCGCTCGCTGATGAGTCCTTGATTAACGTAACCAACGCAGTGCGACAGCGGTACGTCGCAAGCTTCATCAAACTCCTGAATGAGATGCGCAAGGAAGTCCCGCTCCTACCCACCTTGACCTCTGAGCAGCGGCTACCAAAATACAACCAACACCTTTGGGAAGAAGAGAAGAAATCGCTATCTGAGGATCGAGTTCGCTACTGGAACGGCTGGCAAGTGCAGGGTCGAAAGGGAAAGATCAGCTTCTTACCGATAAGCCTTATATGGAACTCACACGGCAAAGAATTTGCTGAAGAAGTATACAAACGGTATTGCCAGAATGCAGAAAAGCATCTAGCCCCCTCACACTCGGAATTCAATATTTTCTTAAAATTCTTATCGCAAAATAGCGAGAGCTGGCCTGTACAAAGCCTCCAGCACCCGATAATGATCAAAAAGCTCTTTATCGAAAACATGCTATTCAGCTTCAAGAATGCGATAGATGCGGGCACCAATGTGTCCACGAAAACCCGCAGCCACTCAAAATTTATCCACACAATCGAAGAGACCTTCTTGCTACCTGGAGCTTGGGCAAGGCCATTCACTGGCGGCCTGCCATGCCCAGTTTCTAAATGTCTTCCTGGAACACATACAAACATCAAGAAATTGCCTGACGGAACGCTGGTAAAAGAAAAGCTCATTACTGCCGTCCCCCTACATCTAAGCGACTCAGAAGCGATTGAAATCCTCTTCAAAAGAATCAAGTCGGATAATCAGTTGGTCGTAAAATGGGCCAAGCAAAAACTGAGAAATATTCGCAAAACCCAGCTCAAGCGTGAGCGACTGGCCAAAACCGGAATACCGATCCTTGGGGGAAATACAAACAAACACAGCATCAGTGAGTTAGGCGATAATAATGTATGCGCCACTTTCCACGCTCTTGGCCTATCTCATATCAGAGAAAAAAGAATAAACATTACCGGCAGAACCCCTACCAGCGATATAAGCGATTTGCTGGCTATCCCAAACTTCGAGCACTTCTTTGCCTTACAACTCTTACTTGTATCCCGCCACCCCTGCCTAACGGATGGCTTTTTCACGCACTTTGAACTCTACGATAAGCGCGGAAACCTCTTCGGCCTCATCAAGAGAGACAACGCCTATGAGCTGACTGGCTACAAGGATAGAAAAGGCGGGAAATTGAGCGAACAAGTGATAAAGCTGTCGCCACGTGAAGCCGTTTGGGTACGCCAGATCATCTCTCTTACCCAGCCACTACGAGATGAATTAAGAGACGCAGGCGACGACGCCTGGAGATATTTATTCCTCCACTGTGCAGGAACTATTGGTCTACCAAAGAGGCCAGAGCCGTTCAAAATTAACAAAAGAACACTCAAATATCAGAAGCATTTGGTTCAAGAGTTTTCTGCTGCTAGCGGCGAGAGCGACAAGAAAATGGAGGCTTTCCTGCCTAGGCTATCCGTTACAGCCTTCAGAGCTTCCTGCGGAGTAGAGGTCTACCTCGACACTCACAGCGTTGAAGAAATGGCTAGAGCGCTCGGCCATACCACATATAACACATCCCTCTTGAGTAGTTATCTTCCCAGTCCCATTCTTGAATTCTTTCAAACCCGCTGGATCCGAGTTTTTCAACGTGGCTTGATCTGTGAAGCCATGAAGGGAAGCCCCTACCTTCTCAAAGCTACGCGATTCGAGACCATGGAAGAACTCCATACATTCCTTGAAAATCACGCCATCCGTGAAATTCCCGAACACCTTAAGAATCCTGACTTCTTGTCCAGCAGAGCGCAGCAGGAATTAACAGCTAAGCAATATGGAGAGGACGGTCAGGTCTTGGTGTCTATTGACACCGGGATCCTTACCACACTCTTATCGCTAAATCAGGCTGTCATGCAGGCAACTGCAAAATCGCAATTATGCGCCAAAGCGATCTATTGGTCTCGATTTACAGATTTGGTCGTGCGGTATATCGAGGACGAATATAACAGCGATCTTCTTGTGTACCTAGATACCGCACGCCAGCATGTAGACCCCAAACGCATGGAGGGCCTGATATATGCAACTTCCACCTGAGCTACAGTTTCTCACTCCATTTCTATTAGAGCCAGGACATGAACTTCGGACAGCTATTTGGTTACTGAGCGATTTTGATAATAATAGCTGGACATATAGCTTCGGTTATAAGAAGCCATTAGTCTTAGATTGGAACGTCACTCTGAGCGACGGCAGCTTACTGACCGCCCCTAAGAACAAAGACCTACTCATAGGACTAAAATATTACCTCACAGCCTCTACTCGAAACCGTAATGGATACATGGAAGAAACCAATGACTTAAAAGGCGCACAACTTCAACAATTTTACAGCACGTGCCATATCATTGACTACCTGCTCTTAAATGACCAAAGATTTAAACTTTCGACGTATGGCTTAGCTGGCCTTACCGAAGGCAACCTAATCGAAATACTTGACACCATCGCATCGGAATCATCGATGGATGAGTCAATTTACGACTGGACTAACCGACTGCGGTCTTATTGCCTAAACTTGGTTGACTCAACGGATGACGCACTCATAGAAGAGACACTGAACTGCCGCCCTCAACTATTAATTGTTACAATCGAGCAGCTCGACCAAGACACACTTGCCATCCCCTACCAATTAGTACCGCGCGTAAGAGCAGCACTTTATCTAAAGGGCCTTTATCACCGACAAGCTCTATACGGGAACCAACCAAATTCAGTCTTGATAGCCAAAGACATTTACAGGAATACAGTTTTTGGGGAGCGCAGCCGAAAGTCTATCCACCCCATTCTTTGCTATAACGATAACGCAAGTACTTTCGAGCGTGAGTATCCAGGAGCTCCAGTTGCAAGTGAAGCTCGCGAAGCCATCAGGGACACAACTTACTCGACGTACAGGCGCTCCCTCTACAACCTTGGTATCTTGCACGAACTTGGCATTCCAGCACCCGCCGTTGAAGATCTCGTCGGCGCCGACAGGCATATTCCAAAGCTGTCCACCGTTGGGAGATTTCGCACCCTACCATCCGACCTGGTGTTCAAAGCCCTCCGACAAGCAATTGAGTTCCATTTCGAATATGGCAATGAACTTACAAGGGCAATATGCCGCATCGCGATTGAATGCAAGAAACGTAGCATTTCGCCTGCCTCTCTAACCGATGATGAGGTTCGTCATTTTTGTGGAGACAAGTTTCGCAAATTTGGTCTAAAAAAACTTTCGCTAGCTTCCCGCACTATGGGTCAAGGGCATGACGGCAATTCTATCAAGGGCGATTCGCCGCAGTATTTCACCAGCCTCAGGGCTAACTCATCACTCCTAGAACTAATATCTGTCTATATTGGTGCAGTTCAGATAACAACTGGAATCCTCATGGCTCGACGAGTCAGTGAGCTATGTGCCCTAAGAACTGATACTTGTCTAGATATTTCAAATAGTTTCTTATTATTCCTAAACGCTAAAAGTACTCGCCGCCTATTTGGCCATCGCCGAACAGAAGCGCGCCCAATCGAACCTGTAGCCGCGGACATGATTAAGAACTTGGTCAAAATGCAGAAGACACTTAAGAGAGTCGGATTCATCCCAGAGCTTCAGACACTCTTTGCCACACCCAGCCTCAAAGCCGCCTCATCACTAACGGATTCCAGCCCGTATGTATTCAATCGAAACCTAGATCTTTTTTGTGACTATTTTGAAACCCCCCTAAATTCAAACGGAGAAAGGTACTACATCCGCCAGCACCAACTGCGTCGTTTCTTCGCGATGCTTTTCTTCTACTGCGGCAGCTTCGCTAAGCTTGATACTCTCCAATGGATGTTAGGTCATACCGATCCGAGGCATGTCTACCGCTACATCACCGAGTCCACGGAAGGCACCATACTAGCTGGAGCTAAAGCGCATTATGTTGCGGAACAACTACATCAAGGCAATACTGAGAGCTTCCAAGCACTTGCCGACCTTCTAGAATATAAATTTGGAACAAAAGACTTTAGCGTCATTGATACTAATGACCTGGAGGATCAGATACACGATCTAATGAAAGAAGGCTGGGTAGAGATAGAACCGGAGTTCTTCACAGACCATCAGGGAAAGAAATTTAAGGTCGTTGCGCGCCTCATTCGAACTCCGGAGGTAGCATGAGCAAAAAGTCGTCGAGAGTCGCACAAACAATATCAGGCCTTAAAGCGCTGCACGCTTTACTAATACTTATATGCAAACAACCGCTACGCTTCAATAAGGACGCGGAGCTTCGCTCTGCCCTTAAAAGCCAAGGCGGGATTGCTAGCTTGAGCCGCTCCGTCGAGCTTGAGACTGGGGAATCTGTAGCGACCTTCCCAATGAGTCTGAATACGCTTAAAACATATGCAAACGAGAACTTGAGTGGCGGATTTAACTCGTTAAACGACTTACGACTCAAAGCTGGCGAGGCTTTGGATAACGCGGATAAAAAGGAAAAGCATTCGAATAAGCGCAGCAAGTCTGGGCTAAGCAGAAAAGTCGAGCAACTAGAGCAAGAGCTTGACATGCAGCGACAGACCAACATGATTCTGCTGCGCGCGCTATCCGAGTCAATTCACCAGTTCACGAGCATCCGCGATGCACCTGACGAAAAAATTCGCGGCAAACGGACTCAAGACGCGCTAAAGACTCTCCGCTCTATCGTGAGCATGGGCATGCCGCCCTTCAACACTATCCCGACCATGTCGGAAGTTTCTACACCCTCGTTCGAAGTAACGAACCTCGATGATTATCGGAAAAGGTGATCAAATGTCGAGCCTACCCAATCGCAAACTTTATAACCTACTTGGTAAGTTTGAGATTTTTAGCCATTTCTCAGTAGATAAGCTAAGTACCCGCGACGCCACAAGTATTCCTTTTATTATCTGGCCAAATGGCTCGCCGTGTCTGATTGGCAATCTATACATGCTATCGCTGTTAAATCGCCCAGGAAGAAGCCGGCAAGGGTTATCTCGAAGAGGAGACAAAGGCGGCTCGATGGGCGATTACGCGGCAAAACTAGGACAGCTCCTTCGGCGCTGCTATCGAGACGGTATTGATCCCATCTACCTATCAGATGGCAAGTTTACCGATTACATCGAGGAAATTCGAAAAGAGCCATCAAGTTTCAACCTTGCCCAGCCCAAAAAATCTGAATCTACCATCTTCGCAACAGGCAAGGTGTGGTTAGATTTTCTGGGCTTTGTAGGCAGATTCCATGGCGATAATGACTTTATTTCTTCTGAAGGCACCATTAGGGCCCGTAAAGAAACATATGTTATGACGACTAGCAACGGAAGGAAAATCTCTCGCACTTACTTGACGCACCACTCCTTTGGTAGACCTCATCGGGAGCACCGCAGGTTACCTATATCAAAGGAGCAAATTGATCTGCTAAAAGCGGCAATTAGAAAGGACAGAGTACCGGCTGGCGTGAAGGTTCGGAGGGCATGCATGATTGACCTGCTTACCGACACCGGAGCCCGACGTACAGAATTGGTTAATCTAAAAGTTATCGATGTACTTCGCGCGATGGAGATGGAGCATCCGCTTCTTAGACTGGATACGCTTAAGAGAGAGGAAGGTGCTGAGCGATACGTACCAGTGTTCGGCACCGCACTAAGAAAGCTACGTCAGTACATTGAGGTAGAACGGCGCAAAATCATGCGGAGCGTTTACAAGGGTGGAAAGGATCATGGGTACTTCTTCGTGTCGGCTACGACGGGTAATCAGCTCACAAGCGCCGCAGTTTCAAATGAGATATTGACGCTTCGGAAGCTTGCGGGCATCGAATCTCAAGTCACCCCGCATATGTTTCGTCATGCCTTCATCACCAACCTATTCATATTATTAATCCAACGACATCAACTCACAAACTCTGACCAGTTTCGGCAAGCGTTGCTGGATAGTAAGACATTTATCGCAGAGGTCACCAGTTGGACGGGCCACTTGGATAACAAGTCCATCGAGCGCTACATCCACCTCGCCTTCCGCGACCTAGCGAAATACAAAGAGACGGTCAGTTCGGTACACCTAGTCATGGCCATACGAAAGTACATGTCTGAGGAGAAGGAATTGCTCGTCTTACTGGAGGAAGGTATGCCAGTCAGCGAATATACGAACCAAATCCGAGCCCTTAGAGACATGGCCGAGAAGGACTTGTTGATTGCTGAGCAGCGTGAATCCGCATTGCTCAGACAATAGATGGAGCGCTCTGCATAGCCCCCACCGCCTTGATCAACTTCTCCTTGGCTTCGCCCGAGCCGTAGGCTCCGCCTCCATTGGATCGTCGGGCCACCAGTGCTTCGGGTATCGCCCCTTCAGATCCTTCTTCACCTCCAGGTAGGTACTGCGCCAGAAGTTCGCAAGATCTTGGGTCACTTGGACAGGCCGCCGTGCCGGCGAAAGGAGGTGCAGTTTGATCGGCAACTTGCCACCGGCAATACGAGGCGTATCCGCCAGCCCAAACATCTCCTGGAGCCTTACGGCCAGCACTGGCGGAGACTCGCTGTAGTCCAGTTTGATCGACGATCCTGACGGCACTTTGATGTGAGTGGGGGCCAGCTCATCCAATTCCTGAGGCAGCGGCCATGGGAGCGCACCACGCAGAATGGAGCTGAGGTCTAACAGGCCGAAATGACTCAGGCGGCTGACGTTGTTCAAATACGGAAGCAGCCACTCCTCCAAAGTCGCGAGCAACGTGTCATCACGAAAACACGGCCACTTACTTTGCCCTTGCTGCGCCATATCCAGTTCACGCAACAACGCCACGCGCGCCTGCCATTGGCGCAGCTCAGGCGTCCAAGGCAGCAATTCCAACCCCTTCTTGCGAACAAGCCCCAGAAGCGCACGACTACGAGCATCCGCATCGAGCTCCTTGAGCGGCTCGCGGCTCAACACCAGCTCACCTACCCTGCGCTGTCGCTCAGCGACCAAGGCCCCGGCACGCTCATCCCAGTCGAGCTCGTCCACGACTGTTACCTGCTCTGCGAGTACGTTTTCGAACAACGCAGGATCGAGGTCGGTCGCGAGGTAGATGCGCTCTTCACGTTGGCCCTGCCGGCTACCCAGTTCTGCCACCACCAACCAGGAGTGCTTCATCAGCGCATCAGGCTCAGTGAACATGGCCGCGCGCCCATTGGCGAGCCGGTACTCACCACCGCCGGCTCGGCGCTGCTGAGCCACTCGGTCGGGGTAGGCGAGCGTCAACAGACAGCCAAGCCAGCGAGGATGCTCGGGATCAGCCACAGCCTTGGTAACGATTCCGCGTTGGTAACTTCGATACTGACGAGCCAGCTGCTTAATCCTTTGTGCCACCCCCTGCGCATGACGTGGCATACGCTGGCTCCCTTCCAGCATCGCGAGCCTACTGTGCAGATCAGCCCCACCACCGGGCAGCACATCACGCTCACCTAGGAGCGCAGCCACATCGCAAGCAAGCGCCCCGAGCCCAAGCGCATGCCCACGCAGCAGCAAGTGTGCAATACGCGGATGCGCAGGCACCTCTGCCATCGCCTGGCCATGCGAACTCAAACGACCATCCGCCTCCAAAGCCCCCAACCGGCCCAACAGATCTCGCGCCTGGGTAAAGGGAGCTGCGGGAGGCATATCGAGCCACCTCAATTGATCAGGCGTAACACCCCAGCGCGCCAATTGCAGCGCCAGAGCCGCCAAGTCGGCCTGGTGAATTTCCGGGGCGCCATAGGCCGCCATCTGCTCATGTTGAGTTTGAGACCAAAGCCGATAACAAATACCCGGCTCCAAGCGACCTGCACGGCCAGCACGCTGAGCAGCACTGGCCTGGGATATGCGTTGTGTCGCGAGGCGGGTCATTCCGCTTGACGGGTCAAACTGTGGCACCCGCTCCAGACCGGAGTCGATCACCACGCGCACGCCCTCAATGGTCAAGCTCGTCTCGGCAATGTTGGTCGCCAGCACGATCTTGCGCTTGCCCAGTGGCGCCGGTTCGATAGCCGCGCGCTGGGCACTCAGATCCAACTCGCCATGCAAGGCAGACAACAGAAGGTCATCACGCCCCACAAGCTTGTCGCTGAGTTCTTTTTGCACGCGTCGGATTTCGGCCTGGCCGGGCAGGAAGACCAGGATGCTTCCTTGCTGATCTTGGACAGCATCGAGGCATGCGCGGACTACCTTGAACTCAATGTATTCGCCAGCCTGATAGGGCTGACCCCATACCGTACTCACGGGGAACATCCGCCCCTCACTGGTCACGACCGGAGCATCACCCAGGAGGTTTGAAAGACGAGCTCCCTCCAAGGTCGCTGACATCACTAGAAGCTTCAGTGGCTGGTCATCACGGAACAGCTCACGGCCATTCAGGCATAGCGCAAGGGCCAAATCAGAGTCCAAGCTCCGAAGGTGGAACTCATCGAATATGACGAGACCGACACCCTCCAGCGAAGGGTCATCCTGGAGCCGACGCGCAAGGATCCCTTCAGTGACTACCTCGATCCGCGTACTCGGGCCGACCCGACTTTCCAGGCGAATACGGTAACCAACAGTCTCACCCACCTTCTCGCCCAGCTCACTGGCCATGCGCTCAGCAGCGGCACGTGCGGCCACCCGGCGGGGCTGGAGCATTAGGATGCTCTGATCGGCCAACCATGCCTCGTTCAGCAGAGCGATGGGAACACGTGTGGTCTTACCGGCACCTGGTGGGGCCTGTAATACGACGGACTCGTGGTCAGCCAAAGCGAGGCGCAGAGAGGGGATGGCGGCATCGATGGGCAGCTGGATCATGCGGACTCCGAATGTAGCTGCGCAGTATATCGCTGAGCGCCGCCATGACCCGACACATTCTGCCTGGAACCGCCCCGCCCATAAGCAGATGCTGATGACCGAAAGCCAATACCTAATCTCAGGATGTGTTTTCCCCCTGTCTCAGCACTAACCAACGCATAGCATCGGTCTGCCCCGTCAGCACCTGGCCAACTCGCTCAACGTCTCGTCCTTCTCGCTGGGTGATCTGGCCTATAGTCGTCATCAGCTTTCAGCACAACTCCAAAATATGGCGCCACTGAAGCCGGAGGTAGCGAGGCTTTTTCTGATCTGATGATCTGACTAAGATTAGCCTCTATGTTGGCTCTGATACGTTTGGGCTCGGGTTTTTGGCGTTACAACTGGGATGACCATGGACTTAAAAATTGCTTGGTGGAATTGCCATTTATCTGCTCCGAGCACGCAGGCGAAGCCAGGTGAAATAACGGATGAGTTTGTATCTATCATCCTAGCCGTGCTGGACTCTGGGGTTGACTTGTTCTGCCTATGCGAGGTCAATGAAAAAAACTGCCTTGAGCTAAGCAACAGAATTCAACTTGCCGCCAGTATTGAAATCAAATATTCGGAATTCACAGTGCTTTCACTCTACTCTAGAGATGGAAATAAGATTGATGATTACGGAGTAATCTACCGACACACTAAATTATCACCGACTGGCGTGGCCGTTGACCTCAATACAAAAGCAGAAGTCACCGACAAGCATCTCAAGGTGGGGCGAAAGCTAGGGCTCAAGCTTGCGGACACTTATGATCTTTGGGTGATCCTTTGTCATTGGCAAAGCCTGAGAACATACTCCGAAGACTCACATGTTAGAACAGAAGTCGCTACTGCATTACGCGGTTACGTTCAGGATCTATTCGATCAAGATCGTGATGCGCTTGTAGCAATTTGCGGTGATTTCAATGATGAGCCATTCAGCCGCCCCATTCAAATGGCGTTAAAAGCAAGCCGAGACATTAGCTATGTGAGGTCGCGGAATAATGCACTATTCAATCCTTTTTGGCGCTTGATTGGTGTCAGTGACTTGGTGGCAGGGAGTCATTTGCCTGCTGGGACTTGTGTCACGGCTGACCCTCAGCATTTGACTAACTGGAGAACCTTTGATCAAATAATTTTGTCTTCCGGATTTCTAAAAAATGGCTGGCACTTCGTTGGTAGTGGCGTTGAGATATTGGCCAGCTTGAATATTCAAGGTAGCGCATTGACTTGGGCCGATCTCTCTGACCATTATCCTATTATGTGCAACTTGAAAAGGGCGACCATATGAAGTTTTTAAGCTTCGTTCAACAAGGCATTGAGAAATCCAACAAATCACTCGCCGCAATAGCCGAAGTTGATGCTGCCTTTGGCATGGTTAACGAAGAATTGCGGAGCTATCAGGACGGTGAACTTAAGCTTGATCGAGCCATATCCACGATAGCTCGAATTGCCTCATTCTCAAATGATATTTCCGGTGTAGAGTCAGATCATTTTAAGCACGACAGGCTCATTCTTTCACTTAAGAATGAATACGGCACCTTTACTGGGGATGTTGCAGGTTGGAAACAGCGAAAAACTGGCTATCCGTGCGTTCTGATTTTTGACGGGCAAGAGTTGAGCTGTGGGAATTTAAATCAGCTTCTTACTGGAATCTCCGAACTGCTCTCCTCCATCGGGTTTGGTAATGCTGTAAATAGACTGGTAACAACAGCAAAGGCCTCAGGTAAAGACAAGCAACCTGCCTCGCAGGAGGTGAAGGCCAAGCCACTGGCAAAGCCAGCAGCAAAACCAGTCGCAAAGGCAGCAGCAAGGGCTATAAGGCCAACTGCTAAAGCAGTTGCAACCAAGGCCCCAGCGGCGAAAGCACCTTCGATTGAGCCTGTTGCTAAAAAACCAAGCAAGAAGCCGCAGCGTGATGAGGGTGATTTCTCAAGGTAGATGGGGCTTGGATATGTTCGGCGCAGCTAAGGCCTCCTTGTAGGCGTAACCACTCAATTAACCGCAAACGGCAGTTTCCGATGAAAAACGCTTCTGATGGCGCCAGTACACACGACGTGATTGGTTCGACGGTCAGCGCCCTAGATCCCTTCTTTTCCGTCGCCAATATCGGTGCAGAATTTGCCGCCTCCCACCTACTTACCGAGCGAGCCAGTACCCAGCTGGCCATGGCTACCATTGAGCCCCTGAGCGTCAACCTATCACCGGCTATGGCAGCGGTGAGTGCTTCTGTCGCAGAGGCTCTGAAGCCCACTATTGCCATGCAATCTGTGATGGAGCGCATCCGCCCATTTACACAAATCCAGGCGAAGCTCTTGCCGATTAGCACCATTGGCGCTGACTTTCACGGGCGGTTAGCTGGATTGGCTCAGGCTGGCCAGATCGCAAAACAGCTGGCTTCAGTGAAACCCCTTCTCAGCACATCCGCACTGGCCGAGACAAAGTCGCTTAGAGGGATACTGGGTGTTATGGAGCCCTTGAGAGGGCTATCGTTGCCGGCAGCTCAACTTGCAGCAACAGCCACTGCTAAGGAAACTCTGAAAAAGACTTTCTGATTTGGCAAAATACCGCGACCCCACCCACCGAGTTTCCCGATGAAGCAGATGACCTTCGCCGACGCCGAGTACGCTGGCAAGCGCAAGCAAACCCG
>Ga0172376_10001849_pt1 | contig 26636 bp, 12 predicted proteins | sample Lak35m_FD_121114 | JGI IMG/M metagenome (GOLD analysis project Ga0172376, IMG submission 121114) | Freshwater microbial communities from Kabuno Bay, South-Kivu, Congo - kab_092012_35m | ecosystem: Environmental > Aquatic > Freshwater > Lake | place: Democratic Republic of the Congo: South-Kivu...
TAACTTCAGTCATTGGAGTTTTGATATAACCTGGGATAACAACGGTTGTATGAACGTTATATTGTTTTAGGTATCCTCTTAACGCTTCTCCAAAAACCCTTATACATGCTTTACTGGCGGAATACGAAGGAGCACTGGAAAGGCCGATTAGTCCTGCCATTGAGCTAATAATAACTATATTTCCTTTTCTTCTTTTAATCATGTGCGGTATTATAGGCATTATTGTGTTCAGGACGCCGTTAATATTAGTATCAAATATTGTTTGAACTTGAGAGGGGCTCTCTGGTCCTTGTAAAGTTCCAGCGGAAACACCTGCACAAGCAACTACAATATCAATTCCGTATTGGTTACAAAAATCTGTTAAATGGTCGGTTAGTGCTTTTTTCTCTCTTATATCTAGGGCAAGTAGATGAGTTTTAGCTCCTCTGAGGTTGCATAAATTAGCTATTTTATTTAGCTGATAAACGTTTCTTCCGACTAGTATTAATCTAACATGTGGCGTGGCATATTGCATAGCGATCTCATAGCCAAGGCCACTGGTAGCTCCAGTAATTAATATTGTTTGTTTATTCATAATGGTTTTATTTTTTATCAATTTGATGAACTCCAGTGTTTCCTATAATAAAGTTTGCCAAGCGATTGGTCTATCTGATTTTATTTCTTAACAAAGGGGTGAATTATTTGATGATTTTATGCTTTACCTATGCTATAAGATTGAGTTTTTTCCGAAAATAAAATTAGAAGTGACAATTTATATTGACAATATTGAGTTATCAAGTCCAGTAATACTTGCTCCAATGTCCGGAGTGACTGACTTGCCGTATAGGAAATTAGTTAAACACTTTGGTGCTGGTCTTGTTGTTTCGGAAATGATAGCAAGTAGGGCTATGATTGTCCAATCTCACCAATCCATGAAGAAATCTGCTATATTGCATGATGATGCAACTGGTGCTTGTGTTCAGTTGGCTGGTTGTGAGCCTAAGGTTATAGCCGATTCTGCTAGAATGAATGAGGACATGGGGGCTAAAATCATTGACTTAAATTTCGGTTGTCCTGCAAAGAAAGTTGTAGGTGGATATTCCGGTTCGGCTTTGATGAAAGATGAAAAATTAGCAGCTGAAATATTGTATTCTACAGTGAAAGCGGTAAAAATTCCGGTTACTTTGAAAATGAGAACCGGATGGGATAATAATACAAAAAATGCTCCCATTATTGCAAAAATAGCCGAGGATGCCGGTATAAAAATGGTCACGGTACACGGTAGGACCAGATGTCAGTTTTACTCAGGAAAAGCAGATTGGGAATTTATATCTTACGTAAAAAAATCAATAAAAATTCCTGTGGTGGCGAATGGTGATATAGTGTGTTTCGATTCTGCTAAAGAAGCTCTAAATAAATCTGGCGCTGACGGTATAATGATCGGGCGAGGTGCTTACGGCAAACCATGGCTTATTTCACAGGTTGCCCATTTTTTAAAAACTGGCAAAAAATTACCTGATCCGCCCCTAAAAGAGCAGCTAGTAATTGTCTTAAATCATTATGATGATATGATAAATTACTATGGTATGGATGCTGGAGTAAAACTGGCTAGAAAGCATTTGGGATGGTATAGTAGTGGACTCCCCAATTCTAGCGAGTTTAGGGCTTTTATTAATCGGACTGTCAATGCCGATGTGGTAAAAGAAAAAATTCAAGAATTTTATAGTTCTATTTAACACTAAGTTATTTTTATGAGAGATAGGGAATATAAGTCGATCATTGATGCGATTGAAGTAAAAATCGATAAATTTTTTGAAATGCACGAAGGCAAATCTCCTGAGACCGGTTTATACGAAAGAGTGGTAAGAGAAGTTGAAAGAGCTCTTATTAGAAAAACTATTAGCCATACAAATGGTGTTCAAATCAAAGCTTCTAAGATATTAGGTATTAATAGAAATACTTTGAGAAAAAAAATGAAGGAGCTGGGGCTATAACATAAGATATTTGCTAATTTTAGGTGTTTGATATATGTTTTTAAAAAAATTTTGGCAAAGTATAGTTAAACACCGTTACAGTAAAAATGTTCCATATACTATTATTGCTGCAGCTGTAATATTTCTCTTAATTAACAGTTTTTTTGTTTATCTAGAATTTCAGTATAGTGAAGTCGATCCGGTAAGTGTTATTGGGTTAATGTTAATTATTCTGGTAGGATCTCTTCTTTTTGTTATTTTGCTATTAAATAATCCGGTTTCTAGTTTGTTTTCTTTTATTAAAAGAACTAGAAAAAGGGCATACAAGTTAAGAAAGAGAATAATCATTGCTTTTAGTTTTGGTGCAGCAGTACCAACCATTATCGTTGCTGTTTTTTCTACGTATTTTTTTAATTTTGGAGTGCAATCATGGTTTGACGATAAAGTTTCCAGGGTGCTAGAACAATCTATTATCGTTGGAGAATCTTATATAAATGAGCATATAATGCAATTAAAAGAAACGGCGATTTCAATTTCCGATGATTATGACGATTTATATTATAAGCTGGTTTATAACCCTGAGTTATTCCAAGAAATTCTTACAGGACAAGCTGAAATGAGAACTCTTGATGAGGCAATAATTTTTAAGAAAGATAGCAATACGATTTTAGCTCAAACAGCTTTAAGTTTTTCTTTATCTTTTTTGGCTATTCCGTCTTATGTTTTTGATAAAGCTAGTAAAGGAGAAGTGGTACAAATTTCCTCTGATCCGACTAAGCTGAGAATTTTAATAAAACTCAGGAATTACAATGATACTTATCTATTAATAGGGAGGTTAATAGATGAGAAAATAATTGATCACATTAATAGAGCAAATGGAACAGCTCAGGAATATTTTAGGCTAAAGGGCCATATATTTGATCTGCAAGTAAAATTTGCTATGATTTTTATTTTACTTGCAATAATTTTGCTTTTAGCGGCAATTATTTGGGGAAGACATTTTGCGGAACAGCTCGTAAAACCAATTAGAGAATTGGTAATTGCTGCAGAAAAAGTAAAAAACGGAGATTTGACGGCTCAAGTCCCTGAAGAAGGGTTAAAAAAAGATGAAATAAAAATATTGTCTTTAGCCTTCAACCGAATGGTTAAGCAAATAGACAGGCAGCAACGTGATTTACTTATTGCCCAGAGAGCGCTAGCATGGTCTGACGTAGCAAGAAAGGTAGCTCATGAAATCAAGAATCCATTAACGCCGATTCATCTTGGTGCAGAGATGTTGCTTAAGAAATTTAAAAACCAAGTACAAGATCAAGACTCCTTTGAAAAATATATTAATAATATTATAAAAAACTCCAACGAAATTAGAATGATAGTTTCGGAGTTTGTTAATTTTGCAAGATTACCTTCCCCTGATTTTTCCAAGCATGAAATAGTCTCAATTATTAATCAGCTAGTTGACGAAAGACGTCTTATCAATGATAAAATTTTGTATCAAGTTTTTTCGAATGTGAAATTATTTGAATTAGTATGTGACGGTACGCAATTAAATCGGGTTTTGGTTAATTTATTACAAAATGCGGAGCATGCTCTTGAAAATATTAGCTATCAACAGCGAATTACTGTTCATATTATGTTAGATGGAGATTTTATTGCTATTTCTGTTCTAGATAACGGTTTGGGTTTTTCTCCTCATGTTTTAGAAAATGCAACGAAAGCCTATTTTACGACTAAAGCAAAAGGTACAGGGCTTGGCCTTGCTATTGTTGATAAGATTGTCCAAGATCATCTTGGTACTTTAAATATTTTTAACAGAGAAGAAGGCGGAGGATGTGTGAAGTTAACTTTTAATGCTAAAGAGTTAAGAGTTAAGTTAAAATAAACCTTTTAGACTGTTAATGTTTTAACTTTTTTGTAAAAATTAGAACAATATGTTGCATAAATGCTATTATTTATGTTGATTTATATTTTTTATAAGGATAACTTAAAGGTATTATTTATAGTTAATTGTTTAATATTTCTAGAGTAAAGTTAAGCGAACAAAACTGTTTTTGTATTTGGGGAAGGTTTATGGCATTAGATGTGCTTGTAATAGACGACGAAATGGATATTAGGGACATAATATCTGATATTTTCAGAGACGAAGGATTTTCCAGCCGAACTGCAGCAAATAGCACCCAAGCATTTAAAGCAATTGCTGAAAAAGTACCAAATGCGGTGATACTGGATATTTGGCTACAAGGTAGCGAACTTGATGGATTAGGTATTTTGGAGATAATAAAAAAGCAATATCCTTTAATGCCGGTCATAGTAATTAGCGGTCATGGTACTATTGAGACAGCTGTAAGTGCTATAAAAATGGGAGCTTATGATTATTTGGAAAAGCCATTTACCCATGATAAGTTAATAATATTGTTAAAAAGGGCCTGTGAATCATCAAAATTACGCAGGGAAAATATAGAGTTGCGTTCCAAAGTTATTGATAAAACAGAACTTATAGGATCTTCTTCAGTTATTACCAAGCTCAAATCTGAGATTGAAAAAGTAGCCCCAACTTCTGGAAGAGTTATGATTCACGGAGGTGGAGGTAGTGGTAAGGAACTGGCTGCAAGGTTAATTCATAAAAAATCAAGAAAGGCAAGCGGCCCTTTTATAGTTTTTAGCCCTACTGCACTTACGGTAACTAAGATACAACAGGAACTATTTGGTGATGAAGAGAAACAAGAACAAGGAACTGTTTTTGATAAAAGAATTAGCGTTTTAGAGGCAGCTCACAACGGCACCTTGTATATAGATGAAGTCGGCGATTTGCCAATGGGTATACAAAATAAATTGCTGAAGTTTTTGCAGGATCAGAGTTTAATAAAAAACAATAAGGCCGTAAAATTAGATATAAGATTTATTACTTCTTCAACTAAAGATATGCAGGAGGAAATTGCTCAAGGTAAATTTAGGCAAGACCTATATTTCAGATTGAATGTTGTTCCTCTTTATGTAACGAATTTATCAGAAAGGAAAGAAGATATACCTCTATTAGTGAAATATTTTGTTAAACAATTATCTAGATTTTCTGGGTTGAAAGAAAGAGAATTTTCTGATGAAGCGATAGCGGCATTGCAAGCTTATTATTGGCCAGGTAATGTAAGGCAGCTTAGAAATGTTATTGAATGGACCTTGATAATGAACCCTCTGGCATCTGGAGTTATAGAAAGAATAAAATCCGACATGCTGCCGCAAGATATTATAAGCAATAGTGTAAATATACCTAAACCTGATAATAATTTAGATATGATGTCTATGCCGCTGCGTGAAGCAAGGGAAGTATTTGAGAGGCAATATTTGTCCGCACAAATGAATAGATTTAATAATAATATATCAAAAACCTCCATGTTTGTAGGCATGGAAAGATCTGCATTGCATAGAAAGCTAAAAATGTTAAGTATACATTCGGCAAGTAAAATAACAGATCAGGAAAAGGAACTTGATCTAGTTTAATTATTGACTTACAAATTATATTGGCCTTTTATGAAAAAATTATTTTTTCTTCCTTTGTTATGTCTGGTGCTAGCGTGCAGCGATGAGAACACTCAAAATAAGGGACAGTTGTCACAAGTTGAGAACGATAAAATAAGAGAATATATTTATTTGCGCTCTCAGAAAAAGCAAATTATTGATATAAAAAATACGTTTGGAAATAACTTAAAAGGGATAAAATTAACAGGAGTTAATCTCTCTGGGGCGGATTTATCCGGCATTGATTTTTCAGGAGCAGAAATAGCCAGAGTTAACTTTTCTGGATGCAATTTGAATGGCGTTAATTTTCAAGGAGCAACAATTCAAGAAAGTGATTTTTCAGGAGTAGTATTCAGTAATTTTACAGCTGCGGAGGCTGATTTTCAGGCATCTGTATTCAATAAATCACAGTTTATAGATTCAGACTTTTCATATTGCAATTTCGAAGAGGCAGAATTTACTGGTACTAAAATTCAAAATTCAAAGTTTGATAAAGCTAATTTATCAAAAGTCACTATTCAAGATGCTATAATTGAGAATTCTAATTTTCAAAAAGCTAATTTAATATCTTCTATATTTGCTAATGTTAATATCAAAAATTCCGCTTTTTTTGGCGTGGATATGAGGAAGGCAAAATTAACAAGTGTAACATCGCAAAATTGTAGCTTTGAATCCTCAGATTTAAGTGAAATTGAATCTATAGATGGTATTTTTACGGAAGCGGATTTTAGCCAAATTATCTTGGATGATTCTAAATTTACTGGAAGCACAAAGTTTGCCTCTTCTTTATTTCCTTATGCTTCATTTAAGCGCGTGCGATTTGATAAAATATTGATTAGTAATTGTAATATGAAAGACACGGTATTTACAGGATTAGTTATGAAATCGAGCAGAATCCAGGATACATATCTAGATAATTCAAAATTTATTGGAGCTGATATTTTTAATTCTTATATGGATAATGTATCCATCACGAATGGTGATTGGGAAAAGGCTTCTTTAAAAGATTTTAAAATTTCTAATTCTAATTTGAGTAATCTTCATTCTTCAAATAGTACCTTGAGCAAGGGAGAATTTATTAAAGTTAACTTATCTGATTCTTTGTTTGAAAATTATAGCGTAGAAGATTCTTCTTTTAAAAACTCAGATTTAAGTAAGGCAATTTTCTTAAAATCAGAAATCAAAAGAACAGATTTTACAGCAAGTGTTCTTAACAAAATAGCTATAATAAATTCCAATCTCGAGGAAGTAGTGTTTAATAATTCTCCAATTAGCAATTCCCAGATTAGAGAGGTAACTAATATCGCATCGGTTATAATTAATTCACCCGTGTCACGTACTATTTTACTTAATAATAAAGGGTTAGCTAATATGGTGATCCTAAATTCTTATAATTCAATGGGTGAATTAATAGCTAGCCGGGATTTATCAAATTTGAACATGGCTTACATAGATTTTTCAGGCCTTGAAGTAAAGCAAATAAATTTTAACGGTTCTCTTCTGAACGGGGCAAAACTGGTAGATTCTAAGTTCATAAGTTGTGTGTTTAAGGATGTGGATTTTAGCAATGCAGATTTTTCTGGGGCGGATTTTTCTGGATCAGAAATTACTGATGCTAATTTAAAGAAAACGACTGTAAACGAAACAAATTTAAGCTCAACTAAATTAAATAATCTGGATTTTAGGAGAGCTTTTGTTACAAATGTTAATATTAAAAATGCTGAATTAGTATCTGTATCTGGTCTTGGTAATTAAGGATATACTAAAATAGTAATCAAAAATTAAAATGCAAAATTTGCCTAGCCTTATTGTAGGTATTGGTACAGATATAGTCCAGATACCCAGAATAGAAAAGTTGTATGCAAAATTCGGAGAGCAGTTTTTGCTTAGAAATTATCATGAACTTGAAATAAAAGATTTCTGGAAGTTAACCAAGGAAAAACACTGCTTGTTTTTGGCCAAGAGATTTGCTGCTAAAGAAGCTATATCAAAAGCTTTTGGGTTAGGTATTGGAGCTAAAATGAGCTTTAAAGAAATAGCAATATTTAATGATTTGAGGGGAGCCCCAAGTGCAAAAATTTTTAATAAAACAGCTAGTTATCTAGATAATTACTCTATTTATATTTCTCTCTCAGATGACTATCCGGTTGCTATTGCTTTTGCTCTTGTTACTAAGATAGGTAGTCCGCATGAATTATCGCCTTTCGGAAAATTTTAATATTGTATAGTTTTACTTGGATATAGGTTTTATAATATTTTGCTCTATTTAATAAAATAAAGCTGGAAAAGTAAAAAATTCAGTGTTATACCTAGCATGTCATGGAGAGATGGCCGAGTGGCCGAAGGCGCTCCCCTGCTAAGGGAGTATAGGGATCATATCTCTATCGAGGGTTCGAATCCCTCTCTCTCCGCCATTCGGTACGAGTGTCAGTTTTTTCAAAAATATCGAACGGGAAACGTAGAGAGTAATGTAGGTTTCGGCCGTTCAGTTGCAGGTTCTGAAATACGAAATTTATCATTTTGCGTTTTTCAGGGGTTTCAGAACCTTTGAAAGTTTCATAGGCTTCAGATGCTAGAGTTATAAGGGTTGTAGCGGTATCAGTAAATTTATCGTCTGCTTCGTCATAAACTTTGAGCAAACGGTCAATTTCATACTGACGATCTTTCAATTGTTGTTTTTTTGCTTGAAATTCTTCCTTGCTTAATTCACCGCCTAATCTTAATTCAAGTAGTGCATTTAATTTACTTTCAATTTCTGTGTGTTCTTTTTTTAATAAAGCTGTTGCTTGATCGTGTTCTTCAATTTTAGCTTCATTGGTATTTTTAAGGTATGCTAGGGTTTCTTGTAGCATTTCTGGGTCTCTGATACCTATTTTCTTAAAAACCTCTTCTACTTGGCTTAAAATTTCATCTTCTCTTACGTAAATCTTTTTGCTGGGATTCTTTGGATCCCAAGTAGCTAGATACGTCCATTCATCTATCTTGCCATTTGGATAGGTTTTACTATGAGTTTCAGCTGAGACAACCCTACCAGTAACAGCACAGGTTATTAATCCTCTAAATAAGAAATCTTTACCTCCGTATTTAAATGGTTTCTTGTTCCAGCCTAAACGTACATCTTTACATGCCATAAATGTCTCTTTGGTTATTATCGGTGGATAGCAATGTAACCACATCTCTCCTTTGACTTTCATCTCTCCATAGTAGAAAGGTTTTTGTATCAAACGGTGCAATACTGTTTTATTTATATAGCTATTTTTCTTGCTTCTTAGACCAAATTCCTTAGCTTTTTTGGCCATATAACTTAGAGTATATCCACCAGTGGCATATTCTTCAAATATTTTCTTTATAATAGGAGCACGTACTGGGTCTAGTACTATTATACTGTTACCTTTTTCATCTCTGCTGTTTAAATAGCCAAGGGGAGCTGGCCCTATCCATTCTCCTTTCCGTAGTTTATGATCTAAGCTTCTTTTAACATTGTCACTTAAGTTATCAACATAACTTTGAGCCATTAGTACATTCATTCCCCATGTTAATTTTGCATGGGACTGAGAGTTTTTATCTATTACATACCCCTCAGTTCTAAAATGTAATTCTATTTTACCAGCCTGTATGGGTTCTTCCAGTAACGAAATCTCTGAGACTCTTCTTTGAACACGATCTACTTTATCTGCTACAATAGCAATTGTTTCTCTGTGGCTCTTAGCAAATTTGATCATTTCTTTAAAATGCTTGCGGTCACCTCTACTTGAGGATTCGATAATTTCAAAAGTTTCGATAACTTCAAGATCCTTACGCTGACAATATTCTACTAGCCTATATTTCTGTGCTTCAATTGAGTAGCCCTCTTCTTGTTCTCTTGTTGATACTCGAACTAGAATTATTGCTTTAGTTGCTTTTTCGTGCATGATTAATACTCCAAACTTAGTTATAATAGATTTTGACTTACCTGCTCATCAGCACCAGAGATAGACCAGCTAAGATGGAAGTCAAGCAAAGTTTAGGTTAAATTATCCAGGTTTCTCCAGTATTTTGAGCAGTTGTAGTATTTATTGTCAGTTTTGTATGTATAAATATAGAATAAGACTTTATTGAATTTATTATAAATTTCTCTTTTCCTTTTGCTTTTTTATCTTGTAATTTATGATTACTTGGCAAAAACCAATAAAATTTCTAGCAGCTAAGTGGACTTCCTGATCAGAGAGTTTATTATTGGCAAGAACTTTTAACCTATTTATAATTGTTTGATAAATCTCTTCAGAGGAGCGCTTATCTTTATAATTTTCTATTGCATTTTCTACCTTATGCATTGTATGAGCATTGTGCATAATATAACCCCAGTCGTTATTTGTATTTATTGTTAGTTATATGCTTAGCATCTTAATATAATTATATATGATGCAACCATGAGTTCTTTTAATGCAACAATAAATCACTCTGTCAGGTTCATCTGATTTTTTAAAACCAGGTATTTATGCTATTTTCTTTCTATTATGACGGGATAAAATTTTTTTATATTGTTTCTTTACAAGAACTAATTTTGTTAATTCATTTGTAATTTGTAATGCTAATCTAATTATGATTTTATTATAGTGATGATTTTATCCTGGTTAGTACTCTGTAGAAATTTCTTCAGATGGTAGGAACAAAGCAAAAAAGTTTTGGTTTAATGCAAGAAATCGTTACCCTCTGTGGAAATTTCTTCAGATAGTTAGAGTAAAACAGTAAAATTACAGTCTTTTTCAGGAAATCCAGATACCCTCTGTGGAAATTTCTTCACATAGATATCTATATATAGATCTATATAAGAAATAATAATATCTAGATTATATAGATATAGATCTAGCGAGTCTAATTTTTTTAAAATTTTAATTGAAGAAAATAAAGAAATTTGATATTTCTGTTATACATCCTTGGCAAATTGTAAAAGAACTAAATTTGGATAGAGAAACACCAAAACCAGAGGAAGAATAAAATTCTGAGATTTTTATGGGAAAAGCTGATAAGTGCTATCAAGCAAAAATTACTGTGGGGGAGAAATACTAAAAAAATAACTGCTAAATTAATAACCCACCTTGATTTTTATTTGAGCCCTAATCTCATTTAAACTTTGTTTTCTTTTGAATTGATCTTAATACGAGCAAACAAAAAAATCCAAATGTGATTTATGGGAAATAAATTAACGATTAAAGAGAATAAAACCCTCAAATTGAATTTCTAATATAGAAGCTCATACAGACATTTTTAATCTTGCGTGTATGTTTTTGTTGAATAAATCTAAAATCTTTTTAGAAACTAGCTTAAAATCGCTTTAAATGCTATTTAATTAAGTTAGGAAAGTCAACATATTCATTTTAGCTCCATATTTTTATTTTCAACATTGAGTTAGTTTATTTTTTATTTTTTATTTTTTGTAACAACAAGATTTGATTATTTTTTGGCGTAGAGGACTTATATCTAGATAACGGATGAAAATCCCCCCATTTCTTTTTGAATTAATAGCGTAACTTATAAAACCTAAGACCAAATCTTATTGGATAACAGGGTTTTATTTATAAAACATAGCAAATCTTAAATGACAAAAATATATAACCCTTTATTATCGTACTTGTGAATAAGTTTAAACAGATGTGAGATTTTGATTTGATGGAACTTTACTTAATTTAGATTTAGCACTATAATTAGCTAGCTATATACCTCATGACTTAGAAACCATGACCTAGAAACAGTTAGAGGATAGCAACTAATGAGCTGAGCTGTATAATTTTAACTCATTAGGTAACTTCAGTAACACAATTATAAAAGGTTTAAACTATGGCTCTTAGCCGTTTCCTTGATCCAAAAAACAATTTTGCTTTTACCCAAATCTTTGGTACAGAGAAGAATAAGGATATACTGATTCACTTTCTAAATGATATTCTAGGGCACAAGGGAGAAGAACAAGTTACTGAGGTTACTTTCCTAAAAACAATCCAAGACCCTGATATTGCAATATATCGGCAGTCCATAGTTGACGTACTATGTAAAAGCCAGAATGGTGAGCAATTTATAGTCGAAATGCAGGTAAGTCACCATAAGGGATTTGAGAAGAGAGCTCAGTACTACGCAGCTAAAGCATATTCCAGGCAAATACTTAGAGAGGATAAAGATCATAAAAAGATGGCAGTATATGCCAAGCTCAAGGGAGTAATATTCTTAGCTATTGCTGATTTTACTATGTTTCCTGATAAAAAGGACTGGAAATCAGCTCACCGTCTGTTAGATACTAAAACCTACGAACATGATCTAAAAGACTTTCACTTTGTTTTTGTTGAACTAGAGAAGTTCAACAAATCAATCAAGGAGTTAAAAACACTTGAAGAAAAATGGGTTTACTTTTTCAAACACGCAGAGGACAGTACGCTTACTGAAATAGAAGATCTAGTTGGTAAAGACCTAATTATAAAAAGAGCCTTTGAAGCGGTTGATCAAGCTAGTTGGACAGAAGAGGAACTACGTACCTATGAACATATGACCAAAGTAGAGCTTGATAACCTAGCTGTGGAACAACAAAAGATTGAAGATGCTGAAGCTAGAGGTGAAGCAAAAGGTAAGGCTCAGGGAATGATGGAAGGCGAAGCTAAAGGCAAAGCTGAGTTAATACAAATGATGCTAAATAGCGGTAGTTCTATCGAAGTAATATCTAAAATTACCGGATTATCAATTGCTGAAATAGAAAAATTAATATCATGATAACGGCTAAATAAATTATGCTTTTTGAGAATTTATCAAATAACTTAAATCTTTGCTAATGCGAATTAATATTTTGTTGATATAGGTTGTTCTAATCTTAAACCCAAGTTATTGTATGAATTACGACATACAGTTAACGTAAGCCAACATAAAATTAGTGGTGGCTTACTACACATTGATAATATCAAATCACTTCACTAAAACTCACCATGCATCGCATCGATGAAAGTTTGGTTATTAGCAATAATAATTTTCAGATATTTGATAACTTGCTGCATATACCAAATGATAGTGGTAGAACTATCTCCTGAAGCCTCATATATTAGCTTCATTATCATATCATCGCTACAAAGCTTTTTTAGGACTTTTTCAAGAGTTAATTTTGCTTCAATTAATTCTTGTTGTATTTCATATAGATAAAAGTTCTTATGTGTTTCTTGTTGATTTTCATTGTTATCGGACATATGATTTTCCTACTATTTTTTGAGTTGTAAAAAATGGTGTACCGTAGGTTAGAGAGATAAAATTTGTGGTTTTACTCTAACCTAGGTACTTAAGCTTGATAGAACTTAGCTACCACTTAAGTAAACCTAAGGGCGTATAAGCACCATCAGCACCACACCTACCCCATATCTGAAGAAGAGTACATAGAATCAGCGAACTAAAATCAAATATTTTGCAAAAATATAAAAGAAGATGTAAAGGGGAGACACTGGATAAACATGAGTAACTGCATATAGGCTTAGTGGATCTATGGCAGCTATTAAAGCTAATACATAGTTAGATTCAAAAAAAAGAAGTGGTTATTTATGATTATGTTGATAACCAAGTGCCTATGTTATTAAGAATGGCAGAAAAAGGTTAAAATGTATGTAAAAATAGGTTATATATCTTAGGATGTTATAAAATTATTACAAAGTTTAAGTACTCCGCGTTATTTACATTATTCTCCCCTATCCTAATCTCATCCTATAATAAAGCTGTTTTATATTTAAAGTTTTCAGGTAATAGCAATTTGAAATCCAGATCTTTGAGCGACGGGGCAATCTAGGTTTACCTAGATTGCCCAAGTGCGCATTGCATGAAATTGTGATACGGATTGCTAAACCTGATCCAATACAAAATCATCAAAGCTTATTTTTTGATGAGTACCATATAGACGATAAAATTTTTTCTCAGGTACTTCCAAGTTTAAAGACACAAGAAATTGTTGAGAATAATTTGTGCAGCAGATTTTTGTTTTTTTGTTCATTTTGTTTTGTTATCTATTCATTATATTCTTAATAGAAGATTAATTTATTAATCATTCTTACATTTATTACTTGCTTTTAAATTTACGTAATATTACTGTTGTGTTTAATAGTAATATTTATAAAGGATGTAATCCATGGCAAAAGCCCAAAGACAAACGAAAGTACAGAGTTTTAATATAGCAGAAAGTGATGAGAAAGATGATGGGCTAGCTCAAGAACAGCAAGGAATGGGAGCGGCAGCAGCAGGCAATCCAGTAAGTGCACCACTAGCAGCACTTGCAGCGCGTCCAGCTAATCAGCTGCAACAGCAAGATACATTATCTGCTAAGTTAAAAGCACTATACGCGGCTCAAGATACTCTACCGAAATTAATAGATGATGATAAATTAGAGCAGCAGTCTTTAAGTAAATATTATATCAAACTACAAGTTGTACTAAATGAGAGCAGTGACGGCAAAGAAAGAGCAGCTGCCCATGATAAAGTGTTAGGTGAAAAAGCTGCTATAGAGATAGAGAATATCTTCGGAGAAGTTGATGATAGCCACCCAGAAGTAGCCAGGATATTGCTACTTGGTAAAGCTGGTTTGGGAAAGACTACTCTACTTCATTATATGTCATATAAGTGGGGCAAAGATGATTTATGGACTGATAAGTTTGATTCGGTATTTAGAATTAGATTAAAAGAATTACTGGACACTGACTGGAGCAAGAAATACACCATAGAAGAGTTGCAAGAAAGTATTTTAGGTTGTTTTGTGCATTATTGTTTGAGCTCTCAATATAACCTCTTAAAGGATCATGATTTACCTAAAATAACATTAGCAGAGGTTTTTACGGCGTTAGCCAGTAAAGATCAAGCACTATTATTACTTGATGGTTATGATGAGATAGCTCCCTTGAACAACAAATATCATCCAAGTCATCATGATTATAGCGATATTATGACTGCAATATTTGAGCATAAATATTTGGTCATGAGCTCTCGTCCTAATGCATTAAAGGCAGATATCAAGAGTAAGTTTGAAAGAGACATAGAAAGTAAAGGGCTAGACTATAGCGGTATCAGTCAATATATAGATTTAAATTTTAATAAAGATAAGGGAGCAGAAAGTAGCTTACTTGGCGCAGAATTAAAAGCATTCTTAAGCCAAAATCCTCAAATAATGGAATTATGTGAGGCGCCAATTAACACAGCTTTAATATGTTTAATATGGGGAGATAGAGAAGTTAGGGAGAAATTTACCAGCGGTTTGGAATTTAATATCGGAGCTTTATATAAAGAAGTAATAGTCTGGCTTGGTAAGAGATATTTGGAAAAGTTTGAAGGAGCAGATTTAGAGAATTTTATAGAAGAAGATGTGCTTTATAGTGGTGTTGTCCAATTTTTAAGACAAGTGGCTTATGATTCATTTATCGATACAGGAAAATTAGTCAAAGCTGAAGTAATAGATAAACATCTCAAAGAATTTAAACAAATAGGCAGAGAGCTGAAGATAGAAAATGTTAATAAGTTCGGCTTAATAAAACCAGATGGAGATGGTACTAAGCTAGTAGGTCAGAATTATCAATTTGCTCATTTAACGTTTCAGGAATATTTGACTGCTTATCATTTAAAAGAACAGCTTGGCGCAAGGATAGGAGTAAAAGGAGAAGAACAAGAAAAACTAGTAAGAGAAGCAGCAAAGCTAGCAGCAAAATTTATTGGAGAGCACCGGAATGAACCAAAATATTTAATGACCTTAAAATTTTTAAGCGGGCTTGTCACAAGTGAAGAAGGAATAGCCGGTCAAGAATTAGTACTTAAGTTTTGGGAAGCTGCTGTCTGTAACGTAGATGGAGTATTAGAACTAGGAATAGATAGCAAAGTAACATTATTGATGCATTTGCTTGGTCAGGCAAGCAAAAATGGCATTATTGATCCAAGAATACCAAACTTAAGCGCAATACAGCAATTAATTGACGAAGTAGTCTTGCGTAACATTAACAAATGGGGCGAGCAGATAATAGCAAGTGGCTACTTGTCCCCAGGTATTATAGCAAAACTACGATTAGTAATACAAGGCAGCACGGAAGAACATGGAGATGAGGATGAGATAGAAGAAGACGGTGATCAAGATGGAGAAGAACACGAAGAGCAAGATGATGTAGGAGAAGATGCTGATAAGGATGATGTGGAACAAGACGGAGATGAGGCTGGTGCAGAAGATGGAGGTCAAGATGGTATAGAAGAAGACGAAGACAGAGATGAGATACAATTTTCCGAAGTAAATGATCAACAACAACCTAGGCATAAACAAGCTTTGGATATCGGTGGTGATGAAAAAGAGGATGTAGCAGATCAAGACATACCAGATGAACAAGAAGGTGAAGCAACGATAGAAGCAAGTGATAATAATCAACAATTAAGAACAGCACTAGAGATAGTCACTAGTTTAATGAGCAAGAAAGTATTTGGAACCAAAGAGGAGGTATTTAAGCAGCTTCTTGGATTTATAGCAATAGAAGATTGGCGATTACAAAAGTTTGTCTTAGAGAAATTAACTGAGGTATCAAAGGAAGGCATTAGCTATGAAACATTGGAAACTGCTGTACAACAAATAGTACCGCTTATTACAGATGAAAACTTACGTGACACAGCGATTAATATTGCGGTAGAGATATCTAAATCAGCACCAGAACTCGCAGAAAAAGCTCTAGCACTACTCCAGCCGCTATTTGAAAGTTGGAATTATAATGACCGGGAGATTGCGATAGAGCTATTGCCTGAAATAATCAAACTAATGCCACCACAAGAAGATTTCGAACTACTCCAGCCACTATTTGAAAGTAGAAATGATGATGTCAAGATGACTGCAGCAGAGGTATTGCCTCAGCTAGTTGAGGCTAGCCCTGAATTAGCAAAGGGATCTTTGGCGTTACTCCAGCCACTATTTGAAAGTAGAAATGATGACGTCAAGAAGGCTGCAGCAGAGACGCTAAAAAAGATAGTTGGGGTAATGCCACCACAAGATGCTTTGGTGGTAATTCAAACACTATTTGAAAGTAGAAATGATGATGTCAAGATGACTGCAGCAGAGGTATTGCCTCAGCTAGTTGAGGCTAGCCCTGCTGAATTAGCAAAGGAATCTTTGGCGTTACTCCAGCCACTATTTAAAAGGGGAAATGATGACGTCAAGAAGGCTGCAGCAGAGACGCTAAAAAAGATAGTTGAGGTAATGCCACCACAAGATGCTTTGGTGGTAATTCAGCCACTATTTGAAAGTAGAAATGATGACGTCCTGAAAGCTGCGATAGAGGTGTTGCTTCAGCTAGTTGAGGCTAACCATGAAGTAGCACAAAAAGCTTTAGTGCTACTCCAGCCACTATTTAAAAGAGGAAATGATGACGACCGGAAGATTGCGATAGAGCTATTGCCTGAGATAATTAAGCTAATGCCTCCACAAGATGCTTGTGAGTTAATTCAACCACTATTTGCAAGTGAGAATTGTAACGTCCAAGAGACTGCGAAAGACGTGCTAAAAAAGATAGTTGAGGCAATGCCGCCACAAGAAGCTTTGAAGGTAATTCAGCCACTGTTTGCAAGTGAGAATTATTACGTCAGGCGGGCTGCGGCAGAGGCATTGCCTGAGATACTTAAAATAATGCCGCCACAAGATGCTTGGGACTCAATTCAGCCACTATTTACAAGTGAGAATTATTACGCCCAGAATGCTGCGGCAAAGACATTGCCTGAACTAGTCAAGACTAGCCCTGAATTAGCACGGCCAGCTTGTGAGTTAATTCAGCCACTATTTGCAAGTGAGGAGAGTTTCATGCAGGAGACTGTGGTAGAGGCATTACTTGAGATAGTTAAGCTAATGCCGCCACAAGATGCTTGGGACTCAATTCAGCCACTATTTACAAGTAAGAATTATTACGCCCAGAAGGCTGCGGCAAAGACATTGCCTGAGCTAGTCAAGACTAGCCCTGAATTAGCACGGCCAGCTTGGGAGTTAATTCAGCCACTATTTAAAAGTAACGATTATTACGTCAAGAAGGCTGCGATAGAGGTATTGCCTCAGCTAGTTGAGGCTAACCATGAATTAGCACGGGAAGCTTTGGCGTTACTCCAGCCTCTATTTGAAAGTTGGAATTATGACGTCAAGAAGGCTGCACAAGATGCGCTAGGAAAGATAGTCGAGGCTAGTCCAGAACTCGTTAGGGAAGCTTTGGTGCTACTTCAGCCACTCTTTGCAAGTGAGAATGATTACGTCAAGAAGGCTGCAGCAGAGGCATTATCTAAGCTAGTTGAGGCTAACCATGAATTAGCACGGGAAGCTTTGGTGCTACTCCAACCACTATTTGCAAGTAAGTATGATGGCGTCCAGAAGGCTGCGATAGAGGTGTTGCTTCAGCTAGTTGAGGCTAGCCCTGAATTAGCAAAGGGATCTTTGGCGTTACTCCAGCCACTATTTGAAAGTAACGATTATTACGCCCAGGAGGCTGCGGCAAAGACATTGCCTAAGCTAGTTGAGGCTAGCCCTGAATTAGCACGGCCAGCTTGTGAGTTAATTCAGCCACTATTGGCAAGTGAGAATAGTGGCGTCCAGAGTGATATGGCAGACATGCTAAGAAAGTTAGTTGAGGCTAGCCCTGAATCAGCACGGTCAGCTTTGGGGGTAATTCAGCCACTATTGGCAAGTGAGAATAGTAACGTCCAGGAGGCTAGGGCAAAGTTATTACCTAGGCTAGTCGAGGCTAGCCCTGAATTAGCACGGGAAGTTTTGGAGATAATTCAACCACTATTGGCAAGTAAGTATGGTGGCGTCCAGTGGAATGCGGCAAAGCTATTACCTAAGCTAGTCGAGGCTAGCCCTGAATTAGCACGGCCAGCTTGGGAATTAATTCAGCCACTATTGGCAAGTAAGGATGATTATCTCCAAAAGGTTGCGGTAGAAGCAATGCCTAAACTAGTCGAGGCTAGCCCTGAATTAGCACGGCCAGCTTGGGAATTAATTCAGCCACTATTAGCAAGTTGGAATACTGACGTCCAGAAGGCTGCGGTAGAGACATTGCCTAAGCTAGTAGAGGCTAGCCCCGAATTAGCACGGGAAGCTTTCGTGCTAATTCAGCCACTATTGGCAAGTGAGAATTGGCAAGTCCAGTCGGCTGCACAAAATGCTCTAGGAAAGATAGTCGAGGCATTGTCGTCACAAGAAACTTTGGGGGTAATTCAGCCACTATTGGCAAGTTGGAATGATAACGTCAAGAAGGCTGCACAAGATACGCTAGGACAGATAGTCGAGGCAATGTCACCACAAGAAGCTTGGGAATTAATTCAGCCACTATTGGCAAGTGAGAATTGGCAAGTCCAGTCGGCTGCACAAAATGCTCTAGGAAAGATAGTCGAGGCAATGCCGCCACAAGAAGCTTTAGTACTACTACAGCCACTATTGGTCAGTAAGAATTATTGGGTCAAGAACGTTGCTATAGATACGCTAGGTAAGCTAATTGAGGCTAGTCCTGAATTAGCACAGGCATCTTTAGAGTTAATTCAGCCACTATTTGCAAATGAGGATAGTAACGTTAATGCGACTGCAGGAAATGCTTTATGTAAAATAATCAAAGCAATACCGACACAAGAAGCTTGGGAGTTTATCCAACCACTATTGGCAAGTAAGGATAGTTACGTCCAGCTGGTTGCAGCAGAGGCATTGCCTGAACTAGTTGAGGCTAGCCCTGAATTAGCACGGCCAGCTTTGGTGCTACTTCAGCCACTATTGGCAAGTGAGTATCGTGACGTCAAGGAAACTGCGGGAAATGCTTTATGTAAAATAATCAAAGCAATACCGACACAAGAAGCTTGGGAGTTTATCCAACCACTATTGGCAAGTGATAATGATTCCGTCTGGGAGGCTGCGGTATGGGCATTGCCTACGCTAGTCGAGGCTAACCATGAATTAGCTAGTAGAGCTTTGGTGCTACTCCAGCCACTTCTTACAAGTAAGAATGATGACGTCCAAAAGGCTGCGGTATCGGTATTGCCTGAGCTAGTTGAGGCTAACCCAAAATTAACGAAAGAAGTTTGGGAGTTTATCAAGCCACACTTGGAAAGATTGGCAAGTTCAGCGTTACCTAAGATATTCGAGGCAATAGCATTTGGTCAGGTAGCAGATTTACTAAATAATGATCTACCGATTGTTAGAGATGAAGCAACAAAAGCTTTATTGGTGCTACTGAAAGAGCCGGAAGCAGCAGCAAAAATAGACCATACTCAAATTTCTATATTGTTTGCTATAGTAGGTACTACCAAAGGATTAGAAGACACTGACAGTATCGAGCTGTTCAAATTAGCGAGTAAAGTCTTATTACAATTAGCAGCAGGCATTGATGAAGCAGCAATAGCATGGCTGAATAGTAAATGGGGACAACAGCACCATGATTCTGATGATAACCTGAAAGCTGCTCATGTTCCTGTTCTTGATGATCAACGCGATGATCATTTTAAAGGAATAGCAAACTCAAGCGAAGCACGCTTATTCTTTAAGGCAGTATTTCATAAAACTTTAAGTGATGAAGAAATCAGCGATATAGAGAGTAAATTTATCCTTAACTGCATAACAAAATTAGGCTTTACTGTAACAATAACCAAGGATGGTAGAATAATATTTGAAGATGTAGGCTACCAGATAAAAGGAGAAGCAGCTAAAGCTAAACTGGAAGAAATGGTCAATGCGGTGCTTGCTGAATCTGATGACATGTTAGCTCAGCAATATAAGGATCATGTTCCATTATTTGTTAATAGCGGTTCAGCTATGCCTATAGCTGCAATAGATATAAAGGACGGGGGAAGCATAGTAAATGGCGTGGAACTTAACAACAAAAGCTGGCAAGTATCGTTAATGCATCTATCAGACCATAATCACTTAGAACCAAGTAACATATTTATTTTACTTGAGAAAAGTAACGTCTTTGGCGGTCATTATTTACATAAAATATTTATAGCTCCTGATGGCCGTTTGCAAATAGCAGAACATAAAGTAGCTTCTGGAGAGATTAGCTCAGAACTACGTCAAGAGATATTTGGTAATATGGACTATATTGATGCTAAACCGAGATATTATGGGATAGTCTTTGAAGTAGATTTATTATCTGGAGAAAAGATACTACAACTTGCTCAGGATCAACTTGCTAACCCTCACTTACCTGCGGAGTATGATCTAATAAGAGGCTTACTACAACATGTAGATCTATCTTTAAGAGATTATGATCCACAAAAGTCATGGAAAGATTATCTAACACAAGAAGGAATGATCTCATATAAGAAAGATGCCTTACTAAAAGTGGATTCAGTTTTAGTAAGGAAAGATAGTGATGCTATAAAAGACAGAGGACATATAGCAGAGCTAGCTGAAAAACAAAAGTCTTATGATGAGCAAATAGCAAAAATTCAACAAGAATTAGCGACAAAGCTGGATAATTTTGAGAAGAAATTACAAGTAGAGTTAGCTAAGATAAAAGGACTATCAGCCAAAGATAAGGAAGCAATACAAGATTATTATAAAGCCTTTATAGGAACATTTGCTTCAGTTTATGTAACATCCCAGGTAATAGATAGCGGACAGATTCAATTAGATACCGGCAATATAAAAGCTAATATTTTATCTACGGTAGCCTCATTTGTTCCGTTTATAGGCAATAGTCTATCAGGAGCAATAGGTTCAATAAATGATTTTATTCAAAAGAAAGAAATGGTAACGAATGCCAGGATAATGAAGAATCTTGCATTTGGTAATGTGGCTATGGATCAGTTTGCTGGAGAAGTAGTCTTTGATATAGTGTGCAATAATGGTAAGCAGCGAGAAATAGCAAATATAACAGACGAGAAGTTACTAGCAGTAACAAAGGGTCTATTAGAGAAAATAAGTGCATTTTTTGATAAGATAGGAGAGAAAATTGATGTAACTCTTTACGGAGAGATGTATAGAACCCCTGCAGCTAAGTTAGGGCATAATGATGCTAATGATTTGATAGGCAAATGGATTTCAGGAGAAATAAAAGCTGGGGAGATGGAAGCTGTCAAGCAGCAATTTATTATGCAAATAATCAAGGATTATGCTTTAGCAGGCTACTTACAAGAACCGCAGGAACAAGAACATAAAGATGAGGGTTTTCAAGGATCTGATAGTCCATTGCCTGGAGTACCTGCAAGTGAGCAGGCAGCTGCGGGCATGCCGCTTGCTCCAGACAAGCCGGTAGTAAAAGTGCTTGTTAGTCAATCATCAGCTGCAGCAGCAAGTCTAACCCCGCAAGACGTCATAATAGCACAAATGCAACAACAAATACGTGATATGCAGGAAGCACAACAGAAACAGCAGCAACAAGGATGTTGTACTGTACTAAACATTACCGATGCTGAGTATGCTAATCCTGTGCTTGACCCTAAGCATTATGATCTATTACGGCAATTATTTAAAACCTTTGGTGGTAGTAGTGTAGATAAGTTAATAGAAATAGGAAGGGATTTCATCAAAACGGAAAGTGATAAATCTTATCTCAACACAGTACTCAGCAGTAAACATGGTTTTGACAACGCTACTGCCATGCTAGGACTCGATCCAATATATGTTGATGAGATGTCTTAAGTACTGCCAAGGCAAACATACTAACAAAACAAAGGGATACTGATCATGGCAAAGTTAAGTGATTTAAAAGCAGTTGGATAATGTTTATAAAGACTTTACAGGTTGGGTTTATACTTAAATAAATGTATAGTTTATCATAATTATTAAATCCTGAGGTACAATAAAATTGCCTTCAGTTGCTATCAAACTTGTTTTAAAGATATAAGAATTGTTGAGAGTAATTTGTGAAGCAAATTTTTTTGTTGCTCGTTTATGTATCTTCTTAAGATTAATTTATTAACTATCTCTACATTTATTGCTTGTTTTTAGATTTGCTTAATGTTACGTTTAATAGATAAATTTAACCTTCTATTAGATTGGTATAAATCATGGCAAAGGCTGGTATAACGGTAGCAGAAGTTGAAGAAAAAGAGAATGAGTCGGTACAATCTGTACGTTCTAGTGCAGCAGCAAAGGTGGTACCAGCACGTAACATACTAACACATGGTGATGCTAACGCCTCAGCTCCAGCTATATTATCTGACAAGACACTAGCTACTCATGGTAAAATTCCGTACTATTGGTATAGCGTGAAAGATGGACATATTTTATCGATAGATATTAGGCAACGCCTTCTTTCTGAATATTATACGGTGAGTTATGATATTGTAGTTAACCCTGGAGAAGAGTATGCATCAACAAGAGAAAATAATTTAGGAATATTTATATCTGACCCATATTACTTTAAATCAGGAGAAGTATATTTCAGTAATTATCTTAATAGTGACCTTAATAAAATAACAAAACAAGGAGCTTTTGCTGGTATTGCAACACGTGCATGGGGTAAGTTGCCTGATAAGCTTATAATTCCGGTGTTATCAGGAGCACACTGGAGAGTGGTATGCGCCCAGATAGATTACGGTGAAAGAGCTGAAGATAGTTCGTGGATTCATCAACCTAATTTAACTATCATAATTAATGATCCATATGGGGCTAGTAACATCAGTGAATCTCTAGAAGCAGGATTAGTAGAAGCATTAAGGCTATCTGTGATGAAATTAGTAAATTTTCACCATAAAACTGTATGTGAGCATTTAGAAGTAACATCAGTAATCAAAAAGGATTTTGATCAGCAAGGTATAGGGCAGAACAGTTGGGATTGTGGCCCTATAACTTTTAAAAATATTGAAGATTATGCATCTGCAGCTATTTCTGGTGTAGACCTTTCAGGGTTTGAAGATTTTTCGATCAAAGCTCCGTTAAGTGTTGATCATTCTGCTGTAGTTAAGCAAGTGAGAGACACTCATATAGGACAATATACAAATATAACAGGAGTAGTTGCTGCAATTAATGAAGCGCATGATGCAGAAATAACAGGATGGATTCATAAAGAAGTTGCAGAAAAATCTAGTAGTATAATAACAAAAGATGCTTATTTAGAGAGCAGAATTTTAGAATTGTTACCGGAAGAAAAAATGCAATTTTTTGCCACTTTAGATGCTATAAGAGAAAGCAAGAAATCATCAGAACAATCTAGTTCTGATGATAATACGCAAGAAGATATAGCATATGCTTTATCTTTAGTATATACAGAGAATTCCCCTTTTGCTTATCAACTTAAGCAACATATTAAAACAAGTTTTGGTAAAATTTCGGAGTTAAAAGATGATGATATTAAAGAACAAATTAATAGAATTTTTATTTCTATTCAAGATCCTAGTATGGAATCTGTATTTAAAAATGCCACAGACTTTTTAACTCATTCGGTAAAAACAAAGCTAATAAATCACATTATAAATAATTTAAAAATAGATTTATTAAGACTTTTACCAGAGGTTTGGTCTTCGTATTTAGCACTAGCTAAAAATATGCGATCCAAAGTTGCTACAGATTTAAAGGAACAGTTAGGAGTCGATGCACAGTTATCTGATAATGATGATGGTATAGAAGATACCGTATTAGACTTATATAATGATGCTGTAGAAAGTCAGCGATCAATAGATCCTTATAATAGTATTTTAAGACATTACGTATCTACTACTGAAGCATACAGCAAGTCATATAAACAAATCATGGATAACTATTTATCTATGTCAGTAAGAGCAAAATATCTTAAGCTTCAAGAAATGCATCCTATCACTATTCCTGAATTATTTTGGCTCTTTCATAAAGATTTTGATGATAGTAAGAAAATAGCAAAGTTAAAAGAAGTAATAACTAAAACTAAGGATGAAGATTTTGCTTTTTTTAGACAACAAGTTAATTTAATGAACTTATTATATGATGCCTTACAAGGTGATTTACAAACAACATATAAAGATATATTAGATAGAAGACAGGAGATTATTCAGCAGCATATCGCAAACTTACCTTCTGACTTACAACAACTTGAAATACAATTTCCAGGAATAGTCGGAAGGTTCGTCACTGCTTTAATGACAGCCAAATCATTAAAAAATTTGTTGGATTTTGGAAGGGATGCATGTCCAGAATTATTTAATCTTATAGATGAAGTAATTACGTCTAATAATTTAGGAGAGTTGATTACGGCAATTGAAAATGCTGGTTTACGTCATACTGAAGATAGTTTTTATTGTGAAGAATTACAGCGTAATTTTTTTCAAGTAGAAGAAATTAAAATTGCATCATCTTATATGCGTCAACATTTTCTGAAAATAAGTGATACGGAAGGAAAATTTAGTGATCCAGTGTTTAGTGATCCACATGATATACAAAAATTAGTTAATTTTTGCCGTGGTGATGAGGATAGTGGACTTGATTGGCTTGTAGCAGATTTATTAGAATATACATATTCACTAATGGATGATCTAGTTGAGGAAGTGTTAAAGCTTGATATGTCAAGAGCGTCAGGTGTTGGAATAAATAAAAAGGGATTAAATCATGAATTAGCTTATTTTGTAGTTGGTATGCTGATTAATCAGCCAGAATATAAAGAACAATCTATTTATGATTATACCTTTATAAAGGCTGCTTATGCTAGTGCTGTAAAAAAATTACAATTAATGACTTCTGCAGAAATTAGGCATGAATTATGTGAGTTCGTTAAGTTCAAAAATGCTATATTATCTGACATAGACCAAGAATTTAACGAATCAATTAAAGCATTTAATAAAGCTTGGGATCAGCATGATCTTTTAACTATACAGCGAGAATGGTATAAACTTTCTGCAAAGTTAAATATTTGGGCTATTAGTCAAATAATAGGTAACCAAAACCTAGAATATGATAGTGATATAGAAGAAATGTTTGATAATAAGGCAACAAAACACTATCGCATTTTACCTGCTATAGACAATGAAGAAGGCATATTTACTATAACATATAAAAGCAAACACCACCCAAGTAAAGATGATATACCATTAGATATAACTGAAATTTTTTCATCTTTAAAGCATAGAGTCGATTCTGTAAATCAAGCTATAGCTACTGCTGTACATCCAGGGAAAGCTAAAGCTCACAATACAACAAATTTTGTATCATCTGAGTTAATATTTATTGTAGGATCAGAGCCTCATGATAATAAGACTGACGCATATAAAAGGTTGTTTGTAAAAGTTCCTGTAAAATTAGATGGTAGTACATTAATTTCACTTAGTGATGTAGTATCTGCCCCTCGTGCTCATGATTTTCTAGAATATCTCAATATCGAATCTGAAAAAGGAATTGAAGCTTTAGGTAGCCGTAGCCCCAAACTTAACAAAAAGGATAAATTTTGTAGTGAGAGGGCACTTTTTGAATCATTTAAAAAGCCAGAGTTTACATCTGCTATTGTTACTAAACTACATGATGCAGTAGATTCCGATGCTAGATTTCAAAAAATGGGAAGTCATAAGTTCAAGGTTTATGGAATGGTATTAGCTGAATACTCTACTTTGACATCATGTGATAAATGTTGTGGAGCGACAGTATCACAACACTTAAAAAAAGGTACTGAAAGTTTTTTACCTATACTTGAACAATCTATCAATAGCCATAATGGCACACTTCATTTTTTTACTAAGGGGTCTAATAAAGGAATATCTAAATTTAACATGATGACCTTTGTAGCTTCTGGGCAAAGTTCTAATACTCAAACAGATGATGTCTCAACATCTGTAGGCAACCCTACATATAATAGTGCTACCCAAATTTTTTTCGAAAGAGACTCATTAGATTTAAGTATTCATCTTTCTTTCCGAAATGTTCAGCCATTGGTAGAATTTCCTGACTTTGTAGGTAGTGTACCTGGTTACTTTGGTTCTGTGTATATGAGCGGTGCCTCTAAAGCAGAAAAATATGATGATGGAGTAGAGGTAGTTCTTGCAGGACTAGATGCTTAGCAAAAACTGATCCATTTTAGTGGGTTATTATTTGTAGGCATTTTACTTCCTGTTACAAAATGCTTGATCTTTATACATTAAAAGCGTTTGAGTAATTACTATTTTTATGTCTATCGTGGTTCTAAAAATGTTCACAACGCCCCGCCACGTGGTACAATTATTGATTTTTTCAAATTCTGAGAACGGGAAAGCTAATGTATAACATAGCTTACGGCCTTTTAGTTCCAGGTTCGCAAATATAAA
>Ga0172376_10001850_pt1 | contig 26634 bp, 19 predicted proteins | sample Lak35m_FD_121114 | JGI IMG/M metagenome (GOLD analysis project Ga0172376, IMG submission 121114) | Freshwater microbial communities from Kabuno Bay, South-Kivu, Congo - kab_092012_35m | ecosystem: Environmental > Aquatic > Freshwater > Lake | place: Democratic Republic of the Congo: South-Kivu...
CCCCAGGTCGAGGCCAAGGCCAAGAAGATGCTCAAGGGCCTGGGCTACAAGGAGGCCGACTTCGAGCGCTTGGCCAAGGAGATGAGCGGGGGCTGGGTCATGAGGGCCCACCTGGCCCGACTGCTGGTGATGGAGCCCGACCTGCTGCTATTGGACGAGCCGACCAACCACCTCGACCTGCTGTCGCTGCTCTGGCTCCAGGACTACCTGTCGCATTACCCCGGCGCGATCCTGCTCATCTCGCACGACCGTCAGTTCATGGACGAGATCATCACGCAGGTGCATGAGATCGCCGACCGCAAGCTCATCGCCTACACGGGCAACTACTCCGACTACCTCCGCCAGCGCGAGGAGCGCTACGAGCAGCAGGTCTCGGCCTACAAGAACCAGCAGAAGGAGATCCAGGCCCTGCAGGAGTTCGCCGACCGGTTCCGCTCCGTGGCCTCGAAGGCCTCGCAGGCGATGTCGAAGCTCAAGCAGATCGAGCGGATGGAGCTCATCGAGAAGCCCACGCCACCACGCAAGCCCTTCCGCATCCAGATCCCGACGCCCCCGCGCGGCGGCCAGCGGGCCATCTCCCTGGAAGGCATCCACTTCGCCTACGGGTCCCACCCGGTCTACTCCGGGCTCGACCTCACGGTGGAACGCGGCGAGCGCACGGTGCTGGTGGGCCCCAATGGCGCCGGCAAGTCCACGCTGCTCAAGATCATCGCCGGCGTGCTCGAACCTCAGCAGGGCGTCCGGGACCTCGGCCACAACGCCAAGCTGGGCTATTTCAGCCAGCACCGCGCCGACAGCCTCGACCCCAACAAGAACGTGATCGAGGAGGTCCTGGCCAGCGCGCCCGCCCTGCGCGAGGACGAGGCCCGGGCCGTGCTGGGCTCGTTCATGTTCCGCAAGGAGGAGATCTACAAGCCGACCACCGTGCTGAGCGGCGGCGAGAAGAGCCGCCTGAACCTCATCAAGTTCCTGGTCGATCCGCCCAACCTGCTGCTGATGGACGAGCCCACCACCCACCTCGACATCACCACCGTGGAATCCCTCACGATGGCGCTCGAGCGCTACGAGGGCACGCTGCTCTTCATCTCGCACGACGTGCACTTCATCCGCCGCCTGGCGACCAAGGTGCTGCACGTGAACCACGGCCGGGTGCTGCCCTATGCCGGTGGCTATGACTACTTCCTGGAGAAGATCGGGGCCGGCAACGATCCCAGGGCGGCCCTGACCAGCGCCTGAGAGCCGGAAACTGCAGAGGGGTCCTGCGGGGGGAGGGATTCCGGGGATGGCCGAGGCGGAGGAGGCCAACGCCGGGCTTGCCAAAGCCCGTCCGGCGACGGAGGAGTTGGGGGCGGCCCGACCCGACCGCACGAAGCGCCTCCCGAGGCGTCCTGCGCCCACGGCCCGACCACCCCAACCTGCCACGATGCCCCCGTTCCTTGCCCGCAACTGGTTCGCCCTCAGCCTGCCCCTCGCCGTGGGACTCGCGTGGATCCTCCCCGACCTCGGCTGGTCCGAGGGCCCGCTCAAGACCTCCGTGACCACCAAGGCGGGCGTGGCGCTGATCTTCCTGATCCAGGGCCTGACCCTGCCCTCGACCGCCCTGCGGCAGGGAGTCTCCCAATGGCGTCTGCACGTCCTGGTCCAGTCGATCACCTTCCTCGGCTTCCCCGCGCTGGGCATCGTGCTCGACCGGTTGGCCGGCGGATGGCTGGCCCCGGATCTCCGCCTGGGCTTCCTCTACCTGGCGGTGCTGCCCTCGACCATCACCACGTCGGTGATCCTCACGGGCATGGCCGGGGGCAACACGGTCGGAGCCCTCTTCAACGCGGTGCTTTCCAGCCTGCTGGGGGTGTTCGTCACCCCGCTGTGGGTGGCGTGGCTCATGAAGGCTGGCGGACAGCAGCAACCGATCGGGCCGGTGATCCTCGAGATCGTCACGCTGCTGCTGGTCCCGCTGGCCGTCGGCCAGGGATTGCGCCCGCGCCTGTCGCGATGGGCCGACCGGAACAAGAAGCCGATGGGCAACCTGTCGAGCGGCATCGTCCTCTTCATCGTCTACGCCGCCTTCTGCAATTCGGTGAAACAGCGCCTCTGGACCCGCCACGGCGTGGAGGTGCTGCTGCCGGCGGCCGCCGGGGTGATCCTGCTCTTCGTGCTGGCCGTCGCGCTCACCGAGGCGCTGGCCAGGGCATTGGCGCTGGGCAGACCCGACCTCATCGCCGCTCGCTGCTGCGGTCCTCAGAAGACCCTGGCCTCGGGGGTGCCCATGGCCAAGATCATCTTCGGTGCCCACCCGGGCCTCGGCCTCATCCTGCTGCCCGTGCTGCTGTACCACCCGCTGCAACTGGTCGTTTGCGGGGCGCTGGCAAGCCGCTGGGGTCGCGAGGCGGAGGCGACGAGGGCCCCGTCCGGTCCCGCTCAGTAGGTGACCAACGATCGGACGTCGAAGGCCCCGAGGCGCTGCCGTCCGCCGAGGAAGGCGAGCTCGATCACGAACCGGACGCCGACCACCCGCGCCCCCAGGCGGCTGAGCAGCTGGAGGGCCGCCGCCGCGGTGCCGCCGGTCGCCAGCAGGTCATCCACCAGCAGGATCCGCTCGCCGGAGGCCACCGCGTCGGTGTGCACGGCCACCGTGCTCGAACCGTACTCCAGCTCGTAGCTCTGCTCGTGGGTCTGCCAGGGAAGCTTGCCTTTCTTGCGCACCGGCACGAATCCCGCCCCAAGGCGGTGGGCGACCGCCGCCCCGAAGATGAAGCCGCGCGCGTCGATGCCCACGATCTTGTCCACCGAACCGTCGGGAATCCCGTCAAGGAGGTGCCGGATCGTCGAGTCGAACAGGCGCCCGTCGGCCAGCACCGGGGTGATATCCTTGAACTGGATGCCGGGCTGGGGGAAGTCCGGCACGTTGCGGATCGACTGGGCGAGTTCGCTCAGGGAGGCGAGGTTGGTCACGGGCCGGTTTTGTGGACCAAGGCGGCGGCGGCGTCAAAGCTCCATCGGGCATCGGGCGTTCTCCCCTCCGCCACGAGGCCCCCAAAGGCCACCGACGGCATGAACCCCTTGGGGCCACACCCCATGCCCGAGGGCCGACGACGGTCGTCCGGCACGGGGCGCCTTGGGGGATCGACACCGGTCCCGAACGAGGCATCAGCACCCATCGGAACCCACGATGATGCCAGGAATTCCACATTTCCAAAAGATTTCCGGGGAGAATCGCCCGGCGGCGAGCGAAGGCTTGGCCGGAACGATGTAGTTGGGAGGAAAGGGGTGGCGTGGCGGATTCTTTCGCAAGACGAGGCGAGAGCGAGGCGCGGGCCGATTGAAGGCCCGTAACGAGCGAGCAACGAAGCCATTGCGGAAGAAGACGCAGCCAGCACGACCGATCCAACGGCATCGTTCCGGCTCAGGTAGGATGCCCGATGCCATCGACCACGACAGCCCCTGGAAGGAGGCCCTCGACCCGTTCCTCCGGCCCTTCCTGGAACTCACCTTCCCCGCGGTCGCCGCCCTCATCGACTGGGGAACCAACCCCGCCTCGCTCGAGCAGGAGTTCCGCGCCCTCGTCCCCGATGCCGTCAGCGGTCCGCTGCGCACCGACAAACTGGTCCATGTCCGCAGGCTCGATGGCGCCGGGCGAGATCTGGAAACTCCTGCGCCTGATCGACGGGTTGATGCCCCTGCCCGACGAGCTTATGGCCCCCTTCCGAGAGAACCTCCACCAACTCCAACACCCCGACCGCATGCCCCATGTCACCCGCTTCGAACGCCTCAGCCGACAGGAGGGTCTCCAAGAGGGCCTCCGAGCCGGCGTTCTGCGCACCTCGCGCGAATCGATCGTCGATGTGCTCGAGACTCGCTTTGGCGGGATTCCTTCCGGGCTGGCGGCACGAGTCAACGCCGTCGATGACGAGCGAATCCTCAAGAAATGGTTCCGACGGGCCACCTTGATCCCGGATCTGGACCAATTCTGAGAGGCGATCCTTGCCGGTAAACGCGTCGCTCCGGGCTCCTGTTCCCACGGGCGGCGCACGGGACGAGAGCGGGAGCCGCTTGCCCGGGTGCCGGTCAGCCGCCAGTCTCGCCGCTCCGTCCGGGCACCCGGTCGCTGCGGCCGATCCGTGCGACCGGCGCGAGCCACCCGGTGCCCCGCGTTCGGCATGAATCCCCGCCTCATCGCCTCGATCGTCCTCATCGCGACCTGCGCGCTGTGGGCCTTCAGCTTTCCCCTGCTCAAATCCATCGAACAACTGGGGCGTCGGAATGCCCCGGGCAGTTCGAGCCTCTTCGTCTCCACCCTGCTGGTGGCGATGCGCTTCTCCTTCGCGGCCGCCCTGTTCCTGGTGGGATTGTGGATGCGGAAGGCCTGGCAGGGCCGTCGGGGTGGGGCCGACCGGCAGGCCACCCGGGTCCGACCGACGGCCCTCGAATGGAAACAGGGCCTGGGGATCGGCGTCTTCGGATCCCTGGGGCTCATCCTCCAGATGGACGGGTTGGCCTACACCGACGGGTCCATCTCGGCCTTCCTGACGCAGGGGTACGCGGTGCTGATCCCGATCTGGGTGGCCGTCACGGGGCGGAGGCCGCCGGGATGGCCGGTCGTCGGCGCCTGCATGCTGGTGGGCTTCGGTGCGGCGCTGCTGGCAGGCGTCCGGCCCGACCATCTCCACCTCGGGCGGGGAGAACTCGAGACCCTCGTCGGATCGGTGCTCTTCGCCGGCCAGATCCTCTGGCTGGAGCGGCCGGAGTTCTCGGGCAACGACTCGGTCCGCGCCACCACCGTCATGTTCGGGGCGATGGCCGCGACCGCCTGGCCGCTGGCGCTGGGCCTGGCCGGGGAACTGCAGGATACGGTCCGGGCGGCCGCCTCGGCCGACATCGCCGGGCTCTTCGTCCTGCTGCTGGCGGGCTGTACCCTGTTGACCTTCCCGCTGGCCAACCACTGGCAACCGAAGGTGACGGCCACCCAGGCCGGGCTGCTCTACTGCACCGAGCCGGTGTTCACGAGCGTGGTCTGCCTGTTCGTCCCGGGCTGGATCTCCCGGGCGACCGGACTGGAGTACCCCGACGAGTCGATCCACGCCCGGCTGGTGCTCGGTGGCGCCTGCATCCTGGCGGCCAACGTGTGGATCCTGCTCCGGCCGCCGCCAAGATCCGGGGCGGCCTGAAACGGGGAGGGCCTAGGTCCAGCGCAGGCGGGCCACGACCGGGAAGTGGTCGCTGGGCTGTCGGCCGCCCGGGGTCAGGTCGACCACCTCGGCCAGGGACACCTCGGCCGCGCCCCGGTAGAGGATCCAGTCGATGCGGGCGCTGTTGAAGGTGGATTTGCCGAACCCGTTGAAGGAGTTGAGCGTCTCGTTGCGCCGCCGGGCGGCCGAGAACCAGGAGTCGGTGAACCCGATCTCACGGGTCAACGCCTCGTACACCACGTTCCGGGTCGCCACCGCGTTGAAGTCGCCCATCAGGATCACCCGGTCCGACGACGGCAGCCTGGCCAGGCGGGTGCGGATGAGCGCGGCGCCCTTCTCGCGGACCGGCTGGAGGGCGTGGTCGAGGTGCGTGTTCCAGAGGTGGAATTCCAGGCCGGTCCGACGGTCCCGGAACTGCACCGAGGTGACCATGCGGCGGTTGGGATTGCCCCACGTCGAGGAGCCGATGACCTCCGGCGTGTCGCTCAGCCAGAAGTGGTCGTAGGCCAGGGGCTCGAATCGGTCGCGGCGATAGAACACCGCCATGAACTCGCCCCGGCTGCCGCCATCGCGCCCCGTGCCGATCCAATCGTGGGCGGGGAGATCCGAGGCGAGATCGCGCAGTTGGCCGTACACACCCTCCTGCGTGCCCATGAGGTCCGGGGCCTGCTCCTCGAGCAGCGCCTTCATCGCCGGCCGGCGCAGGGGCCACGCCTCGGGCCCCTGGGGGCTGGCGTAGCGCAGGTTGTAGGTCATCAGGCGCAACTCCGGTCCGTCCCCGGAAGCCGCAGGCCGGTCGGCGGCGATGGCGGGGGCGGCGGCGGCGACGACCGGCAGGGCCGCGAGGAATCGACGTCGGGAGTTCATGCGTGTCCTTCCAGAGACACCGGCCCGTCCCAAAGCTCAAGCAAAACACCGGCAATCGGGGGAATCGGCCGGCCGACCGGACGATCAGCGCGGCCTCTCGAGAAGGCTTTCGCGGATCCTCCGGGCACGCTGGCCCCAAGTCGCGGCCACGGCGGGAAGCTCCCGGGCGACGTGCTCGTACAAACCGGCCGCCTCACCGACACGGCCGAGGCGCTCCAGGGTCTCGCCCGTGGCCCGCGCGGCCTCGGCGACGATCTCCGGCGGCACCGTTTCACCGGGGCGCAGGATCCGTCCGAGGGCCACGTCGAGGCCGGACCGGATCGACCGCTCGAGGAACTCCCCGGACTCGGTGCCGGACCTCAGTTCGGCCATCCTCCGGTTGACGGCCGCATGGCCCAGCCAGGCCCGGCAGCGGGTCTCGATCCCGGCCCCGGGCAGCGTGGCCGCACGCTGGTAGAGCTCGGCCGCCTTCGCATAGTCGGCCGGATTGAGCGTGCTCAACTGGAAATGGCAGTTGGCCATCATGCCCAGCGCCGGGGCGAGGTAGGGGCTGTTGGTGAACTCCAGGACCCTCCCGAAGGCCTCCAGCGCCAGCCGGTGCCGCGACAGCGGGTCGGCCCCCGGCTCGACGGGCCGGGCCTGGAGGAGTTCCCCGTAGTGGAAGAGCGCCGCCGACTGCACCTCGGCCGGCGCGGACTTGTCGTTGATGAGATCCCGGAAATGCTCGGCCGACGACTCGAAGTTCTGGAGCTTCCGCCCCGCCTCGGCCGCCCACAGCTTGGCCCGGTACCAGGTCTGCCCTCCGGCGGCACGCACGGCGGCGTTGGTGAGCAGCGATGCGCTGGCCTGGCCGGCCTGGAGGAAATCCTGCAGCTCGAAGAACCGGCCTGCCAGCCAGAGCTGGGCGGAGATCGCCCCGGGGTCGGACGGGTTCCTGGCCGCCAGCTCGGAGAAGAGTCGCATGGCCGCCGCCGGGTCGCCCGAGCGGGCGAGGGCATAGGCGAGATGGAACCCCGCGCGCACGGACCCCGGGTGTTGCGGATGGTCCGCCAGCCAGCGGCGCAGCCCGGCCACCGCCTCGGACCAGTCGCCATCGTGGATCCCGAGCATGGCCAACTCCAGCTCCACGTCGGCCTTGAGACCGCTCGCCGGGAACCGGGCCAGGTATTCCTTCAACAGGCCGCGACCCAGCTCGCCGGCCCCCTGCCGGGCCAGCGCCGAGCCCAGCCAGAGGGCCCCGCGACCGGCGCGTTCGGACGCCTGGGGCAGGTCCAGCAGTCGCCGCAGGACCGCCTCGCCGGCCGGGGCGTTGGTGGTGGCGATGGCGGCGACCAGCGCCTGCTCGAGGGCCGGCGCCAGCCAGGCCTCGCGGTCGGCCGGCCGCGCCGATGCCGCCTCGGCGACCGCGAGATACCCCTGGAGGGCGCTCGCGGCATCACCCAGCCAGGCGGACACGTCGGCCGCCTTGTAGCGGGCCACCAGGCCCTCGGTCGTGGTGCCCGGAAGCAGGTCGATCGCCGCGCGGAACCCCGACAGCGCCTGGGTCATCACCGGACGGGATTCGCCGGCGATGGCCTCCTCCCAACGGCACCAGGCCAGCCCGAGGGCCAGGGGGCCCCGCAGCTCGGGCGGAGGGTTGAGGGCCGAGGCGCGCTCGAACTCGGCCTGGGCACGCGTGAGCCCGACGCCGGAACCGGCCGGCGGGTCGGTGGCGCGCTGGGCGGTGCGCCGGGCGAGGTGCTCCCGGAGGTGGATCTGCCCGAGGCGGAGGCGCAGCGGGGCGGCCGCCGCATCCTCCCCGAGCCCGGCGACCACCGCCTCGAGCCGCTCGCGGGCCTGGCCCAGGCGGCCCTGCGCCACCCAACCGTCGGCCAACCGGCCGGCCGCGTCGACCCGGAACACGGCGGGCACCGACGGGGCGAGGTTCTCCTCGAGCGGAGCCACGGCCCGATCGGCCTGGCCGGCGGCGATCAACAGCCTGCCGAGCAGCGCCGCCGACTCGGGCCGGCGCTGGGCCAGGTCGGCGTCCCGGGCGACGGTGCGGAGGCGCCCGGCGGCGTCGATCGCCGCGCCGATGTCCCGGGCGTCGCCCGACGCCTCGAGGATCCGCACCTCCAGCCTCAGTCGGTCCCACTCTTCCGGGGGGGTGGTCGTGAAGGGGGCGGCGGCCGCCACCGCCGACCGGGCGCGGACCGAGTCTCCGGCGGCGAGGTGCGCCTCGGCGGCGAGCAGGATGCCGGCCCTCAGCAGGTCGGCGGGCCGACCCTCGGCACGGGCACGGGCCAGGGGGCCATCGGGCTGGTCGAGCACGGCGGCCGCCGGCCCGGGCTGCCCGGAACGCAGAAGGCATTCGGCGAGCCGGACCGAGGCGCGGAGCACCAGGTCCGATCCCGGATGCCGCGTCAGGTATTCCCCGAAGGACCTGCCGGCCGCCTCGAAGTCCTTCCGGGCGGCCTCGGCCTCGGCCCGGGCGTACAGCGCCCGACGGGCCGCCTCGGCCAGGAGCGGAGAGTCGGGGAACCGGGTCGTGAAGGTGGCGAACTCCTCGGCGGCCCGCGGATAGGCGCCGATCGAGAAGGACCGCAGCGCGGCGTCGAAGGCCATCCGGTCGGGCCCCGGATCACCGCCGGGCCCGTCGGCCGCCGGGAGCCGGACCGACAGGAGGACGCCGAGCAGCAGGGCCATCGCCCCGAGCCCAGCCCGCCCCCACCGGTCGCTCAGCCATCGCATCGACCCACTTTCCGGAGCCCGCGCCGCCCCGGCAAGCGGAGAAGACCTCGCGGGGAGCCCCAACGAGGCCCGCCCGAAGACGCCGCTTCCCGATTCCCGGCGGCCCACTATGCTCGGGGGCATGCAGGGCCGACATGGGGTGAGCGGGGTCTGGAAGGGCGGCTGGAACGAGGCCGGCCTGGCCCGATGGGCGGCCTCGTTGCGCCGCCAGCTCGACGCGCCGGGCGTGACCCTGGGGCTCGCCTTCCTGGGCCCCTCGCTCTTCCCGCACGCGGAGGAGGTGCTCGAGGTGCTGCGGGTCCACGGGCGGATCCCGTGCCTGGCCGGCTGCTCCGGCGTGGGCCTCGTCAGCGGCGGGGACGAGTTCGAGCAGGGAGCCGACCTGGTCCTCGGGCTGCATCACCTGCCCGGGGCCTCGGTCACCGGACTCCACCTCAGCCGCGAGACCATCGAGGCCACCGACGACGCCCCGTCCTGGGTCCGCCGGACCGGCCTGGGCCCGGAGCAGGTGAACGGGTGGCTGGTCTTCGCCAGCCCCTTCGACCTGAACGGCGAGGCCTGGCTGCGCCAATGGAACGAGGCCTACCCCGGCATTCCCGCCGTCGGGGGGCTGGCCAGCGGCGACTTCCGGGCGGAGCGATGCCAGGTGTACCTCGACGGCGGGGTGCACGAACACGGGGTGGTGGTGGTGGCGATCCGGGGCGAGATCGGCCTCGAGACGGTCGTGTCGCAGGGATGCACCCCGATCGGCCAGAGCTGGACCATCACCCGTGCCGAGCGGAACTTCATCCTCGGGATCGGCAACCGGCCCGCCTACTCGGTGCTGATGGAGACCTTCGAGGGTCTCAGCGAGGAGGAGCGTCGCAGGAGCCAGAACAACCTCTTCGTCGGACTGGCGATCGACGAATACCGGGAGGAGCTGCACTGCGGCGACTTCCTCGTCCGCAACCTGCTGGGAGGCGATCCCAAGAACGGGGCGCTGGCCGTCGGCGCCTTCCCCCGCGCCGGGCAGACCCTCCAGTTCCAGCGGCGCGACTCCGAGACCGCCGCCGCCGAGCTGTCCGCGCTCCTCGCACGGGCAAGGACCCGACTGGGACACCGGCCGGTCTACGGCGGATGCCTGGTCGTGTGCAACGGACGCGGCGAGAAGCTCTTCGGTTCACCCAACCACGACGCCGGCCTGGTGCAGGAACAACTGGGCCCGGTGGCGGTGAGCGGGTTCTTCGGCCACGGCGAGCTCGGGCCGGTGGCCCGGCGAAACTTCCTCCACGGGTACACGGCGGCCCTCGGGCTGTTCGTCCCGAAGACCGCCCCGGCCGGGAAACCGGATCCTGCCTGAGCCCCACGGGCGCGGAGCGTCCGAGCCGGCCAAAGGGTTGCCACACCCACCCCCTTCTGCCTTCATCTGCCCTCGTCCGACGCCGGTCGGTCCCCACGAATGAACGAAGAACCACAGCCCCAGTTCGAGTCCGCCAAGTCCGAGGTGCAGCGCAAGACGCTCGACCAGCGGGAACAGATGACCGAACTGATGCGCCTGCGCCACTCGTGTGCGCACATCCTGGCGACGGCGGTCCTGCGGCTCTGGCCCGATGCCCTGCTCGACATCGGCCCGCCCACCGAGGAGGGCTTCTACTACGACTTCGACCTGAAGCACCGCTTCACCCCCGACGACTTCCCGAAGATCGAGGAGGAGATGCGCAGGATCACCAAGGAGAACCAGGTCTTCGAGAAATCCATCAAGACCCGCGCCGAGGCGCTGGCGTACTTCGAGGGCAAGGGACAGACCTTCAAGGTGCAGCGTCTGGGCGACATCCCCGAGGGCGAGCCCATCAGCTTCTTCCAGAACGGCGAGTTCGTGGACCTGTGCGCCGGGCCGCACGTGATGCGCACGGGCAACGTCAAGCCCGGCGGCATCAAGCTGCTCAAGGTCGCCAGCGCGTATTTCCGGGGCAACGAGAAGAACCCCCAGCTCCAGCGCCTCTACGGCACGGCCTTCAAGAACAAGGAGGAGCTGGACTCCTGGCTCAAGATGCAGGAGGAGGCCCGCAAGCGCGACCACCGCAGGATCGGCGCCGAGATGGGCCTCTTCGCCATGGACGCCGAGTACGTCGGGCCCGGCCTGCCGCTGTGGTTGCCCAAGGGCACGGTGCTCGTCGAGGAGCTCGAGCGCCTGGCCAAGGAGACCGAGTTCCAGGCCGGCTACGTGCGCGTCAAGACACCGCACCTGGCCAAGGAGAAGATGTACAAGACCTCCGGCCACCTGCCGTACTACGCCGAGTCGATGTTCCCGCCGATGGAGATGCTCGAGGAGGACGAGCGCCAGAAGCGCGACGACCTCATGGAACGGCGGGCCGACCTCATCCAACTGGCCGAGGGCCTGGGCAAGGCCATCGCCCCCAACCCCAGCGGGTACACCCTGGAGCAGGTGCGCCACGACATCCAGAAACTGGAGACCGAGATCACCCTCTTGGGCGGCCGGTACTACCTCAAGGCGATGAACTGCCCGCATCACCACCGCATCTTCGCGGCGGAACCGCGCAGCTACCGCGACCTGCCCCTGCGCCTCGCCGAGTACGGCACCTGCTACCGCTACGAGCAGTCGGGCGAGCTCTTCGGGCTCATGCGCGTGCGGAGCATGAACATGAACGACGCCCACCTCTACTGCACGGCCGAGCAGTTCGCCGAGGAGTTCCGGGCGGTCAACGACATGTACCTGAAGTACTTCAAGATCTTCGGGCTCGACCGCTACCAGATGCGCTTCAGCACCCACGACCCGTCCCGGCTGGGGCAGAAGTTCGTCAACGAGCCCGAGCTCTGGAAGAAGACCGAGGACATGGTGCGCCAGGTGCTAATCGAGTCGGGCATCAACCACGTGGAGGTGCCCAACGAGGCGGCCTTCTATGGCCCGAAGATCGACGTGCAGGTCTGGAGCGCCATCGGCCGCGAGTTCACCATCGCCACCAACCAGGTCGACTTCGCGGTGCCCGCCCGCTTCGGGCTCACCTACCGCGACCGCGACAACACCGAGAAGACCCCGCTGTGCATCCACCGGGCCCCGCTGGGCACGCACGAGCGGTTCATCGGGTTCCTCATCGAGCACTACGCCGGCAACTTCCCGCTCTGGCTGGCGCCGGAGCAGGTCCGCGTGCTGACGCTCAACGACGAGGCGCCCTTGGTGGACTATGCCAAGTCGATCACCGCCGAGTTGCGCGCGCAGTTCGTCCGCGTGGAGGGCGACTGGAGCGCCAACCCGGTGAAGGCGAAGATCGCCGACGCCGAGACCGCCAAGGTCCACACCATGCTGGTCGTGGGACAGCGCGACCTGGAGGCCGGGGCCATCAGCGTGCGGTTGCACGGCAAGGGCAACGTGGGCGCCAAGCCCCGCGCCGAGGTCGTCGCCGACCTTCTGGCCTCCATCCGCGAGCGCCGTCCCTGAGCGCCGGAGGGATTGTCCACCGGTTTCCCGGGAGCGTCCCTTGACCCCGCCCGGCCGCGCCCCATCCTCCCGCCCCCATGTTCGACCTGGGATCGCTCAATCCGCAGCAACGGGCCGCCGTGGTCACCCACTCCGGCCCGGTCCTGATCCTCGCCGGCGCGGGCACGGGCAAGACCCGCACCCTCACCTGCCGCATCGCCCACATGATCGGCAAGGGCATCGCCCCCGGGCACATCCTGTCGGTGACCTTCACCAACAAGGCCGCCAAGGAGATGCTCGAGCGGGTCAACGAGATGATCCCCAAGGTGCCGAAGTCGCGGCGCGAGGCCGGTGCGCCCGAGGACCCGTTCCTGGAGCGCCCCACCCTGTGCACCTTCCATTCGCTGTGCGTGCGGATCCTCCGCCAGCACATCGAGAAGCTGGGCTACAAGAAGAACTTCGTGATCTACGACACCGGCGACCAGCTCGCCGCGATGAAGAAGATCCTCAGCCAGATCTCCGCCAAGGGTGAGAAGACCGACGCCGGGGCGGTGCTGGCCATGCTCAGCAAGTTCAAGAACGGGAGCAGCCGGGGCGGCTTCGAGGACCCCTCGGTGCGTGCCCTGGCCGAGCACGTGGCCCGGCGCTACGAATCGGCGCTGCACGCCTGCAACGCGGTGGATTTCGACGACCTCATCCTCCTCACGCTGCGCCTCTTCCGCGAACACCCCGACGCCCTCGAGGCCTGCCGGCGCAAGTACCGCTATGTGATGGTCGACGAGTACCAGGACACCAACTCGAGCCAGTTCGAGCTCATCCACCACCTGGCCAGCGTGTCGCGCAACCTGTGCGTGGTGGGCGACGACGACCAGTCCATCTACGGGTGGCGCGGGGCCGAGATCGCCAACATCCTCGACCTGGAGAAGCACTACCCCGAGGTCAAGATCATCAAGCTCGAGCAGAATTACCGTTCCACCAACACCATCCTGAAGGCGGCCAACGCCGTGATCCGCCAGAACACCCGGCGCCGCGAGAAGAGCCTCTGGTCGGCCAAGGGCGAGGGCAGCAAGATCACCCTGTACGCCTTCGACACCGACGAGACCGAGGGCCGGACCGTGGTGGAGAACATCGAGTACGACCGCCTCACCGGTCAGATCCCCTGGGGCAGGCAGGCCATCCTCTTCCGCACCAACATCCAGTCGCGCCCCATCGAGTCGGCCCTGCGGAAGGCGCGGGTGCGATACCGGCTGATCGGCGGCCAGAGCTTCTTCGACCGCAGCGAGATCAAGGACATCCTCGCCTACCTGAAGACGTTCGTGAACCCGAACGACGACGTGAACCTGCTGCGCATCGCCAACAAGCCCGCCCGGGGGCTCAGCGATGTCACCATGGAGCGGTTGCTCGCCTTCAGCGCCGAGCGCAAGGCCAGCGTGCACACGGTGATGCGGCACACCGACGTGCTGGCCTCGTTCCAGGCGCGCACGCGGGAGGCCATCACGGGCTTCGTCCACTGGATCGAGAAGACCCGGGCCCCCCTGCTCGAGGACACCCCGATCTGCCTCAGCAACTGGGCCGATGCCTGGCTCGACGAGACCGGCTACCTCGCCGACCTGCGCCGGTCCGAGAAGAATCCCGACGTGGCCGACAACCGGGTGCGCAACATCCAGGAACTGCTGGACGAACTGGATGGCGACCTGACCGCCGAGGCCCGCCGCAAGAAGCGCGAGGCCACCGCCCCCAAGAAGGCCGCCCCGCCGGTGGACCTGGAGAACGACCCCGAGGGACTGCTCACCGACATGACGGCCGCCCCGAGGCCGGGCGGTCCGCTGCTGCCCGACGCGGCCCCTGAGTACCCCGGCAAACCGATGGACCGCCTCGACGAATTCCTGGCCGGGGTGACCCTCGACCAGGAGCGCGAGGAGGAGAAGGACGCCACCGGCGACCAGGTGACCCTCATCACGATGCATGCGGCCAAGGGGCTCGAGTTCCCCCACGTGCACATCATCGGCGTGGAGGACGGCCTGCTGCCCCACTCCCGCAGCAAAGACGAAGGCACCCTCGACGAGGAACGCCGCCTCTTCTACGTGGGCATCACCCGGGCCCAGGAGACCCTCCGCATCAGCCACTGCGCCGGGCGACGACGCTACGATCAGGTCCTGCCCTGCCATCCGTCGCCCTTCCTGCGGGAGCTTCCCCCGGAGTGCGTGGAGGACGCCAACGAGGCGGCCTCGCGGCCGGTGGACAAGGACGACGGCGGGGATTGGTTCAAGGCCATGCGCGAGGCCTTGGAATGAGGCCCGAACCCGTGGCAACCTCCCGCGCAGATCGTGTTCTCCAGAGTCGTTGAATGGTGCCTGACCGCCCTGCTGGGCCTGATCCGTTGCCTGCCCCTGGTGACGGTGGCCCGACTCGGGCGCCTGCTCGGCGGCTGGGCCTTTCGCATCGATCGGCGCCACCGACGCGTGGCCGAGGACAACCTCCGGCAGGCCTTTCCCGAACTCGATGCCGCGGCGGTGAGGGCCCTGGCCCTGGAGAACTTCCGGCGCATCGGCGAGGCCTACGCCTGCGCGATCAAGACCCCGGGCATGGACCCGGCCGGACTGCTGGCGCGCATCGACATCGTGGGCCTCGAGGAGGTGCTCCGGGCCGGACCGGAGCGGGTGGTCGTGGCGACCGGCCACTTCGGCAGCTTCGACCTGCTGGCCCAGGGGCAACACCGCCGGCCCGACTGGCGCGTGGCCACCACCTACCGCAGCCAGCGATTCGCCCCGCTCGACCGGGCGCTCCAGCGGATCCGGAACCTCACCGGTGTCCGGTTCATCGAACGCCACGGGGCGGCCGAGGCCATCACGGGACTCTTCCAGCGTGGCCGGGCCATCCTCGCGTTGTTCTCCGACCAGCACGGCGGGGGCAAGGGACTGTGGCTGCCGTTCCTGGGCCGGCCGTGCTCCTGCAGCAACGCGCCGGCGGTCCTCGCGCTCCGCTACAAGGCCACCCTGGCCATGGCCATCTGCTACCGGACGGACCTTGCACGGTGGAGGATCGAGGTGGGACCGGTGATTCCCACGCAGGGAGCCGATGGCAGGGACCGACCGGTGGATGACATCGCCCGGGAGGTCCACGGGCATTATGAGGCGGCCATCCGGAGGGACCCGGCCAACTGGTTCTGGGTCCATCGGCGCTGGAAGCCGCCGTCGACCCGTCAACGGTCCGTTCCTGGGGAGGAGGAGGACATCGGGTGAGATCACGACCTGTCCGCCAACTGGTCCTCCGGGGCGTGAACTGGCTGGGGGACGCAGTGATGACCACCCCGGCGGTCCTGCGCCTGCGCGAGCGCTTCCCGGACGCCCGGATCACGATGCTCTGCCCGGAAAAGCTCCGGGACCTGTGGACCTCCCACCCGTCGGTGGACGCGGTGCTTTCGTTCGCGCCCGGCGAGGGCGTCCTGACGGTGGCCCGACGCCTCCGGGCGGCCGGGGCGGACACCGCGGTGGTCCTGCCCAACTCGTTCCGCTCGGCCCTCGAGGTGTGGGCCTCGGGCATCCCGCGACGGGTGGGTGCGGGACGCTTCCCGAGGAACCTGCTCCTGACCGACCGGGTCGCGGCGGATCCGGACACCGTGCGCATGCGCAAGCGGACGGAGCGCGAGGTGAGGCGTCTGGTGGCCGCGTCGGCGGATGGCGGTGGACCCGGCTCCCGGACCGCCTATCCGGTCGCCTCGCACCAGGGGCACCATTACCTCCGTCTGGCCGGGCACCTCGGGGCCGATCCGGGCCCGCTGCCGCCGAGGCTGCAGGCGGGATCCGAGGCGATCCGGACGCTGACGACGCTTCTGGCGGAGCCGCTCGCCGTGGGCCGGCCGCTGGTCGGGATCAACCCCGGGGCCGAGTACGGACCGGCCAAGCGCTGGCCCGTCGAGCGCTTCGCCGAGGCCTCCAGGTCGCTGGCCGGTCGGACCGGCGCGCATCTGGTGGTCTTCGGGGGCAAGGCGGACCTCCCGCTGGCGGACGGGCTGGCCGGCCGACTCGGGGGGATTCCGCTCACGGTCCTGGCAGGCCGGACCACCCTTGCCGAACTGCTGGCCGCGCTGTCGCTCTGCCGGGTGCTGATCACCAACGACACCGGCCCGATGCACCTCGCTGGCGCGCTGGGCGTGCCGGTGGTCGTGCCCTTCGGCAGCACCTCGCCGGAATTGACCGGACCGGGCCTGCCCGGCGATCCGCGGCACCGGCTCCTCCTCGGGCAGGCTCCCTGCGCGCCCTGCTTCCTGCGCACCTGCCCGGTGGACCTGCGCTGCCTGCATTCGATCCCGCCGGAGGCCGTCGTGGCGGCGGCCCTCGCGGCGATGGGCCCGGGTTCCTGACGGGCGAACCCGACCGGGGGGCGCAGGCGGAAGGGCTGCCTGACGATGCCCCCCGGCGCAGCGGGACGGACTCCGGGCTTCCTCCGGGCGGTGCACCCTGATACGACTTCCGGGCACATCCCATGCACGGGTCCCGAAGCTTGCGGCGCGCTGCAAGGGCGCTCGGACTGGTCGCCTTGGCCGCATTGGCCGGATCGGCCCCGGCCGACGCCCCCTGGCGGGACCTTCCCGGCGGTCGGATCCGCCCGTTGACGCCGGCCAGGCCGGGTTCCAGGGGAGACCGCGGCGGCTTCACCCGGATGCCCCACGGGGACACCGGCATCACCCACACCAACACCGTCGACGAGGGGGCCCTGGCCGACAACCGCATCCTCGAGAACGGCTCGGGCGTCGCCCTCGGGGACGTGGACGGGGACGGTCTCTGCGACCTGTATTTCGCCCGCCTCGAGGGCCCCAACGTGCTCTACCTGAACCGCGGCGGCTGGCGCTTCGAGGCCCAGCCGGAGGCCGGGGGCGCCGCCTGCCCGGACCAGCCGAGCACCGGCACCGTCCTGGCCGACGTGGATGGCGACGGCGACCTCGACCTGCTGGTCAACGGGCTCGGCCACGGCACCCGGCTCTTCCTCAACGACGGCCGGGGGCGGTTCGCCGAATCGGCGCGGCACCGGCTGGCCCGCCGCCTCGGGGCCACCTCGCTGGCGCTGGCCGACATCGACGGAGACGGCGACCTCGACCTCTACGTCACCAACTACCGGACCACCACCTTCAAGGACCATCCGCCCGGACTGCGGGTCGAGGCGCGCCGCGAGGCCGACGGCACCGTGCGGATCAGCCCGGAGGACCGGTTCCTGGTGGTCGGCGAGCGCGACGGCGGGGCCGAGATCCTCGAGCGGGGTGAACGCGATTTCCTCTACCTCAACCAGGGCGGCGGCGATTTCGCCCCGGTCTCCTGGACGCAGGGCACCTTCCTCGACGAGGACGGACGGAAGCTCGAGGCCCCACCGATGGATTGGGGTTTGAGCGGGCTCTTCCGGGACCTCGACGGCGACGGCTGGCTCGACCTGTACGTGTGCAACGACTTCGTCCACTGGAAGGACCGGGTCTGGCTGAACCAGTCGGGCAACGGGTTCCGCGCCGCCCCGCGCACGCTCTTCCGCAACCAGAGCCTCAGCTCGATGGCGGCGGACACGGCCGACATCAACCGCGACGGACTCGTGGACCTCTTCGTGGTGGACATGCTGAGCCGGGACCCCGGGCGCCGGGCCTGGCAGCGCCCCAACACGATGGCGGCGGCGCTCCGGCCGCCCGTGCACGACCCGCAGTACCGGCCCGAGGTGACCCGCAACACCCTGCACGTGGCCCGGGAGGGCGGCCCCTTCGCCGAGATCGCCCAGTTCGCGGGGGTGGCCGCGACGGAATGGTCATGGAGCGCGGTCTTCCTCGACGTGGACCTGGATGGCTGGGAGGACCTGCTGGTGGCCAACGGCAACGCCCACGACGTCCAGCACGCCGACGTGCTCGCCGATCTGGCCCTCCGGCGGGAGGCCCCGGGCGCCGCACAGCGCCGGCGGGATCTCGCGCGGTTTCCCCGCCTCGACACCGCCAACCTCGCCTTCCGGAACCGGCGGGACCTCCGCTTCGAGGACCGTAGCCGCGAATGGGGCTTCGACGACCGCGGGGTCACCACGGCCCTCGCGCTGGCCGATCTCGACAACGACGGCGACCTCGACGTGGTGGCCTGCCAGCTGGGAGACCGGCCCGTGCTGTACCGGAACGAGGCCGAGGCTCCACGGGTGTCGGTGAGCCTGCGGGGCCGGGCAGGCAACCGTCAGGGCATCGGTGCCAGGATCCTCGTCGAGGGCGGGCCGGTCGCCCAGGGCCAGGAGATGGTCTCCGGCGGCCGGTACCTGTCCGGCGACCAGGCGATCCGGTCCTTCGCCGCCTTGGCCGGCCGGCCGGTGACCGTGGAGGTGCGATGGCCCGGGGGTCACCGCAGCCGCGTGGCCGGCGTGCCACCCGACTCGCAGGTGGAGGTCTCCGAGGAGTCGTCCGTGCCGCCGGCGCCCGCCGCAACGGCCGGGGACGGCCCGGCCAGGCAGGCCCTCTTCGAGGAGATCTCCACGACCCTGAACCACCGGGACATTCCACGGGACGACGGGGAAACCGCCCGGCAACCGCTCCTGCCCCGCCGGCTGTCCTCGGAGGGACCCGGCGTGGCCTTCGTCGACGTCGACACCGACGGCTTCGACGACCTGCTCCTGGCCGGACGCGGCGAGTGGCTGGTCTTCCGCAACGACCGGGCCGGCGGCTTCCAGCCGAGGCCCGACCTGGGCCTGAAGACGGGGCAGGCGCACTCGGTGACGAGCATCGCCGCGGCGGTGGATCCGCTCGGCCTGCTGGTGGCCACCGGGCATCAGGCCGGCCCGTCGGGCGCGACGACGGCTCCTGCGGGTCCCGCGACGCCGGCGTCCTCCCTGCTCGGGTCGCTGCTGCGGACCAACGGCCACCAGAGCCTCGGGGACTCGGCCACGGTCTCCGGCGGCGTGGCGCTGGCCGACTGGGATGGCGACGGGCAACTCGATCTCGCCGTGGGCGGTCGCCACGTGCCGGGCCGGTGGCCGGAGTCGGCCGACACCCGCCTTTTCCGTGGACGTGACGGACGGTTCCTGCCCTGGCTCACGCTGACCAACACCGGTCTGGCCACCGGGATCCTGGGCACCGACCTCACCGGCGACGGCCGGCCCGAGCTGGTGCTGGCGGCCGAGTTCGGGCCGTTGCGTTTCTTCCGGACCGACGCCGGCGGGCCCGGGGAGGCCGCCCCGCGTCCATGGACCCCGGGCCTGGTCGACGCCTCGGGCCGGGCGGCCGACTGGCTCGACTTCCAGGGACGCTGGACCGGACTGGCCTCGGCCGACGTCGACAACGACGGCCGGCTCGACCTGGTGGCCGGGAACTGGGGCTGGAACTTCGGCGAGGGCCGCATCGACCCCTCGAGGGACGCCGTGAGGATCACCCACGCCGAGTTCGTGCCCGGGACCGTCACGCCGTTGATCCACGCATGGGATCCGGTGCACCGGCGCGAGGTGCCGTGGCGGGAACTGGGCGCGGTGCGCGAGGCCCTGCCGTTCGCGGCCGAGACGGTTCCCACCCACGAGGCCTACGGGCGCGGCGGCCTCCCGGCCCTGCTCGGCGACCGCGCCCGCACGGCCCGCCGGGTCGAGTCGCGCTGGCACGCCTCCACGGTCTTCCTCAACCGGGGGGACCGCTTCGAGGTCCGCGCCCTGCCCGACGAGGCGCAGTGGGCGCCGGTCTTCGGGATCACGGCCGCCGATTTCGACGGCGACGGCCACCAGGACCTCTTCCTCGCCCAGAACTTCTTCGGGGTGGACATCGAGACCTCGCGACACGACGCCGGGCTCGGCCTGCTGCTGGCCGGCGACGGGCGCGGAGGGTTCCGAGCGCTCTCACCGGCCGCCTCCGGCATCGTCCTGGCCGGCGAGGGACGCGGCAGCGCGGCCGCAGACTACGACCTCGACGGCCGGACCGACCTGGTGGTGACCCAGCATGGCGGTCCCACGGCGCTCTTGCACAACCGGCGGGCCCGACCCGGCTGGGGGCTCCGGCTCGAGCAGCCGGGCCCGAACCCGCTGGCCATCGGCGCGGTGGTCCGTGCCGAGTTCGGGGCGTCGAGCGGTCCGGCCATCGAGATCCGGGCCGGGTCGGGCTGGTGGTCCCAGGACTCCTCCCGGGTGCTGATCACCGGCACCGGCCCGCCCACGGCCGTGCACATCCGGTGGCCCGGGGGCGGGCAGCAGCGCCACCCCTGGAGCCCGGGAGTGCGCGAGATGCGCGTGCGGCGCATGCCGCCCTGAGAGCCGGCGCCCGGCCCGGGACGTCGCTGGGGGTTTCCTGTTTGCCGCGCACGGTCCGATGCGGGATCGTCCCCCCCGGATGTCCTTCTCCGAGGAACTGCTCGCACGGGCCCGCCGGGTCCGTCTCTTCGTCTGCGATGTGGACGGGGTGCTCACCGACGCCACGGTCATCATGGGCGGCGGCGCCGAGACCAAGGTCTTCAACATCCGCGACGGCCTGGGGCTGCGCCTGCTCCAGTCCGAGGCGTCGATCCGCGTGGGCTGGGTATCGGCCCGGCCGAGCGAGGCCACGATCCAGCGGGCCCAGGACCTGAAGATCGATTTCCTGCACCAGTCGTCCGGGCCGAAGGTGGCCGCCATCGAGTCCTGGCTGGCCGAGACCCGGGTGACCTGGGACGAGGTGCTCTACATGGGGGACGACTGGGTCGACCTGGCCGCGCTCAAGCGGGCCGGGCTGGCCATCGCCCCCGCCGACGCCATCGAGGAGGCCCGGCGGATCGCCCACTGGGTGACCCCGCAGCCCGGAGGCCATGGAGCCGTCCGCGAGGCCGTGGACCTGCTGCTGCGGGCCCAGGGCCATTGGGATCGACTGGTCCGCAAATACGCTTCCTAAGCCCCCGCCCTCCTCCCAAGACTCCCCGCAACCCCGGGGCCGACAGGACACCCCCCGGGAACCCGCCGCCATGCGACCGCCGAACCGAACCAGCCCCCTCACGCACGCACGCCGCGGTCCGCGGGCCCGTGCCGCCGCCGTGGCCGGCGCCCTGGGATGGGCGCTGGCATCCCACGACCTGTGGTCCCAGGCGCCCACCCCCGCAGGCGGCACCACCCCGGCCACCAACGCCGCGGCGGCCGCGACGATCCGCCAATGGGGCATCAGCCTGCGCGACAACGTCACCGGCCGGGTGCAGCTGCGCTTCTCCTCGACGGAGGCGGTTCCGGCGGTTTCCGGCAAGGGGGCCCTGGTGCCCGCCCTGTGGGACGTGACGGGCCTCCGGCTCGAGTCCTTCCGGGCCGACGAGACCTCCGACTTCGTGATCGAGTCGCCCTCCTGCCGCGTCAACGTCACCACGCGGGATGCCGCCTCCCCCGGGGTGTTCACCGCCCGCCGTGAATCCGACGGCATGGCCATCCGGGGGTACGGGTTCCAGTTCGACGGCACGGAGCGCCGCCTGAGCGTGACCAACTCGGTCGCCATCGAGCTGCGGACCCGCCTCTTCCAGCCCAAACCCGCCTCCCCATGATCCGCAGCGTCCCCGCCCTCCCCGCCAAACCCCTCCTGCTGACGCTGTTGCTGCTGGCCCTGCCGGCCTTCCTCCTGCCGGGCGCGGCACTGGCCCAGCAGGACACCATCCTCCTGTCGGCCACCAACTGCGTGCTGGAGCTGGAGAAGGGCGTGTACCACCTCTGGGACCATGTGCGGGTGGAATCGCCCGGCGTCCTCCGGATCACCTGCGACGACCTGCGCGCGGCCCTGCCGCAGGACAAGGCGGCCGCGGGTGCCGGCCCGGTGCCGACCGGTGGCAAGCTCCAGTCCCTCGTCGCCTCGGGCCGTGTGATGATCGAGCTGTACCAGGCCGGGGCGGGAGGCTCGACCAACGTGGTCCGGGCCTTCGGCCGCCAGGCCGAGTACGGGTCCCGGGAAGAGGTGCTCATCCTCACCGGCGAGCCCCGCATCGAGACGGCCTCGGGCACGATGATCGGGACCGACGCCCTGGTGTACGACCTCAAGTCCCGCACCATGCGCAACCGCGGCCCCTACCGGATCGAACTGAAGGCCGACATCCTCAAGGGCTCGAGCCTCTTCAACCGGGCCACCAACGCCCCGAAGCCGCGCTGACCATGGCCGCCACCGCCGCCCCGACCGCCGCCAAGGCGCCAGCGAAGGACACCGGAGCCCTGCTCTCGGTGCAGGGCCTCGCCAAGTCCTACTCCGGCCGCCGCGTGGTGGACGGCGTGTCGATCCACGTTGGCGCGGGCGAGATCGTGGGCCTTCTCGGGCCGAACGGGGCGGGCAAGACCACCTCGTTCAACATGACCGTCGGGCTGGTGCGCCCCGACGCCGGCACGGTGCAATTCGACGGCACCGACATCACCCGGCTGCCGATGCACCGCAGGGCGCGCCTGGGCATCGGCTACCTGACGCAGGAACCCAGCGTGTTCCGCAAGCTGACGGTCGAAGAGAACCTCCTGGCGATCCTGGAGACCTGCGAGGGATCCGCCGCCGAGCGCCGGTCCCGCCTGGCCCACCTGCTCGACGAACTCGACCTCGCCCGGCTCGCCAAGAGCCGCGCCTACCAGCTCAGCGGCGGCGAGAAGCGGCGTCTGGAGATCACCCGGGCGCTGGTCACCTCGCCGCGGCTCCTGCTGTTGGACGAGCCCTTTGCCGGCATCGATCCCATCGCGGTGTACGAGGTCCAGAAGATCGTCCGCCGCCTGCGCGACCGCGGGCTGGGCATCCTCATCACCGACCACAACGTGCGCGAGACCCTGCGCCTGGTGGACCGGGCCTACGTGATCCACCAGGGCCGCGTGCTCGTGGAGGGCAAGGCCGAGTTCCTCGTCAACGATCCCAAGGCCCGGGACATCTACCTCGGGCCCGACTTCAACATGTGAGCCGACCCCGCCCCGCCCCGCCCCGGACCCGCCGCCCATGAAGCCCTCCAACGTCACCGTCGAGAAGTTCTACACGGACCACGCCGGGCCCCTGGGGCTGAAGCTGCTGACCGGCGGCAACCACCTCGACCGGCTCATCCTCGAACCCACGGTGAACCGCCCGGGTCTGGCCCTGGCCGGTTTCCGCAGGTATTTCGCCAACAAGCGCCTGCAGGTGCTCGGTGCGGTCGAGACATCCTACCTGAGGTCGATCGATCCCGGGTTGCGCCGCCAGCGCTACGCCGAGCTCTTCCGCCGCAAGATCCCCTGCCTGGTGCTGTGCCGGGGCATCCGCCCGGAGCCGGAACTGCTCTCGGCCGCCGACGGGCGGGGCGTGCCGGTGTTCCAGAGCGGATTGGTGACCATGAAGTTCATCAACCTTGCGACCCTGGCCCTCGAGCAGCTCTTCGCCCCGAGGACCCAGATCCACGGCTGCATGGTCGACATCCAGGGCATCGGCGTGGTCATCCAGGGCGAGAGCGGGATCGGCAAGAGCGAGGCGGTGCTGGGGCTGCTCGAGCGCGGGCACAGCCTCGTCTGCGACGACGTGGTCTGCCTGACGCTGGCCGACGGCCGGGAGCTTTTCGGCACCGGCAAGGCCCTGACCCGCAACCTGATGGAGGTCCGCGGGATCGGCATCATCGACGTGGCCGCCCTCTTCGGCGTCTCGGCCATCCGCGCCGAGAAGCGCGTGGACCTCGTCGTCACGCTCAAGACCTGGGAGAAGGCCGGCGAGATCGACCGCCTGGGCATCGACCAGGCCCACGTCAACCTCCTCGGCATCGACATCCCGCACATGGACCTGCCCGTTCGCCCCGGCCGCGACATCGCCCGCGTCATCGAGGTCGCCGCCCTGCACACCAAGCTCAAGCTCAGCGGCATCAACCCGGCCGAGGACCTCCAGCGCCGCCTGCTGATGCAGATCAACCCGCGGCTGTAGAAACCAAAGGGGTCGGTCCTCACTATTGACACAAGCACCCCCGGGGGCAGGCACACCCCGGGGGTCAGTCCTCACTATTGACACAATTTGAGGCACACCCCGGGGGGCAGTCCTCACTATTGACACAATTTGTGTCAATAGTGAGGACTGACCCCCTCGCTGTGATGCTGCCCCCTCGCCCCCTCGCCGTTCAGCCGAGGAACTTGCCCGGGTTGAGGATGCGGGCGGGGTCGAGGGCGGTCTTCACGCGGCGGTGCAGGGCGTCGGACTCTGGTGACACGGCGAGGGACCACCAGGGCTGCTTGGCCAGGCCGACGCCGTGCTCGCCGGTGATGCTGCCGCCGAGGGCCACGATGCCCTGGAACAATTCGTCGAGGGCCCGATCGCTGGCGGCCCGTTGCGCAGGCACCGACTCGTCGAGCATCAGGTTGACATGGATGTTTCCGTCGCCGGCGTGCCCGAAGCAGGCCACCTGGATGCCGTGCTTCTTCTGCAGCGAGGCCCCCAGGCGGAACAGCGCCTCGAGCGATCCCCGGGGCACCACGACATCCTCGTTGAGCTTGGTGAGGCCGGTGTCGCGCAGGGAGTAGCTGAACTCCCGGCGCAACCTCCAGAACCGCTCGCATCCCTCGGGCCCCAGCCCGCGCTGGACGAAGGTCGGCCGGAAGTCCGCCAGCAGGCGGGCCAACTCGGCGATCTCCGAGCGGACACCCCGCTCGCGGCCGTCCAACTCCACGATCATCAGGGCCCCGGCCCCGCGGAGCAGTTTCGAGCCGGTCCGACGCCGGGCCGCGTCGACCGTGAAGCCGTCGGCCAGCTCGAGCGCGCTCGGCAGGAACCGGGCCGTGAACAGGGCCCGGATCGCCCGGGCCGCGGTCTTCATGTCGGGGAACCCGACCCCCAGGCAGGCACGATAGGCCGGGAGCGGCAGCAGCTTGAGGGTCGCCTCGGTGACCACGCCCAGCATCCCCTCGCTGCCCACGAAGAGCCGGTGCAGGTCGAAGCCGGTCTTGTTCTTGTGGGTCCGGGCGCCCAGCCGGGTGATCGTGCCGTCGGCGAGCACCACCTCCAGGCCGAGCACATAGTCCCGCGTGACACCGTATTTCAGGCAGCGCGGACCGCCGGCGTTGGTGGCGATGTTGCCCCCGATGGAACACTCGGTGCGGCTGGCCGGATCCGGTGGATAGTACAAGCCCCGTCGCTCGACGGCCTCCTGCAGCCGGGCCGTCTTCACGCCGGGCTGCACCACCGCCACGAAGTCACGCGGGTTGATCTCGACGATCCGGTCCATGCCGGCCACCGACAGGGCGATGCCGCCCCGCACGGGCACGCAGCCCCCGACATAGCCGTGACCGGCCCCGCGCGGGGTGACGGGAATGCCATGCCGCGTGGCGAAGGCGAGGATCCGGGAGACGGAATCCACCGAGTTCGGCAGCGCCACCGCCTCGGGCGGGTGCGAGGCGAACCATTTGTCCCCGGCATGGGCCGCAAGGGCTTCAGGAGTGAAGACCAGTTCGCCGGGTGGCAATCGCCGCGCCAGGCGACCGAGGAGGGACCGTCGCGTCACGCGGGCGATACTGCGCCCGGGGAGGCCCGGAGGGAACCGGGAAAGCCGTCGGTCCGTGGATCAGGGTGAGGGCAGCAACGGCTAACAGTTCGTTCTGGCGCACGGCGATGCGGGCGCCCCATGTCCGGGAGGCCCTGGCCTCCGTCACTTGGCCTTCAGTTCCTTGACCCGGATCCGCCGGTACTCCATCTGGCCGCGGTCGGCCTCCAGCCCGATCGGGCCGGTGTCGGGCAGCTTGAGCGCCGCCTCGAGCACCTCGCCATTGCAGGTGCAGTGGGCGACGTTGTTCGTCACCACCACCTCGATCCGGTTCCAGTCCTGCGGCTTGTACTTCTTGAGGGCCTTGTACGGACCGGCCACGAGGTAGTCGCGGCACTGCAGCTGCGGCCCGCGCAGGAAGATGCCGCTGTCGGCATTGGTCGAGGCCCGGAACTCCAGGCGCAGGATGAAGTCTCCGGGGAACTCCCGCTGGGTCCACAACTGGCGCAGGTGCGGCCCCTTGGAGGGCACGTGGTCGTTCACCACGATCTGGCCGTCCTTGGCCGTGTAGCGCCCGTCGCTGGCCTCGGTCCTGCCGTCGAAATTCTCGGCCGGCTTGTACTTCCATCCGCTCAGGTCCTTGCCGGGCACCAGGGAGACGAATCCCGGCTCGGTCCGGAAGGAGTCGGCGGCGGAGGTTGGAAGCGTTCCGAGCTTGAGCGCGGCACCGAGGAGGATCGAGGACAGAATCATCCGCATCATGGTCTCTCACCCCACCAAGGCGACGGACCGATGTCACGCCGTAACTCAAAAAGGGGTGTTACCGCGGTGCATCCCGAAGTTGTTGGTGGAAGTCAGTTCCAGAGAAGGTGTGCGTCCTTGTTTTTGGCCGCGACGCACAGTTGAAGCGGAGGAGGTAGGCCCTGCTGGCCCCAGTACTGTCCGCATCCGCGCATCCGGGCTTGGAGTTGCTTGCCGAGGGACTCGATGGCGCCACTTCCCCGTGGTGAACCCTCCCGCTCCCGCTGCTTGTAGTTGAGATGGTCCCGGTGCGAGCGGA
>Ga0172376_10001854_pt1 | contig 26597 bp, 22 predicted proteins | sample Lak35m_FD_121114 | JGI IMG/M metagenome (GOLD analysis project Ga0172376, IMG submission 121114) | Freshwater microbial communities from Kabuno Bay, South-Kivu, Congo - kab_092012_35m | ecosystem: Environmental > Aquatic > Freshwater > Lake | place: Democratic Republic of the Congo: South-Kivu...
CGTAATAGGCATCAGTCATATAAACTTGAGCAATTTTCTCTTTGCCCCAGTCAAGATAGAACTTAGCAGCAAGTTCATTGGCGATTGCTTCCTCTTGGATATAGCCGTTAGTTCTTGCGCCAGCGATCGCCAAGTCATAAAGCTCCATCGCTTGATAGCGTTTACTTAAAATGCGATGTCGTTCCGCCTCCACCAAATCGTACTTATGCTGAAAGGTTGCAGGTACAGCATCAACCCTCACTTTGAGCCAAGCTTGGTTGCGATCAACGAGATCCATTACAGCCGTGAGATCCGATTGAGGATGGCTCGGATATTGAGCAAGTTCAGCCAAAGACTGCACAAAATTATGCATGGGAATTGTAAATACCCCCGGAATTGCAAAGGTATGTTGACCGCATTGATCCGCAAACCCTGCACTTTGTTCATAACGTCCAAATAGATAGTTTATAAAGCTTTTGGCAAGATAAAAACAGACCAAAGTATTATGAACTTTGCCAGTTTCTAATTCTGGCAGACTCTCTTCCTCGTTGAAATAGTCTCCGCTTAAATAAAACACTTGATCTGTGAAGGGTTGACGTAGGTTATAGACCATTTGTCGCCAGACACAAGAAAATTCCCGTGAGAAGGACTGCTTCAGATAACGATCAATAAAAGCGATCACTCGCTCCTGTTCCTGTGCGACTACATCCAGAGTTTCTCCCGCCCAGATCGGGTAATGACAGCAATGCATGGCTGCATAGCTAGCATATTCCAGATCTCCTGTATCTAAACCGCTATACATCAATTCTCGCAAGGGACTTAGGGCGTTGCGGAGAGGTTCGCGATAGGCAATGATATGGGCATTGTAGAGTAGTCCTAACTTAGTTCTAAGAACTTGCGTATTCAGCTTGTCTTTCAGGTATAAACTCAGCTCTCCTGATTGACACCCTAAAGCAATTTTGCCCTGAGAACCAGTTACCAACCACCCATAGGCAGCATAGGCATAGGGAGAGAGATTGGAATTACCATAGGCTAACGATAGTTTCAACATCGTTACCACAACTTGAGGAAAGAGATTAGTTGCAATAAAGACGGGAGGAATAATCGTCATCAACACACTCATCGATCGGAGAATCAGGGGATCGTTCATGGTGGCGATCGCTTCTAGTTCTTCCTGTTTAGGTATAACGATCTCCTCCTCGGCAGTTTTGGCATCTAAAAGCTCAACCCCCAAACTCTCCAAAATGCCACATCCCAGTTCAACCGCCTCCAACATCCGTCCACGGGCAATTTCAACTAATACTTGAACTTCAAGGACTTTAGCTCGTTCGAGGGCGGTACTCACATTCGCTAAGGTTTGATCACCGATCATCCATGACTGTTCATAATCCCCATTGAGATAGGCGACCTCCATCCTGGCAATGGCAATATCTAATCGGCGATCGCTGTCATCACTCCAAGGGACATCAGGGAGCAAACTCCAAGCAATTTCAAAATATTTAATTGCCGCCCCATAGGCGACAGACTTACGTGATTTTTCGCCAGCTTGTATATTCAACGATAAGACTGTTTGACGTTCTGTCTCGGTTTCTATTAAATGCCGCCCGTTATTAAACTGACTTACCAACACAAAAAGTTGGCGATCTCGCTCTTCTTCAGTAGTTTGTTGAAGGAGCGATCGACCAATTTTTAAGTGAAACTTTGACTTATCGTGCTCAGCAATTAGATTATATGCAGCTTGTTGAACGCGATCATGTAGAAATCGATAATGGAGGATTTCAGTTGGTTCCAATTGCAGTATTTCTGACTCTCCCAATCCTCCTAAATAGAATTTATAAAGAACGCTTTGTGGAAGAATCAAGCCATTTTGTAAGGCTTGCCACAACGATGTTGCAACTTCTGTTTGAGTTTGCTCCGCAACAATTGCCAGAGTAGTTAGATCAAATTGCGCTCCAATACAAGCCGCCAGCTTTAAAATCTCTTTAGTCGATTCTGGCAATTTCTGTAACTGCAAACCCATAAACTCGACCACATCATCCGTCAAAGCCGATTTTCTGACTTGCGCCATATCGCATTGCCAGTGATTGGCATCGTGGTCAAATGTAATCAGTTGCTCTTGATACAAGGTCTTTAGGAACTGAGTAGCAAAGAAGGGGTTACCTTGAGTCTTTTGCATCACCAATTCTGTAAGGGGATAAGCTACAGATTCTCGAACATGTAGCGTATCGGCAATGAGATGATTGAGACTAGCAAAACTGAGGGGTTGGAGCGTAATCGTATGGATGGGAACCTCGATTTTTTGCATCTCATTAAGGCTTACCATCAGAGGATGCGCTGGAGAGACTTCATTATCACGATAGGCTCCTAGCAATAGCAAATAGCCTTTCTGTACATCAGCCATTAGCAATTGAATCAAGTTCAAGGATGCCGAATCCGCCCATTGCAAGTCATCAACAAAAATTACCAATGGATGCTCAGCGGTAGTAAATACCTGAATAAACCGTTGGAACATGATATTAAACCGATTTTGAGCAGCAGTTCCCGATAGTTCTGGTGCGGGAGGCTGAGCGCCAATGATGCGTTCTAATGCTGGCATCAGTTCAACAATAACTTGAACATTTTCTCCTAAGGCTTCTAAAATCTTTGTCTTCCAAGTTTGTAGTTGTGCATCACTCTCACTAAGCAGTTGCCCAACTAGGTCGCGAAAGGATTGCACAAAAGCTGAAAAGGGAATACTGCGATTAAACTGATCGAACTTGCCTTTGATAAAGTACCCCCGTTGTCGTGCGATCGGTTTATGCACCTCATTGACTACGGCAGTTTTACCCACCCCTGAATAACCCGCTACTAGCATCAGTTCCGATGTTCCCTGAGATACTCGATCAAAGGCTGCTAGTAGAGTATGGGCTTCAGCTTCGCGTCCGTAAAGTTTTTCGGGAATCAGGAAGCGATCGCTTAAATCCCTCTGTCCTATTGCAAACTCAACAACTGTGCCTGTTTCTTGCCATTGAACTAAGCATAGTTCCAAATCATGCTTGAGAATAATTGCACTTTGATAACGATCTTCTGCATTTTTTTCCATCAATTTTGCCACAATCGCCGCAACCATCACAGGAACATTAGGATTGACCTCATTCACAGCCACAGGGATTTGAGCTATATGGCTATGGAGCAATTCCAGAGGATCTTCGCTGGTAAATGGAAGTTTTCCCGTTAGCAATTGATATAGTGTTACACCTAGAGCATAGAAGTCAGCCCGATAGTCAAGCCCCCTGTTCATCCGCCCCGTTTGTTCTGGAGCCAGATAAGCCAGAGTTCCTTCTAAGTGTTGCGGACTTTGAAGTACTTGAGTCTCTTTTGGCAGCAGCGAAGCAAGGCTAAAGTCGATCAACTTGACCTGCTTGGATTTTGGATGAATCAAAATATTCGCAGGGTTAATATCTTTATGAATCACCCGATGTTGATAAAGTTCGTGGCAAATATCAGCAAGTTGGATCGCGATATCAAGGATTTCGTTGATGGAAAGCGAATGATTTTGAGAGTATTGGCTTAAAGAAATTCCCTCAAAGTCCTCCATAACTAATGCGTAGCTATTGCCACAGTGTAATAGTCGCAGATAGTGAATAAAGCCTTCAATAGGTAGGTTCTTCGCGACCATGTATTGATTGCGAAACTGCACTAACTCCCGAAATGAGGGATATTCCTGAGCTAAGATCTTGATAACTACAGGCTGTTGCGTAACACTCTCTAACGCCCGATAGACTATAGTTCGGGAACCATGATAAACAAGCTCAACAAAGGTATATTCAGAGAGTTGTTGTTTTGCTTGAGCTAGTTGATTGGCAAAGCGACTCATAGGCTCAACGGGTAATTAGACTTAAAAATTAATTATATAGTAGTTAGTCGCCTGTATCAGGACAAATCAAAAAAACAACAGTATGAGGCGGCGTGAATCGCCGCCTCATACTGTTGTTTTTTATATCCTAATACCAATTCACGAAAGTGTGACAACACTTTTATGAATTAAGAAGCAGACCCAGTAAGGGTTTTAAAAGCACAAAATGGCTACATCATTTTGTGCTTTGGTATAATCATCAAGAAACATTAGAAATTTTACGCAACATCGTTTATGCAAGAAATCTGGTTAAGAATAGAAGCTTGGTTAAGGACTAATGCCCCAGAACATCTTGATATATTAGCGTCAGGAGCTTCTGATATTCAAATTAGTGAATTAGAAGCACTCATCTCTATCCAACTTCCTGAAGATGTCAAGTCCTCTTATCGCATTCATAATGGACAAACATCCTACGATTATGGACTGATTAATGGATGTGAATTCCTATCTCTAGAGCGAATCAAAGATGAATGGCAAATCTAGAAAGGGCTTCTAGATAATGGAACGTTTCAAGATGAAGATGGACAAGATCAAGGATGTGAACCTGATTTAGGAATTTGTAATGTTTGGTGGAGTTCAAAGTGGATACCTCTAACTTATGATGGTTGTGGCAATCATGATTGCCTAGATTTAGCGCCTACAGAAGGAGGAAACAGCGGACAGATCATCTCAATGTGGCATGATGCTCCTGAGAGAAAGATACTTGCACCTAGTTTTCGAGATTGGTTACAGAATTATGCTAAGGGGTTGGAGCTTAGGATCTCAAATTAAATAACTTGCAATATTCAAAACCCAGTATTGAGGAGGCGGGCTTCGCCCGCCTCCTCAATACTGGGTTTTATTTAATTTGCGATCCTTGGCTCAGTCAAGTCCAAGTTGTGATGATCCTGATAGTGCTTCAGGCTTCCTAATTTCGCCTACTACATTAATTCTAGGGAGACGATGCTTAAACCCACAGAGAACTTCCCAAGAAATTGTGCCTAACAAATTAGCCCAATCATCAGCAGTATTCTCTGAACCTCCGCCTAGAAATGTCACTACATCACCAACGTGAACATTTGAGACATGGGTAACATCGATCGCACATTGATCCATCGTAATTGTGCCGATCTGAGCAACTTTTTGGCCATTCACGGATACACGAATGCGATTGGATAGACCGCGTGGAATGCCATCAGCATAGCCGATCGCTACAGTGGCGATCGTCATATCCTGTGACGCGATAAATGATCGCCCATAGCTGACACTTGTACCTGCTTTGATTTCTTTGACTTGAGTAATCCGTGCTTTGACCGTGAGCGCAGGACGGAGATCGACAATATTTTTGAGATGGGGCGCAGGATAAAGCCCATAAATACCTAACCCAGTTCGTACAATATCGAAATGAATTTGGCGATCGCACAACATTGCTGCGGTATTACAGATGTGAATACGTGGCGGATAAATCCCCTCTGCCTTAAGTGCGGCAATTATTTGCTCAAACCTCTGAATTTGCAATTCCATGAAGGTACGATCATGATCGTCAGCAGTAGCAAAGTGCGAGTAAACACTGATAATTTCTAAATTTGGTAAATGCTGCACCAGTTGCACAAAGGAGATCGCCTCTTGCCAATTTACCCCTAGTCGCGACATGCCTGTATCAATTTTGAGATGGACAGGAATCTGTTCGCCAGTTTGCGACAGAACATCATGATAAATCAACGCTTGTTTAGGATTGCAAATCGTCGGTTGTAAGCGGTATTCAGCGATCGCCTTGATCTCATCAACCCCGTTCGTTGCACCTAAAATCACAATCGGAACTGTGATTCCCGCACAACGCAACTGAATTCCCTCAGGAATTGTGGCAACTCCTAACCAAGTCGCACCCGCCTCGATCGCGGTTTGGCTGACATCGATTGCCCCATGCCCGTAAGCATCAGCCTTGACGATCGCCATTAACTCCGTAGGCGCAGTTAGCAGAGACTTTAATTGATGCACATTATGCTTAATTGCTGAGAGATCGACTTCCACCCATGCTCGATGGTTTTGCTTAAGCATTACAGCACACTCCTCATAGATTAATTGGGTTTACAACGCCCATAGCATTGCAAACCTCATAATTATTTTTAGCTTACAAAACGTTATATTAATGTGATTCGGCAAAAATACTCTTGTCTCGCCGATGAGATCTGTAACAAACTCTAAGTAGCTTTTTGAGGCTATTTTAATTCTCAGCACCGAAACTAAGTCTAGTTTTACAGCGTCTTACTCAAAACCAATATCGCGAAACCTAGACTTACAATGAGGATTGCGATCAGTATTTTTACCTAGTCTAATTATCGATACTTATGCGACTAATGCAACTCCTAACAAGTTTTATGCCCCAAAATTGGCAAGAAAATAATTTTAGGCATAATCTTAGACATAGCTTTAGGCAAATGCGGCGATCGCGCAAACGTTTTTTGTCATTTCTTTTTGTGGTAACTTTTGCAACTACCGTACTTTTACATAGCCTAATTCCTGCATTTTGGGCGAATGATCAGGCGATCGCCCAAATTAAGCCGCAACCTCCGCAATTAAACCAACCTATCCCTCCCCAAAATCCACCTGTAGACAAGCGCCAAGAGATTCGGGGCGTATGGCTAACTAGTAATGACTTCTCAGTACTTAGAGATCGCCAAAAGCTTGGCGAAGCTCTCAAACAACTTAAGCAACTCAATTTCAACACTATCTATCCCGTTGTCTGGAATTCAGGCTACGTGATGTACCCCAGTGCTGTGGCTCAAGCAGCAGGAAACCAACCTTTTGTCTATCGCGGTTCTGAAGGACAAGATATTGTTGCGGATATCATCAGTCAGGGGCATCAAAATAATTTATTAGTGACGCCTTGGTATGAGTTTGGATTTATGGCTCCGCAAATGTCTGAGCTGGCGATCACCCATCCTGATTGGCTCACCCAACAACGTGATGGTAGTAAAACTTCGATCACAGCCGCAGGTGAAGTGGCATGGCTCAATCCGTTTCATCCTGAAGTGCAGCAGTTTTTGACAGACCTTATCTTAGAAGCCGTCTCTAAGTATGACTTGGACGGTATTCAGTTTGACGATCACACCAGTCTTCCCAAAACCTTTGGCTATGATCGCTACACTCTCAATCTTTATCGTCAAGAAACTAAAAAAGCGGCTCCCGCCGATGTCAATGATCCTAATTGGGTACGCTGGCGAGCTAACAAAATTACGGCTTTTATGTCAAGGCTAAGTAAAGCTGTGAAGCAAAGAAAGCCCAATGTAATCTTTTCAGTGTCTCCTAATTATCATGACTTCGCCTATAGGCAACAGTTACAAGACTGGCTAAGCTGGGTGCGTCAAGGCTTTGTTGATGAATTACTGGTGCAGGTATACCGTGATGACCTAGATGATTTTCTAGCTCAAATTAGTCGTCCTGAAATTGTGGAAGTACAAGGTAAAATTTCCACTGCGATCGCCATTCTCTCTGGACTCCGTAATAGCAGTGTACCGATGTCTAGGGTCTATTCTCAAGCTATAAATGCCAGAAATCGCGGTTTGGGGGTTTCTTTCTTCTATTACAAGAGTTTATGGGGTTATGGCCCCGAACCTGTTGCCGATCGCCAAAGGGATTTTCAATATCTATTCCGTAGTCCTGCACCAAGATTTGCCAATGAACAGTCTTCGTCAGTCAAAAAAACGAATCTCAACTGACCTTCTCAATTGGATAAATTGCCTCATAGCTTAAAAGTTCGGTTAAGCTTGCCAAATACTGAGAATGGCTGCTGCTATTGTCTTGACGGGATCGATGAGGTTGGCGGCTTTAACTAGCAAAGTTATATGCTTGCCATTACTTGATCCATCGATAGCGAAATACTGGGGAAAATGTCAGAGGCAATGCGATCGGCTTCTCTATATACTTTCTCAACATAACTTCCATTTACCAAAGTTAAAACCGAAAACGTTCCCACCAAAAAATCAACAATCCAATATTCAGGAATCCCAAATTGTGCATATTCCTTCCGCTTCTCGACGGTATCTACTGAACGACAAGTTGGGCTGACAATCTCAATTACTAACAAACATGGCTCATGCAAAATATCTGGCTGGTTTCCTAAGCTTTTCTTATGAGCAAGCGTCATCACTAAAACATCAGGACGACGTGTTCTTTTACCATTGAATATTTCAGTACTATTGACACGCACACAGTATGGATGATTGGAGTGACTTATTTCTGATTGCAAAAAGAAAGCAAAAAACATCATCAAATCATTATGAAATACGGTTGCTGGAGTCAATTCAGCCAATTCTCCATCGTTAAATTCATAAAGGCGATCGCTGCCATCTTCATAGGTTAGATATTCCTCAAATGTCATTTTTTTCGCAGTAGTGACGGTCATAGTTTTCCATCCTTGCTCTTGAATTGTGAGTAAATCTATTGTATCTACCTAAATCTAAATAATCACACTTAAATTAAAACCCAAGAACCTGTAGCACACGCGCAGCGTGTGCTACAGGTTCTTGGGTTTTAATTATTGCACCTTTCCTACAGGCATATATTCTTGAATGAGATTACGCTGACTTACCCGATCGCCTTCGGATAATAAGCGATCGCCTGCCTCTTTAAGAGTTCGCAAGTCAAAACTCGGTGGACGAAACTCAGGTAACGCTTGAGTGCTATTCACCAATCTTAAAGACAAACGCTCTAAACCAATTTCATAGACAAACTTCCGCACTTGCTCATCATATAAACTCGATCGCAATGAGCCAAAGAAATCAATCGAGCGATCGGGATACATATCCACCAGCCGCTCAATTTCCCACTGCGGAATATTATCAGGCGCAAAAATACCACTGACAATACCAATGCGATCGCTGCGATCGGGTTGCCAATAAAACTTCTCCATACGACCATCACGCACCAACGGCGCATACAAAGTCGAAAAATCATTCCCCGTCACAATAATCGGTACACGTCTAATCGGATTACTGTCATAGCTCCCTGGCAACTGCACATTCGTTGGGTTATCAGCAATATTCATCAACGTGGCATTCACCAACTGTGTATTGACCGTATATTGCGTAGTGCTATCAACTCGTCCCGCCCCCGCATCGAGATCATTAATTAATAAAGCGCACATCTTGCCCCGCACCTTTACTAACTCAGCAGCCTCACGGTAGCGCATTCTAATCAATCGTGCAGGATCTCCAGCGTCAGGGCTTTCTAGCTCTCCACCCGACATTCTAATCGGATCAATTCCCAGTTTCTGAAAAGCTAACTCACATTGAAATGACTTACCTTCACCTTTACCCCCATGAATACCCAGAATTAGCGGCACATTCACATTTGGCAACTTCATAAAATTCTTGGCAAGATGTACAGCCAATTTATCTAAAAAGCGCGGTGAAATGTAATAAGACATACAGATTAATTTTGAGAACTATCTCCAATTTAGCTTATCTCAAGGTTCCCTTGAGATCTCATTTCTGATTAATATCAATTCACAGAAGTGTGGCTACACTTCTGTGAATTAAAACCCAAACCCTATAAAGGTTTTGAAAGCACAAAATGGCTACGCCATTTTGTGCTTTGGTATAATACATTGACATAGTTCTAAAGTTCAAAATTGCAGAGGAGTTCGAGGGTTCATCCAAAATTCTTGAATTGCTTGAACTACGTGAGGATGAGTCCGCAGATCGGAGTGATTTACTCCATGCAAACAAACAAAATGGGCATGTTTGATCTTAGTAGACTCAACCGTAACCATCAAATCCCAGCCGCCAATAATATGCCCTGCGACAACTAATGTCGGAATTACTGCTGCAATTTTTTCGGCTAAGTATCGTCTATCTTCACTCAAATGTTTAGCCATGCCAATCCTCAATCCCCAAGCACTCAGAATTTTGACAACATCTGCACCACCAATGGGAGAGCCTAAAAGGATTAAAGATTCGATACGATTCCACCATTCGGGATGGCGAGATAAGACTTCTACCCAAATGACCCCTCCGAGTGATGTGGCAATGATCCGCGCAGGTATATCTGGATAGTCTTGAAACGTCTGTTCAGCAGATTTAGCTACTTTTTGAATAAGCGGGGCGATCGCAAAGTGAGTTTCTACAGAAAACCTAAATCTATCTGGCACAAAGGAGGGCAAAGAACCTAGATAGGGGGCAATGATCTTAGAGTCTGAGGGAGCAACTTGCTTGGCTAAAGTCTCCATAGCATAATTACCATCACTCATACCATGCTGAGAAAATACGATGAGTTTTGGCTGTTGACCTTCCATAGGTAAATTTTTTGGCTCAATAGGTGTTTCGGGGAGGTATTCTGGTGTTAATAGTTAAAACCTTTGGGCAGTATGTGTTTCAGCCTCGGATGTCTAAAAAATCTAAAATGACTGGTATCAAAGAGTTTGCGTTATCTACAATGCTCAACCTCCCTGAAATGCCTAAAGAGGCTTACTTTTTTGACATTCCCAACTTGCGATCTCCTAAATTCATCATCAGATATAGCCAGCAAGTCGATCTAAATTCTAATCAAAAAGATAGCTTCTGAAATAGATCCGATAATGGCATTGTGAAACCTTCAATAACATCTTCACCATCTAAGAAATCAGACTGTTTGAGTAAGCGATCGGGTTCTTGGGCAGAACGATAGACTAGGACATAATGTAATTTGAGATTAATTACCCAAACTAAGCGTGATCCATTTTCAAAATATTCCACAATTTTTTGATCGATTTCAGAAATCGTGTTGTTTGGAGAGAGAACTTCGATCGCTAGATCAGGTGAGCCATCTAAAAATCCGTCGGGTAGTTCAGTAAGTCCCTGTAGTTTTTCTTTGGATACAAAGGAAATATCAGGCGATCGCTTGTTGCCATTCTTCATGGTGAAGGCAGTACTAGAATCAAGAATAATGCCAAGTTGTCTAGGCAAAATGTAATTCATTAAAGCCATGACTAGAAGGCTGCAAGTATATCCATGCAATGCACCTGAATTTCCCATATTAACCAGTTCTCCATTCACAAGTTCATAGCAATTTCCATCGGTTAGCGCCATTAGTTTGGCATCTGTCCAGATTTTTGTCGTTGGAGGTGAGGCAGTAAGTGGCGACATAATTGACTCTTAAATAATATGACAAGAAAAAACTTGACTTAATTTCAACGTTGGGAAATGACTTGAGCAATGGCTTTAATGGCTAATTCAACTTCACAGTCAAAAATCTCAGAACAGTCAACAAGGTTATCCTGCTTCCAGTAAGATTTGGAAACATTGTGGTGCTTCAGATCTGAGGTAATGTTAGTTTGGTCATAATTATTAAATACTAAAACTATTAGACATAATTCTTCTAAATAAAAAAGCCCGCCTAGGCGGGCTTTTTTATTTACTTCTTATCTTTAGAGTTAGAGATCACCTTAGGAGGTTCACGGAAAAAGATTGCAAAGAAGAACAAACCAATCAAACAAGCGAAAATAAAAGTGTAAGTGAGAGCTTCCATTAGACACTATGCCTCAATAACGCGAGTAGTTTTGTCACCAAGTTTTTGGAAAGCACCCCATTCAACTTGCTCTTCGCTGAGTTCTGGGTCAACCCCAGCAAACACATCGCGGAACAAGGTACGAGCGCCATGCCAAATGTGACCGAAGAAAAAGAACAGAGCAAATACTGCATGACCAAAGGTGAACCAACCACGAGGGCTAGTACGGAAAACACCGTCAGAGTGATTCTTTTCTTGATCAAATTCAAAGATTTCGCCTAGCTGAGCTTGACGAGCATACTTCTTAACGCTTGGAGCGTCGGCAAAGGATTTACCATTCAACGCGCCACCAACAAAGGATACAGTTACTCCAGTTTGCTCAACACTATACTTTGATTCAGCACGACGGAAAGGAATGTCAGCACGAACAACACCATCTTGGTCTTGTAAAACAACAGGGAAAGTTTCAAAGAAGTTAGGCAAGCGACGAACGCTAAGTTCACGACCTTCACCATCTTTGAAAATTGGGTGTCCTTGCCAACCTTGAGCAATACCATCGCCATTGTTCATTGGACCAACACGGAACAAACCACCCTTAGCAGGGCTGTTGCCAACGTAGTCGTAGAAAGCAAGTTTGTCAGGGATTTTTGACCAAGCTTCTTCAGCACTCAAACCAGCATTTAGACCAGTTTGAACGCGACGAGAAATCTCTTGTTGGAAAGAGTTGCTGTCCCACTGATAGCGGGTAGGACCAAATAATTCGATAGGTGTGGCAGCCGAGCCATACCACATGGTTCCAGCGACAACGAAAGCAGCAAAAAATACAGCCGCAATACTACTAGATAGTACAGTTTCGATGTTCCCCATACGTAGCGCTTTGTAAAGACGCTCTGGTGGACGCACGGTCAAGTGGAACAGACCAGCAACGATACCAACGATACCAGCAGCGATGTGGTGAGCCACAATACCGCCAGCATTAAATGGGTTAAATCCGTTAGGTCCCCATTCAGGCGCGACAGGTGCAACGTGACCAGTCAAACCATAGGCATCGGATACCCACATGCCAGGGCCGAAAAGTCCTGTTTGGTGGAAGGCTCCAAAGCCAAAACAAAGTAAACCAGATAAAAATAAGTGAATGCCGAACATCTTAGGCAAGTCTAGAGCAGGCTCACCTGTGCGAGGATCTCTAAATAGTTCTAGATCCCAGTTAACCCAATGCCAAATCGCAGCAAGGAATAGTAAACCAGAAAGTACGATGTGTGCGAGTGCAACACCTTCAAAAGACCAGAAACCGGGGTCAGCAACTTGTTCGCCAGTAATTGTCCAACCACTCCAAGAGTTAGTAATGCCCAAACGGGTCATAAAAGGCATTACATACATGCCCTGCCGCCACATGGGGTTGAGGACGGGGTCACTGGGGTCAAAAATTGCTAATTCATAAAGTGCCATCGATCCTGCCCACCCTGCTACGAGAGCAGTGTGCATCAGGTGCGTGGCAATCAGTCTTCCTGGATCGTTCAGGAGAACTGTATGCACTCGATACCAGGGTAATCCCATTGTAAATTTTCCTTAATCTATGTAATGAGTAAGATCTTAACGATTCTTAATTTTAATTTATGATAATTGATCCTGACTTGAGTAATCACTCAAAATACTTAAAGTAATATAAGAAAATACTATTTTCAGAATCTTTACATCAGTCGATTTATTTCATTTGTAACATCATAATAAACTATTCCCTCCGATTGATTGCGATAAAACCTAAAAAGCAAGAGCATCGCTTCGTAAAAACCCATTGATAGAGTTGCGGCGCGAAGCGCCGCAACTCTATCAATGGGTTTTTAGCTATAAATCCTTATTGGTAAATGCGATCGCGATATTTCGATCACCAGATCAGCACAGGAGGCAGGGTAATCCCGATTAATCATGCGGGGCATAAATAGTTCAGGGTGTAGCGCTTTCCAAAAATATTCAACAAATTGGGTGATTTCTGCGTCACTCATCCCTGATTTGCCAGCAGCAATGAGTTTACGCTCGGCTTCAATCCGCCATTGGAGACTATATTGGTAATCTTCAGGCACAAGTACGATCAAGCTATCGAGATATTCCCAGAGCGGCAGATAGTTGTAGAGATTGGCATTACATTCGAGGGCAAATTCGCGATCTCTTTCTGACAAGATTGGTGGGACAAAATTACGAAAAGCCGAAATTGGTAAGGGTTGCATTCCCACAAACCAGCCCTCAAACAAAACAATATCCGCGCCATTGGAAATTTCTGGCTCAATGCGATCGCCTGCACCATTATGTAGCGATTTATCAAAACGAGGAATGGCGATCGGCTGAGGATGCTCTGGATGGCGATCGCGCAATTGCTGCAAAACTTGCATACCCAGATCAATATCATGGGTGCTAGGGGGACCACGCCAAATCAGATCGGGGCGGTGATCGCGTAGTTTTTGGCGATCTACATAGAGCTTATAGATGTCGTCTAGAGAAATACTTAAAAATGTTTTGCCAAGATATTGCAACAGAATATTTAGCACTATACCTAATGTGGTTTTGCCAGTACCTTGGCCACCCAGTAAGCCTTGAATAAAAGTTCTTTCTAATTTTGTTTGCTGATTGGCTAGGCTTTGAGCGAGGGGTAGCCAATAATGCCAGAGCAGGGGCAAAGTTGCCGATGGAGGATGGATTTGGATATTATGCAGCTTTAGAGTTTCTAGAATTTCTGGATAAGCTAACCGTAAAAGCTGCGATCGTTGATCAACTATTTCTGCAATTGCTTTTAAATCTCGTTTTAAATTGGGATTATTAACATCCAACCGATCAAAGCAATTGTTTTTTCTTGATTCGTTCACTAATAAATCATTATCAGCGCTTGATAGGCGATCGCCTTGGACTAATAGTTCAAAAATTCTTATAGGTATATTTTCGAGCATTTCCTTACTACGTCAGGCTTCTGCATAGTTAGCTATATAAATCAGTTATAAAAATCACAAATTTACAAAAATTAAGCTATTAATTAAATATAACTTAACCTAGAATGAATTCAGTGAGTAATTATACGCAAGCTCCTCCACAAAAATACGGATAGTTACTAACTTAAATACAACCAAAACCATTACCAAAAAGACAAAATCCAACAACTATGAATTTCAAAGCTCTTTTGATCATTGCTAGCCTTAGCCTATCTGCTGGATTAGTTTCTTGTGCCACAGAAACCACTAAAACTCCTGCTTCTACTCCAGCCGCTACTTCCGCTCCTGCTGCTACCGATGCTGCTAAAGACAAAGCTACAACCGATGCTAAGCCTGATGCCACTAAAGATGCTAAGCCTGCTGATTCAATGGCTAAGCCCGATGCTGCTAAGGACAAAGCTGCAACTGATGCTAAGCCTGCTGACTCAATGGCTAAGCCTGATGCTGCTAAGGACAAAGCTGCAACTGATGCTAAGCCTGCTGATGCAATGGCTAAGCCTGCTGATGCAACTGCTAAACCTGATGCTGCTAAGCCTGCCGACCCAACGGCTAAGCCTGCTGATGAAACCAAGAAGCCTCAGTAGTATTTAAAACAAAAAAAGAGGTGACGCAAAGCGTCACCTCTTTTTTTGTTTGAGGCTGCTAGAAGTTGGACTAAGATCTAAGCAAAACTCTATAGGAATGATCATGCGATCGCCAACTCAAGAGCAGACGCTCAAGCCCAAACAAGATTTACCCGCCAAAGTTTTTCATTGGGTAAGTCTGGTCAGTTTATTTTTAATGATCACCAGTGGCTTACAGATTTATAACGCTAATCCAGTATTTGGTGGACGAGGAGGTATTCACCTTCCTGCAATTTTAGGACTAGGGGGATGGTTAGCAGGTGGTAGACATTGGCACTTTGCGACAATGTGGCTATTTGCGTTAAACCTGCTGTGGTATGGGATTTATGTTTTGCTTAGCAAACGTTGGCGACATCGATATGCGAGTAACAAAGATATTAAAGCCTTAATAGTTAGCCAAAATACCAAGCGCAAAAACTACGCATGGCATCGCTTGATTTACACATTGCTAATTCCGATCTTACTGTTATCGATTTTTACGGGGATCGGGATGTATAAGCCAGCCCAGTTTTATTGGATCGTAGATAGTTTTGGTGGTTGGGATGCGTTACGAATTACGCACTTTATGGCAGTACCGATCACACTGATATTAGGCGGTATTCATTCTCAGTTGGGGCGAAAAGTGGGTGGAGATCGCCTTCTAGATTCAATGTTTTGGGAGTAATACCAGTTCACAAAAGTGCTGACACACTTTTGTGAACTAAAAAACTAGCCCAGTAAGGGTTTTAAAAGCACAAAATGGCTACGCTATTTTGTGCTTTGGTACAAGTAAAGGCGGCGCGAAGCGATGCCTTTGTTATATTTAAGTTATGTCACAAGAACCTGAACAAAAATTACCAAGCTCAGAGCTTGAGTTAGATGAGACTGATTTAGTCCCACGCCGCCGCTTTTTGTCCCTAGGAGGCGCAGGATTGCTAGCAATTGGCTTTGGTAGCCTTGCTGAGGGTTTGGTGGGCAGTTTATCAGAGCCATTAAATCAGCAGGTTGAAGCACTGATCTTTAAACCACAGCAGCCAGTCCCAGAATTCCCAATTAGTGCGATCGAGCCAGATAAGTTAATTATTAATAGTTTCCGTGGTACGCCAGTAATTAACCCTCTAGCTTATCGCCTCACAATTGACGGTGAAGTAAATAATCCCTTGAGTCTAAGCATGGGCGATCTCCAAAAAATACCTTTTACTAACATGGTTATCCGTCATGTATGCGTTGAAGGGTGGGCGGCGATCGTGCAGTGGGGTGGTGTCAGAATACGAGATTTAATAGCGATCGCTCAGCCATCTGCTCAAGCCAAATACGTATATTTCTATTCAGCCGATGGCTATTACGAAAGTTGGGATATTGACTCGGTGATGCATCCCCAAACCTTAATGGCTTATCAGAAGAATGGGCAGCCTTTAACTCCAGCATATGGTGCGCCATTGCGTCTTGCCTCACCTGTCAAGCTTGGATACAAACTTAGTAAATGGGTAACTAGAATTCAGCTTACGAGTAGCCTTGGCAAAAAACGTGGTTACTGGGAAGATCTCGGTTACGAATGGTATGCAGGGCTGTAGATCAAAATAAGGTGTAAAGCAAAGCTTTACACCTTATTTTGATCTACAGCCATTTGCGGCGTGCAATGAAACATCAATTCAACGAACGCGCAAAATAGTAAAAATAGCAGAGCCATTTTTACTATTTTGCGCCATTTGCGCTGCGCTTCGCGCTGCACAAATGGCTATATTGAACTAACGTTAACTTTTATTACAATTCTTGTGATATCTTCACAATTAAGGATGCAGAAAACGTTGCGATTTTCATCCTGATGCTCTTCAGACTAGGTAAAATCTATGCGTTTAATATTTACATCTAGCTTTAATCGATTCCAAACTATTAATGCCACACAAGCATGGTCTTTATTTCTCACAGGCTGCCAAAAAGATGACTCACTCGGGAAAAATCCAATGATTGGGAAATATGTGACCGTCGTCATTCTGGGAGCGCTCATTGCTCAGATATTTGAAGCTATTTTACTAGCATCCTAAAAAAATATTAAGAGAGTCGGCACTACGTCCCGACTCTCTTAAATGTGGCTATTTACATTATGGTGTTCAAAAAACTTAGACAGCTTCTAAATCTTTTTCACCAGTACGAATTCGGATAATTCGTTCTACAGGAGATACGAAAATCTTACCATCGCCAATTTCACCAGTACGGGCAGCGGTAATAACTTTGTCTACCACCATATCAACTTGATCATCTTCGATGACAATCTCGATTTTGAGCTTTTGTAAAAACTCAACTGTGTACTCAGAGCCACGATAGCGCTCTGTTTGTCCTTTTTGACGACCAAAACCACGTACTTCTGATACCGTCATACCGACTACGCCAGCATTTACCAGAGCAATTTTGACTTCGTCAAGCTTGAATGGACGAATGATTGCTTCAACCTTTTTCAAATTAACTCCTCCACAGATTCTTGAACTTTAATACACTTGAATCGCTACCCAGATTTGTAGCCTAGCATACTTTTTAGGAATGTCATTCAGATTGGCGTTAGGATTGACGTTGCCACAACCACCAACGAATTACCAATTTCTCTAATTCTATCCAAATAAACATCAATGCACTAAAACCAAAACAAACTGCCAATTCGGTTGGGGAGATTAAATGTGTACCAAAGAAGTTACGGAATGGCTCTACGTAGATCAGGACTAATTGTAAAACTGTAGTCATAATCACCGATCCCCAAACATAAAGATTTGTCATTGGGTTAATCTCAATGCATAGCTGCGTGTTGGAACGAATCGCGATCGCATGACCCATTTGCGCTAAACAGAGAGTCGTAAATACCATCGTAGCCCAACGCTCTTTGTCATAGATGTCACTGAAGTTGGTGGTAGTGTAAGTATAAGCCCAAGCCATAAGCGCGATCGTAATAATAGCTAAGACAATCCCAATTCTGACCATGTATGCTCCCATTCCTCTGGCAAAAATATTTTCACGGGGATCGACAGGAGGTCTTTTCATCACGTTTGGTTCGGCTGGCTCAACGGCAAGGGCAAGAGCAGGCAACCCATCAGTAACAAGATTCATCCATAAAATTTGCAAAGGGCTAAGAGGCACTGTTAAGCCGAGCAATGGAGCCGACGCAATCGTGATGACTTCGCCGATGTTGCTACCGAGAATATATTTAATAAAACGGCGAATATTTGTATAAACTACACGACCTTCCTCAGTGGCGGCAACTATCGTCGCAAAGTTATCATCCAGCAAGATCATGTCACTGGCTTCTTTGGATACATCAGTACCAGTGATCCCCATGGCGATACCGATATCAGCTTGCTTTAGTGCAGGGGCATCATTAACACCATCACCTGTCATCGCTACAAACTGATGCTGTCTTTGTAAAGATTGGACAATCCGCAGTTTATGCTCAGGAGAAACACGGGCATAGACACTAACCTGCCTAACTTCCTGATCAAGATCTTCGGAACTCATATGTTCTAGCTCTCTGCCAGTGAGGACGCGATCGCCTGAATCAGCAATCCCCAAATCTTCGGCGATCGCCTTAGCAGTGAGTTGATGATCCCCAGTAATCATTACAGGGCGAATACCTGCTTCACGGCAGCGTTTCACCGCTTCACGAACTTCTGGACGTGGTGCATCCAGCATTCCCACTAAGCCAACCCAAACTAAGTTGCTTTCATCTTTTTCAGTAATTCCATCTTCTGGTAAATCCGAGAAATTACGATAGGCAAATCCAAGGACACGCAAACCACGGCTAGCAAGTTCATTATTTTGATCGAGAATTTGTTGACGCTGATGATCCGCGATCGCATGGCTCTGATCGCCAATTTGAATATGGGTGCAGCATTCTAAAGTTAATTCGGGCGAGCCTTTGCAAAACAGAACGTGTCCTCCATGCTCACCCTGAACCAGCACACTCATGCGTTTGCGCTCAGAGGAAAAAGGAACCTCAAACACGCGCGGCATCCGATGCTGCCATTCCGCCGCTTCACAGCCACCTTTGCTCGCCAGAACTAGCAAAGCGCCTTCCGTGGGATCACCGATGATCATCCACTCACCGTTTTTTTGTTGCAAGATCGCATCATTGCAAAATACACATGCCATCAACAGTTGTTGGACTTCAGGAATGTTGTTTACTGCAAAGGTAGAATCTTCAGATGAGTTTCCTAATATGCTAAATTCACCAACTGGGGCGTATCCATCCCCTGTAACTTGCAGCGAATGTAATCCTGTGCGGATACCCTGCACCACCATTTTATTTTGAGTAAGTGTGCCTGTTTTGTCAGAACAAATCGTGGTCACAGACCCCAAAGTCTCAACGGCTGGTAAACGGCGAATTAGGGCATTTCTTCTAACCATGCGTTGAGTTCCCAGAGCAAGGGTGACAGTCACTACCGCAGGTAAGCCTTCAGGCACTACCGCAACTGCCATACTCAGCGATGTCTTTAGTAGGTCACCAAAGTTGCCTTTATTGAGCATTCCTACAAGTACAACTAAACCCACTAAAGCCAAAGAGCCGCTTACGAGTACATTTCCCAGTTGCGTCATCCGCTGTTGCAGAGGGGTATCTTCATTTTCAACATCTTGAATTAGCACCGCAATTTTCCCTAATTCAGTCTGCATTCCTGTTTTTGTAACTAGCACCTTGGCGCGTCCCTGCACGACCTCAGTACCCTGATAAACGCAATTCAGGCGATCGCCTAAACTCGCTTCTTCTTCTAAAACTAATTTTGCTTCTTTGTTAACGGCTTCAGCTTCCCCTGTCAGAGCCGATTCCCGCACTTGTAAATTTTGTTCATCAAGTAATCTTCCATCAGCAGCAATCTGTACTCCTGCTTCTAAAAGCATGATATCACCGGGGACAAGTTCTTTACCATTGATTTCGATGACTTCACCATTGCGAATCACCCTCACCTTAGGCGAAGACATCCGCTTCAACGCGGCAAGTGCTTTTTCAGCATTAGTCTCTTGCATATAGCCGAGAATGCCGTTGAGCAGAACAATCGAAGTAATCGCGATCGCATCCTTCGGAAATTCGTCATCCCTAATATCTAGGACAGCCGAGACCACAGCAACTGCCATCAACATGATCAGCATGATATTTGTGAACTGATCGATAAAAATTTGCAGTGAAGATCGCCCAGCTTTTTCAATTAGTTCATTGGCTCCATAACGCTCAAATCTAGCCGCAACTTCTTTGCTAGTGATACCTTGATCAGCATCACTTTGGAGTAATTTCAGCGATTCATCAGCGGTGAAGGTATGCCAGCGAGCTACTGGAGGGGCAGAGGTAAGATCTTGTGTCTCAAGTGCCATCGATAATCTTTAGGTAAACGGTTATCAACATAGTACTAAAAAATAGTAATTATCGCCTTAAAGAATCTTGAAGCAAGTAATGCCAAAGCACAAAATGGCTACGCCATTTTGTACCTTCAAAACCCTTACAGGGTTTGGGTTTTAATTCACAGAATTGTAGCCACACTTCTGTGAATTGGTATAAAAACAGTACTGAGGTTTGCACCACCTAGTGATGGTGCAAACCTCAGTACTGTTTTTTGAAAGTCCTCTAAAATTTCTCTATAGGTGGACTCTCAAAAAAAACAGCTTTTATAATGAAAATTTCCAAAGACCAGCCAGTGATAACAAAGCACAAAATGGCATAGCCATTTTGTGCTTTCAAAACCCTTACAGGGTTTGGTTTTTAATTTACTGAATTGTAGCCACACTTCTGTGAATTGGCAGCAATTCTCATTATAAAAATAGGTTTTTAATAGGTTTTTAGAAAGCCCGCCGTTGGCAGGCTTTCTAAAAACCTATTTTATTGTTTCCAGCGCCTTAGGCGCTGGAAACAATAAAATAGGTTTCATAATGAGAACTGCTGGTGAATTGGTATGAGAATTAGCGTGAGGAAGAATTACGATACAATTGCTTGATGATTAACAATCCATTTTTGCCCCAGAAGTTAGTGGGCAGACAGACAGAATTAGAGCAAATTAGTCAAATTTTGTTAGAAGATGGCGATTTGCTGATTGCAGGTGTTGCTGGAAGCGGTCGCAGAACTTTGGTCAAATGGGCTGCTCAAAAAGCTGGTGCAAGAGTAATTACTTTAGATTGTTTACGAGCAACTGATGGCGATCGCTTTTTAAAACTATTGGCCGAAAGCTTGCTCAGTACCTTTGATCAACCTGAAGAACTGATTAAGCTACAAATTTTACTCAAGGGTGAGCCAATTACTTTTGAATTAACGGAACAGTCCAAACCTCGGATGAGTTGGAAGCTCTCCTCAACGGGAATTTGGAACTTATTTAAGAATTTGCTCAGCTTGCCACAACAGATGGCAGAATGGCTTGATTGCCGAGTGGCGATCGTGTTGCATAACTTCACCCATATTCGCTCATGGGATCGTAAAGGTGAATGGGAAGAATACTTGCGCCGCGAAATTCAACTTCAGAGTCGAGTAAGTTACATCTTAATCGCCACAGTCCCTGAACCTTGGATGCATAAGTTAAGTTTAAATGTGGTCGAACTTCCACCTCTTAGCAATGATGAACTTTGCCAATGGCTAGAACCGACAATGCAAGCAAAAGGATTGAAGTTTGATCCTCGAACTAGCGTATTAAAGCTATTTACAGAATATATTCAAGGGAATTTGAGCGATGCGATCGCTTTAACTAGACGCATTTGGCTTGATTATCTCACTCAAATAAATGCTCAATCTGAGTTTCTAATTCAACCGCATCATGTGCATCAAAACATGTTGGCACTAATCGAAGATCTTGCTCCTACCTTTGAGTCTTTGATCATGCTCTTACCACCAACTCAAGTAAGGGTATTAGAAAGTCTGGCGATCGATCCCACAGTTAGCCCCCATAGTCGTGAATATATTCAAAAACATCGACTTTCTAAAGGTGGCAGTCTTCAAGGAGCATTGGATAGTTTGGAACAAAAGGGACTAGTTTACGGTGCAAAATATGGCTATCGAATTGCACTACCCACATTACAATTTTGGCTGAAGCAGCGCTTAGGGTAAGCAATGCAAAACATTCACACTCTACCTATAGAAGTTGTACATCTAATCGCCGCAGGAGAGGTGATTGATTCCTTAGCAGCCGTGGTAAGAGAACTTGCCGAAAATGCGATCGATGCGAAGGCAACGCGAATTGTGATTTCCATTTGGACAGATTCCCTCTCAGTACAAGTGAGTGATAATGGCTGTGGCATGGCGATCGCTGATTTATCACAGGCTGCTACACCACATACAACTAGTAAAATCAATAACGCCGAAGATTTACAACAGATTAATAGTTTAGGCTTTCGGGGTGAAGCTCTCTATAGTCTTGCCCAACTTGCTGATCTAAATATTTGCAGTCGTCCAGTTCTAGAACCAGTGGGCTATCAGGCTCATTATGATCAGTACGGTCATTTGCCAACTATCCCCAAAGTGGTGGCGATCGCCACAGGCACAGTCGTCACAGTTCACAATCTATTTTCTCGCTATCCCAATCGCTTACAATCTCTGCCTAGTAATTCGCAACAAGTTCGCAAAGTGCAATTGCAAATTCAGCAAATGGCGATCGCCAACCCACAAGTTAACTGGCAATTTAATCTCGACAATCGAGAATGGATGACGATTTGGGCAGGAGAGAATGCAAGTGAGATTTTGCCCCAAATTATTAGCTCGATTCAGCCCTATGATCTAGTATATAAAGAATTTTCCCTCACCCCCAGCCCCTCTCCCGCAGGAGAGGGGAGCAATATCTCCATTACCCTCGGACTACCCGATCACCTATCGCGTCGTCGTCCTGATTGGGTAAAAATCATTCTCAATGGGCGGCTGATTAATTTCCCTGAATTAGAGCAAACTATTCTCTCTAGTTTAGAGCGAACCTTACCACGTAATCGTTTTCCTATATGTGTTGTTGATTTAAACATACCCTTCGATCGCATTGACTGGAATCGACATCCCGCTAAGTCTGAAGCCTATATTCAAGATTTAGGAGAAATCCAAACTCATTTAAAAAATTGCATTACAGAAGCCCTAAAAGTTCCTGAATCAAACTCACAAATTAATTACAATAGTGCCGCTAATGATCTATTAAGGACTGCTGAGCGAAAGACTTCTTATTTGATTCCTACCAAACGCGAAAACTTTAACCAGCCAAATTCGTCGTTAAAGGCGATCGCGCAGGTTCTCGATACTTATATCTTGGCAGAACATGCAGGAGGTTTATGGCTAGTAGAGCAGCATGTTGCCCATGAGCGAGTTCTCTTTGAGCAAATCGAAATCCAGTGGCAAATCGTGGCGATCGAGCAGCCGATTTTATTAAAGCAACTTTCTGATGATGAAATTGAACGTTTGCAAGCATTGGGTTTAGAAATAGAAGCTTTTGGAAATAACCTATGGGCTGTGCGATCGCTGCCTGAAATTCTCATTGGTCATGAGGATTGCACTGTAATTTTGCATGAAATGAGTCAGCAGGATGATCCGACAATGGCAAGAGCAACGGCAGCCTGCCGTAGTGCGATTCGCAATGGCACAAAGTTAGAAATGTCCACAATTCGCGACTTACTCTGGCAATGGCAACAAACCCGCAATCCTCATACTTGTCCTCATGGTCGCCCTATTTGTCTTGCGATCGATGAGTCAGATTTAGCAAGATTTTTCCGCCGCAATTGGATTATCTCAAAATAGTCCCAGAGATTATGTGACGCGAAGCATCGCACAATCTCTGGACTACTTTATTTAATATTGGGGTAGCTATATAATTAACGTCAGTTCGACGAAAGCGAAAAATGGTAAGAATCGCTATGCGATTCTTACCATTTTTCGCCATTTGGGGCGCGCTAAGCACGCCCCAAATGGCGATATCGAATTCACGTAAATTTACTCAGGGTTTTCGGAAGAGTGATTTTCTAAATCTTGAATACAAGTTTCAACGTGATTCTTTAAATCAGGCAATTTGTCAGGGTTGTGAATGATATTCCAGACAGTTTCCAAATCAATCCCCCAATAGTGATGAGCTAGAACGTTTCTAAAATCCCCAATATCGCGCCAAGGAACTAAAGGGTAATTGCTTTTGAATTCGCTAGGAAGTTTGTTAACTGCTTCGCCAATAATTTCTAGCTCTCGGATTACAGCCATTGTCACTGTTCTATTGGTTAAGAAGCTTTGTTTTCCTCCTTGAATATGAATAGCGATCGCCTCTATAGATTCCTTAATATGATAGAGAAAAAACAGAGGTGATTTTGGTGTTTTACTCATAATAGAACTGCTGATGCTAAAACTTCTTGCTTGATCGTATGGTGCAGGGCTGTGCTATGAACAATATCAACTTCACAATTGAGTAATTCCTGTAATGCCCTACGTAAGCGAATTACATCAAATAAATCTTGTTCTGGATCAGGATCAATCAAAAAGTCAATATCACTATTTTCTGTGTTTTCATTTTTGGCAACAGAACCAAACACCCTAATATTATGAGAATGATATTGTTTTGCTAATTCAGTAATTTTCAATCGATATTTTCTCAATTCTTGTAAGTTCATAACTTTAATCAGTAACTACTTGAGATTCTGATAATTAACACGATGTATTAATCCTATTTTTTTGTTTTACTATGCGAGTTCACTATTTTTTCATACGTTTCTCCAAATATAGCTCCATAACAACCTAACGTTTAGGTTGTTATGGAATAGTACAATAATAATTTTTAAAATATGAAGAGTAAAGCTTTTATAGTTGGGGCGGGAATTGGGGGCGTGGAATTTTTGACGGTTCGTGCTAGGGAATTGATCAGCATTGCGGAGGTAATTATTAGTGATGCGCTGGTCGATCGCGCTTTATTAGATCTTGCTCCTGCAAACTGCGATCGCATTATTGCTGGTAAACGTGGCGGACAAGAAAGCGTTAAGCAAGCCGAAATCAATCAAATGTTAGTGGAATATTGCTTGCAAGGTAAGCGAGTAGTGCGCCTCAAAAGCGGTGATCCTTGGATATTTGGGCGATCGCTACCTGAGATACTTGCTTTACAAGCAGCAAACTGTGAATGGGAAGTAGTTGCAGGAATTTCTAGTGCGATCGCGGCTCCCATGTTGGCAGGAATTCCACTTACAGAAGTGGAAGCGAGTTCTTGTTTTGCGGTGATGACGGGACATGATTTGGAGCGATTGCCTTGGGAAGCGATCGCCCAAATTCCGACATTGGTAATTTTGATGGGGACAAATAATTTAGAGAGACTGTTAGAGAAATTACAAGCGGGAAAATCTGCGGATACAAAAATTGCGATCGTGCGTTGGGGTGGGAGAGTCGATCAACAAATATGGACAGGAACTCTAAATAATATTCAATCAAAATTACCTGAAGGATCACTATCGCCATCGGTGATTATTATTGGTGAAGTCGTAAAGTTTCATGAGCAATTGTCGCGTCAGTGCGATCAATCGTTGGAGAATTTTGAGCAACAGGTAGAACTCGAAAAGGAAAAGTTAGCGTTGCAATGCAAAACGATTTTGGTGACAAGGGCGGCGGGTCAGGCTAGCCAATTTACAGATTTATTGACCAGTCAAGGCGCGAAAGTAATCGAGATGCCCACTTTGGCGATCATCCCGCCCACTAGTTGGGAAATGCTCGATCAGGCGATCGCCAATCTATCCAGCTACGATTGGCTAATTTTGACCTCCGCGAATGCCGTTGAGAGTTTTTTTGGACGGTTATGCGAATCGGGGCAAGATAGCCGTGCTTTGCATTCCTTAAAAGTTGCCGTAGTGGGGCGCAAAACAGCCGAAGTTTTAGCAAATTTTGGGATTTCACCAGATTTAGTACCCACAGATTTTGTTGCCGATGCTTTAGTAGATGCCTTTCTTGCTATCCCTAATCATGTTTTAACTGACAAAAAAATGTTATTCCCCCGTGTGCAGTCGGGCGGGCGGGAGATACTGGTAGAGCAGTTGCAGCAACATGGCGTGATTATTGATGCTATTCCAGCATATGAGTCGGGATGTCCTGAAGCGATCGATCCTGTGGCTCTAGCCGCAATTCAAAATCAGAGTTTAGATGCGATCGCCTTTGCTAGTTCCAAAACCGTCAAGCATTTTTGTCAACTCCTTGATCGCGTTACCTCGCCAGAAATTTGGCAGGGCTGGATTGCCCAAATCAAAATTGCCTCAATTGGGCCTCAGACTTCTAAGACTTGCTATGAGTTATTGGGACGGGTTGACTGTGAGGCTCTGGAATATACCTTAGATGGACTTGCTGAGGCGATCGGCAAAAATTTGTAGACCCACCAAATAGAGTTGGCGGCGCAAAGCGCCGCCAACTCTATTTGGTGGGGTTGATTGTGTCCCCAAATTACAAAAACAACCTCAACTCTCATTATGAAACCGATTTGTATGTTTCCAGCGCCTTCGGCGCTGGAAACATACAAATTGATTTTTTAAAAGCACGCCGTTGGAGGGCTTTCAAAAAATCAATTTGTATAATGAGAATTACTGCAAAAACAAACAATTCCTGACATTTACTTGTTTTTTACATACAATAAGAATAGATAGGTTCTTTGGAAACTGTAATTGATACCTCACACCACAAGGATAAATTGCAGAAAGCCCTCGAAATCAGATTTTTTACGAATCTAAAAGAGCCGATTGATGAGC
>Ga0172376_10001856_pt1 | contig 26586 bp, 24 predicted proteins | sample Lak35m_FD_121114 | JGI IMG/M metagenome (GOLD analysis project Ga0172376, IMG submission 121114) | Freshwater microbial communities from Kabuno Bay, South-Kivu, Congo - kab_092012_35m | ecosystem: Environmental > Aquatic > Freshwater > Lake | place: Democratic Republic of the Congo: South-Kivu...
GAGTGCAGGCCGCCGAGGCGCCCTTTATGCTCACTTCGGCGTCCAGGACCCCGGCCTCGCATAACCAGATCCCGGCCTTGCACAGATGGCGGGGGATAGCCGACTGCGAGGGATGCCCTCATCGGAAGCCTCGGGTGTCGTAGATCGTGTGGCCGTGCTGCTGGATGCGGGAGATGCGGTCGGTGGCGTAGAGGCCCGCGAGGATGAACTCGATGCAGCTGGCGCGGATGGCCGGGTCTTTCGCGGCGTTGACCTCGAAGGCCTTCTGCCAGATGGCCGGCACCTCGGCCACGATCTTTTCGTAGGCCATGCTCGGCACGGTGTCGCCCACCTCGATTTTCACGCCCTCGCCAAACACCTTTGCGATCTCGTCGAGGCCGTGCTTCTCGACATACTCCTCGAAGACGGTCGCGATCGCCTCGGCGATCACGGCGTCGAGCACCTGCCGCTCCCCCATCTGATGACTGCCCATCAGGTCGAGCTCGAGCTTGCCGAGGCTCGAGGCATAGAGATGGCCGAGGTCGCTGATTCGCGGCACGGCCGGCTTCTCGCCGAGCCGCACGCCCCGCTGCCGGGCGCTCGCCACCGCCGTCTCGAAATTGGCGATCGAGAATCGCGCGCTCACGCCAGACTGTTGGTCGATGTATTTGCTGTTGCGGGCCGCGATCGTGATCTGCTCGAGAATCTCGCGGAAAAAGTAGGGCACGACGACGGGCCAGTCGCCGCCAAGATCGATCCCCGCCTCCTGCTCCGCCACCTTGATGCCAAGATCGCGGTCGCGCGGGTAGTGGGTGTGGATCACCGCGCCGATGCGGTCCTTGAGTTGCGGGATCACCTTGCCGGACCGGTTGTAGGTCGAGGGATTCGCCGAAAAGAGCAGCATCACGTCGATGTCGAACTTCACGGGATAGCCGCGGATCTGGACGTCGCGCTCTTCGAGGATGTTGAACATGCCCACCTGCACGAGCTCGTCGAGTTCCGGCAGTTCGTTCATCGCGAAGATGCCGCGGTGCATCCGCGGAATCAGCCCGAAGTGGAGCGCCTCCTCGCTCGCCATGCTCGTGCCGCCAGCCAGCTTCGCCGGGTCGATCTCGCCGATGATGTCGGCGAACTTCGTTCCTGGGGCAAGCCGCTCGGCATACCGCTCGTCGCGAGGCCACCAGGCGATCGGAATGTCGGCCGGGTCACGCTGCGCCACGAGCTGCCGGCCGACGCGGCTGATCGGCCGCTCCGGGTCGTCGTGAAAGGGAATCGCAGGGTCGTCGATGAAGGGCAGGCGCTCGTCGAGAAACCGCACGAGCAGCCGCATCAGCCGGCTCTTGGCCTGCCCCTTCTCGCCGAGGAAGAGCATGTCGTGGCCGGCGAGCAACGCGATGCTGATCTCCGGGATCACGGTGTCGTCGTAGCCGACGATTCCGGGAAAGAGTTCCGCCCCCGTGGCGAGCGCTGCGAGAAAGTTTTCCCGCACCTCCTCCTTCACGCTCCGGCTCTTCCAGCCGCTGGCACGGAGTTCTGCGAGTGTTTTCGGCAGGCGGGGGGCGGCTGGCATCGGGGGAGTCTCCGGGGATTCGCCTCCGATTGTAGGCGCCTGGCGGCGCGGGGGCATGGCGTAGGACAGGCGTCCCTGCCTGTCTGGCGTAGGACAGGCTGAAGCCTGTCCTACTGGATCGCAGGCAGGCGGATCGTGATCGCCGTGCCCTTGCCGGGGGCGCTCTCGACGCGGATGCGGCCGCGGTGGGCTTCGATGATCTCGCGACAGGCCGAGAGGCCGAGGCCGCTGCCCCCTTTGCCGGTCTCGTCGGGGCCGGCTTTTGTGGAGAAGTGGGGCTCGAACATCCGCCGCATCACCTCGTGCGTCATCCCGCAGCCGGTGTCGCGCACCATGAGATCGACCGTGCCGAGCAGGGCGTCGTGCGAAAGCCGGAGAATGAGCCGGCCGCCCTGCGGCATCGCCTGCCGAGCATTGACGAACAGGTTCAAGAGCACCTGCTGGAGCTGGCTCGGGTTGGCTGACACCTTCGGCACCGGCGCAAACTCCCGCTCCACTTGCACGCGATACTTCGTCATCTCCCGTTCGAGGATCACGAGCACATCCTCGATCAGGATCTCGAGCGGCACCGGCTCGAACCGCGCCGAGCCCGTTCGCGACATGCCGAGCACGCTCGCCGTGATCTTTGCGGCACGGGTGCCCGCTGACAGGATCCGCTCGAGCGCCTTCGTGCGGGTGGGCTCGTCGCGGTGCCGCAGTCCCATCTTCGCGTAATTGAGAATCGTCGTGAGAGCGTTGTTGAATTCGTGCGTGGTGGTGCCGAGCAGATCGCCGAGCGTGGCGGCTTTTTGGGCGTCGAGCACCTGCCGGCGGAGGGCGGCGAGCTCGGCCGCATGGCGCAGGCGGGCCACTTCGAGCTGCCGACGAAGCACGGCCACCTCGTCGGTGCGGGGGGGCTCAGCTAAGGCGGCCAGGGCGGCCGGAGTGGCCGGAGCGATCTGGGCGGTGGCCGCGACGGAGGCGACGGGGCCGGCGATGAGCGCGACCGGCACGCGGGGCCGGCATGGGCCCTCACCCTCCGTGGAATGGTTCGCAGCGTCCGCCATCACAAGGTCCCCGGAAACACCGTCGGCGCAGAGACTTGCGCGTTCCTTGGGGGTATCGTCCGGGCCCGGCGCCCGACTATAAGAAGGTGTCAGGCGAGCCGTTTCGCCTCCTCGACCGTTTCATTTTCAGCGGTGTGCGGATTCGACCGCGTACCCTGAGTAAACCCTGCCGGCGGGGTGATCCAATCGGGTCTGTTGGGCCAATTGGGTTTGTTGTTGCAAGTCCGGAGCCGCACCGTGGGCCGAAACTCGCGCATGACGAAGCCGTGCAACGATCGAATGGCCTGGCCGTCGGCCTGCCGGGAGGCGGGCTTCACGCTCGTCGAGTTGCTGGTCGTGATTGCGATCATCGGCACGCTCATTGCGCTCCTGCTCCCGGCCGTTCAGTCGGTCCGCGAGGCCGGCCGGCGAACGACCTGCAAGTCGAACCTCAAGCAGATCGGGATCGCGTTTCAGATGTACCTCGATCGCAAGAGTCGGGGTAAGTTTCCGGATGCGGCTGTGCTGCCGAGCCAAGAGCTCGAGTTTTACGCGCCGCCCTCGTCCGCCAACCCGCGTCCGATCCGGCCGAGTATCGCAAGCGTCCTGGCGCCATATACGGAAAACAGCCGCGCGACATTTCGCTGTCCGTCGGATGCCGTGTATTTCGTGCGTGCCGGCGCAAAGGCGGATGAGATCAAGGCGCGGCTCGAGGCAATTCCAACGGCCGATCGCCCCAAGGAATACGAAAACCTTGCCTACGAAGGCACGAGCTACGAATATCCGGCGCTCAGGCTCGCCAACAAGACCCGCGAGCAGGCGCTCACATCGCGACGGCTGGGCAGTAATCTTGCGACCTCGAAGCTCTGGGTGCTGTATGAGTTTAGTGCGTTCCATGCAGCTGGTTTTGCAGCGATCGGGGCGCCCGACGTGACCGATACCAACGCGCTCGACGACAATCCTGATTGGACGCCCCCGGAAGGCGCACGCAACTTTCTCTACTTTGACGGCCACGTCGATAATCTGTAACGAGGTGATTCCATGAGCACGGTTTCAATGCCCGCGTCGCATGGTGCCTCGGCAGAGCAGTCGGGCGGCTTGCCTGCGGCGTTGCGATGGGGCGGGGCCATCCTGCTGCTCGCTCTGCTCGCGTTCATCGTCGCCTGGCTGCTCGGCTGGATTCGATTCACGACCGATCCGCGGGTGGTCGAGATCCGGAAGCTGCAGGAAGACGCACGGCAAAAGTTCGTGGCGACCGGCGGCCCGGCCACGATTGCCGAGGCGACGGAGGCGGTCACCGCCATGATGCAAATACGCCAGAAGATAGAGGGGCTGCCTGAGGACTTGCGTCCGCAGGTCGAGCGGGGCGGAGCGAGTCTGTTTCGCTCGGCGATGCGGGCGCGGATCGACGCCTATTTCGCGCTGCCACCGGAGAAGCGGCAGGCGGAGCTCGACCGGCAGATCAAGCAGGAAGAAATGATGCGGAAGGCGTTCGAAACTGCCGGTGCCGTGATGGGGGCGTTTGGCAGTGGCAATTCCGGTCGCGCCGCGGGAGGGCAGGCTGGCGGCTCTTCGCAACCGGCAGGCCAAGCGCAACAGGCGGGCGGGCCGCCGGGCGGCGGTCCCCCCGGCAGCCGCACCGAGGAAGACCGCAATCGCTGGCGCAAGCAGATGATCGACCGCACCACGCCCGAGCAGCGGGCCCGCTACGTGGAATACCGCCGCGCGATGGATGTCCGCCGCGAGCAGCTCGGGCTTCCGCCGCGTGGTCCCGGCGGCCCCCGTTAATCAGATTGAGAATCGTGATGGCAGACACGCTCGGCCTGCTCGAGGAATCGCTTCAAGTAGCAAGGGACCTCGGCTACCGCGTCCGCGAGGAGCCGCTCGGCGATCTGCCGGGGGGAGCCTGCTCGGTCGGCGGCGCAGCCCACATCCTGCTGAACCTCGAGCAGCCGTCGGCCGACCGGCTCGACGTCTTGCTCAAGTCGCTTGCAGCCGATCCACGGGTGAAAGAGCAGCCGCTGAGCCGCCTGCTCAAAGCCCGGCTCGACGCGATCGCAAAGTAGGACAGCTGGTCGAACGCTTCCTGCGCATTGTTCTACAGAAGGTCAGTGAGCCCGGGTCGGTGGAAGCTCGACGAGCATTTGGACCGAGTCTTCGAGGGACACCGCGAGGAGACTTCTGCCGCCCGGGAGAGCGGTTGCGTTACGCTAGATCCGCTTGTGGAACAAGCGGTCTACTACCGGTAGAGCCCGTGGGCGGCGATGTAGTGCTCGACGGCGCGGGGCGTGCGGTAACGGATGCTGCGGCCCGCGCCCGCCGCGGCCCGCAGGTCGCTCGCGCGAATGCCGATGGCCGGGCAGGGCACGCGATTGTCCGCCACGCGTTGCGCCCGCTCCGGGCCGAGCAGGGCCGCGAGCTTCGGCGCGGCCACGATCGCGCGGATATCGTCGATCCCCTCGCGCTCGACGGCGATGATCTCCGCGCGGTCGAGGATCGTCGCAGGCTCCCGCCAGGTGGGCAGGTCGGCGAGCGCATCGGGGCCGAGGATCAAAAGCAGTTCGTCGGCCGGGTGGCCCGCGTGCAGCCGCGCGAGCGTCTCGACGGTGTAGCTCACGCCGCCGCGGTCGACCTCGTCGGTCGAGACGGCGAACGCGGGATGGCCGCCGGTCGCCAGCCGCAGCATCTCGATGCGATGGTCGGGGTCGGCGAGCGGCCGATCCTGCTTGTGGGGCGGGATCGCCGCCGGCAGGAAGAGCACCGTGTCGAGGCGGGCCTGTTCGCGGCAGCATTCCGCGACGATCAAATGCCCCTGGTGCACCGGGTCGAAACTGCCGCCATACAGGCCGATGCGCATCGCTCTCCCTTCATGTAGGCTCTCACGGTCATCCGATGTCCAAGCATACGAGCCAGCGTGAACTCTTCGAAAGCCAGCCTGCCTGGGTCGAGGACGATGCGCGCCGCGGGACGATCGCGACGGTCGTCCTGCCCGACGGGGTCGACAAGCCGCTCGACTACCTCGTGCCCGAACCGCTCGCCGGGGCGGTCGAGCCCGGCCGGCGGGTTCGTGTGCCGCTCGGCCGGGGCAACCGCGAGCGGATCGCCTACTGCGTGGCCGTGCGGTCGGGGGAGTTGCCTCATCAGCCGCTCAAAGTGGTGGCCGGCGTGGAGGACGATGCGCCGCTGCTCTCCCGACGGATGCTCGACCTCACGAAGTGGATGTCCGACCGCTGGCTGGCCCGCTGGGGCGAGGTGCTCGAGGCGGTGCTGCCGTCGGGCGTGCGGGCGAGCCGCAGGCCGCGGCTCACGCCGCTCTTCGAGGCGACCGGCGCGGCCGGGATGACCGGAGAGCCCTCGATGACCGGATCGCCCGGGGCCCGCAAGCTCACTCCGGCGCAGGCGGCCGTGCTCGCCGCCGCGTCGGAGCCGCGGTCGGCCGACGATCTCGCCAAGGCTTCCGGCGCGAGCCGCGCGGTGGTTTCGAGGCTCGTGAAGATCGGGCTGCTCCGCGAGGCGGGGGCTGTCGAGAAGGGCGTCGCCGGGCCGGCGCCGCGCAAGCCCATCAGCCACGATCGCCCCGATAAGCTGTCGCCGGCGCAGTCGCAGGCGCTCCAGACGATCCTCGCGCCGATGCAGGCCGGCCGCCACGAGACGATCGTGCTCTTCGGCGTGACCGGCAGCGGCAAGACGGAGGTCTACCTGCAGGCCGTGGAAGAGACGCTCGCCGCCGGCAAGCAGGCGATCGTGCTCGTGCCGGAGATCAGCCTCACGCCGCAGACGTGCGACCGCTTTCGCGCCCGATTCGGCAGCGTGGCCGTGCTCCACAGCCATCTCACTCCCGCCGAACGCCACGACCAGTGGCGGCAGATCGCCGCGGGCCGCGTGGGCGTGGTCGTCGGGGCCCGCAGCGCGATCTTCGCGCCCACTCCGCGGCTCGGCCTCATCGTGATCGACGAGGAGCACGAGAGCTCGTTCAAGCAGGCCACCGCGCCGCGCTACCATGCCCGAGACGTGGCCGAATGGATCGCGCGGGCGGAGGGCGTGCCACTGGTGCTCGGGTCGGCCACGCCGTCGCTCGAAACATTTCACCGCTGCCTCGAAGGGGAGTGGAAGATGTGCCGGCTCGCCGACCGGGTCGGCGGCTCCCAACTGCCTCCGGTGATCAACGTCGATCTTCGCGATCCGAAGAGCCGCTCGCGCGGCGCGATCAGTCCGCGGCTCGCCGCGGGCATCAAGTGGGCGCTCGACAGCGGCGGGCAGGTGATGCTGCTGCTCAACCGGCGCGGTTTCGCCACCCATGTGCAGTGCCGTGCCTGCGGCCACACCGCCCGCTGCCCGCAATGCGATCTGGCCCTCACGCTCCATCAGCCGGGCAACCGCGGGATCTGCCATGGCTGCGGCCTCGTGACGCGGCTGCCGGCCGACTGCCCCGGCTGCTCCGCGCAGCACCTCGTGCATCGCGGCACGGGCACGCAGCGGCTGGAGGAGGAGGTGCGGGGGCTCTTCCCAGGCGTGCGCGTGGCGCGGATGGACACCGACACGATGCGGTCGCGCGGCAGCCACGAGCGCACGCTCGACGCCTTCCGCAGCCGCGAGATCGACATCCTCGTGGGCACGCAGATGATCGCCAAAGGGCTCGACTTTCCCAGCGTGATGCTCGTGGGCGTCGTCCATGCCGACGCCGCGCTCCATCTCGCCGACTTCCGCGCCGCCGAACGCACCTGACAGCTCGTCACGCAGGTGGCCGGACGCAGCGGCCGCGGCACGCTCGGCGGCCGCGTCGTCGTGCAGACGAGCACGCCGGATCACCCCGCGATCCTGGCGGCCGCCAAGCACGATTACGAGGCCTTCGTGCGGAGCGAGCTGCCGATCCGCCAGGCGCTCATCTATCCGCCCTTCGGGTGCGTCGTGCGATTCGTCGTGCGGAGCGCCGACGAGCAGGCGGCAGCGAACTGGGCCAGCCACATCGTCGATCGGCTTCGCAAGGAAGTGGCGGCGGCCGGTGCCGCGGCGGTCGGCGTGCGGGTGCTTGGACCCGCGCCGGCGCCGATCGCGCGGCTCCGCGACCGCTTCCGCTGGCATCTGCAGATGCAGGGGGCCGACGGCGGCATCCTGCGCGACATCGTCTGTCGCGCCACCGCCACGCTCCAGACTCCCGACAACGTCGCCTGGATCGTCGACGTCGATCCCGTCGAAATGCTGTAAGTAGACCGCTTGCTCCGCAAGCGGATCCCGATCCGCTTCGGGACGAAGCGGTCTACTTTCCCGATCCGCTTCGGGACGAAGCGGTCTACTTTCCCGATCCGCTTCGGGACGAAGCGGTCTACTTTCCCGATCCGCTTGCGGAGCAAGCTGTCTACGGGCCGCCGGCGACCCAACACGGTCATTCGGCTTTCGCCGGGCAAACCGTACCGGGTACGATTGAAAGCCGGAAGGCCCCCTCCATGTCATACCGTTCGATCACCGACATCCTGGGCGAGACGAGCCTCGAGCGGAAGTGCCGCTTCCTCTTCGGGCTCTGCCTGCTCGTGCTGATCACCGGCAGCTTCTGGTGGTATGGCAGCCGCACCGAGGATCTCGTCTACACGACGACGCGGAGCACCGGGCGGCACTTCGTCGATGCGAAGATGCTGCAGTATCACTGGGAGAAGCTCGAGCCCGACACGAAATACGCGAGCCTGATCGAGCAGCTCGGCTCAATCCTGCGGCCGCAGCCCTACCGCGCCTGGCTCCTCGATCCGGCGGCGACGCCCGCGGAGCGGGCCGACTACAACCGGCTCGACCAGGCGGTGCTCAATTACTTTGCGGAGCGGCCGACGACGCCCGCGGCGGGCCTCGATCCCGACGGCGGCGCCGAGTATCGCGAGTTTCGCACGGCCGACAATAAGGAATACCACTACTACCAGCCGATCCGCTGGAAGAGCAGCTGCAAGGTCTGCCACGAATACCGGGGCATCATCGGCGATGCGCCGACGGGCGGCGGTGCGGCCCATGCCCGCTATGCCGAGGGCGACCTGATGGCGGTCGCGAAGGTCGTCATGCCCGATTCGGCGACGCGGAAGGCGATCAACTGGAACCGGGCGATCCTGCTCGCCACGGCAATCATGACCGTCTTTCTGGCGATGCTCGCCGCCTATGCGATCGTGCGCTATGTGATCGTGAAGCCGCTCGATCACCTGCGGGAGGTGAGCGACGAGGTGCGGCGCGGCAACGTGCAGGCGCGGGCCGAGATCCACACCGCCGACGAATTCGAGGAGCTGGGGGTGGCCTTCAATCGCATGCTCCGCGGTCTCGTCGATTCGCAGGAGAACCTCAGCAAGGCCAACCAGAGCCTCGACGACAAGGTGGACGAGCTGGCCCGGGCCAACATGCACCTCTACGAGATGAATCGGCTGAAGAGCGACTTCCTCGCGACGATGAGCCACGAGCTGCGGACGCCGCTCAACAGCATCATCGGTTTTTCTGACGTGCTCGGCTCGATCCAGTCGCTCGACGACAAGCAGCGCCGCTACGTGCAAAACATCCGCTCGTCGGGGCGGATGCTGCTCGAGATGATCAACGACATCCTCGACCTCGCCAAGATCGAGGCGGGCAAGATGGAGGTCCGGCCGGCGACGTTCGCCGTGGAGTCGATCGTGTCGGCGCAGTGCGACATGGCCCGGCCGTTGGCCGAGAAGAAAAACATCGACCTCGAATACGAGGTCGCGGCTGGGCTCGAGGCGGTGGAGCAGGATCCGGCGAAGGTGCAGCAGATCCTCGCCAATCTCCTCTCCAACGCGGTGAAATTCACCCCCGAGGGCGGCCGGGTGGAGGTGGGAGCGCGGCTCGAGCCGGTGGAAGGGCAGGCGTCGGGCGCGATCGTGATCGAGGTGCGCGACACCGGCGTCGGCATCGCGCCGGAGGAACAGCAGACGATCTTCGAGAAGTTTCGGCAGAGTCGTGTCTTCCAGACGGGAGACGACGCGATGACGCGGGAGTTTTCCGGCACGGGGCTGGGGCTCTCGATCGTCCGCGAGCTCTGCCGGCTGCTCGGCGGCGACATCGCGGTGGAGAGCCAGCTCGGCCGCGGCAGCCGGTTCACCGTCCGGCTCCCGGCGATGTTTGGTGCCGACTCGACGGCGGGCGCGGAGCCGGCTGTGGGCGGAGTGGGCGGCGCGCTTGCGGCCGTGGGCGAAGCGGAGCACCTGTGAGCAAGGAGGCCTGATGGCAAAGGGGCATGCGGCGGGCGAAGTGGTGCTCTTCACGGACGGGGCCTGCAGCGGCAACCCCGGGCCCGGCGGCTGGGCCTACATTCTGCGTCATCCCGAGAGCGGCCGCGAGGCAGTGGCCTCGGGTTCCGAAGCCGAAACGACGAACAACCGCATGGAGCTGACCGCCGCCGTGCAGGGGCTCACGCAACTCAAGCGGCCCACCCGGGTCGAGCTCGTCACCGACAGCGTCTACGTGGGCACCGGTCTCTCCGAGTGGCTCCCGAAGTGGAAGCAGCAGGGCTGGAAGCGCAAGGAGAAGGGAAAGCTCGTGCCGGTGAAAAACGAGGACCTCTGGCGGGAGCTCGACCGGCTGGCCTCGGTGCACGAGGTGATCTTCACGCATGTCGCCGGCCATGCCGGCCACCCGGAAAACGAGCGCTGCGACGAACTCGCCGTCGCCGCCTACCAGCCGTATCTCAAGAAAAACAAAGCCCGGCCCACGTAACTCGCGCCGCGAAGCGCATCCCCATCAACGCGCCCAATCCGGCTTCGGACTACCGACACCCCATCGCCGGGCGCTCGCTTCGGGCATCCATGCCCTTCGCTCGCTCGATGCTGACTGCGCTTTCGGCATCCTGCCTTCGCTTGTCAGCAACGCCGGCTCCCGGGGCATCGGTAGTCCGAAGCCTCCCCTTCTTGGTTGAGGGAGGATCGGGCCTGCACATGCCCTCTCGCGGGCTATGGGAGCGAGCGCAGGCAGGATGCCGAAGCGAGCGGACATGCAGTGAGCGAAGGACAGGATGTCCGCAGCGAACGTCCGCCGAGAGGGCATGTGCAGGCCCGAGCCGGCTTGGGCGAGTCGGCGCAATCCTGAAGTCGCGCTCCGCCCGCTACACTGCTCGGCATGGACAGGAATGAACGCAGCCTGACGACGCCGCTCGAGCGGCTGCCCGGTGTCGGCACACCGCGGGCGAAGCGGCTCGAGCCGCTCGGCCTCGTCACGGTTCGCGATGCGATCATCCATTTTCCCCGAGACTACAAGGACTTTAGCGGCGCCCATGCCTTTGCCGACCTCCGCGAGGGGGAGCATGCGTCGGTGGCCGGCGAGGTGATCGACATCGGCGCCCGCACCACGTCGGGCGGCAGGCAGCTGCTGACCGTGCTCGTGCAGGGGCAGGGGGGCAGCCTGCGGGCGGTCTGGTTCAACATGCCCTTCATGGCGAAGAAGTTCGCCGTCGGCATGCGGGTGGTGCTGGCCGGCACTCCGCGGCGGGCGGGCATGGCCTGGGAGATCATGCACCCCGAGGTGCGGATCTGCGCGGCCGGCGAAGACACGTCGCGCGGCGAGTTCCTGGCGATCTACGGTCTCGCCGAGGCCGCGCGGCAGTCCGACGTGCGGCTGGCCGTGCAGGCGGCGATCGACCATGCGGGCGACCTGTTGCAGGAGGCGTTTTCCGACGACTGGCTGGCGGCCAAAAAACTGCTGCCAATCCACGAGGCGATCCGCGAGATTCATTTTCCGACGAGCCAGGAGAAGCTCGAGGCGGCGCAGCGGCGATTCATCTACCAGGAGCTCTTCATGCTGCAATTGGCGCTGCGGCTGCACCGCGCGCAGCAGCAGGATCGCAAGGCCGCGCCCGTCATGACGGTCGATGCCCGGATCGACGGGCGGATCCAGGCCCGGCTGCCATTCGCGCTGACGGCGTCGCAGCGGGAGGTGATCGCGGAAATCGTGGCCGACATGGCGAAGACCGAGCCGATGAACCGGCTCTTGCAGGGCGACGTGGGCAGCGGCAAGACGGCCGTGGCGGTCTATGCGATGCTCGCGGCCGTCGCCTGCGGCCACCAGGCGGCGATCATGGCGCCGACGGAACTCCTCGCGCGGCAGCACATGGCCACGCTCGAACGGCTGCTCGCCGGCGGCCGCGTGCAGCTCGAACTGCTCGTGGGCGGCCAGACGCAGGCCCAGCGGCGGAAGGCGCTCGAGCGGATCGCGGCGGGAGAATCGCAGATCGTCGTCGGCACGCAGGCGCTTGTGAGCGGCACGGCGCGATTCAAGAGCCTCGGGCTGGTGGTGATCGACGAGCAGCATCGGTTCGGCGTGATCCAGCGGGCTCTGCTCCAGCAGGGGGAGACCGAGCCGCACGTGCTCGTGATGACGGCGACGCCGATTCCGCGCACGATCGCGCATGCCGTCTATGGCGACCTCGATCAGTCGATCATCAGGCAGGGGCCGGAGGGACGCCAGCCGGTGCTCACCTACCGCGTGGTTCCCGGCGAAGAGGAGAAGTGGTGGGAACACGTGCGAAAGAAGCTCCGCGAGGGGCGGCAGGGGTATGTGGTCGTGCCTGCGGTGGAGGAATCGAAGCGGGGGCTGGCGAGCATCTCGTCGACGTTCGAAGAGCTCGCGAATGGGCCGCTCGAGGCGTTTCGGCTGTCGCTCGTGCATGGGCGGCTCAAGTCGGCCGAGAAGCAGGCGGTGATGGAGGACTTTCGCGACCGCCGCCTCGACGTGCTGGTCTGCACGAGCGTCATCGAGGTGGGCATCGACGTGCCGAATGCCACCGTGATGACGATCCTCGACGCCGAGAGCTTCGGGTTGTCGCAGCTCCACCAGCTGCGGGGCCGCGTGGCCCGCGGAGCGGTGGCGGGCATCTGCGGCGCGATCACGCCCGCCGGCGGCGAGGCTCATCCGCGGGTCGATGCCTTTGTGGCCTCGACAAACGGCTTCGAACTCGCCGAGATGGATTTGGCGCTCCGCGGCCCCGGCGAACTCGTCGGCACGCGGCAGAGCGGCCGGCTCGACCTCTACGTGGCCGACCTGCGAAAGCACCCGGAGGTCGTGGCGGAGGCCCGCCGCGACGCGCTCGATCTCTTCGAGCGCGACCCCACGCTTGCCGATCCGACGCTCGACCGGCTCAAGAAGGTCGTGATCGACCGCTGGGGTGAGACACTCGGCTTCGGTCAGGTCGGGTAATCGCCGGCTCGGGGACGGCAAAAGTCGAGTCGCGGTGGCCCTCGAAGACTCGGTCCAAATGCTCCTCGAGCTTTCGCCAATCCCCTCGCCTCGTCAACTCGACAGGGAGACCTAGCCGCGTCAGTTACACGTGCTCGGCGGCGTGCCAGGTGGTGCCGTCGCGGACGACGCGGTGGTAGAGCGTGTCGCGCTCCACCGGCTCTCGGCCGGCCTCGCGAATCAGCCGCTGGATGTGTTCGACGGAGAGCACCTCGGGTGTCGTGGCCCCCGCATCGTGATAGATGAGCTCGTGCCGCACGGTGCCGTCGATGTCGTCGGCGCCGTAGGCGAGGGCCGCCTGGGCGGTGCCGATGCCGAGCATGATCCAGTAGGCCTTGAGGTGATCGAAGTTGTCGAGCACGAGCCGCGAGACGGCCATCGTGCGGAGATCCATCGCCGGCGTCGGCTTCTGGACGTGCGAAAGCCGCGTGTTGTCGGGATGGAAGGCCAGCGGGATGAATGTCTGGAAGCCACCGGTCTCGTCCTGCAGTTGCCTGAGGCGGATCAGGTGGTCGGTGCGGTGGAAGGCGTTTTCGATGTGGCCGTAGAGCATCGTGGCGTTGCTCCGCAGGCCGAGCGAGTGGGCGGTACGGTGAATCTCGAACCACTCCTTCGTGTCGGCCTTGTGCTCGCAGATCTTGTCGCGGACTTCCGGGTGGAAGATCTCGGCGCCGCCGCCGGGCAGGCTGCCCAGCCCCGCGTCCTTCATCTCCACGAGGATGTCGCGGATCGACCGCTTCGTGAGGTGGCAAAACCAGTTGATCTCCACCGGCGTCCAGGCCTTCAGATGGAGCGTGGGGTAGGCGTCGTGCAGGATGCGGATGACGTTGAGATACCAATCGTAATCCCTCTGGTGGTGGAGGCCGCCGACGATGTGCATCTCGGTCGAACCGGCCTCGACCGCTTCGCGGCCGCGGGCGAGGATCTGCTCGTCGCTCATCACGTAGCCGCGGGCGTCGCGGAGGTCGGCCCGGAAGGCGCAGAACGTGCAGCGGTAGACGCAGACGTTCGTGGGGTTCAGGTGCGTGTTGATGTTGTAGTAGCCGAAGTTGCCGTTCTTCCGCTCGCGGACGAGGTTCGCCAGTTCGCCGAGTTCGTGCAGATCGATCGACTCGTCCCAGAGCGACTCCGCCTCGGCGGCATTGAGACGCTCGCCGGCCTCGACCTTCTCACGGATCGGCTCGAGCGATGGCTTGACGGCACGGATCATGGGGAGACTCCTTTTGGGTGGGCGTTTTAGAGCCACAGGTCGGCGGCGATCGCAGCCAGGAGCACGAGGCCGATCACGGCGTTGGCCGTGAAGAAGGCCTGGTTCACCCGGGAGAGGTCGTCGGGCTTCACGAGCGAGTGCTCCCAGACGAGGAGCAGGGCGATCGCGGCGTAGGCGATCCAGTAGATCGGCCCCAGCGCGGGCACCGCGGCGGGCAGCGACGCGAGCAAGAGCATCGTCGCGGCGTGGAGGCACTTCGAGACGACGAGCGCCTTCGGCACGCCGAGCCGGGCGGGGATGCTCTGGAGGCCGTGGTCGGCATCGAAGCGGGCATCTTGGCAGGCATAGATGATGTCAAACCCGCTCACCCAGGCGGTGACGGCCAGGCCGAGGAGCAGGGCGGGGAAAACGTCGGCTGGATTGCCGAGCATCGCCTCGCCGCGGAGGGCGATCCATGCGGCAACCGGCGCGAGCCCCAGCGCCGCCCCGAGCCAGACATGCGCGAGCATCGTGAACCGCTTCGCGTAACTGTAGCCGAGAAGCCAGGCGAGCACCGGCACCGAGAGCACCAGCGGCAGCCAGTTCGGCAGGAAGAGCAGCGTCGAGGCGATGAAGGCTGCGGAGCTTGCCACCACGAGGCCGAGCACTTCGCCGACGCCCACGTCGCCCCGCGGCAGGTGCCGCGCGGCCGTGCGTGGGTTTGCCGCGTCGATCGTGCGATCGACGAGCCGGTTGAAGGCCATGGCGGCCGTCCGTGCCGACACCATGCAGAGCAGGATGCCCGCGGCGGGCGGAAACCACCCGAGGGGTTGCGACAGCGCTGCAGCCCCGCCGCGATGAAACGCCAGGAACGCGGCCATGATGGCGAAGGGGAGCGCGAAGATCGTGTGGCTGAACCGCACGAGCTCGAGATAGGTGCGGAACCGCGATGCCGGCATGCCGTCCGAAACCATCGTCTGTCTTCCCGTTGCCACGGTCGCCATCAGGTCGTCTCCCCCCAGCGGCGCATCAGCGAGTGGGCCACGCCCAGCTGGTCGCAGATTCTCGCCACGACGAAGTCCACGAGATCGGCCACGCTCGTCGCGCCGTGGTAGAAGCCGGGCGCTGCGGGCAGCACGACCGCGCCCGCCTTGTGGATCGCCTGCATGTTTTTGAGCTGCGGCAGCGAGAGCGGCGTCTCCCGCGGCACGACGACGAGCTTGCGCCGCTCCTTCAGATGCACTTCCGCCGCGCGGTGGATGAGGTTTTCGCCCATCGCATGGGCCACGGCCGCGAGCGTGCTGCCGCTGCAGGGGCAGATCACCATCGCCGCGGTCAGAAACGAGCCGCTGGCGATCGGGGCCATGAGGTTTTTGTAGTGGTGGTAATGGATCCGGCCGGCTGCCGGGGCCTTGCCGCCAAGCAGGTCGTCGAGGCTGAAGCGATCGAGGTCGATCCGCCGCCCCAACTCCTCGCCGATCACGGCCTGGCCCGAGGGGCTGATCGAGAGATGGATCTCGCGGCCCGAGGCGAGCAAGACGTCGAGCAGTCGCACGCCGTAGGGAGCGCCCGAGGCACCCGTGATCGCGACGACGATCGGCAGGTTTGCTTGGGGCACGTGGTCACGCCGCCTTTCCAGCATCGCGGGTCGCGATCGTCAGCGTCGCGATGCCGAGCGAGAGCGGAATCATCTCGACCTTTTCGAATCCGGCTGCCCGCACGAGCTCCGCGAGCCGTTCACCCGACGGAAACTCTTCCACGCTCTGATTCAAGTAGGTGTAGGCGTCGGAGCGGTTGCGGGCGACGGTGTTGCCGAGCCAGGGGAGCACGTTGCGGAAGTACCAGAGATACCCACCGCGGATCAGGGCATTGCTCGGCAGTGAAAACTCGAGGATCGCGAGCCGCCCGCCTGGCTCGAGCACGCGGGCCATCTCGGCGAGGCCCCGCGCTGTGTCGGCGATGTTCCGCAGGCCGAAGGCGACGGTCACGAGGCCGAACGATTCGGTGGGGAAGGGGAGGGCCATCGCATCGGCCTCAACCCACTCGATGTCCTTGCCCGCCCGCGCCGATTTCTCGATCCCGCGGTCGAGCATCGGCCGACAGAAGTCGCTGGCCACGATCCGCACGGCCGGCCCGGCTTTCGCGGCATAGGCGAGCGCGAGGTCGCCGGTGCCGGTGCAGACGTCGAGGATCGCGCCGCTTGCGGGCGGCGGGGCTCGGGAGACCGTCACATGCCGCCACCAGACATCGATGCCCCCGGAGAGCATCCGGTTGACGAGGTCGTACCGCGGAGCGATTTCCGCGAACATGCCGCGGACCTTCGCGCCGCTTTTGTCGACACCGCAGGGCGTTTGTTCTATCGTAGCGGCTGAATGAGTCATCAAGGTGCGGCAAATCGGGTGCGGTGGCGGTGTTACGACTGCTTTCATGGTATGCGCCAGGGGGCCTGCGCGGGAGGGATCGCGGTCGTGATCGACGTTCTGCGGGCCTCCACGACGATCATCACGGCCCTGGCCCACGGGGCTGTCCGCGTGCGGCCGGTGCTCACTGTCGAGGAGGCCCGGGCGCTCGCCGCCGGGGCCGGGGTGCTGCTCGGAGGCGAGCGGGGCGGCCTGAAGATCGATGGCTTCGACCTGGGCAACTCGCCCCGCGAGTACTCCCGCGACCGCGTGGGCGGCCGGTCGGTCGTGATCACGACGACCAACGGCACGGCGGCCCTTCACGCCTGCGCGGGCGCGGCCGAGGTGCTGATCGGCGCGATCGTGAATCGATCCGCCGTGGCGGCAGCCGCCCAGTCGTTCGCCTTTGAGCACGGCGGCTGCGACGTCCACCTCGTCTGCGCCGGCACTGAAGGCGCCGCGACGGAGGAGGATCTGCTGGCGGCCGGCGCGATCCTCGATGCGGCCGTAGAGCGCCATGGCTGCAACGAAGAATCGCTCGACGCAACGGGCCGCGAGGCATTGGGCTTCTTTCGCGCGGCCGTCGCCGCCGGGCCTACGGCTGCCGAGGCGATTGCCCGCGAATATGCGTCGTCGATCGGTGGTCGCAACCTGATCGAGCTCGGCATGGAGGCCGATCTGCCCGCGTCGGCGGCGATCGATTCGCTGCCCGTCGTGCCGCGGCTCGCCGGCCCGGAGCAACGCGACCTCGAAGTGTAGGCTCGCGTTCAAACTTCCCATCCTGCCGTGGCCCCGGCAAGCATGCGAAGCAATAACGATCCGGTCGTAAAATCTGCCCGGAGCCAGCCGGAAAGGCCGACCTCTTCGTGCGTCTTGCTTGGAAGCCGAGGATCGTCTTGCGCCGCCCCCTTCGTCGCTGCCGTGTGCACGGAATCGCCGTCGCCGTGCTGTTGGCCGCAGCGCTCGCGCGTGGCGAAGCAGCCGCAATCGACCTCGACGCCGACCGCGATGCGTTCACCCCCTCGGCGTTCTGCGTGGAAGCCGGCCGCGGGCTCGTGGAGGGCTCGTATGTCTTCATCGACAATCCCACGGGGCTCCCCACCAACAACTATCCCGAGTTGCTCGTTCGGCACGGGGCCACCGAGTGGTGGGAGTGGCGGTTTGGCGTCAACTACGGCGTCGGCTCGCAGGGCAACATCGTGACGAGCGTGGAAGTGGGGGAGGGCACGCTCGACGGCAGCACGCTCTATGAATCGAGCGTCCTCTACGGCTTCAAGATGGCCACGTCCGGCCAGGACGGCCTCCTGCCCGACAGCTGCTTCATCATGGAGGCGTCGACGCCCGCCTACGGCGACGTGTTTGGCACCGTGCCGGTGGCGACGTATGTGGCGGGCTGGGAATTGTGGAACGAGTGGCGGCTCGACAGCTCGATTCGCTATGCCTACTCGGAGGGCCACACGAATTGGTTCAGCCGCTGGAGCCCGTCGGTCGTGCTTCGGGCGCCGGTGACCGAGCGCTGGGAAGTGCACGCCGAGTGGTTTGGCTCCTACACGCAGGGGCTCATCGACGACACGCGGCGCCCGTTCTTCAGCCCCGGCACGCACTACACGATCACGCAGCACGTCGAGATCGGTCTCCGCGTCGGCTGGGGCCTCGCCGACGAGGCCGCGCCGTTCTTCTCCGACGCCGGCATCGCGATCCAATATTGAAAAAGGTGTCAGGACTCTTTTTTGCGACGGCCGCCCGCATTCCGCTCAGCTCGCTCTTCGGCATTCCCGTTGCCGCCGAGGGCGGGAGCGCACAACCCACCACAATCTCCCGGAGGAAGCCGGTGGAATGACGAATGCTCGGGTCAGGGCACGCAGGAGAGAAACAGGTAGGTCGCGAAGAGCACAAGGTGCACCGCCCCCTGCATCATCGACGTCCGCCCCGTTCCGAGCGTGACGACGCTCACGAGCAGGGCCGTGGCGAGCAGCACGATGTCTTTCGGTTCGAGCCCGAGCACGAGCGGCAGGCCGTAAGCGGTGGCGCAGACCACGACCACCGGCACAGTGAGGCCGATTGTCGCGAGCGCGGAGCCGATTGCGAGGTTCATGCTGCTCTGAAGACGGTTGGCGTGTGCCGCCCGAATCGCGGCCCAGGTTTCGGGTAGGAGTACGATCATCGCGATGACGATCCCGACCACGCCGCGCGGCAGATGAAACACTTCGACGAACTCTTCGAGCGGATGCGAGAGAACCTTCGCGAGGCCCACGACGGAGGAGAGGGCGACGAGCAGGAGCACAAAGCTCATCGCCGTTTGCCGGCGCGAAGGCGGCGGAGCATGCTCGGTTGGGAGGGCGTGATCGTCGTGCGGCAGGAAGTAGTCGCGGTGCCGGACGGTTTGCACAAAGACGAAGATGCCCCACAGCGCCGCCGAGACGGCGGCCACGAAGAGCGACTGGCCACTGCTGTAGGTGCCAACGCTCGTGGTGATCGTGAAGTCGGGCAGCACGAGTGTGACGACCGCGAGCACGATCAGAGCCGCAAGTCCCCCGCCCGCCCCCTCGACGCGAAACGACTGCTCGCGGTGGGCGAGGCCGCCGATCAGTGTGCAAAGGCCGACGACGCCGGTGGTGATGATCATCACGGTGGCATAGACGGCATCGCGGGGCAGCGTCTCCATGCCGGCGCCACCGGCGACAAGCAGCGAAAGTAGAAGGGCCGCCTCGATCACGGTCACGGCGAGGGCGAGCACGAGCGTGCCGAGTGGCTCGCCGACGCGGTGGGCGATCACCTCCGCATGGTGAACCGCCGCGAGCACGGCCGCGACGAGCGCGATACCGCAGCCGACAAGCAGCCAGGGTTGCTCGCCGAGGACGGCGGTGAGGACGAGAATCATCGCGGCTGTGAGCGGCGCGAGTGTCGTCCAGTGGTGCATGTGGCATCCTGCGGGCAGAATTTTGGCTGAATCGAAAATCCAGGAGCGGGATATAGCGTCCAGGCTGATTTTCGGCGAGATGAGTCTCGCGAAAGGCGTAGCAAGAAATGGCGCAGCTCTCACTTTTTGACGATGCGGATGGTGTCGATCCGGCGCTGATCGACGACACCGTCCGCTCCCTTGGTGCCGCCCTGCCTGCCCACATTCATCTGGGCACGTCGAGCTGGTCGTTTCCCGGCTGGACGGGGCTCGTCTACGCGCCGTGCAATGGCAAGCCCGCCACCGAGCAGGTGCTCGCGAGGCACGGCCTCGCCGCCTACGCCCGACATCCACTCTTTCGGACCGTGAGCCTCGACCGCACGTTTTACGCGCCGCTTTCGGCGGATGAATTCACCCGCTACGCGTCGCAGGTGCCCGACGGCTTTCGCTTCGTGGTGAAGGCGCCGGCCGCGGTCACCGACCCATTCGTGCGGCAGCCCGGCTCCGGCGAGGCGGCCCGCGACAACCCGACGTTTCTCGACGCCGCGGCGGCCACAGCGGCCTCCGTGCGGCCGGCACTGGCGGGGCTTGGATCGAAGGCGGGGCCGCTCGTGTTTCAGTTTCCACCGCTTGGCCGGCGGCTCCTGGCCGATGTGCCTCGGTTAGCCGCGCGGATTGCGGCGTTCGTCGCCGTTCTGCCTCGCGGCCCGCTCTACGCGGTGGAAGTGCGGGATCCGCAACTCGTGACGCCCGAGTTTTCCGCGGCGCTCGCCGACGCCGGCGCCGTGCCCTGTCTTGCGGTGCATGCCCGGATGCCGCCCGTCGAGCTGCAGGCCAAAGCATTTGGCCTCGACCGCGGCAACCGCCCTCTCGTCGCCCGCTGGAACCTGCATGCCGGACGGGACTACGAAGGCGCCAAGGCCGACTACTTTCCTTTCAATCGACTTGTGGAGGAGGACGTGCCGAGCCGAGCGGCACTCGCGAGCCTGGCCCGAACGACGGCCGCCGCGGGCAGCGACGTGTTCATCACGATCAACAACAAGGCGGAGGGATCCGCGCCACAGTCGGTCGCCCGGCTCGCGGCGCAGATTGTGGCCGCAGCCTGCCGAAAAGAGTCCTGACACCTTTTTTGCGGATTGCTACACTCTGCCCCCATGGACAAACAAAACGAGCAATCTCGGCAAAACGACCAATCGCGGATGGACAGGATCGTGTCGCTGGCGAAGCGGCGCGGCTTCATTTTTCAGTCGAGCGAGATCTACGGCGGCCTGAACGGCTTCTGGGACTATGGGCCGCTCGGCGTGGCCCTGAAGCGGAATCTCAAGGACGCCTGGTGGCATGACATGGTCTCGGGCCACGACGAACTCGCCACGCCCCCCGGCGCGCCCTGCGAATACGAGATGGCCGGCCTCGACTGCACGATCATCATGCACCCCCAGGTTTGGAAGTGCTCCGGCCACTTCGATCTCTTCCACGACTGGATGATCGACTGCCGCGAATCGAAGCGGCGCTACCGCTACGACCACCTGCACGGCCGCTGGGCGAGCCACCGCGGGAAGAAGGTCTTCATCGTCACCGACCAGTCGGGCGACGAGGCGATCCCGCACACGCTCACGCGGGCGCAGAAGTTTTTCGGCGTGCGGGCCAACAAGCTCGCGGAGATCGAGTGGCAGGGAGACCTCCTGCCGCTCGCCGGCACCGCGCCGCTCGCCGAGGCGGTCGGTCCGGATGCGTCCGAGCCGGGCACGCTGACGGAGCCGCGTGAATTCAATCTGATGTTCGAGACGCGGATCGGCGCCCTCGCCGGCGACGACGACGACCGCGCCTTCCTACGGCCGGAGACGGCCCAGGGCATCTTCATGAACTTTAAGAACGTGCTCGACACGTCGCGGGTGCGGGTGCCCTTTGGCATCGCCCAGATCGGCAAGAGCTTCCGCAACGAGATCACGCCGCGAAACTTCACGTTTCGTTCCCGCGAATTCGAGCAGATGGAGATCGAATTTTTCTGCAAGCCCGCCGACTCGGCAGCCTGGTATCGGTACTGGCGCGACCGCCGCTGGAAGTGGTATCTCGACCTCGGGCTCACCGCGGGCAAGCTGCAATTGCGCGAGCACGGCGCCGACGAGCTCTCGCATTATTCGGTGGGCACGGCCGACATCGAGTATGCGTTTCCATTCCTCAATCCCGGCGAGTTCGGCGAGCTCGAGGGGATCGCCCACCGCGGCGATTTCGACCTCCGCAGCCACATGGAGGGCAAGCTCGTCCGCAAGGACGGCGAACTCGTGCTCGAGACCGGGCCCGACGGCAAGCCGCGGCACAAGGGGAGCGGCAAGGATCTGTCGTATTTCGACGACGTCACGCGGGAGCGGTATGTGCCCCACGTGATCGAGCCCTCGGCCGGTGCCGATCGGGCCGTGCTCGCCTTCCTCTGCGACGCCTACCACGAAGACGAGGTGCCCGACGAAGACGGCAAGCCGCGGAGCCGCACCGTGCTCAAGCTGCATCCCCGGCTGGCTCCGCTCAAGGCGGCGATCCTGCCGCTGGTGAAGAAGGACGGCATGCCGGAGGTGGCGATCGACCTCTATCGGAAGCTCAAGCCGCACATGGCCTGCATGTATGACGAGAAGGGCTCCGTGGGCCGCCGCTACGCCCGGCAGGACGAGGCGGGCACGCCCTGGTGCCTCACGGTCGACGGCCAGACGCTCAGCGACAAGACCGTCACGCTCCGCGATCGCGACTCGCTCACGCAGACGAGGGTGCCACTCGAGGATGTCGTTGGCCTCCTTTCCGACCGTCTGAAGTAGTGCAGGCTTCAGCCTGCCGTGCCCCATCATGCGTCCCGCCATCGCCACCGTTTGTTCCCTCGACGCATCGCTCGAGACGATCCTCGAGGATTACGCCGCCGGCCACTGCGGCGCGGTCGATCTCTGGCTCGGCCATGCCGAGGGCTTTCTGCAGAAGCATGGAGCTGCCGCGCTGAAGGAGCGGCTCGCCGGCCACGGCATCGTGGCCGTCGCGGCGAGCTTTCAGGGCGGCCTCTTGACCAGCCAGGGCGAGGCCCGCCTCGAGCACTGGAAGCATTTCGAATCGCGGCTGCCGATCCTTGCGGAACTGGGCATCCCGGTGCTCGTGATCGCCGGCGATACCTTCGGGCCGCTGTCTCCCCAGGATCTTGGCCGGCTGTCGATGAGCCTCTCGGAAGCGGCGAAGCGGGCAGCCGACCACGGCGTCAGGCTCGCGCTCGAGTTCGACGCGCGGGCGAGCTTCCCCAACAACCTGCAATCGGCCGTCGCGCTCGTGGAGGATGTCGGCCATCCGTCGCTTGGCCTCTGCCTCGACTGGTTTCACTTCACCGTGGGGCCGAGCAAGCCGCTGGACCTGTATCTCTTGTCGAAGGAAAACCTCGCTCACGTGCAGCTCTCCGACATCGCCGACGTGCCGCGGGAGATGGCGACCGACGCCGACCGCATCCTGCCCGGCGAGGGCGCGTCGCCGCCCGACGATCTGATCCGCCGCCTCGGCGAGATCGGCTACGAAGGGGCCGTCGCGGTGGAACTGCACAATCCCGCGCTCTGGCGAGTCCCGCCGCGGCAGTTCGGCGAGATCGCGATCACGTCCCTGCGAAAGCTCCTGGGCCAAGCCCGTATTACGGATAGTCCTTGAGCGTGTTGCTGCGTGCCTCGATCTCGTCGATCGGCCGCAGGCGCCGGGCAGCGCCTGGCGGCAGGATCGAGAAGTGGCGGGCGCCGGTGAGCGTGTCGACCATCTCGTGGCAGAAGCCGGGGTGCGTGACCCAAAGCGCTGGGGCGTAGCGGCGGAGATCGACCGGCACGGAATAGGTGCGGAGCGTCTTGCGCCGGAGCTTCACGTATTGCGGGAAGTAGGAGAGCGCAAGCTCGCGCAGCGACCGGTAGATCGGATCGCGATACCGGAGCAAGGGGCTGTTGCTTTTGGAGATGCCTCCCCAGAAGCGGCCGCGCCGGAAGAGGGCCACGATGTGATCGACGTCGCCGCGGGCGGCGCCCATGTCCATCAGGAGCGGCGGCTCGCCCGCGAGCCAGAGCGCGCAGGCCCCGACGAACGCCCCCTCGATGCAATGCGCCTCGCCGTGCGCGAGTGCCCGTGCCACGGAGCGGGCGGTGCCGCCGTCGCGCTCGTGGTTCCAGCGCAGGCCGTTGACGAAATCCTGAATCCGCTCCGGCGTGCGAAGCTGGGCAAGCCTGGTGGCTGCCTTCGCGGAAAGCCCGAGACTGATCCCGCGGCGCACGGCCGCGGCTGAGGGCCGGGCGGGTCTTTTGGTGGGCCGCTTTGTCATCGCTGAGGGGAGCCTGAAATTCCGCGCCGAAAACTCGCCATCGTGGCAGCCTTACTGATACAGTGAAATCACGCCCGGGCTGCGTGCGCCACGCGAGTGGTTCGCGGGGTGCCTCGCTGCCAGAGGCGGCTTTTTCAGGGTTTGGCCGACATGACTTTGATCCCGTCGTCGCCCGCACGCAAGCGGGTTGGGTTTCGGTGGTTTCAGGTTGCGTTGTTCTTGGTGGTTGCGGTCGCGGCTGCGGCTCATCCGCAGCCGGCGTCGGCCTGGTGTGGGAGATGGTATGGCGGCTGGCGCGGGGGCTGTTTGGGCTGGTATCGCCCCTTCTGCTACCGGCCTGTCTGCCCGCCCGTGTATGGCTACGGGTTCACGAGCTATCGGACGTTTTCGTATGGCTCGCCCGGCTTCTTCTCCGGCTGGTCCTATCCATACGGGTATGGGTGCAACTGGTATTCCTACAATCCTGTGATCTACACGCCCTATTACAACTGCTATCCGTCCGCCTTCGCGCCGGTGTATGGACCGGCCGGCGTGCTCCCCTTCATGGGATTCGGCGCCGTTGCCCGTCCCGCCGGCGCAAGCCCCGCGCTCGTTGCCCAGGCGCCGCGCGCGACGGCCCTCGCCACAAGCCTGGCCACGACCGTCCGGTCGAGCAACGCCCAGGCGCGGCTGCGGGCGGGGCGACTGTTGGCCGTCGGCGATCGCCACCTGCGGGCGGCTGTGGACGATCCGGCCCGGCTAGCACGGGCGCTCGGCTCCTATCGACGGGCGGCGACGATCGCTCCCGACCTTCCCGACAACTATCTGCGGCAGGCGATCGTTTTCACCGCGCTCGACCGGGCCGACGACGCCGCAGCGGCGATCCAGCGGGCGATCGCGATCGATGGCCGGCTCGGCGACGATCCGCGAGTTGCTCTTGCCGCAGCCGAGCGGCTGCCACCGGTGCCAGGAATGGCTGACGGGCCCGGATCGACGGCCCTGGCTGCCCGCAGCGACAGCCTGATCGGCCGGATCTTCCGGGATGACGCCGCGGCCGAAGACCCGGCGGCCAACTGGATTGCCGACCGCTGGTCGCGGCAATGGCAGGCGGAGATCGCGCGAGTGGCCCGAAAGTGAGCCGCCAGCAGCGCTCCTCGCCAGCCGCGCAAACCGGGGTATCCTTGGGGCATCATGGTGCATGCCCCAGCGACTCTCTGTGAACGGATCGATCTGTCTTCGGCCGACGGCCGCGGCCGCCTCGACGCCCTGCGAAACAAGCTCGTCTCGCAGGGGGAGATGGTGAGCCCTGCGGGTCGGCAGCGGACCATCGACGTCTTCGGCGAGCCGCTCACGCCCCGCCAGGTGGTCGAGCGGATCTGTGGCGACGTGCGCTCGAAGGGGATCGAGGCGCTGCTCGACTACACGAAGCGGATCGACGGCGCGACCATCCTCCGCGATCGGCTCTTCGTCGAGCCCGAGGCGCTCGCGGCGGCCCATGCGTCGGTCGATCGGGAATTTCTCGCCGCGGTGAAGCGGACCAAGGGCCGCGTCGAGCAGTTTCAGCAGGCGATCCTGGCCCGCGATGTCGAGGTGAAGCTGCCCGGCGGCGGCGCCCTGCGGCAGCGCTATCTGCCGCTCGACCGGATCGGCGTCTGCGTGCCCGGCGGCGCAGCGGCCTATCCGTCGACGCTCCTCATGACGGTCGTGCCCGCGCGAGTGGCCGGCGTGAAGGAGATCGTGGTGGTCGCGCCGCCGACGAAATACGGTTCGGAAAATCAGTACGTGCTCGCCACCTGCCACGAACTCGGCGTCACGACGGTCGTCCGTGCCGGGGGCGCCCAGGCCGTGGCCGCGATGGCCTACGGCATCGAAGGCCTGCCACGCGTCGACAAGATCGTGGGGCCGGGCAATCTCTTCGTCGCTCTGGCGAAGGAATATGTGTTCGGCGACGTCTCGATCGATTCGATCGCCGGGCCGAGCGAGATCGTGATCGTGGCCGACGCCGCGGGGCATCCCGAATACATCGCCGCCGACATGCTCGCGCAGGCGGAGCACTCCCCCGGCTCGGCGATCCTGCTCACGGCCGATGCGGGGCTCGCCGACCGCGTGGCCGCCGCGCTCGAGACCCGCGTGGCCGTGCTCGAGCGGAGCGACCTCACACGCGACAGTCTGCAGCGGTTTGGCGCGATCGTGGTGACGCGAAGCGACGACGAATCGGCGCGGCTCGCCGACGAACTCGCGGCGGAGCACCTCTCGATCGACACGGCCGACCCCGAGGCGACGCTCGCGAAGATCCGCCACGCCGGCGCCGCCTTCCTCGGCCCCTGGAGCCCGGTGGCCGCCGGCGACTACGCCGCCGGCCCGTCGCACGTGCTGCCCACGGGCGGCACGGCCCGCTTCGCCGCCGGCCTCTCGGCCAACGAATTCCTCCGTGGCGGCAGCGTGATCAAACTCGCACAGTCCGACCTCGCCGCGATCGCCGCCGACATCAAGACGCTGGCCGACACCGAAGGCCTCACGGCCCACCGCCGCAGCGTCGAAGCCCGCGCGTAACCGCTTCATTCCGAAGCGGCCTTCCTGTTCGCGCTCGTCAACGTGCCCAATCCGGCTTCGGGTAACCCGTACCCCGCTCTCCGGACGCTCGCTTCGGGCATCCCTGCCCTCCGCTCGCTCGATGCTGACTGCGCTCTCGGCATCCTGCCTTCGCTTGTCAGCAACGCCGGCGAGCGGGGTACGGGTTACCCGAAGCCTCCGTTTACCGTAGGACAGGCGTCTCCGCCTGTCCGGAACAGGCACGAAGGCTTGTTCTACGAGAGGGGAGGCACGCGGCTGCCGGTACCCCAGGAGCCGGCGTATTCCGCCAAGCGCAGCCAGGATGGCGAAGCGCAGGCGGCATCCGAGCGAGCGAAGGGCAGGATGCCAATCCTGTTCGGCACGGTATTTGCGCATCACCGTTGGGGCATTGTACGCAGATTGCGGCGAGTTGCGCTCTCGTCATCGCTGCGTTATCGTGCCCGCCATGGCC
>Ga0172376_10001857_pt1 | contig 26581 bp, 25 predicted proteins | sample Lak35m_FD_121114 | JGI IMG/M metagenome (GOLD analysis project Ga0172376, IMG submission 121114) | Freshwater microbial communities from Kabuno Bay, South-Kivu, Congo - kab_092012_35m | ecosystem: Environmental > Aquatic > Freshwater > Lake | place: Democratic Republic of the Congo: South-Kivu...
ACCAATGGAACTCGTCGCCGGAGACGCCCCAGTCGCGGCGCTTCCAGTCGCGAACGATCGTCGTGACGTGACCGGTGTCGTCCTCCATGTGCTCGAGTCGGATCGGTAACTGCCAGCAGACGTTCGGCTTCCAGTCGAGCGGTCGTTTGCCGGCACGGAGGGCACCGATGTGCAGGGCGCATCCCTCGCCGCCGGCGAAACCCGGTCGGTTGAGGAAGATGCAGGCACCCTTGACCCGGCGGGTCATCGTGTCACCCTTCTTGGAGCGCTTGAGGAAGCCCCGCTTGTCGGCCTCGGCCTTGAATTGCCAGATGCTCGCATCGAGCTTGGGTACCACCTTCACCACCGTCGCGACGTCGTCCTCGTCGACGAAGTGGGCGCCGAACGAACAGCAACCCTCGTTCATTTCCGTGGCGTCGAACTCGTGGACGCCCTGACATCCCTCGCCGAAAATGCACTTCCACCGCGACCTCATGAACGAGGCGTCGATGATCCAGGTTCGCTGTTCCTTGGGATCGACGAAGGAGATCATCTCGTGAAGATCCTCGTGTCGGCCCGAGGTCACCGGAATTCTGCGCTTGGTCACCCCGCGAGACTATGGCGAAAGGTTTCGGAGCCCACCGAAGGCCATCGGTAGCATCGGAATCATGTCGCGGACGCCCCCCACATCGGCCGATGGTCTGCGGCGTGCCTTCACCGACTTCTTCGCCGAGCGCGAGCACACCGTGGTGCCGTCGGCGAGTCTGATCCCGCACGATCCCACCGTTCTCTTCACCGTGGCCGGGATGGTGCCCTTCAAGCCGTACTTCGTCGGCGACGAAGTGCCGCCGTATCGCCGGGCCGCGTCGGTGCAGAAGTGCGTCCGCGCGGGTGGCAAGCACAACGATCTCGACGACGTGGGTCGGACCAAGCGGCACCTGGTCTATTTCGAGATGCTCGGCAACTTCTCGTTCGGCGATTACTTCAAGGAGTCGGCGATCCCGTGGTCGTGGGATCTCGTCACCGAGCACCTCGGGTTCGATGGCGATCGGATCTGGATCACCGTGCACGAGAGCGACGACGAGGCCGAGGCGATTTGGCACGAACAGGTCGGCGTTCCGATGAGCCGCATCCAGCGACTTGGCGACAAGGACAACTTCTGGCAGATGGGCGACACCGGGCCCTGCGGTCCGTGCTCCGAGTTGCACATCGATCGCGGAGCGGCCTTCGGTCCCGATGGAGGCCCACTGCGCGATCCGCACGGCGACCGTTTCATGGAGTTCTGGAACCTGGTGTTCATGCAGTTCAACCAGGCTCCGGATGGTTCGCGCTCGCCGCTCCCGAAACCGTCGATCGACACCGGAGCCGGATTCGAGCGGATACTGGCCCTCACCCAGGGCGTCGACTCCGTGTGGGAGACCGACGCACTCTGGCCGCTCATCGACCGCGCCCAGTCGGTCACCGGCGCCCGCTATCTCACGGGCGACTACGACGATCGGGCGAGTTTCAGTCTGCGCGTTCTCGCCGAGCACGCCCGCAGCAGTGCGATGTTGGTGGGCGATGGCGTTTTCCCCTCGAACGAAGGTCGCGGCTACGTGCTTCGCCGAATCATCCGTCGTGCGGTGCGCCACGCCTTCCTCCTGGGCACCGACCGATTGGTGATGCCCGAACTGGTTGGCACCGCCATCGAGTCGATGTCGGCGGCCTACCCGCAATTGGCCAAGCAGTCCGACTTCGTGGTCGGTGTCCTGACCCGGGAGGAGGAGCGCTTCCGTCAGACCTTGAAGACGGGCCTCGGGATTCTCGAGGACGAGATGAACAAGGCGAGCGGTGCCCTGTCGGGATCCACGGCCTTCCTGCTGCACGACACCTACGGATTCCCGTTGGAGGTCACCGAGGAGATCGCCAGCGAACGAGGTGTGGCGGTCGATCGCGCCGGTTTCGACGACGAAATGGATGCCCAACGGCAACGAGCCAAGGCCGCGCGCAAGGGCGGTGACGCGGATCCGTCGGTGATCGAGCGCTATCGCGACATCGCCGAGCACTACGGCACCTCCGAGTTCACGGGCTACGGCGAGGACTCCACGGTTGCCCGGGTCGTCGCCGTTCTTTCGGTCGAGGGAGGTTTCGAGGTGTTCCTCGATCGAACACCCTTCTACGCCGAGAGCGGCGGTCAAGTCGGCGACACCGGCCACTTGCGTTCAGCGGGTGCCACCTGGCGGGTCGTCGACACGACCTTCGCGTTGCCGGGGTTGCGCCGTCACCTCTGTCGCGTCGAATCGGGTTCCCTCGCTCCGGGTGACGAAGTGGCGGCCACGATCGACACCGATCGGCGCGGGGCGATCCGCCGTCATCACACGGCCACTCACATCCTGCATTGGGCGTTGCGAACCGTTCTCGGGGAACACGTGAAACAGGCCGGCTCCCTCGTCGATCACGAGCGTTTGCGTTTCGACTTCTCCCACTACGAAGCGTTGACCGACGACGAGATCGCGCGCGTCGAACAGTTGGCCAACGCGCAGACGCTCGGCAACACGACTGTTTCGGCCACCGAGACCTCGAAGGAAGAAGCGTTGGCCGCCGGTGCCATCGCGTTCTTCGGTGACAAGTACGGCGACACGGTGAGGGTTCTACGAGCCGGAGACTCGGTGGAACTCTGCGGTGGCACGCACGTGTCGGCGACCGGGGACATCGGTCTGGTGAAGATCACGAGCGAGGGATCGATTGGCGCCAATCTGCGACGGATCGAGGCGGTCGCAGGAAGTCGCTCGCTCCAGGATTTTCGACGCACGACCGAGGCACTGGGCGACGTCGCCACGATGGTGGGAGCGACGGTCGACGACGTGGTCGACGGGGTCAAGCGGAAGCTCGACGATCTCCGCGCCGCGCAGGACGAGATCAAGGCCCTGAAGGTCCGGCTCGCGACCGCCCGGGCGAGCGAACTCGCCGAGTCGGCCGTCGACGGAGCCGTGGTGGCCAGAGTCGACGGACTGGAGCCGGACGAGTTGCGGGAGTTGTGCCTGGCGATTCGACAGACTGGCGGCGGCCGCGCCGTCGTGTTGGGCGGCGTGACACCCTCGGGGGGCGTGTCCCTGGCGTCGGCGGTGACACCAGGTTCGGGGCTGGTCGCCGGGGCCCTCATCAAGGACGCCGCTCGCGCCGTGGGCGGCGGGGGCGGTGGCAAGGGCGACGTGGCGACCGCCGGAGGAAAGAACCCGGAAGGCCTCGACGAGGCCCTGGAGATCGCGCGGAGGGCGATCTCCTCCTGATGGGTGCCGGGTCCTGATGGGTGCCGGGTCCTGATGGGTGCCGGTTTGCGCGTCCTCGGGCTCGATCTCGGGAGCAAACGCATCGGGGTGTCGACGAGCGATTCGTCGGGGACGATCGCCTCCCCCCACTCCGTTCTGCTCCGTGGCCGACGTCGACGCGACGACCACGAAGCCATCGCTCGCCTGGTGAACGAGGAGGAGGTGGATCTGGTGGTGATCGGACTTCCACTTCGTCTCGACGGATCCCATGGTCCCGCCGCCGAGGCCGCCACCCGTGAGGCGCGCCTCATCGGTACGGTGATCGACGTGCCCGTGGTGCTGTTCGACGAACGATTCACCACCGTGGCCGCCGACCGGGCGCTGAAGGAGGCCGACATCAGGGCCAGCGACCGGAGGCGGGTCGTCGACAAGGTCGCCGCCGCCGTCATGCTTCAGGCGTGGATCGACGCAGGTGGTCCCGGACGTGGACGTTGACGCCGAGGGGTCGTTGGTCGACCCCTATTCGGTAGTTCCCGGAGTCGAGACGCGACGGTCGGTTCGTCGGATCCTCACGCTGGTCGCACTGGGTCTGGTCACCGTGCTCGTGGTCGCTTCGGTGTCGTACGGAGCATGGATGTGGTGGTACCTGCAGAAGGTGAATCCCGCCGGTGACGCGGGAGCCGCCGAGGTCTTCGAGGTCGTCGCGACCGACGATCTCGAATCCGTCAGCCGGCGACTGGAGCAACGCGGTTTCGTCGTCGACGATGCGGTGTTCCGTCGCTACGCGCGGGGCGAGGGTGGACTCGAACCGGTTGCCGGCTTCTACACACTGCGCCCGCGCGATCACATGGGAAATCTTCTGCGGTCGTTGCGGACTCCGCCGAACGAGACCTTCTTCGACGTCACCTTCCCCGAGGGCTTCACGGTGACGCAGATCGCCGAACGATTGGCTTCCGAGATACCCGGATTCGACTCCGAGGCGTTCCTGGAGAAGGCCGGATTCCGGGGCGCGGCGCCCGGTGTGTCGTCGGAGATCGCCCCGGCGGGAACGACTCTCGAGGGATTGTTGTTCCCGGACACGTACCAGATCGCCGGTGACGAGACACCGGCACAGGTCGCCCGACGCATGGTGGTACTGATGGAGCGGGTCGGTCGGCAGGAGAAGATCGCCGAGGCCGCCGCCCGATTGGGGTTGACCGAGTACCAGATCATCGTGGTCGCCTCCATGATCGAACGCGAGGCCAAGACCGCCATCGACCGACCGCGCATCGCGCGGGTGATCTACAACCGACTCGAACTGGGAATGAGGCTCGAGATCGACGCGACCCTCTACTACGGTCGCGATCCCGAGACTCCGTTCGTCGAACTGAAGGCGATCGACTCTCCCTACAACACCTACCTGGTCATGGGACTTCCTCCGACTCCGATCGCCAATCCCGGGCGCGCTTCGATCGAAGCGGCCGTGTCGCCGGCCGCCGACCCGTCCTCGGGTGATCCGATCTGTCGCGAACTGCCGGACACCGAGCCCTGTCGCTACCTCTACTACGTCCTCGCCGACGACAAGGGGAATCACGCCTTCGCGGCGACCAAGGCGCAACACGATGCCAACGTGGAACTCGCACGAGCGGCAGGACTGCTCGGATGACGAACGACGCGATGACGAACGACCGGACGATCAGTGGTCGCACGCGCGTCGCCGGGGTGATCGGTTGGCCGGTCGCGCACTCCCTCTCGCCGGTGATCCACGAGGCGGGATTCGCATCACTGGGCGTCGACGCGGTGTACGTCGCGCTACCGGTTCCGCCGGGTCGCGGCGCCGAGGCGGTGCGGGGTGCGTTCGATCTCGGCTTCGTGGGGTTGAGCGTGACCATGCCGCACAAGGAGGCGGTGGCCGCGAGCGTCGACGAGATCGAGGACACGGCGGCCTTCCTCCGCAGCGTGAACACGGTGTGTTTCGGGGCGGGCGGCACCGTCGGCCGTTCGACCGACGGAGACGGTTTCCTCGCCTCGCTGCGCGACGAGGCGGTGCACGTGTCCGGTCGATCGGCTCTGGTGATCGGCACGGGAGGTGCCGGTCGCGCCGTGGCCGAGGCCCTGAACCGCGCCGGCGCCCGATTGACCGTGAGCAATCGGTCGGAGGCATCGGCGCGGCACCTGGCCGAATTCCTACCGGGGTGTTCGGTCGTGTCGTGGTCCGAACTCGGCCGAGTGGCACCCGATCACGACCTGATCGTGAACTGCACGAGCATCGGAATGGGCGACTCCGACGAGTCGCCTCTCGACGTCGGCCGACTCTCGAAACGTCACGTGGTCGTCGACATCGTGTACCACCCCGAGCGGACCCCGTTGCTGATCGCGGCCGAGGCGCGAGGGGCGACCGCCGTTGGCGGACTGGGCATGCTCGTGCATCAGGCCGCCCTTCAGGAAACCGCCTGGTTCGGAGCGTCGCCGGACGTCACGGCGATGAAGGAAAGTGTCCGAAGAGCACTCGCGGCTCAGGGATAGCCTCACCTCGTGCTTCGCTATCTGACGGCCGGAGAGTCCCATGGGCGGGCGCTCGTGGTCATCGTCGAGGGTCTGCCCGCCGGATTGCCGGTGACCGTCGAGGACGTTCAAGCCGAATTGGCCCGCCGACGACTCGGATTCGGTCGGGGTCCGCGGCAACGCTTCGAGGTCGACGAGGTGACCCTCGTCGGGGGAGTTCGCCACGGACGAACCCTCGGTTCGCCGGTGGCTATCGAGATCAAGAACACCGAATGGTTCCGGTCCGACAAGTGGCACAAGGAGATGGATCCTGCGCCGGGTGCCACCGAGTCGCCGCTCACCAGCGTGCGACCGGGTCACGCCGATCTCGCCGGAATGCAGAAGTACGGCTTCGTCGACGCCCGAGACGTTCTCGAACGAGCCAGCGCCCGCGAAACCGCTGCTCGCGTGGCCGCCGGCACCCTCGCCAAGTTGCTCCTGTCGCACATCGGAGTGAGCGTCATCTCGCACGTCGTTCAGATGGGTCCCGAGCGGTCGACCGGCACTCGACCGCTTCCCACCGATCTCGACCGGGTCGACGCCTCTCCGGTGCGGTGCTTCGAGGCCGAGGCCGAGGCCCGCATGATCGCCGCGATCGAACGAACGGCCAAGGTCGGTGATTCCCTGGGCGGAACCGTCGAGGTGCTCGGTTACGGCGTTCCCGTCGGTCTCGGCAGTCACGTTCACTGGGATCGCAAGATCGACGGTCTGCTGGCGCAGGCGGTCATGAGTATTCAGGCCGTCAAGGGTGTCGAGATCGGCGACGCCTTCGATGTGGCCGGACGGCCCGGGAGCGAGGCTCACGACGCGATCGACTGGTCGACCGAATCGGATTCGTTCGTGCGTCGATCGTCGTTGGCCGGCGGAACCGAGGGTGGCATCACCAACGGTGAGATTCTCGTGGTTCGTGCGGCGATGAAACCGCTCGCGACTCTGAACAAACCGTCGCTTCCCACCGTCGACGTGGTCACCAAGGAGTCGACCGTCTCGTTCAAGGAGCGCACCGACGTCACGGCGGTCCCGGCCATGGGTGTGGTCGCCGAGACCATGACCGCTCTGGTGCTGGCCGCCGAAGCCCAGCGGAAGTTCGGCGGAGATTCGCTCGCCGAATTCGTGCGCAACGCCTCCGCGACGTGATGAGGCATCTGGCCCTCGTGGGTCTCATGGGCAGCGGCAAGTCGACCGTTGGTCGTCGCGTCGCCGAGCGTCTCGGTCGTCCTTTCCTCGATTCCGATCGGGAGGTCGAGAAGCGGTGCGGCCGAACGGTTCGCGAGATCTTCGAAGTCGACGGAGAAGCCGAGTTCCGACGACGCGAAGCCGAGGTGATGGCCACCGCCCTGAACGCCGACGATCCGACGGTCCTGGCCGCGGCGGGAGGTTCGGTGCTCGACCCGGAGACCCGGCGCCTGCTGACCGAACGGGCCGACACCGTGTTCCTCGATGCCTCGGTGGATCGTCTGGTCGAACGAATCGGTCGCCGAGCACGGCCCTCCGGCCACCGTCCGTTGATCGACGACGACCCGGAGGAGAAACTTCGCCTCATGCACGATGCGCGTCGTCCGCTCTATCTGGCCGTGGCTCGACATCGAATCGACGTCGACGCCCTGCACCTCGATCAGGTCGTCGACGAGATCCTTCGAACCGTGGAGACGGCATGAACGGCGTGAGCATCGAGGTGCAACTGGGTGAGCGCTCGTATCCGGTCGTCGTGGGTCGGGGAGCGTCGCGCGATCTCGGTCGATTCGTTCCCGCACGATCCCGCCGCATCGCGATCGTCACCCAGGAGGGAATTCCAGCCGTCGGAGCCTTCGACCGACCGACCACGACCATTCGTATCGCCGACGGCGAGCCGGCGAAGTCGTTGACGGCGGTCGAGTCGCTGAGTCGCGAGTTCGCCAACTTCGGATTGACCCGCAACGACCTGGTCGTGGCGGTCGGAGGCGGAATCGTGACCGACGTGGCCGGATTCGCGGCGGCGAGTTGGCACCGCGGAACTCCACTGCTCAACGTTCCCACCACGTTGGTCGGAATGGTCGACGCGGCGATCGGGGGCAAGACCGGCGTCAACCTTCCGGAGGGCAAGAATCTCGTCGGTGCCTTCTGGCAACCGGTGGCGGTGGTGTGCGATCCCGATCTCTTGGCCGGACTTCCACCGCGGGAGTGGCGTTGCGGCCTGGGCGAGATCGCCAAGTACCACTTCCTGACCGGCGAGGATCTCACGTCGCTCGATCTCGACGATCGCATCGCCCGTTGCGCCGCGATCAAGGCGTCCATCGTCGCCGAGGACGAACGCGAGGGTGCCCGACGGGCGCTCCTGAATTACGGCCACACTCTCGCCCATGCGATCGAGATCGTCGACCAGCACCGACTCGCCCACGGCGAGGCCGTGGCGGTCGGACTGATCTTCGCCGCCGAACTGGCCCATCGGCTCGGACGCATCGATCGTCGGAGAGTCGACCAACACCGGCGTCTGGTGGTGGAGGAGTACCGCCTGGTGGGAGAACTTCCGGCGGGACTCGGGGCCGACGAACTTCTGCAGGCGATGAAACGTGACAAGAAGGCCACCGACGGGCTGACCTTCGTGCTCGACGGACCCAACGGAATCGAGGTGGTGGCCGGAGTCGATGGCTCGATCGTGCGGGAGGCCCTGGTCGACTTCGGTGCCACGACATGATCGGCCCCGACCACGAGTCACGTCGGGCTCGACTGTTCGAGGCGGTCGACGTCGACGCGATCCTGTTGACCGACGCCGTCGACATCCGCTGGCTGACCGGATTCTCCGGGTCGAACGGCTGGGTGTTCGTGTCGCCGACTCGCACGACGCTGTTCACCGATGGTCGTTACGTCGACCAGGCCGAAGCCCAATGCGGGGCCTCGGACACGGTCGTCGAGTTGACTCGCGATCGTTCGGAAATGATCGCCGCCGTCGCCAACCTCGCGTCGAGCACCGTCGGATTCCAGGACGACAAGATGACGGTCGCCGAACATCGTGATCTGGCGTCTCGACTGACCGACCTCCGACCAGTCGGACTCCACCTTCGCAACCTCCGTCGACGCAAGGATCGAAGCGAATGCGCCACCATCGGCCGGGCGGCCCACATCGCCGACCTCGCCCTGGCTGCTTGCTCGGACCGGCTCGTTCCGGGTTCCACGGAGCAGTCGATCAGGGACGCCCTCGAAGCGTCGATGCGCGACCACGGGGCCGATGGTCCGTCGTACGAGACCATCGTGGCCACCGGCCCGACCAATTCGGCGCGTCCCCATCATCGCCCGACCCCGACGAGGATCCTCGACGGACACAGCGTCGTGATCGACGTGGGTGCGTTGATCGACGGTTACCACTCGGACATGACCCGGACCTTCTTGATCGGGGATGCGCCCGCCGAGTTGGTGGACTGGTGGAGTCTGGTTCACGAAGCCCAAGCGGCCGGCTGCATGGTGGTCGGGCCGGGAGTCCCCGTTCGCGAGGTCGACGAAGCCTGTCGGCGCGTGTTCCGACGCGCCGACGTCGAGGATCGTTTCGTCCACGGCACCGGACACGGCGTGGGTCTCCTGATCCACGAGGAGCCCTTCATCCGTCGTAACTCGACCTCGGTTCTGGAGGCGGGAGATGTGGTGACGGTCGAACCCGGGCTCTATCGTGACGGCCTGGGCGGCGTCCGGATCGAGGATCTGCTGGTGGTCACCGACGAGGGTTTCCAGAGACTCTCCGGTTCCCCCAAGCAACCGACACCCGATGTCCGAACCCGCGAGAAAGCCCCCGAAAGGTAGACATGCCGGCCATCACGACGAACGACCTGAAGAACGGAATCACCCTGGAACTCGACAATGGGCTCTTCCAGGTCGTCGAGTTCCAGCACGTGAAGCCGGGCAAGGGCGGTGCTTTCGTGCGAACCAAACTCCGGAACCTGCGCACCGGCAACGTTTTCGATCGCACCTTCAATGCCGGTGTTCGGGTCGAGCAGGCGATCCTCGACAAGAAGGACATGCAGTTCCTCTACCGCGACGGCGACGACTACGTGTTCATGGACACCGAATCGTACGACCAGATGACGGTTGCACCGGCGGGACTCGGCGATGCCGCGGACTACCTGATCGAATCCATGACCGCCATCATCGCGATGCACAACGGAGAAATCGTGTCGGTCGAGATCGCTCCGGCGGTCGAGTTGACCATCGCCGTCACCGAACCCGGTGTGCAGGGTGACCGGGTGTCGGGAGCGCGCAAGCCGGCCGAACTCGAGACGGGCAAGGTCATTCAGGTTCCGCTCTTCGTGAACGTCGGGGACAAGGTGAAGGTCGACACCCGCTCCGGCGAATACATCACCCGAGTCTGAGCGGTGGTCATCCACGCCGGGGACGACCCCCGTTCGGCCGCTCGCGAGCAGGCGATCTCGATTCTCTACGAGGCCGAAACGCGCGACGTCCCCGCATCGGACGTGTTGTCGGGTCTGGTGGTTCGACCCGATGCGCTCACCGAACGACTGGTTCTCGGCTGGGAACAGGATCGATCCGAGATCGATTCGTTGTTGGCCCGGCTCTCGGACAACTGGCCGCTCGATCGGATGCCGGCGATCGACCGGGCGATACTGCGCCTCGGAGTCGAGGAACTGCGTTCGTGCCCCGCGACACCCACCGCGGTCATTCTCGACGAAGCCGTGGAGCTGGCCAAAAGATTCAGCACCGAACAGTCGGGACGCTTCGTCAACGGAGTGCTGGCTGCCGCGGCGCGCGAGACGCGACCCGACGGGCCGTGATTTCCGAGTCGGGGCCGCGACCGGGGACGGTCAGTGGTCGTGCCCGACCTCGGGCCACGGCCCGGTTCCACGAGCGGCATCGGCGATCGACGCCAACGTGAATCCCTCGAGGTGTGATCGCATGTGTTCCCCGGCCTGCTTCCAGATCGCCAGCAGGACGCACTGACCTTCGTGGTCGCACGATCCGTCCTGATGGGGTTCGCCGAAGTCGCCCAACGTGATCGGACCGTCGACGGCGGACACGATTTCCGACAGGCGGATGTCGCCGGGCGCCCGGGCCAGCGTGTAACCGCCTCCCACTCCACGTTTCGATCGCACCAATCCGGCACCCTTCAGGGCCAACAGGATTTGCTCGAGATAGGGCTGCGGGAGTCCCGTTCGATCGGCGATGTCGCGCACCGACGTCGGACCCGGCGCGTCGGCGTGGAGGGTCAGGCTGAGAAGGGCCCGGCAGGCATAGTCACCTCTGGTCGAGACGCGCACGTCTCCATCGTAGGTGCCGGACTCATCGTGTGGTCAGATGGTCATCGTGACGACGCCCGAACCGGTGATTCCCGACTACGCGGGGGAGTGGGTCGGTCGGGTCGTCCCGGCACTTCTGGCCGATGCGCCGTCGGCGCGTCCCGACTGGGTGGCGTCGCGATCGAGGAGACCACGGTCCGCCGATGCGGCAACGGTGCTGTTCGTGGTCGACGGACTGGGATGGAACCAGTTGCGGGAGCGAACGCTGGTTGCGCCTCGTCTGTCGTCCATGAAAGGCGGTCCGATCACGACGGTGGCCCCGTCGACCACCGCGACCGCCCTGACGAGCATCGCCACCGGGGCGACTCCCGTGGAGCACGGAGTGGTGGGGTACCGGATGCACATGGGTTCCGGCACCGTGATGAACACGCTCCGGTGGGGTGATCACGGCCGCGATCTCGTCACGCGCTTCCCACCGGCGACGGTTCAACCGGTCGTCCCCTTCTGCGGGTTCGCACCCCCCGTCGTGTCCAAGATCGATTTCGTCGGCTCGGGATTCACCGAGAGTCACATGCGGGGCGTTCGACATCATCCGTACCGCGTCGTCTCGTCGCTGGTGGCCGCGGTTCTCGAATTGATCGACCGGGGCGAGTCGTTCGTGTATTGCTACTGGGATGGCCTCGACAGCACCGCTCATGAGCACGGATTCGGACCCGCGTACGACGAGGCGCTGAGGCTGGTCGACCACCTGGTCGGCCGATTGCTCGATTCGCTTCCCGACGAGGTCACGCTTCTCGTGACCGCCGATCACGGGCAAGTGCACACCCTGGACGAGGTGTTTCCCGACGACGAGGTGTTGTCACTCGTGGACTTCCAGTCGGGGGAGGGCCGTTTCCGCTGGTTGCACGCCCGCGACGGTCGCGTCGGCGACCTGGAGGCGGCCTGTCGCGAACGCTGGAGCGATGTCGCGTGGATCATGACGATCGACGAGGTCCTGGATCGGGGTGTTCTCGGGGTGGTCCGATCGCAGAGGGAGAACGACTCGATGCGTCGGCGTTTGGGAGACGTCGCGCTGATGCCCTTCGCTTCGGTGTCGTTCCATGATCCGAAGGACAGCGGTCCCTTCCGTCTGGTCTGCCGCCACGGATCGCTGACCCCCGACGAGATGTTCGTGCCGCTGTTGTCGAACGCGGACTGACCGGGATCACGTCCCGCTGAATGCTCTCGTTCCGGTTGCCCGCACGGGCACGGACTGAGAGAATCCGTGAATGTCGACGATGCGCCCCGATGCCGGCCCTCCCGAGCGCCCCGAGGTTCTCGCGCCGGATCGCGATCAGAGTTCTTTCGAACCGGAGATGTCGGCCGATGGTGGATCGGCCGTCGCGGGACTGGTCGAGGCGGTCACCGAGCCGGGCAAGGTGATGCGGATCGGGTCCATGGTCAAGCAACTGCTCGAGGAGGTTCGTGGGAGCCAACTCGACGAGAGCAGCCGGGAGCGACTCGCCGAGATCTACGAACGATCGATCGTGGAATTGGCCGAGGCGTTGTCACCCGACCTGCAGGAGGAGCTCAGGATGCTGGCTCTGCCCTTCGACGGGGCGACGCCCTCGGATGCCGAGTTGCGCATCGCCCAGGCCCAGTTGGTCGGCTGGTTGGAGGGGCTCTTCCACGGCATCCAGGCCACGCTCTTCGCCCAGCAGATGGCGGCGCGTCAGCAGTTCGAGCAGATGCGCCGGATCGGCCCGGGTGGCCCATCGGCCCCGAGCGGACCCGAATCGTCGGTGGACGGGCGCCCCGGAACCTACCTATGACCCCTGAGTACCGTCCCGGCTACTGTCTCGTCGGGGAAACCACAGGGCTGTAGTTCCCGGACTCGTTCCGGATTCTCGGTACGGCGGGGTTCCGAACCCGGGCGACCAGCCAACAGCACAAGCCAACAGCACAAGCCAACAGCACAAGCCAACAGCACAAGCCAACACAGCACGAGACCGACGCGGCTAGAGACCGACGCGGCACGAGACCGGGAGAGGAGAGTCAGGTGGCCGATTCGTTCACCCACCTGCACGTCCACACCGAGTTCTCCATGTTGGACGGTGCGGCCAAACTCGACGAGTTGGTGGCCGCGGCCGTCGCCGACGGACAACCGGCGCTCGGCATGACCGACCACGGCAACATGTACGGGGTTCTCGAGTTCTACAAGGAGTGTCGCGAACAGGGCATCAAGCCCATCATCGGCACCGAGGCGTACCTGGCCGGCGAGAGTCGCCACGACCGTCCCTCGCGGCGAGGACGGCTCGACGACACCGGTGGCGACGTCGAAGGTGGTCAGAAGCTCTATTACCACCTCACCTTGCTGGCCGAGAGCGACACCGGTTATCGCAACCTGATCAAGTTGAGCAGTCTGGCCTTTCTCGAGGGTTTCTATTACCAGCCCCGCATGGACTGGGAACTTCTCGAGCGCCATCACGATGGCCTGATCGCCACGACCGGGTGTCTCGGCGGCCACGTCCTCCAGGCCCTGCTGAAGGACGACTACGAGGGCGCCAAGCGCAAAGCCGCGCGCCTCCAGGACATTTTCGGTCGCGACAACCTCTTCGTCGAACTCCAGGATCACGGTCTGCCGAGTCAGGCGCGGACGAATCCCATGTTGCTGCAACTCGCCCGTGACCTGAGGGCTCCGATCCTGGCCACCAACGACTCGCACTACGTGCATCGTCACGACAGCGAGGCCCACGACGCGCTGCTCTGCATCCAGACGAACTCGTTGATCAGCGACAACGACCGGTTCCGGTTCGAGGGCACCGAGCACTATCTCAAGACCGCCGCCGAGATGCGGCACCTGTTCTCGTACCTACCCGAAGCGTGCGACAACACGCTCTGGATCGCCGAGCGTTGCGAGGTTGACATCCAATTCGGTCGGATACATCTGCCCACCTTCCTGGTTCCCGATGGGTTCACCGACGACGTCGAGTATCTGGCCCATCTCGCCGAGAAGGGGGCGCGCGAGCGCTGGGGAGACAACCTGCCGCCCTCGGTCGTCGAGCGACTGGCCTACGAACTCAAGGTCATCGTCGACATGGGTTTCGCGTCGTACTTCCTCATCGTCTGGGACCTGATTCGTCACGCTCGCGAGAGTGGCATTCGGGTGGGTCCGGGACGCGGCTCGGCCGCCGGTTGCGCGGTCGCGTATTGCCTGCGCATCACCGACATCGATCCGATCCGCTACGAACTCATCTTCGAACGGTTCCTCAACCCGTCCCGCGTGTCGATGCCCGACATCGACATGGATTTCGACTCGCGCTACCGCGACGAAATGATCCGGTACGCGACGCGCACGTACGGCCGTGATCGCGTGGCTCAGATCATCACGTTCAACACCATCAAGGCCCGTAACGCGGTGCGCGACGCGGCACGAGTGCTGGGCTTCGATTACGGAATCGGCGATCGATTGGCCAAGGCCATGCCACCGCTGGTGATGGGACGCGATGTGTCGCTCAAGTATTGCCTCGAATCGCATCCGGGTCAGGAAAGCGGGTTCAATGCGGCCGCCGAACTTCGCGAGATGTACGAAACCGATCCGGTTTCCAAGCGGGTCGTCGACGTGGCCAAGGGTCTCGAGGGCCTCAAGCGATCGACGGGCATTCATGCCGCTGCGGTCGTGATCGCCCCCGAGCCACTCACCGAATTCCTGCCCATTCAACGCAAGCCCGACGCGAGCAAAGCCATCGACGAGGCGCCGATCGTCACGCAATACGAGATGCACGGAGTCGAGGACCTCGGTCTGCTGAAGATGGACTTCCTCGGTCTTCGCAATCTCGATGTCATCACCGACACGGTCGCCCTGGTGCGGTCCGGAGACGATCCGTATTTCGACATCGACCGAGTTCCACTCGACGACCCCAAGGTTTTCGAGTTGCTCGGACGTGGCGAAACCGTGGGCGTCTTCCAACTCGAGTCGCCACCCATGCAGTCGCTACTCCGTGCCATGAGCCCCAACAGTTTCGAGGACGTGTCGGCGGTGATCGCCCTGTACCGACCGGGACCCATGGGCGTCAACATGCACTACGACTACGCCGATCGCAAGAACGGCCGGAAGCAGGTCGAGTACTTCCACGAGGACGCTGCCGGAATCCTCGGCGACACCTTCGGACTCATGATCTACCAGGAGTCCGTGATGCGGGTGGCTCAACATTTCGCGGGTTACTCGATGGCCGAGGCCGACAATCTCCGCAAGGCCTGCGGCAAGAAGGTCCGCAAGTTGATGGAGGCCGAGCGGGAGAAATTCATCATCGGATGCGAGCGCACCGGATACGGAGCGAAGCTGGGCGAGCATCTGTTCGGAATCATCGAGAACTTCGCCGACTACGCCTTCAACAAGTCGCACTCGTTCGGCTACGGCCTCGTGACGTACCAGACGGCCTACCTCAAGGCCCATCATCCGGTCGAGTACTTCGCCGCCCTCCTGACATCGGTGAAGGACAACCTCGACAAGGCCAGGGTCTATCTGTCCGACGCTCGCACACAAGGTGTCACGATCCGTCCTCCCGACATCAATCTCTCCGACGTCGACTTCGGTGCCGTCCGAGAGGAGAGTGCGGTGACCTTCGGTCTCTCGGCGATCCGGGGAGTCGGAGAGGCCGTGTGTCGCAAGATCGTGGCCGAACGTCGGGCCAACGGACCCTTCGTCGACTTCCACGACTACGCGACTCGTGTCGATTCCGACTGTCTCAACAAGAAGGTGGTGGAATCCTTCATCAAGGCCGGCGCGTTCGCGTCGCTCGGTCACACCCGGCAGGGACTTCTCATGGTCTTCGAGCGAATCGTCGACGACGCGGCCAAACGCCGAGCGGAGGCCGACCAGGGCGTCCTGTCGCTCTTCGACGATCTCCCGAACGATGAGGGGGGAGGCTTCACGCTCGACATCGACGTTCCCGACGTCGAGTTCGAGCGGCGCACCCTGTTGTCATTGGAGAAGGATTACTGCGGCCTCTACGTCAGTGATCATCCGCTGTACGGCTTCGAATCCACCTTGGCCCGCCACGCGACGGCTCAAGTGAATTCGATCGGGGAGCAGGAGGCGGGCGTGGTGACTCTCGCCGGGGTGATCACCAAAGTCGAACGGAAGTTCACGCGTCGGGGCGACAGCATGATGATTCTGGCGCTCGAGGACCTGACCGGAACCATGGAGGTGACCGTGTTCAGCAAGACCGTCGACAAGGTCGGTCACCTCATTCGCGAGGATGCGGTGGTGGCGATCAAGGGTCGGCTCAACATCACCGAAGAACGTCGTTCTATGAGCATGATCGACGTGGTTCCGATCGTTCTGATCTCCGGAGCGCCCCCGGTGCGACTGTCGTTCCCTCTCGACCGGGTCGGCGAGAAAACCATCGACGACCTCAAGCAGATACTTCTCCGCTATCCCGGAGAATCGCCGGTCTTCCTGCATCTCGGCACTCGCAGGATTCTGCGTCTGCCGGCCAAATTCAATGTCGATCTCCAGCGCGCGGCGGCCGACCTGAGGGTGGCTTTCGGAATGGACGTTCTGTTGGCGGCGTCCTGATCGATGCCCGGGTTTTCCCGAGCAGGGGGTCGATTTGGCAGAATGTGGATGTTCGAAGGGCAAAGGGAGTCGTTCCATGGCGATCGAAGTCGAGACGAGGGATTGCGCGGCTCTGACCGACGCCGACCTCGAGGAGATGTCGACGATGGGCGGCGCTTTCGGTGCCCCGGCTCTCGCTCAGGCCAAGGAAGATTGGGTGCTGTCGACCACCGCCCGTGACGGGGGGAAACTCCTCGGCTTCACCTTCTCGACCCTCGAGCGCATCGGCGGCACTCCCTGTGTTCTGTTGGGAGTCATGAGTGTCAAACGGGGCACCAAGCGCGATGCGGTCCTGAAGGGTCTCATGGGGGAGGCCTTCCATCGCGCCCTCATGGCGTTTCCCGACGAGGACGTCGTGGTCGGCAGTCGTTTCGTGAGCGCCGACGGACTCGAGGCGTTCAAGGCGTTGACCGACATCATCCCCCGACCCGGTTACCGCGCGGTCGGCGAGGAGCGGGCCTGGGGTCGACGGCTCGCCCGTCGCTTCGGGGTCGATGCGACCTACGACGAGCAGTCCTTCGTCGTGGCCAAGAAGGGACGGTCGGGTTTCATCGACCACGAGTCGTCCAAACCCGACAAGTTGAAACCTGAGATCGTTTCGCTGTTCTCGCGGGTCGAGCGGTCGGGAACCGGTGTGCTCATCGTCCACGGCTGGACGATGTCCGAGAACCTGCTGAAACTTGGACGACGTTCCTGAGTCGTCGCTGGCCGCCATCATCCGACGGCGGCGAATGACCCGACGATTCAGCGGTGATCCGGTCGACCCGACGCTGATCGTCGAGTTGTGCGACGTCGCTCGCCGGGCTCCGTCGGCGGGTTTCTCGCAGGGCAGCCACCTTCTCGTGGTGCACGGAGACCAACTGGCCGAATTCTGGACGGTGTCGGGAGCCGACACCTGGTTCGCCCCGCGATTCCCCGAGTTGTTGCGGGCGTCGGTCGTGGTCGTGGCCCTGGCCGACGAAACCGCCTACCTGGGTCGGTACTCGCAACCCGACAAGGTCGGACGCGGTCTCTCCGAACGCGAGAGTTGGACGGTTCCGTACTGGTTGACCGACACCGCGATGGTGGTTCAGAACCTGCTCCTTCTCCTCGAGGAGAGGGGTCTCGGTGCGCTCTACTTCGGTCTCGGCGAGGAACCGGCACGTCTGATGGCGCATTTCGGCGTCCCGGACCATGTACGACCGATCGGTGCGGTGGCGATCGGGGTTCGCGCTTCCCATGACCGTGCATCGGGAAGCGGCCGACCCGCGAGGCGCAAGCCCCTCGCGGAGGTGGTTCACGTCGGGCGTTGGTGAGATTCGAGCGCGACTCGGATCCCGGGCGACACGGTTTCGTCGTCGACGAACCATGGTCGTAGGGTGGTCCCCGGGAGGAACCATGTCCACCACCACCAGTTCCCGCATTCCGATCGTTTCCTATCTCGCACTGGAGCCGTCACCCCATCTCGTCGCCAACCAGTGCGCGGCGTGCGGGGCCCGGTTCTTCGATCGTCGCAACGCGTGCGCCAAGTGTTTCGCCACGGAGTTCGTGCCGGTCGATGTCGAGACCGAGGGCGTGCTGACATCGTTCACGATCGTCGCCTTCGCCGCTCCCGGTGTACCGGTGCCCTTCGTCGCCGGGATCATCAAGTGCGGGCAGACTTCGGTGCGAGCCAACGTCATCAACTGCGACCCGACACCGGACGCGGTGAAGCTCGGCATGAAGGTTCGTCTCGCCACCTATTCACTCGGCACCGACGACGACGGAGTGGAAGCGGTCGGCTTCGGCTTCGAACCCGCCCAGTAGTACGTAACGACACGACACCAAGCGACACGACACCAAACGACACGACACCAAACGACACGACACCCAAACGACACGACACAGGAGCACACCATGGCCAACGACGACATTTGGATCCTCGGAATCGCGATGACGAAGTTCGGGAAGCACACCGACAAGGACATCGTCGATCTCGGTGCCGAGGCGGCAATGGCCGCGTTGTCGGACGGTGGGGTGAACATGGGCGACATCGGCGTGCTGGCGGCCGGCAACCTGATGGCCGCCGGAGCCGGATTCGGTCAGCAACTGCAGAAGCAGATCGGTCAGACGGGCATCCCCGTGTACAACGTGGCCAACGCCTGCGCCACCGGAGCCACCGCTTTGCGAACGGCCATCATGGCCGTGAAGTCCGGCGAGGTTCGGATGGGTCTCGCCGTCGGCGCCGAGAAATTGGCCGGGGCGGGCCTGCTCGGCGGAGGGGGACAGTCGAAGAAGGACGGCAACAAGTGGGAGCCGCGCGGACGATACGGCGCGGTCGCTCCGACCGACGGCCGCATCGGTACCGACACCATGCCGGGAACATTCGCCCAGGTCGGGATGGAGTACGGGCACAAGTACGGCGAAGTGTCGTTCGAAACCTTCGCCCGCATCTCGGAGAAGAACCACTCGCACTCCACCCTGAATCCGCTGGCCGCCTACCAGAAGAAGTTCACGCTCGAGGAGATCATGGGCGACATGATGATCGCCTACCCGAACACACGACCGATGTGCTCGGCCAACTGCGACGGCGCCGCGGCGGCCGTTGTGACCACCGGCGAGGTGCTCCGGACGCTGACCAAGGAACAGCAGCGACGGGCCGTGAAGGTGGCGGCCTCGGTGCTGACCACCGACCCTTATCAGGAGGCCTGCCAGATCCTGCCGGACGTGAACACGCTGACGCGCAACGCCGCGCGCCAGGCCTACGAGGCCGCCGGTGTGTCACCCTCCGATCTGGATCTGGTCGAGTTGCACGACTGTTTCGCGACCGCCGAGCTGGTGCACTACGACAATCTGATGTTGTGTCCGGAGGGTGGCGCGGTGGACTTCTTCGAGTCCGGTGCGTCGTGGCGCGACGGATCGACCCCGGTGAACGTCTCGGGCGGCCTGCAGTCGAAGGGACACCCGATCGCGGCCACCGGAATCGCCAACATCTGGGAGGTGTGTCATCACCTGCGCGGCGAGGCGGGACCCCGCCAGATCGCCGACGCCAAGGTGGGACTGGCCCACGTCATCGGTCTCGGATCGGCCTGCGGAATCCACATTCTGGAACGCAGCGGACTCTGATCGTCATCGGGTCGCCCGACCACCGGGCCACCCGATGGCGGGGCCCTCAGCTACCGCACTCGGTCTCGAACCAAGTGTTCAGTCGCTCGTTGGCGGCCAGGTACTCCTCGGAGGTCATGATCGTCTGGAGTTCGGGATCGGCCATTGCCGTCATCATGTCGCCGTCGTAGTTCTGGAGAATGTCGCCGTAGCGCTGGAACTCGGCGATCACCACGTCGAGGTCGTCGACCACATCGTCGGGAAGGTTGCCGCGCAGGTCCGAGAGTTGAGCGGGCAGGTCGTAGAGAGCCGTGGGATCCTCGGTGGCCAGGCCGATCGCCGAGAGCATCGCCAGGCTCGCCTCGATGCACTCTTCGGTCGGCATCATGAAGTCACCCGACGAGTCGCCACCGTCACCGGACGAATCACCGGACGAATCGCCGCCGCCCTCACTCTGTTCGGTCACCGGGTCGCCGAAGGCCGAACCGCCGCCGCCGTCGTCACCCCCGCAAGCGACCAGCGCAACAACCGGAACGACGACCAGGGCGAGACGCCGGAGTTTCATGAGCGGAATGTAGCAACTCACGCGCCGGTGGCGTGGAACCCGCCGTCGACGTGGATCATCGAGCCGGTCGTCGCGGGAAACCAGTCCGATAGCAGGGCGACCACGGCCTTGGCCACCGGCTCGGGGTCATTCACGTTCCAGCCCAGCGGGGCCCGACCGTCCCAAACGTCCTCGAACCGGGCGAACGAGGGGATCGACTTGGCAGCCATGGTGCGGATGGGTCCGGCGGCCACCAGATTGCTACGGATGCCCCGGGGTCCGAGTTCGCGTGCCAGATATCGGTTGATGCTCTCGAGGGCCGACTTGGCCACACCCATCCAGTTGTAGGCCGGCCACGCCACGGTGTTGTCGAAATCGAGACCCACGATCGACGAACCCCGATCGAGAAGGGGCAACAGACTCTCGGCCAGGAACTTGTACGAGTACGCACTGATCCGGATCGCCGTGGCCACATCGGGCCAATCGGGGCGGAGGAAATCGTCTCCGAGGCACGGTTCGGGGGCGAATCCGATTCCGTGCACGATTCCGTCGACCCGGTCCCAGTGCGTGGCCACGAAGTCGCGAAGGGCCGTCCCGTGCTCGTCCACTGTCGCATCGAACTCGACGACGGGCACGTCCTTGCCGAGCTTGCGGGCCGTTCGCCGGGTCAGCGAGAGACCTCTTCCCGCTCCCGTGAGGATGACGTCGGCACCCTCGGCGATGGCGAGTCGCGCCACGGCGAACGACAGGGACGCATCGGTGAGAACGCCGGTGACGACGATGCGCTTTCCCTCGATCAGGTTCATGTTGGCAAACTAGTCGCCGACGTCCCGCGGACTCCGATGGCGACCACCGAATGTGACAGGCTCGAGGAATGCGCATCGGAATTCTCGGAGGAACCGGCCCGGCCGGCACGGCCCTGGCGGCTCGACTCGCGTCGATCGGCTACCGAGTGGTCATCGGATCGCGTTCGAAGTATCGGGCGATGGAGGCCCGCGACGAGCAGCTGGGGCGCTTCCCCCAGTTGTCGGGGCTCCTCGAGAGCGGGGACAACGGCGAGGCCGCGGCCTGCGATCTCGTGGTGATCGCCACGCCCTGGGATTCGGCGGCGACCACCGCCCAGGAGTGGGAGTCCGATCTGGCCGGCAAGATCGTCGTCTCGATGGCGAACGCCTTGGTGCGGGTCGGGGGAGAGTTCCAACCTTTGCTTCCTCCCCGAGGGAGCGTCGCGGCTCACGTGCAGGCGGCAGTGCCGAATTGTCGGGTGGTGGCGGCGTTCCATCACCTGCCGGCCAAGGAACTCGGGCATCTCGGCGAACCCATCGACAGCGACGTTCTGATTTGCGGCGACGATCCGAAGGCCCTCGCGACGGTGGCCGAGATCGTCTCGAAGATTCCGGGTTGTCGACCCCTCGATGCGGGAGAGTTGTCGAACGCGACGGCCATCGAAGCCTTCACCGCCGTGCTGCTCCAACTCAACGTTCGCTACAAGACGAGGGTGGCGCCGAAGCTCACCGGAATCAAGATCAAGCCCACTCCACCGGCGGTGTCGCCGGAGTGACCATGCGGCTCCACGACACCGCCCGACAGGCCGTGGTTCCGTTCGAGCCCGGCCATCGAGTGACCATGTACACGTGCGGGATCACTCCGTACGACGCGACCCACATCGGTCACGCGGCCACTTTTCTCGCCTACGACCTGGTGCAGCGACGCCTCATCGATCTCGGACACGAGGTTCGCTGCGTGCGAAACGTCACCGATGTCGACGATCCGTTGTTCGCCAAGGCTCGCGAGTTGGGTGTGCACTATCTGGATCTGGCCGCCGGAGAGGAAGCGCGCTTCGAGCGCGACATGCACGCCCTCGGGGTACTTCCCGTGTACTCGACCCCACGCGCCTCGTCGGCCATCTCCGACATCCGCGGCTTCATCGGAATGGTTCTGGAGCGTGGTTTCGCCTACGAGAGCGGCGGGTCCGTCTACTTCGACGTCGCCAAGTTCCCCACCTTCGGTGCGGTGAGCCATTACTCGCGTGACGAGATGATCGAGTTCGCCCGGGAACGGGGTGGAGCGTTGGAGGATTCCAACAAGAGGGATCCGCTCGACTTCGTTCTGTGGCATCCGTCCCGCGCCGACGAGCCATCGTGGGAGGCCATGTGGGGTCCGGGCCGCCCGGGTTGGCACATCGAGTGCAGTGCGCTGGCGCTCCGGGAACTCGGGGAGACGATCGACCTGCACGGGGGCGGGACCGATCTCATCTTTCCGCACCACGAATGCGAGAGGGCCCAGAGCGAGGCGGCCACCGGGAGACCCTTCGTTCAGCACTGGATGCACGTGGCGATGGTCCACATGGACGGCCGGAAGATGTCGAAGAGCCTCGGCAACCTCGACTTCGTCGACGCCTTGCGCCGCGAGTGGGATCCGCGCGTCATCCGACTGGCGATCTCGAACAACCACTATCGAACGGAGTGGGAGTGGCATCGGGGCCTGTTGGACGAGGCCTCGGCGCGACTCGAACTCTGGACCTCCTCGATCAACGGAACCTCCGATCCGGGCGTTCTCGACGAGGTGCGGGAGGCGCTCGACGACGATCTCGACGCCCCGGCCGCCATCGCGAGCCTCGACCGGGCGGCTCGTTCCGGTCGACGGGTGATCGCGGGAGCCTCCCTCCTGGGGGTCGGAATCTGAGGCGATCGATCGTCGTGTGACGTCGGGCGTCCGCTCGTGACTCGTTGTCCGGCATCAATAACATCGCGGCCGAGGAGGGAGCCGTGGTCGATGCCATGAGAGGAGCAGGAGCCGCGCAGCGGCGCGCGCGCAGGGTTGTGCGCCCCGTGGCTCGTCGCCTCTGGCCGATCGACGTGCAGGGTCTCGACCGACTACCCGACGACGGCCCCGCCATCTTGTGCCCCAATCACGTTTCGTTCCTCGATTCGGCGTTCACGATGCTGGTGGTCCCCCGAAACATCTCCTTCGTCGGAAAAGCCGAATACATGGATTCCTGGAAGACCAAGATCCTGTTCCCGATGATGGGAATGATCCCGATCGACCGGTCGGGTGGCGAGAAGAGTCGCGCCGCTCTCGACGCCGCCGAAGCCGTCTTGCGGCGCGGCGAGTTGTTCGGAATCTTTCCCGAGGGAACCCGCAGTCGCGACGGTTGCCTCTACAAGGGTCGCACCGGTGCGGCGCGCCTGGCGACCACGGTCGGATGCCCCATCTATCCGGTCGGAATCGTCGGTACCGACGTCATCCAACCGCCCGATGCGAAGGCTCCGAAGCTCTTCAAGGGTTGTTCGATCTCGATCGGCCGTCCGGTGCGTCCCGAACGCCATGTTCGATCGGGAATGTCCGAAGGCGAGTTGCATCAGGCCTGGCGGGCGATGACCGACGAGGTCATGTTCGAGATCCGAGAGATGACGTCTCAGGTGTACAAGAACGTGTACGCGGGACGTTCGACCGAAACCGCTGTCGACCCGAACGTCACCGGTCGAGTGGCTCACGTCGGCGACCCCGACGCAGACGACCACCAGTCGTCCGGGCAAGGCAAATCGTCGGGCGGGGAACTGGTCTCGCCGTAGAATCGGCGAGCCATGTCCGACATCTCGGTTCTCCTTCCCGACGGCTCGACGCGCGAACTTCCGACCGGTTCCGATGCCGCGGCGCTCGCGACCGGAATCTCCCGGGGTCTGTCGAAGTCGGCGGTGGCGGCCGAGGTCAACGGTCGCCTCGTCGATCTGCGCGCGCGGTTGGACGACGGGGATCGGGTTCGAATCGTCACCTCCGACTCCGACGAGGGACGACACGTACTTCGCCACTCGACCGCGCACGTACTGGCTCAGGCGGTCGTCGCGTTGTACCCCGGCGCCAAGTACACCATCGGTCCGGCCATCGAGAACGGCTTCTACTACGACTTCGATCTCGAGGGTCGGGTCTTCTCCGAGGGCGACCTGGAACGCGTCGAGGCCGAGATGCGTCGCATCGTCGCCGCCGACCAACCCTTCGAGAGGCGGGAGATCGACGCCGACGACGCGCTCGAGCTCTTCGCCGATCAGCCCTACAAGCGCGAGATCATCGAACGGGTCCGCGGTGGCGCCGCCGACGGGGCCGATGCCGCCGAGGTCGGAGCGGGCGATCGGGTGAGCGTGTACGCCAACAGCGATGCGTTCGTGGATCTCTGTCTCGGGCCACACGTGCCCTCCACCAGCCGACTCGGGCACTTCGCCCTCCAGAAGGTTTCGGCCGCCTACTGGCGAGGTTCCGAGAAGGGCCCCACCCTCCAGCGCATCTACGGGACGGCCTGGGAGTCGGCCGCGGCTCTGAAGCTGCACCTGGAACGACTCGCCGAAGCCGAGCGTCGTGACCATCGGCGTCTGGCGGTGGAACTCGACCTTCTCTCGTTCCCGTCGCAACTCGGTGGAGGACTCGCGGTGTGGCACCCCAAGGGGGCGATCGTTCGCAAGTTGATGGAGGACTACAGCCGTCGACGCCACCAGGAGGGCGACTACCAGTTCGTCTACACACCGCACCTCTCGAACGCGAACCTCTTCCGAACCTCGGGTCACCTCGACTTCTATGCCGACGGCATGTACCCGCCGATGGAGATGGACAACGGCGTCTACTACCCGAAGCCGATGAATTGCCCCATGCACTGCCTGATCTTCGGCGGCCGCGGTCGCAGCTACCGCGAACTTCCACTCCGACTCTTCGAACTGGGGACGGTCTACCGGTACGAGCGCGCCGGAACCCTGCACGGACTACTTCGTATCCGGGGTTTCACGCAGGACGACGCCCACATCTACTGCACGCGCGAGCAGCTTCAGGGCGAGATCGTGTCGTTGCTCGATTTCGTGATGAGTGTCCTGCGTTCCTTCGGCTTCGACGACTTCTCGTTCCACCTGTCCACCAAGGACCCCGAGAAGTACGTGGGATCCGACGAGATCTGGTCCGAGGCAACCACCGCACTGCGAACGGCTCTCGAGTCGCACGGAGTCGGTTACTCGGTCAAGGAGGGTGACGCGGCGTTCTACGGTCCGAAGATCGACATACACGTGCGCGACGCCATCGGTCGGACCTGGCAGTTGTCGACCATTCAGTGCGACTTCAATCTGCCCGAGCGATTCGACCTCGAGTACGTGGCCGCCGACGGGTCGCGGCGTCGGCCGATCATGCTCCACCGGGCTCTCTTCGGCTCGGTCGAGCGCTTCTTCGGAGTTCTGCTCGAGCACTACGCGGGCGCGTTCCCGTTCTGGATGGCGCCGGTGCAGGTTCGGGTTCTGTCGGTCGCGACATCGCACGAGTCCTACGCCCTTCGGGTGGCCGAACGACTTCGCGAGGCGGGCCACCGCGTCGAGATCGCCGATGCATCCGACCAGTTGGGGCGCCGGATTCGCGCCGCGAAGGTCGAGAAAATCCCGTACGTGCTCGTCGTCGGTGACGACGACGTCGCCGCCGGCACGGTCGGCGTGAACCCTCGTGGCGGCGACGTCGAGCGAGGAGTCGCTCTCGACGAGTTCCTCGCTCGGCTGGTCGGCGAGTCGGTCGACACGGGAGCGTGACGGTGCCCCGTCGCCTGTGGAGTGGTTGGCGGGCGACGTACCTGAATCGTCGCGAGGACGGCGATCCGGGCGACACTTTCGTGCGACTGTTGGAATCCGACCTTCCCGACGAGACGACGCACATCGTTGCGCGCCTCGGTACCGCCATCGCGGTTCTCAACGTTCATCCGTACTGCACCGGGCATCTGCTGGTGCTTCCGCGACGCAAGGTTCGCGACCTGACCGACATGAACTCCGAGGAGTCGCGAGATCTCTGGTGTCTCGTCGGCGAGGCCGTCGAGGTGCTTCGGGCCGAGTATCGACCCGACGGCCTGAACGTGGGTCTGAATCTCGGACGGGCCGCCGGGGGAAGCATCCCGGCCCATCTGCACGTGCACGTCGTTCCACGATGGATCGGAGACGCCAACTTCCTCGCGGCCACCGCGGACACCAAGGTGATTCCCGAAGCGCTCTCCGTGACGGGAGACCGCGTGCGTCGACGTTGGGACGATGCCGTGGCGCGTCGGAGATCCCCCTAGATTTTGCCCATGACCGAACAGGGACCATCGGGGTCCGGGGTCCAGCGGACCCCGATGAGCGAACGCGCCGAGCACCGGGACGATCTACCGGCCGAACTCGACCCCACCCGAGCGGCCGGTCCGTATCGGTTCCCCGACAACAGTCGGCGGCGCATCCCGGGAGCGATCTACGTGGTGGTCGGTCTGGTGGTGGTGGTGCTGGTGTCCTCGATGGACGGGGTGCTGGTGAACTCCGGACTGGGGTGGGGTGGTGTCGTACTCGCCGTGGTGGGTCTCGTCAGCATCACGTCGGGTTGGAGAATGTCGATCGACGAACAGCAAGCCCTGGCCCGGGCC
>Ga0172376_10001858_pt1 | contig 26544 bp, 14 predicted proteins | sample Lak35m_FD_121114 | JGI IMG/M metagenome (GOLD analysis project Ga0172376, IMG submission 121114) | Freshwater microbial communities from Kabuno Bay, South-Kivu, Congo - kab_092012_35m | ecosystem: Environmental > Aquatic > Freshwater > Lake | place: Democratic Republic of the Congo: South-Kivu...
CGATTGACGATCTGCGCGTCACGAATCCCGCGACCAACGAACCACTGATGACCGCGCTCGTTGCGCATCTCCGCGCCGTGAAGTACGACCTAAAAACCTTCACTGCGACGTTGCTGACGTCGAAGGCTTATCAGCTTCAGTCTGACACCAACGACTCGAACATCGACGACCGGCAGAATTTTTCTCACTCCCCGTCAAAGCCGCTGGCTGCGGAAGTGCTGCTGGATGCGCTCTGTCAGACGACGGGAGTGCCGGAGAAATTCAACGGATGGCCGCTCGGGGTCCGTGCGATTCATGTCTGGGACAACCGCATGCCCTCGTACTTCTTCCGTATCTTCGGACGTCCCGTTCGCGCGACCGTTTGTGAGTGCGAGCGCAGCACTTTGCCGAGCATCGCTCAGGCGCTGCATCTGATTAATTCGCCCGAGGTGCATGAGAAGCTGAGTCATCGTCATGGTGCCGCACGGAAACTAGCTGACTCGGAGATCACTCCTGAGTCGGCGGTCGATGAACTTTTCTTAAGCACGCTGTCGCGCTTCCCAACGGCGGATGAGCGAGCCCTCTTAAAGACGGCGTTTGAGGGTGAAGGCAGTTCGCGCCGGCAGGCGATCGAAGACATCTTGTGGAGCCTGCTGAACACGAAAGAGTTTCTCTACAACCATTGAAGTCGCGATGACGTTCGATCCTGCCTGAACATGCTCGGGGAAACTGGTGCGAGAGCCTTAGAACTCATTCGCGTGTTGGGCTGTTCCAGTCTTGGCTGGGCTTGCCGTAAGAACTTCTTCGAATTCCTCTGCAGAGGCGGAAGATTTCTTCAAACTGGTCTAGGTTCGTTTTGACGGACTTCGTTATGACCTCATGGCTTCATGATCTGATGGCCTGCGCCAAGGGAGGATCGCGCTCTCTCTCAGGGACGAGAGACGCCGCAGGTGACTCAGGGAGGGGAAGATCATGCGTTTCAAATTATGCACGAGCGGCAGCGTCCGCTCGCTGGCGGCAGCGTTGTTTGTCAGCGTTGCGGCAGTCTCTGTCCTTGAGGCGGATGACACACTCTTTCGCGCAGCTCGGTCCGCGACGGCGACCAACGAGATCACGGGTGCCGTGATACGTTCGCGCGTCGACGAGGCGACTCGGTCGAAAGATCTCGACGATGCGACTCGGGCGACGATCACGGAACTGTATCAGGCGGCTTTGTCGCATCTGCAACGCGGTGACGAAGAAGCTCGTGAGGCACGAGCATTCCAATTGCGCGGAGATCAGCAGAGGTTGCGATCGACTGTCTCTGAGAAGCGTTCGGACTGGGAACGTTTGCGAACTGCGGAGCCTTGGCAGACGACCGCGCGTGATCGGAGTCGGTTGGAGTCGCTCTTGCAGGAAGTTGATGCGGATCTCGCGAAGTTCAAGTCGCAACTGGCGGCCATCGAAAAGGAAACATCAACACGCGCTGAGCGTCGAGCAGAATTGCATCGAGTGTTACCGAGTCTGCGGTCGCAACTTGATGATGTTGCCGGCACGTTGGAGATGGCGGCGGAAAGTGCCGAGCAACCGTTGTTGGCTCTTGCTCGTAAGACCGAATTGCGGACTCGTAAGCGGCTGTTGGAGTACCAAATCGGTCGCGTTGAATTGGAACTCGACGCCTATGACGCTGAAGAGTCATTTGATCTGCCGCGCATTCAGCGGCAGGTACTTGTTCGTCGAATCGAGCTGTCGGAGGCGGAACGCAAGCATGTCGACGAGCGATTGAAGAAGGTGCTCAACGAGCAATCGGAACTTGCGGTCGCGCGGGCTCGCGATGAGTTCATCAATTCGCATCCGAAGCTACGCCCGTATGCTGAACGCAATCTCGAACTGGCTAAGCAAGCTCAATCGCTCACAGCGGACATTGCGACCCTGGAAGAAACTGTTCGGAAGACGAAGTCACTTAAAGAGGATGTTGCGCAGAAAAGACAGTATGTCGAAGACAAGGCCAAGCTCATTGGACAGTCAGGGGCGATCGGTTTGCTGCTGAGGAAGACTCGGGCCGAGTTGCCTGATGTTGGACAGTTGCGTGGTAACGTCGCTACTCGTCGCGAGCAGATCGATGAGATCAGCTTCAAGTTGTTGAGCTATGACGAACAGTTGAAGCTTTTGCAGAACACCAAGGGATTGGTGCAGAAAATCGTCGCTGAGATTGCTGCTACCTCACCGATTCAGCAGGTGGCGTACTTCGACGGGCAAGAGCCCGAGCGTATCGAGTGGGTTGTTGATGAATTTGGCAATCGGCATCGACGCATCGCTCAGTCGCGAGATCCTCAGCAAGATTTGGCTGACGCTGCGACGTTTGCTGTCAATCGTCAACGCAAGACGTTTGAAGATCTCAAGAAGAAGCACAATCAGGTCTACAAGCTGATGTGGGAACTCGACGCTGACGAGCGTGAGCTGATTCGTTCTGTTGATGAGTTCGCTCAATACATCGATGAGCGTGTCTTCTGGATTCGCAGTGGTACGGCGCTGACTCCCTGGTCGCTTAACGAGGCGTCGTTGCGAGAGATGTCGGTTCTAAAAGCCTCGAGTTGGCAAAGTACCTTGAAGGCACTGCGAAACGACTTCCGTGTCTTCCCGGAGACGGCGTTGTTTGCTCTGGTTGGATTCTTTGTAGCGTTGCGAATCAATCGTTCGGTGGCGCGTCGTCTGCGTCATGCAAGCGACGAAGCGCAGCGTCCCACGTGCCAAGATCTCTGGCTGACATCTCGTGTGCTCGTGCTGACATTCGCCCGATCACTGTTGTTTCCAGCAGTTCCGGCCTATGTCGGATGGCGACTGATGAATGCTCCCAGTGACAGTGGTTTTACAGCCGCCGTCGCGAATGCCTTCATGGCGGTTGCATTTGTGGGTTGGCCACTGAGGTTTGTGTCATTGATGTGTAAGCGACACGGCTTGGCCGAGGCGCATTTGGGCTGGCCAAAGCATTCCTGCGAAGTGATTCGTCGCCAACTGCGTTGGCTGATGCCGACCGCTCTGACGTTGTTGTTTATCAATGTTGTCATGCATGAGACGAATCGCGAATCGACGTACTCACCACTCGAACGCATCCTCTTCATTTGTGGAATGTTCGTGTTGGCGGGCTTCTTCCGCCGAGTCTTCCGTCCTTTCAGTGGTGTGTTGCAAGAGTATGCGGAGTCCGAGCAGAAGTTGTGGATCGAGAAACTGCAGTCGCTCGCTTACTACGCGGGTCTCGCAGTTCCGATGGCGTTCGTTGTGATGTCCGTGTTGGGTTACGACTACACCGCGCGGCAGTTGGCCTGGCGGCTGTATGCGACCGGCTGGCTGGCATTCAGTCTGCTCGTGGTGCATGGCGTCATGGTGCGACAAATCAGTATGCGGCATCGCAAGTTGAGCACGTCGGTGCTGGGCAGTTACGACCATCCGATCGGCGCAGACGACCTCTCGCGCAAGTACTACAGCTCTGCTGAGCAGGCTGTGCAGGTGCGGCATGACAGCCGTGCGATCGAACTGCAACGCATGATGGCTCAGACCGCGCAGTTCATTCAGGCAATGGGTGTCTTCGGCTTTGTCGCCGGTGCATGGCTCATTTGGAGTGACATCGTCCCGGCACTTCGTTTTGTGGATGATTGGGCCTTGTGGACCGTTGAAGTCGCGAAGTTGGCAGCAGATGGCACGACGCAATTGGTCCGTGAGTCGATCACAATTCTGCATGTGGCGATGGCAACCTTCATGGCTGCCGCGACTTGGATGGCCGTCAAGAATCTGGGTGGGCTGATGGACTTCGTGTTGCTCGAACGTCTGCCGATCGACAAGTCCTCGCGCTACGCACTCAAGTCGCTCGCCGGTTACGCAGTGACGCTCTGCGGGATGTGCATGGTGGCGGCCACGCTCGGCATGAGTTGGTCGAAGGTGCAATGGCTCGCCACCGCGTTGACCTTTGGTTTGGCATTCGGACTGCAAGAAGTCTTCGCCAACTTTGTCAGCGGATTAATTATTCTCTTCGAGCGACCGCTGCGCATTGGTGATGTCGTGACGATTGGCGAAGTGACCGGCGTGGTTTCAAACATCCGCATGCGAGCCACCACGATCACGAATTGGGACCGTCAAGAGTTCGTGGTTCCCAATAAAGAATTCATCACGGGACGACTGCTAAATTGGACCTTGTCTGATCAAGTCAATCGTATCGCGTTTGAAGTGGGTGTGGCCTATGGCTCAGACGCTGAACAGGTCCGTCGCTTGATCGCGGAGATCTTGCATCGTCATCCGCATGTGATGAGCGACCCCGCGCCGAGCGTCACCTTTGAGAGCTTTGGAGACAGCGCGTTGGTCTTCAAGCTGCGCTGCTTCCTGCCCGATATGCAGGTGCGGTTAGAGACGATTAATGATTTGCATACGCAGATCTACAAGACGCTCACGTCGCATGGCGTTGAGATCGCTTTTCCGCAGAAGGATATTCACATCCGCTCGTTGCCTGAGGACTTCCTGAAAGTCTTTGACCGTGATGGAGCCTCTGATCAGTCCACACCAAAGCCAGAAGCATCGCGTCCTGGAAATTATGGCCGCGTGGCGTGACAGCACTTGGTCGAGATGTGGTGTTGCTGCTTCTGGTTCAGGCTGTTGTGAATTGCTGAAGCCATGACGCGAGACCTTCATTGCGGCGACACCATTGTGCCCGATTCGATTGACGAACGCGTCGTGGCGAATCTAAGGCGGCGTCGTCGGTTCACATTGAACGACGACTTTTTGGAGCAGATGGCGGCGTGTCATGGTGGTCGTCCTCAGATAAAGACCTTCATGGCTGGCGGTGACGAATGGCGCATCGGGCAGTTTCTGACGTTGCTGGATAGTGATTCTCCGTTGGTGTTGCCGTTCCGTCCGCATTTCGATCATTGCCAGCGTGATGAACGCGTCATTGAAAGCATTTTCCATCTCGTTGAAGGTGATAACTCCACCTCGCGAGCGCTCTTCGAAGGCCTCATGCCTTTTGCGTCGACAGCCACAGGAATGTGCCTTGATCGAGCGTATGTGAACTTGTTGTGCTTAAGTCATAGACAGTCGTCGGTTGAACCAACGGTCGTCATGTGGCTGGCCGAGCAGGCCAATGAAGCCTACATGGACTGGGAAGATGCTTTCGAAGTCGACGACGAAGAGGAGAATGTGTTCCAGTCAGTACCTTGGGGAACGTTTCTGGTTCCCGTCGCTGACTCGTTCGCCGACTTCATCAAGTCACTCCGTTGAGAATGTCGCTCCTCAAGCACATGAGTGACCGATGAAACGAGTTGGTGGTTCTTGAGGTCTGGACGGCAACGTCATCTTCGATTTGCTGGGATACGCTCGCTGGCCTTTGCATCTACGTTCGGAGTGTGGCATGTCCGCTCGAAGTTCGATTCCATCAATGCCCGAGAGTAGCCGTATTCAGATCGTTGAATCGAGTTCCGACCGATTGGTGCTCGTGCTACCTCAAGGCGGACGCAACGCACGGGGGCTGGGTTGTTTCGCGTTCTTCTGGCTGTTGATTACTGCCGCCGTTTCAGTACCTGTTCTCGGGGCTCAATTGGGTTTCTTGGGAGACATCAAATGGGATGGTGATCCGCCGCCGAATTGGGCGATTGGGTTGTTCTTTTTGGTGTTCTGGGCCGTGGGAATTGGGATGAGCTATGCATGGCTGAAGATGGCTTTCACTCGCACGATGTTGTCATTGGAACCAACTCGATTCGCAGTGCAGTACGAGTTGTTTGGGAAAAAGTCGCTGCGCGTGCTCGAACTCGACGCGAATTCAAACGCTGAGTTGGCCGAGGCCTATCAGCAGAACGACGTGCCGGTATATCGCATCGCGGTCACTGGTCTTAGTGGTGAGGAAAAGTTTGGGACAGCTCTTGAAACGATTGAGAAAGAATGGCTTGTGACCGCCATCAATGGCTTCCTTGGGCATGATTCGATGCTGGCCGACCAGAGTCCTACCTCAGGCGGTGTCGGATTCCACGCAGCAACGTGTCCGCAGTGCTCGACTCAATTGCGAGAGGTCACTGGTGGTTGTGTGTGTGACGGGTGCGGATACCTCAGTGACTTGCCACTTGTGGAAACCAAGACTCCGCCGAAGTCCTATCCGACATTCAACGGATTGAACGTCATGCAGACCGAGCGCACGGGGGAGTTAAGTCCTCTGGACTTGCCGGTGAGCAGCCGATTGGTCGTCGATGATTCCAATCCCGATGCTGCCAAGATCACCTATGTCGCGATGCCATCAGGACCCATGAAGTACGGCATCGCTGCATTCTTAGGGGTGTTCTGCTGCGGCTGGTTTGGTGGTGTGGCGACATTCATGACGATCGCATTGCAGGATGTCTTGAAGCATGGGCTTGCGGGGCCGCAGGTACTTTTTGTGGTGATCCCGGTGATTTTCTTAGTGAGCGGATTACTACCGCTTGCAGCCTTATGCACTGTGGCATTTGGTAAGTGCGTGATTCTGATCAACGGAGATTGGGTGCGTGGTCGTATTCAGTGCGGCCCATTCTTCAAAGAAAAGCGGATTGCGACGGCCTCGATTCATGATGTTGGGTTGGGAGTCAGTTCATCAGGATCGTCCACGGTTCCGGTACGCGGTCATGCTCGGAAGAGTGTTGTTCGCGGTCCAGTAGCAATGGTTTTCTCGCAACAACTCTCATTGCCGCTGTCGCTCTCAAATGATGTGAGCTTCAACCGCCAACTGGCCGGATTAGTGGCCTATCAACTGCGTCAGTTCGGACACGCGGTGCCGCATGAGTGACAGTGCTGCTGAGCAAACCTCAATCGTCGATGAGAAGCCCGACGTGGTGTTGTCATCCGCGATGCTGCATGGGCCGATTGGTGCGCAGGTCTTTTGGTTGACGCTACCGGTCTTGGCGGAGCAGTTTTTGAACTACACCGTTGGTCTGACTGACGTGCGGTTGTCGGGGTTTATTAGCAAGGAAGCGACCTCGGCCGTGGGCGTGGGAGCCTATCTGAATTGGCTCGTCGAGATTCTGTTTGCTGTCGTCGGCACGGGCACGAGTGCCCTCGTGGCACGGCACTGGGGCGCTGGTGAGCGGCGTGAGGCGAGTCGGATTGCTCAGTGTTCGTTGAGTGTCTCGTTGATCATGGGAGTTTGCAGCGCGGCCTTGATGTATCTCATCGCTCCGTGGTTCACGGTCCTATTGGGGTTGGATGAAAGTCTGACGGGCATCGCGATTCGGTATTTGCGCGTCTGCTCGCTGGGCTACGTCTTTGTGAGTGTCTGCTTAATTGGCGGCGCTGCTCTTCGAGGAGCAGGCATGATGCGTGTGCCCATGGTTGTGTTGGGCCTTGTCAGCCTGCTGAACGTGGTGTTCTCGACGGCTCTTGTATTTGGTGTTGGTCCGCTGCCGGCACTTGGCCTTGATGGAGTCGCAACCGGAACCGTGCTGGCACGATTGGTCGGAGCAGCCTTGATGCTGGCAACACTTGGCGGGAGGCATTCGGATTTGCACGCCATTCCGTCGCTCAACGCTTTGAGGGATTTCAGCACCATGTGGCGAGTGGTGAAGATCGGTGCTCCTGCGGCAACTGATGGAGTTTTTTATTGGCTAGGGCATGTTCTCTTTGTCCGCCTGATCGCGGGCATTGGCGCGGGCTTGCATGCCAATGCCGCACTTGCCGCTCACACGGTCTTTGTGCAAGTCGAAGCCATCACATACATGCCGGCCTGGGCTTGGGGGACAGCTGCGGCGACATTCATTGGTCAGTGCCTGGGGGCCGGGCTCTCAGAACGTGCTAGAATTGGCGCTCATCAAGCCGCCATTCAAGCCACATGCTGGGCTTGTATTACGGCAGTCATGTTTGGGACCGCCTCACCATGGATCTTTGCCGTCATGCACGACGACCCTTTGGTTGGGCATCTCGGAGCACCTGCGCTGCAGTCTTTGAGCTGGATGGAAATCCCACTCGTGCTTGCGATTGTCTACACGATTTCAGTACGCGGCGCGGGGGACACGCTGGCGCCGCTGGTGATTAACTCGCTGTGCGTTTTCGGAGTGCGTTTGACCGTCGGGTATCTTGGTACTCATTGGTGGGAGTGGGGCTTATTCGGGGCGTGGCTTGGCATGGCTTCTGATGTGACGCTGCGAGCAATCCTGGTCGCGATTTATTTTCGTAGCGGCCGATGGGCAAGCAAACGCCTGTAGTGGCGAACGAATGAGGTTTGTGAAAAACAAGAGGGTGCTAACGATCGGCCGAGCGGGGTTTGGCTTTAGCACCTGAGTTCATATCGATTCTCTCTGTGAGTGGATGCCGCTTGGAGTCGATTGCGACCGGGCTTGGTTGTCGCAGTAATTCCGGCACAAGACGTGCGATGCCGACGGGGGCCTGGCTGCTTTCCTGGCTCATCCTCGTATTTCTTGGCATCCACCTCACATGGGCTCTTTGAATCCGTGGACTCAATGGCGATTTGCTTCAACTGCCAATGACCCCCAACTCGTCATCACGTTTTGGAGCGAACATCAAAATACGTTTCAAACGATCGCTCAGAAGTGGCTTGATCGCATGTTGGAGCGAACGACGGCAAACGATTCGGCATCAGTCGCGACAGCCTTTGAAGTCTTTTGCATGTCAACTAACAAGGCTCGCGGTGAGTCTCTACGAGGAGCCGACGAATTGTGGCGGCTGATGGCTGCGATCGTCATGTGTCATTACCTGGAAAACGATCGAGGCAAACAGACTGGTCGCAACTCCGGTGCAGAGTCGACAAGCAATGTCTCAAGTTTGCAAGAAGCCTTTGTGGTTGCCATTCCTACCAATCTGGCCGAACTCCTCACCGGTGAATTACGTCGATTGCTCAAACTTTTGGCTGATGTTGATTTAGAGGTCGTGGTCATCGCCAAGCTCTGCGGTGCGACGGATGAAGCCTTGGGGGCTGAGATGGCTTACACGCGCCGCACGATTCAGCGCATGCTCAAGTTGATCCGTAGTATTTGGCAGGACGAACTGGATTCTTGTCGTTCGCCGCTGTGATGACGGGGGCCTCCAGAAGTTGCAATAGGCCCTGGGTTTGAGAACTTACGGTCAAACCCCATCGAGACGCAGCATTGTGAGTTCTTGCAACATGCTGTGTTTGATTCTTAGGCCATCGAGGTCCCGTCGAAGTTCATTCAGGCTTAGGATCCGCAGATACGGGGTGAACCGCAGCAATTGATGCTCCGAGTGAGATGTGCTCTGCGGGTTGCCGCAAGTTTTTGCTGTGGCTTCACATATATTTATGTATTTTAACGTTTTTGTTCGTTTTTTGACTTAGTTCTTGAAGAGGCCGCTGATCGATGGGTTGTCTCCTGCCTCAAGGAATGTCATCCCTCGCGTCCAATTCGTGCTCGGTCTGACGCGTCCCGGAGCTAATTCATGAACCACACAAAGCAACAACTCATCGAAGCCACTCGGCGTCAGTTCTTTGCCGGTGCGGGTTTTTCGATTGGCTCAATGGGGCTCGCCTCGCTGTTGTCGCGGGGGCAGGCTCAAGCGGCGTCGGGAACACCTAATCCCCGGGCTACCAATCCGCTTGCGCCGCTCAAGGGGCATCACACTCCCAAGGCCAAGCAGGCGGTCTTTCTGTTCATGGCCGGAGGACCGTCGCACTTAGAGTTATTCGATGAAAAAACGAAGCTCAAAGAACTTGATGGCCAGACCATTCCCAAGTCTTACGTGGAAGGCAAGCGGTTTGCCTTCATCAAGCAGGACGCCAAGCTTCTGGGTACGAAACGTAAGTTCTTCCGTTGTGGTCAGTCTGGCACGTCGATTTCCGAGTGCTTGCCATCCTTGCAGAAGATTGCTGACGACATCTGCCTCATTCGCAGCATGAAGACCGAAGTGTTCAATCATGGGCCGGCGAAGCTTTATATGAACACCGGTTTCGAACGTTTCATGGGGCGACCTTCGATGGGCTCCTGGATCACCTATGGCATCGGCAGCGAAGCCGACGATCTGCCCGGCTTTGTGGTGCTGCACTCTGGACCTCGCGGACCTCGCGGAGGTACGCCGCTGTGGGCGAGTGGCTTCTTACCGACGACTTATCAAGGCGTACCGTTACTGCCGGGAGCGGATCCGATCCTCAATCTCTCAACACCGCCGGGGATCAGCGCCGAGCAGCAAACCGATTTCGTCAGCACTGTCAAAGATCTGAATGCGCTCCGCATGCAGCAAGTGGGCGATCCTGAGATTGCGACGCGTATTGCCAGTTACGAAATGGCGTATCGCATGCAGTCGAGTGCTCCGGAGTTGATGGACCTTTCGGGCGAGACCAAAGAGACACTGTCGATGTACGGCATCCAAGATCTCGCGAAGCCGAGCTTCGCGCGGAATTGTTTGCTGGCTCGGCGGCTCATCGAACGCGGTTGTCGCTTCGTGCAACTCTATCACACCGACTGGGATCATCACGGCAACCCCGGCACTGAGCTTGGAAAGTCGCTCGACAAGATTTGCGGCGAGGTTGATCAACCATCAGCCGCACTTGTGAAAGATCTCAAAGCACGCGGTCTGCTTGATGAGACGATGGTGATTTGGGGCGGAGAGTTTGGTCGTACTCCGCAAGGGGAACCACGAGACCTTATTGGTCGCGATCATCATGTAGACGCATTCTCGATGTGGGTTGCCGGCGGAGGCTTCAAGGTTGGTCAGACGGTCGGTGAGACGGATGAACTCGGCTACTACACCGTGCGCGATCAAGTTCACGTTCATGATCTGCAGGCGACCGTGCTGCATCAGTTAGGGCTTGATCACCTCAAATTGACGTTTCGTTTTCAAGGCCGCGACTACCGCCTGACGGACGTCGGAGGAAACGTCGTCGCGAAGCTGATCGGCTAATGAGAACGTGAAGGCTCGGTGAGCCGATCGCCGTTTTACAGGTCACCAACTCATTGTTGTCCGGAGCGTTGAGCTCACGTTCGCCTCTTAATGAACGCCGTGCTGTTCACACCCGTCCCAGTTCATGCGAGCTGACGACGCTCCATTTGTTGAACGGCGCGATTGTTCTCATAGACCGAGCTTTTGCTTCGCACGTTGGACCGTTGCCGAGAAACGCGGTTGCCAGTGGCCATCGACGATTTGTCGTAACAACGCGATCTCTCGCTCTCGTTGACTGCGTTTACCCGCGAGCAACGCTTGCTGTTCCAAGAGATCGGGATTGGTCGGTTCACAGAGGACGGCTCGCGACCAAGCGAGGTCTGACTCATTCAATCTCTGGGCTTGATCGAGTTGTCGCGCGAGCGTTTGCCAGATGTTGGAACGGTCTGGCGTTTGAGCGACCGGGACTGTCCAGTACTCCCAAGCGTTCTCCCAGCGACCGAGCTTCATGAAGACTTTGGCTGCCGTTTCACTCGCGCGGGCGTCATCGGGAACAACGTGGATCCAGTGTTGCGCGAACTTCGCGACTCGTGACGCGAACTCGTCGACATCGGCTTTCTTCCTCGCACTCCATCGCGGAGCGAGTTGGTCGTACCGTGCGAAGAGCGTGGCGTAAGCACTCTCGAACTCCGGCAAGTTGATTTGTTCGGGAAGCTGAGCGAACTCAAGATCGAACGCACGCTCAAGTCGTCGGAGCGATTCATCGTCATCGCCAACGGCGAGCGCAACATCCGCAGCCATTCTCCAGAATGCGGCACGATTCGTGGTTTGCTCCGCGAACCACCGCTTCTGGATTTCGGGATCGTCCTGACGAAGTTGCTTCTTTATCGAACTCTTCTTCGAGTGATCTTCCCCCTTGCTGTCTGACGATGCGTTGCCTTGTCCTACCGATTTTGGCTCGCGGAGCGAACCACGACTACCGACCAACTGCGGCATCAGCGCCTCCGCTGCTTTGTTGTCGCCGGCGAGCCGATAGAACTCGAACGCTGCGACCAGCAACGCGCGATGTTCTTCGAATGAACGGCCTTCGATCGCCGCGTTGCACAATTCCCACGCGAGCGTCACGTCGCCCAATTCAAAGCAGCGTTGTGCAGCGGCGACGCGGAAGAGGGGTTTGACGGCAGTGGGACGATTGGTCTCTGACGGCGTAACAGCCTCGTCGCTGATGCCAGTTGCTGTTGAGCGATCGTCCTTCACATTCCGAGTCACGTTGGTCGCGTCGCTATCCATCTTCAGCATCGCTTCGCGCACCGTCTTCGTCCACAACTCCAATGAACCGCCATCAACAACCGCTTGCCGCAACTGCGCATTCAGCGGCGACAACATCCCGCCGCCGAACGCTTCATCGAAGTGCCGACGCAAGAGATCAACCGGGACATGCCCCGCTGCCGTCATCCAACGAATACGAGCCTCTTCGACAGTCGGCTGTAATAGCGGTTCCACTTCGAAGCCCACCGCGATCTCGGCGAGATGCACCCAAACCGAATTGTCGATCGGAGGATGACGTTCGATCGCCTCGACCATCACGTTGAAGAGCGACCATTTCTCGACCATCTCGGTGGGGTTCACTCCCGGCAGGCGGCCGTCGTTCTGCAAAGGCAGCATCTTTGGCTTCACCCAATTGGTCACCGGCTCGCGCATCTCGTTCTGAATGAGTCCCCAATCACGATTGATCTGCTCGATCAACGACGCGGACTTCAGAGGAGCACTTGGGCCGCTCGTGTAACGCCCACTACACCAATTCATCGTGAAGTTGTGCAGAGCACACAGCCGCTTGATGAAGGGGCTCGCGGACTTGCTGGGGACGAACTCGCGATGCAGGTCGCCATTGAGCAACGGCATCTCGCAGTGTTCGAGATACCGCCCGAGCGCCGCGTCCGGGAATTTCCCGACGAGATCGCTGACCGCTGCTGATTGATGCAAGCTCGACAGCAAAACCGCATAGCCGAGCAGCCCTTCGTTCTTCGCCATCGCACAATCGTCTTGTGAGCCGCGAGGCGCTAGCCGCAGGTTCTTGTCATTAGCGGCGTCAGCATCGGACCGGCGGCTAGCACCTTGCCGCTCAGCAGAGGTCACATCCCCAATCGGCATGCAGCGAGACTTCATCAACGCGACGAACTCTTGCTGATTCGATTGAGTGAAGTACGTCGCAACGACGCGCATGACTTGCTCGTCGGTCAGCCGGGTGTAATCAATCTTCCCACCCTGTTTCTTCTCGTCCTCGGAAGTCGCTTCGGTCTTCACGAGTTCAAAGCCCCAATGCGTTCGAGCCCGATAAGGCAGCGGCAGCACTACGAGGTTCTCAGTCTCGACCTTGAACTGCGGAGCCTCGATCGGCTTGCGATCGAACTTCACGGTCGCGAGTTCCTTGCCCTCGCCACTGAGGACTTGCACGAGCCCATCGGCTGCGAACGTGATGCGTCGCAAGACGCGAGGTTTGGCATCGGCCTTCGCTCGCACCAGCCAGCGCTTCTCGATGAGCCGCGTGTCGGCGTCGAACTCAAGTTCGACGAAGTCGCATGGGATTCCATCCCGTGCGTCTTGCATTGTCTTCTTGTCACCGGCCTCAGACGGCACGCGATGGACTCCCCTGCGACAGGGCATCAATCGCAGCATTCGCTCTGTAACAAGACTGACATCAACTCCCACGCTGAGATCCTCCAGCGTCGGCACGAGCCACGGAACGAGTCCCTGCAAATCCGCTCGATGAAAGCGGCTGAGAGTGCGTTTGGCTCCGAGCGAGATCTCGGGATACAGCGACCAGAAGTGCGAGCCATCCGACCGCAGTTGCTCACTGAGCCCCGACGTCAGCGTGCGATCGAGCATGAACCGCCCGGCGCCATCGACGAGCAGTACGGCATCTGACCGCAGCGTGCTATCAGACACGGCGTCATGGGACGACGGAGACGACTGGGACGCCCGCGACTGCGTCTTTTCCGATTCGGCCTCTGTTTCCAAGCGGTCCCATTTCCCTTGCCCCACAGCCGGCACATGGACCTCTTCCCAACCGCGAGCACGCGCCTTCGCGATCAGCACGGCTGCTTCCTTCGACACCGTTCCGCGTCGCGGTTGCAGAGCCTCTCCGCCTTCTGCTTCGAGCACCGCTGCCCGATCTGCTTGAGTCGTTTGCAACCCCGGCGCGTAATCGACGAGCGGTCGCACTCGGTTCTGTTGCACGATTCGAGCCTTGATCGCTTCATCAATCGAGACGACTCGAATCTGCCACGGTTGCACGATGACGCCCATGCCATGCGGCTCAAGGACTTGCTGCAGCGCCTTGCTCAGCGGCACGTTGTCGAGATGAATTGTGACAGGCACGTTGCCATCGGGAGCAGCCATCGCCGCATTGTCCCAGTTCCATCCCATGCCAACGCCTTGCAGCAACTCTTGCACGATCTTGCTGAGCAGCACGTTGTCGTGATGTAACGAAACCTTCCGGCGGAGCTTTGCGAGCGTATCGGCGTAACCCGCTCGGGAAACCTCGTACCCCTGCGGACGCCTTTCGCCCAGGGGCACTATGAAGTCGGACTCAAATTCACTGAGTGCGGGATCAAGTCGATTCGTACCAAAGAGCATGTAGCGTGCGTTGACGCCGAGTTCCTCACCTGAAGCCTGCCGTGCGATGCGACCATCCGTTGCCATCCAGCCGAGATCTCCGCGGGCAGGTCCGTTCCAGAGGAAGCCCTCGTTCGCCGCGTTTGAACCGATGACGACCATCGGGATGCTCAAGGCAGGCAGACCGAATTGCGAGAAGCTCACACTCGGCAGCGAACCTCTCTGCTCGAACATCCCATTCTGAGTCGCCATCCACCCAAGCAACTCGGGGCGACTGAGTACGTTGAGATTGCCTCGCCCCGTCATTCGCAAGTTGCCATGCGCGTTGAGATTCATGAGTCCGTCTGCTTCAACGTCGGTCAACGACAACGTCGGCAAGTTGAACTGAGGCCGAGCAAACTTAGGCGTCATGCCATTGCGATAGGCGAGAAACTGCGTGTTCGTCGCGAGGGTGTCGTAGCCCGTCACATACTCGTCCACGAAGTCCCCGAACCGGTCTCCGGCTTCGTTGATGAAGCTCCAATGGTTCGGTGCCGGCTGTCCGTAGAAGCCAAACTGCGCGTCGAAATTCAAACTCGGCTCGCCATCGAGCGAGAGATCGGTGAACTCCGACCGCCCTCTCAGCATCCGCGACCTCAACGAACCGTTGCTCATGAAGGAGTTCGTCGAAGCATCAAAGCCCGAGGGATTGAAGCGTCGGAATTCCGCTCGCGTCATTGCGTCCATCGGAGCGACGAACGACATCAGGCCATCAACGTCGGAATCAAGATCGTTATTCGAGATGTAGAAGTAGCCGCGTCGATCCGTTAGTTCGAAGACCTCATCAACCGGGCTTAGCACCCGCCACGAATCAATTCCGAGCTGGTGTCGAGAAACTTCCTCTGCCTGAGAGTGACTAATCATACCTTTCAGCGAAACTCCCCGATTGATCGCTCGCCTCAATCTGACTTCCGGCAATGCAATACTTTCATCGACGACGCCTAAGCCATCGTCGTTGAACTCCCAGCTATTCTGCTCGAACCATTGATTGTTCGCCGCTCCCCAACCTTGCTTGCCCCAACGTCCCTCAATGTTCGGTACCGCGAAGTCAAAGTCATCCCAGTAGTAAGTCACTGGAGAATGCGGGCTGCGATAGGGCTGCGAGTAATTCCAATTACCTCGCCAGACATTGTGCGTCAGCACCGACTCCCGCAACGTCTTCAAACTGTCAGCCTGCGACTGCTTCGCGACTTGCACTCGCTCCATCACTCGCCGCAGTTCGCCGGATTCGATCCGCACTTGCCGTGCAACTTTTTTCACATCCAACAGACCGCGACGGTCCTGCATCGCCTCGTCGAGTTCTTTCCGAGCAGCCTTCAACTTCGCGGCTTGCTCCGTCGCCAGCTTCTGGAGTTCATCGAGCGACTCCTGCTTGCCCGGCACATTCTCAGTGACGACCTTGATCTCGACCGGCGCCGGGTACATCGCCCAATGGTCTTTGCGGCCTCGATCGACTTTGAATTGCTCATACATCGCCTCGTCTTCGAGGACGAGCAGCGAGGTAAACGGCGACATCACATACATCGCTTTGCTGAGGTCGATGATCGCGTTCTTGTGCTCTTCAGCCCCGAGCGCGACCAGCCGATCAATCTCCAATCGCGCCCATGTGCGCGGCAGATAACTTGCCTGCTTTGCGACATCGCGAACGGCGAGTGTCTCTGACAGCGAGTGAGACGAAGGGGACTGTTGGGATGAATGCGGATTGAGTTGCTGACCTTTGATCGTCACTCGCTGCGGTAGCGGTGATCCCGCCGGTAGCCGAGTGACTGCAGCAAACTCTTGCCCGTCGGCGATCTGTCGTTCGAACGGCAAGAACGTAACGCCCGGTTGCTCGCACTCGACCGCGAGGTCCACCAATCGCGGCGCGTTAAACGTCGACAGCAACTCGAACGCGCGCCAAGCGACGGCTTCATCAGGATTGATCTGCGCCACGAGCCCGCGCGATTGCTCTGCTGCCGCTTGCATGAACGACTTCGACCACCGCTTGCCGACCGCGATGCCAACATATGTAGGCGAGTCGCTCCGTGACTCGCCGCCGAGTTGCGGAGCAGCTCGGCTACGAAGACGCCGCAACAGCGCGGTCTCATCATTCTCTCCGAGCACCGCGATGCCCGATCCGAGATGCACGATGACCGAGTCCGCTCGCCCCTTGCTCGCGAGCACCGCTGCATCCAACGCCGCGCCGAGATCGAGTGCTCCGATCGGCTCTTTCGCCGTCAAGAACTTCAACGCCGCCGCCGCATTCTTGGCCGAGCACTCTGCCGGTTGCTTACGGAACAACTCCGCCTTCGTGCCTGCACGGATCACGCTGAAGGTGTCCGAGTGCTCGACGTGCTCCAGCAACGTGCTGACGATCGTCTGCTGAGTCTTCGCCAAAATGTGATCGCGGTCAGCAGTGTTCTCGACGACGAAGACCCAATGCCGTGCGGGGCGACTTGAGTTATCACGGTCTTGCCCCCCTCGCGGCACGAGCAACGGCCGATAGCGGACTATCAAGTACCGATAGCCCTCTTGCTCAAACTCAGAGAACCGTACGTCCCCCGTGAGCGGCGAGGCGCTAGCCGCCGGTCCTGCTTTGCTGCTCGCGTTCTTACTCGAACTCACTCGCAGGCTAACACCATGCGGCTCACGCGGATCCTCAACTTCCAAGACCAAATCGCGATCAAGCAGCGCATTGCGTTCGAAGTCTCGCAGCACGAGATCCCCGCCGTCGCGCGTCTCCTTCAACGCATGCGACGGGCTCTGCCAAACGCCGCCCTGCGGCCACTGCTTCACGCGGACTTCCGCCGACCACTCGCCAACGCCTTCCAAACTATGCCCTGCCGGGAATCGGTAAGAATTCTTACCGTAGTCCGACGGCAGCCGCTGCGAGTAGCTCATGACGATCCGCTTCTCTTGCCTCGGTTCGAGCGGGAAGACGCGCATCTGAAACGTGCTGCCGTCGAGCCACTCCAACAGCGCCGGGTCGCGCTTCGTGTGCATGATCTGCTCGAAGACATTGCGGCCATAGTTCTTCTCGACCATGCCGCCTTCCATCAGCTTGCCGTTCACATACATCGCCAATCGCGACAGCGACGCATCCGCCGGCAGAGGAAACCGAAACGTCCCTTCGAGCCGCTGCCAAGTGTGATTGAAGTACGTCTGATCGATCGTCGTGCGAGCGAAGCCGTCTTCGATATGCACATCCACATGAAACTTGCGGAGTGAGAGCTTCATCTCTTGCCCATTGGGATCAACGACCTGCACGGACCCGCCCGCATGCGGACTCTTCGGGACAATGACACTCTCGGGCGTGACCATCAGATCGCGAGTCCAATGAATCGAGTGCGAAGCCCGCGGCGCCGCCTCGGTCTTGAGCGTCGCCAATGCGAGCTGCTCACCGGCAGTAACCAATGTTGCGCCAGTCTTTGCGGCCGAGTCGCTCCGCGACTCAGCGGGGAGTTGCGGAGCAACTCCCCTACCATCAACGCGCACCTTGCCCTGTGTGACGACGACCTTGCCATCACGCTCCTTCGCGCTGACTCCGAACTTCGTCCCCAATGCCGTCACCGAGCGATCCGGCGTCTCAACCACAAACTGCCGCGAGCTTCCTGAAGTCGGCTCGGGATTCACTTCCGCAAACACTTCACCTCGATCGAGCTTCACGCGTCGATCTGCCGTCACCGTGATTGAAGTTGCTTCATTGAGCGCCAGTTTCGAGCCATCCGGCAGCACAACCTGCCGTCGTTCACGTGCTCCGGTTGAAATCGTCTCCCCGACTTCAATCGCGCGAGGCTTCCACTCACGCAGCAAGTCATCGAGCGACATCCGCGCTGGAGCAAGACTTACAGGAGGCACCGACAGCGCAATTGAGTTTGCATTTCCAACATGTGACGAAACCACCTCATGGCGTTCCGATCGCGAGAGAAACACACCAACGGCAATAAGCACCAACGCCATGACCGCAAAGACGAACTTCGAATCGCTGTTTAAAACTCGGCGATGATCGCCTGTAGCTCCCATGGGGCACGATTCGATAGCTCGCCGCATGGCGCTCTGAGGCCGCGACGACGAGCGGGCATCATGAGCAGACGCCGCCTTCATCTCATCAACCTTCGCGATGACGCGGGCGACTTCAGCTTCGCTCAGCGCCACTGCCTGAGCGTCATCGAGTAACGCTTCAATCTCCACATCATCAAGCTGGCTCGTCGCATGCCGATCCACCGCACGAAGCGCTTCGATAATGCGATTGCGAACGAGTTCGTCTTGTGGATGTCGATCGCTCATAGCGATGTCTCCGAAGTAAGAATGTTTCTTGGAGTGCTCCGGCTCGACGGAGCCCACCAGTTCAGCGGCACAACGCTCTCAATCTAAGAACGACGTCATCTCCAAAATTGGCGAAGCAGACCGTCTTCTCTGATGACCTCTGCAAGCGATGAGAGAGAGCCGTGCCGCTTAGTCGGAGTGCTCCATCAAGCCGGAGCACTCCGGGGTTCGCGCATCGATCTCGCGTCGCAGTCGATCGAGTGCCCGTTTGCGATAGACGCGCACGGTCCCAACTGGGATACCCAGTTCCTTTGACAGTTCATCGCTCGGAGCAAGCCCTTCGCGCGATTGCGCGTCGGCCAGCACGATCCGGCGTTGAGTGTCGGGTAATAAAAGCAACACCTCGCGCAAGATGTCCGACGAGATCGACAACTCGCCGAGCGACGCGAGCTCATACGAGTGCCCGTTGCGCGGTTCGGAATCTGCGACGTCGGTCGATCTATCCACTTCGCGATGCCGAGCGACTTCGGCTAAGGCTACTGGTTCGACACTGCGTTCCAGCAACTTCGCCTTCTGCCAACCGTGCTTGAGCAAGTCGCGTGCGGCGTTCTCAGCGATGCGAAAGAACCAAACTCGCAACGACGCCTTGAGCGGATCAAACCGCTCACGCGCCTGCCACACTCGGAAGAGCGCGATTGCGAGCACGTCTTCGCAGTCCGAGTCCGACAGCGCGCCGCCGGTACGTCTTCTGAGGACTGCTCGAACCGGCGGGCCATGCGTGCGCAGGATGTCCTCCAAAACGAGTTCATCACTCGCTCGCAGTCGCCGGTCGAATTCCGCTGACGCGTCTTCAGTCATACTGAGGTTTCCCGGTTGCGCGTTGCCGGATCGGAAGAGAAGGGCGATTGAACAGGAGCAAGCAAAAGACGCGGGGGGAAAGAAGACGGAAGTCTGAATTCTGTCGTCTCCCTCTCTGCTTGCTTCTGGTCAATCGCCTTTCGAGGCACCGAACGATACGACAGCCCGTTACAGCAGCTTCAGCCGCTTGCGCAACAACCACTCCGCCGTCAGCAGCGACACGAATAGCAACAACACTTCCCAGCGATTCCACAGTCGGATCGGTTCCTCGGCACGCAGCGTTAATGGCTTACCGGGTGGGATTTCATCGGGGAGTTTCTCGACTGTTGCGAGGCTGTAGGCGCGGCCACCACTCATCGACGCAGCCGCGGTTAGTTCTTTGCGATCAATGCTGCGTACTTTGAGTTCGCGTTCAGGCGACTCGACGCGGAAGTCGGCAGATGGTGGTGCTCCAGTGAAGCTCGGAGTTACCACCCAAGCGTGATACGAACCGTCGGCGAGACGCGGCACTTGTCCTTCAAAGACGTGCGGGGTCAGAGCCACTCGCTTCAGGATGACTTCTTGATTCGACCCCGTGCGATGCTCGACGCGAACTTTTACTCCGTCGTCGGTCGTCGGCGAGTCGGCTTCGTTGAAGAAGCGAACTCGCAAGTTAACGGCCTCGTTGCGTTGATAGATCGCGCGGTCGGCTCGCAATTCGGCCTGCTTCGCTTGCCCGATCAAGTGCGAGCGAGACAGATACCGAATCGCCTGAATCCAGTAGCGTCCGTAATAGAGATCCCCGACGCGGCGTCGCCATTGCCATGTTTCGTCAGTCGCATGAAACAGGACCTTGCCGCCGCCGAAACGCTGGATCGAAATGATCGGCAAGCGACGTCCTTCTGCCTGCTTCTGCGGATGCTCGACAAAGACCAGTGCTCCCGGCTTGAGTTTCGGAGTCTCGACAAACCAATAGAGACCGGGCAGCCGCTTCCAAGCGATGACGCTATCGGCTTCGTTCTCGTCGAAGCGGAACAGAGGCGTGCTCTTCATGCCTTCGATTGTGAGCTGCGGCTGAAACGCGGTCGTGATCGGCGTCTGTTCGGGCGGTACTTGCAGCCCGGATAGCTCGACGGGCAAAAGCGTCTCCAGCGGGGTGTCTCGATAAGCCTGCGGCGTGAATTGTGGCCCGCTGACGACGATCAATCCGCCGCCCGAGTCCTTTACAAAGTCACGCAAGTTTTCGATCCCTGTTTGCTGAAGCTGCTTCGGATCGACATCGCCAAAGATCACGACGTCATACAAATTGAGTTGCTCGCGACTGACCGGGAAGCGACCGCGCAACGGCTGAGCGCTTGCATCTTGATCGGCGAATTCCAGATCCGCGTCTTGCAGGACCGTATGCAGTTCGATGGTCTTCTCGCGTTCGAGCATGAACTTGAGTTCGCGGTACTCCCAACGCGGGATCGAGTCGACGAGCAGCACTCGAATGCGGCCTTCGCGCACGCTGACCTGACGTTGTTCCGAGTTGTTGCTCTTGTCGACCTCTGACGGGAGAGGGGTCACTTCGACGACCAGTTGATAGTCGCCGGGTTGCTTCGGCGTCCAAGTGAAGTCAATCGGCAGCACGCGGCCGTCTTCGGGTGCGTTGACTTGCTTCGTGAATAGCGGCGTGCGCTCGTCTTTGTTCTTGAGCGTGACTGTCACTGGTTTGCCCTTCAGGCCCGATGCCTTGAGCTTTGCTGTGAAAGCGAGCGGGTCGTTCAAGAACGCGACGTCATCGACCGAGACGTCATACAGATTGAGATCGAGCATCGATTCTTCGGTGCCAACGCCGACCGTATAGATCGGGACGAGCTTCGACGAAGCGAACTGCGCAGCGGTGCTCAGTTTGTCTTCGTCATTGGTCGTCGTGACTCCATCTGTCACGAAAACGACAGCCGCCGGCAGCGCCGCGCGATTTTCATTAATGATCTTTCGCAGCGCCTCACCCGGTCGCGAATCCGTGCCTTCGGCTTTGAGGGCATTGATCTGCGAGAGCAGTTCACTGAGTGAGCGGCCTTCGTCGGTGACGCTCGTTCCGAGCGGTGACACACTGTCCGAGAAGCGATACAGCTTGAGCTGATGATCCGTCTGCAACCGCTTGAGGAACGCTCCGTCATTCTCAGACAGCAGCCCCTTGGCAATGCTGAGCCTCGTAATCGCTCGCTCACCCGCCGCGACATAGCGACTTGCCGCCTTGCGTTCGGCATCTTCGGCATAGCGATCTTCAAGACTCATGCTGCCCGAGTCATCAATCGCCACGGCAAGCAATGGTAGCCCAGTGCGCTCGACGACAAGGCTGATCTCTGTCATGGCGAGCAGCACGACCGCAATTGCTCCGAGTCTTAGCACAATGAGCATTACTCGGCGCGATATCGCGACGGCGTGGGCATCTTTGTTGTTGATCCAACTGATGTAAGCGATGCCTGCGATGAACAGGAGCAGCACAACCCACAACGGCATCGAGTTCGGCCACGGGCGGTGATAAGTCAGCGACCAATCTGTCCCCTGTCCTGGCTGGGCCGGCGCGATACCGAGATACCATTCAAAGAACTGCTTCATGAAGAGTGCTCATCCCCGTGGCGTGCTCTCGTAAAGGGAACGGGTCGTTATTTAGATAAACCGCTCCAACACTCGGCGGCTGTGTCCGTCTAGCTTGCGCGCTTCGAGGATTAGATAACGCACCCCATCCGAGTCGGTGATGATCAGTCGCCCGTCAGAGAGAGTGCGGATGTCGTCGTCGCCCTTAAGAACGAAGGTTCGCTCGCCACGATTTGTGATCACGCGCCATTCAGCCGGCTCACCTTGCGTCGCGTCAATGATCCGTTCAACGACAGGCATGAACTCGCTTTTGGCTAAGGCTATGAAGAGCGTTTCGCGAGTGGACTGCGGTAAAGTCTGCGGATCGGCGATCGTGACTAGTTCGGTACCGCGCTGATCGCAGATTGAGAGCCAATGGTCGGGGTCGCTGAGCGGAAACGCGCGGACGGGACTGACTCCCGCGCAAGCTTGGCCTGTGGCATTCGTCAGGACGAGTCGGCCCCATTCATCGAAGTGCAGTGAGAAGTCGGGGACGGAAGGAGTGGCAGCAGTCATAGCGATGAAGCTCAATGCAAGGACGGTGACGATTGAATGGAGGCGGACGTTATCGGCTGACGCCATGAGGGGACAGGAGGTTGAGTCACGGCAAGTCGTCCTGATGTCTGGTCGCACCGATTGATGCGGTATTACCCAAGTGTCGGGTTGAGCCGGTTCGAGAGGCACTGCCGTATTTGGTGGCGCGTTGAGAATCTCAAGTCCGTCAGGGTCGGGTCTTTCTGTTTGACCCCTATTTTTTATACGCGGTAGAGTCTCGCCCGACTTAAGCTCGCTACGCTGGGCAGTCGATGCCCGATGAGTCTAAATAGTGAGCTGCCATCTTGATGATTGCAGCAAGCGGACTCAGTGACCCAATTCTTTTGCTCTCCCCGAATTTGATAGTGGGATCGATGCTTACCAAATTCGCCAAGATCATGGTGGTGTTTGTGACTGCGGCCAGCGTTGGTGCGTTGGGCGTGGCCATTGCCATCTACAACTCCGGCCCAAGTTGGAAAGCCGAAGCGGCGGCGCTGCCCGATTACGACTTCGCTCTGGGGACGGGTGAGAAGCCCAGTTGGAGCGTGACGCATCGCACCGGAGGGCAAGCTCTGAAATCATCTCCGGTCTACCCCGATGTCATCGGTGCTGCCTATGACGATGCGACCAAGAAGGCCAAAGAAGAAGTCGACAAAGTCACGCCGTTGATTGAACCAACGAAGCAGGCCGTCGAGACGACTAAGCAATTCATTGAAGTTGACCAACGTGGCCTCGACGCTCGACGCAAGCAACTGCTGGAGCAAATGAAGGCTCTTGATAAGGAGTTGGCCGATACCGCACTCGCGACCAATCGAGCTGGCGAAGAGACACTCAAGATTCGCGGTGAAGCCGAAAGACGCCGCAGTGACGTGTATCGCTTGACTCGTAATCTGCACGCGATTGAGGCCGACCATTATCAGTTGGTCGAGCAGAAACGCCGATTGCTCGACATGATCTTTCAAATGCAGGGCCTGCGGGACCGACTTCAAGAACGCTCGCAAGACCTCGCGAAAGAGACTGAACCGTCCGCTGAATAACACTCGGCGTTCATCTGTCTTCGATTAAACACCTTTGACTGTTCACTCCTTCTGGGTGGAGTCTCTGAATGACTCCCAACACCTGGTCGGAAATGGAGTTTTCCTATGACCTTCGTCGGCAAGTTGCTCGTCGTCATCCAGTTGCTGCTCAGCATCTGCTTTATGGCATTCGCGGGCGCGGTCTACACACACCAGTCCAGTTGGAAAGCGAAGTTCGAAAAGACCGAAGCTGACCTGAAGAAGGAGAAAGACGGCTTTGCGTCCGAGAAGACTGGCTTCGAGACACGCATCACCGACCTCACCGACAAGGCGAAGAAAGCCGAAGAACGCGCCAAGAAAGCAGAAGGCGACTATGTCACTCTCGTCGCCAAGACCGATGCGTTGAAGGAAGACGTCGAGCGTTTGAACCGCGATCTGAATACTCAAAAGAACTTGGCCGAAGCGTCGCAAGCGGAGTCGAATATCCGTCGTGACGAAGCTCGGTTGCTGACGCAGATCAACGACACACTCAACAAGGAACTCAACGCGAAGAACGCGGTTGTGCGTGCTCAAGAAGACGAACTCTTCAACTTGTATGTCAAGGACACGGAGACCACCGAGAAGTATGAGGCGATGTTGAAAGACGTGGCGATCTTTACGAAGGTGCTCGCTGCGAATGGTTTCAGTACGGACGCCAAGAGCTATGCCAAGGTTGATTCGCCGACGGCCCAAGTGTTTGGTCGAGTGGTTGAAATTGAGGCCAAGGCCAAAGGCGGCCGCGAGTTGATTCAGATTTCCATCGGTAGCGACGACGACGTTCGCGAGGGCGCGGTGCTGGATGTGTACCGCGTGGGCGAGCGAGCCAAGTTCCTGGCGAAGATTAAAATTGAACTGGTGAAGCCGGATGCCGCCGTTGGTTCGGTAGTTCCTGGCACCAAGAATGGCGTCATTGAGAAGGGCGACTATGTCACAACGAAACTCTGATTCGAAACCCGTTCCTGACGTGTGGGTCGCCTTGCTGTTCGTGTCCGTGGCAGCACTCAGCGGCGCGATCGCGTTCCTCGTGATGGAACTCGATAAATACAACTGGCAAGGCGCTCGCTGAAGCATGACTGAGGCCATCAAACACCAGCAGGCGTGTGAGCAAGTTCTGATCGAGGAATGTCGATTAAGAATTGCTCACACGCCTGCTGCCATTTGATGAAGACTTTTAGCGAACCGCCTCGGCAAAGATCTCGGCGATGTGCATGACGCGGATCGGCTTTTGGTTCCGACGAATCAAGCCTTCGAGGTGCATCAAGCACGACATGTCGTTGGCCGTCAGCACGTCGCTGCCTGCTTGTTCATGATCCGCGATGCGATCGAGTCCCATCATTCCCGAAATCGCTTCCTCGGCGACGGCAAACGTCCCTCCAAATCCACAGCACTCATCCGCTCGCTTGAGTTGCGTCAGCGTGATGCCTTCGAGCGATTCCAACAGCTTTCGCGCTTTATTGAAGGTTGGCAAGTGCCGCTCGCTGGAACTGCCGAGGCGCAGTTCGCGCAGTCCATGGCAGCTTTGATGCAGCCCGACTCGATGTGGGAACTTGCCCGGCAGTGATTCGACGTTGAGCACATCCGTCATGAATTCGGTCAGCTCAAACGTCTTGGCCTTGAGTTCCTCGAACCCGGGTCGCCCACTGAGGAAATCGTCGTAGTGGTGCCGCACCATCGACGTGCAACTGCCGGACGGACAGACGACATAGTCATACTTCGAGAAGATCTCAAAGAACCGAATGGCCAGTGGTCGCGTGCAATCGCTCAGTCCGGTATTCGCCATCGGCTGGCCGCAACAAGTCTGCTCGGGAGGGAAGTCGATCTCGACACCCAGCCGTTCAAGCACCTCCACCGTGGCCATTCCAACGTGGGGATAAACCTGATCGACATAACACGGAATAAAAAGTCCGACGCGCATATTGATGAGTCTGGTCCTGGCAAGTTCTGCGACTTGTCACTTCAACTTCGAAGCACTCTCGCCGCGATAGTGACGAAGGCTAGGCTCGAACTCTCGATCGCAGAAGTCGACGGTGAGCGTTTGAGCGGCTGTCGATCGAGGGATCATCGCCAGCCGCGTTGGCGATTGAGAGACTGAGAGCGTTCAACTCAAGCCTTACTCTCGGTTCTCGATGCGGTAGAGGTGCGACTTCGAGCGGATGATGAGCGACTTGCCGGCAATGGCAGGCGAGGCGTTTGAGCCGTCAGCGAGTTTGTTGTCGGCCACGAGTTCGAACTTCCGATCGGCTTTGATAACGGGCATGCGACCATCTTGTGAAAGGCAATAGATCAAACCGTTGGCAGCGACAGGTGACGACCAATAAGCGCCGTCGAGTCGTTCGCTCCAAATGACGTCACCGGTCTTGGCATCGAGACACGTTGCCACGCCGCCATCATTCATCATGAAGTAGAGGTCGCCCAGCAGAATCTGCGATGAACGTTTGGGGGTTTGCTTGCCGGTCTTCCAAACGATTTTGTTGGTGAGGTCACCAGCACCACTTGGACTGAGTGCGACGAGCGCGTTCGAACCGTCGCCCGCGTTGATGTAGACAAGTCCGTTGCCGTACAGCGGTCGAGCGGCTGCATTCATGCCGCCGTGCTTGACCGACCACACTCGATCACCGGTTAGCGGGTCATAAGCGATCGTTGCGACCGCAAAGGGGCTCACGAGCAAGTCGCGGCCTTCAACAGTGATGATTTGCGGAGTGCAATAGGCCTTTTTGGCGTCACCGTTGTCGGTGCCGAAGTCGATATCGCGATTCTTTTGCCAAACCGTTTTGCCCGTCTGTTTATCGAG
>Ga0172376_10001859_pt1 | contig 26538 bp, 23 predicted proteins | sample Lak35m_FD_121114 | JGI IMG/M metagenome (GOLD analysis project Ga0172376, IMG submission 121114) | Freshwater microbial communities from Kabuno Bay, South-Kivu, Congo - kab_092012_35m | ecosystem: Environmental > Aquatic > Freshwater > Lake | place: Democratic Republic of the Congo: South-Kivu...
AGGCGGGACAGGATGGTAATAAGGCTGTGCGTATCAGACATTGACCGCAGCTCCTACCACCCCACCTCTACTCAACGCCAGGTTCGTCCACCAACCCAGCCCGATTTTGATGCGTCAGCCCTGCCGATTCAGGCCACGTTCGGCAACCACTCCACAACGGGCCGGGGCTTGAAATGAGTTCTTGGCTTCGCGGGCGGCCTCAGCATCCTTGCCGCGCACATGGCGGGCGTCGGCTTTGAACTCAACAAGCTGCTGGCCAAGCAGGGTTACACCGGGCTGTTGCAGGCCTACGGCTACGCGGCGCTCATCGGCAGCGGGCCGTGGCTGGTGTCGGTGCTCTCGCTCGGGCTGCTGGGCGCGGTGCTGACGATGGTGAGCGCGGCGGACGAGCTGCAGACCTTCTTCGTGAGCATCTCGCTGGTGTATGCGGTCACGCTGGTCCTCAGCGGGCCGATCCAGATGGTGCTCACGCGGCACGCGGCGGACCACGAATACGCCCGCGAGCCGGAGAAGATTTACCCGACGTTCGTCTTCTCCATCGCGTGGAGCATGCTGCTCTTCTCGGTGGTCGGGCTGGTGATCTTCGTCGGGTGCGTGCCGGGCCCGCTGGTGTTCCGGCTGGCGGCGGCGATGCTCACGGCGTTCGTGGGCGGCATCTGGGTGGCGAGCATCTTCCTGACGGCGATCAAGGACTACGCGCAGGTGCTGTGGGGCTTTGCCATCGGCAGCGCGGCGAGCTTCGCGGGCGCGTGGTTCTGCGGCTACTGGCGCGGGGTGACGGGCGCGATGGTGGGCTTCACGCTCGGGCACGCGGTGCTGCTGCTGCTGCTGTTCCGCGCGATCTACAAGGAAGTGGGCAACCGCGCCGTGGGCGACCCCGAATTCCTCCGCTGCTTCCGGCGGTACTGGCAGCTCGCGGTCTGCGGCCTGGGCTACAACCTCGGCATCTGGATCGACAAGTTCCTGTTCTGGTGGCTCGACCCCGCGGCGGAGCAGGTCGCCGGGCTGCTGCACTCCGCGCCGGTGTATGACCGCGTGGTGTATTTCGCGTTTCTCACCATCGTGCCGGGCATGGCGGTGTTTCTCCTCAAGCTGGAAACCGACTTCGCCGTGGCCAACGACCAGTTCTTCCAGCACGTCCTCAAGAAGGCCACGCTGGCGCAGATCACCGAGCGCAAGCTGGGCATGATCGGGGCGCTGCGCGACGGCTTCGGGCTGCTGCTCAAGGTGCAGGGCCTCTTCACCATCGTGCTCATCCTCGGGGCCGAGCGCGTGCTGCCGATCATCGGGCTGGGCGCGGTGCAGGCGGGCATCTTCCAGGTCGCGCTGGTCGGCACCTTCCTGCTGGTGGTCTTCATGTCGCTGCTGATGGTGCTGCACTACCTCGACAAGCGCCGCGACGCCATGATCGCCAGCCTCGTCTTCGCGGGCACGAACCTCGCCGTGACATGGGGCAGCATCATGGCGGGCGAACGCTGGTTCGGCATCGGCTTCCTCGTCGCAGCCGGGCTGGGCACGGTGCTCGCGGGCTTCTGGGTGAACCAGCACGTCCGCAACCTCGAATACGACACCTTCGCCCCGCAGCCGCTCTACGGGTGATCCGTAGCGCAGACTGGCAGACTGCTGTATCGCGGATTGGCAATCCGCAGAGGCGGCCCTTGGGCGAATGATGCCCCTGCCGACTGCCAGTCGGCGAAACAGCAGGTTGCCAACCTGCGCTACGGTCACGGGCTTCACTCACGGCGCGTTTGCGCAAACGCCCCGGCTGGCGCATTCTTCCCGCCGCAATGGCTGCCTCGCCCAAGTTTTCCGAAGCCGACGCGCGCGGGTTCCTGCCCATGTCGCGCGCCGAGATGGACGCGCGCGGCTGGGACGAACTCGACGTGCTCATCATCACCGGCGACGCGTATGTGGACCATCCGTCGTTCGGCGCGGCGATGATCGGGCGCGTGCTGGAGGCGGACGGCTGCCGCGTGGGCATCATCGCGCAGCCGGACTGGACGCAGATCGAGTCCATCACCGGCATGGGCGCGCCGAAGTTCTTCGTCGGCGTCACGGCGGGCAACCTCGACTCGATGCTCTCCAACTACACCGCCGCGCGACACAAGCGGAAGGACGATGTCTATAGCGCGGGCGGCGTGCCGGGCCGGCGGCCCAACCACGCCGCCGTCGTGTATTCGCAGATGGCGCGGCGCGCGTTCCCCGGCGTGCCGGTCGTGCTGGGCGGCATGGAGGCGTCCATGCGGCGCGTGGCGCACTACGACTACTGGGAGGACAAGCTCAAGCCGTCCATCATGGCCGACGCCAAGGCCGACGTGCTTGTGTATGGCATGGGCGAGGTCGCCGTGCGCGAAATCGTGAAGCGCCTGCGCGCCGGCCGGCGGGACTTCTCCGGCATCCGCGGCACGGCGCTCTTCCTCGGCGGCAAGGCCACGGCGGCGGCGGACTTCTCGGACTGCATCAAGCTGCCGTCGTGGGAGGAATTGCAGGCGGACAAGACGCACCTGATGCGGCTCACCAAGGTCGTCGAAGCGCAGCAGACGCCCTACTCGGGCAAGCGTCTCGTGCAGTTCCACGGCAACCGCGCCGTGCTCCAGGAAGCGCCCGCCTTCCCCGTGGACGGCCCCGACCTCGACGCCCTCTACGAACTGCCGTTCATGCGCGCGTCACACCCGAGCTACGCGCAGCCGGTGCCGGGTTTCGCGACCATCAAGGACTCCATCATCGTCTCGCGCGGCTGCGCGGGCGGCTGCACCTTCTGCGGCCTGGGCTTTCATCAGGGCAAGTTCCTCTCCAGCCGCAGCAACGAGTCGGTGATGAAGGAAATCCGCAAGCTCACCGAGTCCGACACCTTTCGCGGCACCGTCTCCGACCTCGGCGGGCCGACGGCCAACCTCTACGGTGCGAAGAACGGCCACGCGCCCGAGTGCAAAAAATGCCACCGCCCGAGCTGCCTCTGGCCGACCATCTGCCCGATCTTCGGCATTGATGAGAAAGCCGGCCTCGACCTGCTGCGCGGCGCGCGATCCCAGCCGGGCGTGAAGCACGTCTTCGTGCAAAGCGGCATCCGCATGGACGTGGCCCTGCGCACGCCCGAATACATGAGGGAGCTGGTGCAGAACCACGTCTCCGGCCACATGAAGGTCGCCCCCGAGCACATGGACCCCGCCACGCTCCGCCGGATGCGCAAGCCCGCCGGCGACTTCCCGGCCTTCATGGAGAAGTTCTTCGACCTCAGCGACGCCGTGGGCAAGGAGCAATACCTCGTGCCCTATTTCATTTCGAGCTTCCCCGGCTGCACCGAGGAGGAGATGGGCGCGGTCGAGAAGTTCCTCAAGGAGGAAAAGTGGAACCTCCAGCAGGTGCAGGACTTCATCCCCCTGCCCATGACCGGTTCGGCGGCGATGTATGTGACCGGGCTGGACATCAACACCGGCGCGCCCATCCCCGTGGTGCGCGGCGCGGGCGACCGCGAGCGGCAGAAGCGCATGCTCCGGCCCAACGCCCCGCACGAGGCGCGCATGACCGGCAGCCGCCGTCGCATGGCCAGCGCGGAGTTCTGCCCCGGCGCGCAAATGGACACGGTGGATTGAGCCCGAAAACGGCAATTGAACCGAGAGGGGCGGAAGGAAAACCACTAACCGGCACTGACTTGCACTAATGGATTCGCGGCGAGCGCATTCACCTGCTGGGTGAAGCCTCGGTTTCTGATTTTATTAGCCTGAAGTCCGAAATCCGAATTCCCGAAACCCGAAAGAAGCCCGAAATCCGAAGGCCGAACCGAGCTTCAGCCGTTGGTGTGAAGCAGTGCTGGCCAGCCACCTTCCCAAAGGCGGCGCTTCGGGCTTCGGGTTTCTTTCGGATCTCGGATTTCGGACTTCGGATTTCGGGATAAGTGCAGGTCAGTGCGGGTTAGTGGTTTGCCGCTTGGCGCCTCACCTTCAACTGCCGGATTTAGGTTGAGCAGTCCTTTCGGCCAGCAAACCGCCGCCCACGTTCAGGCCGGCAGGTGCTTCCGCAGGAAGTTCAGGAAGTTTCCGGATAGGATGCCCTCGATCTCGGCCTTCTTGTAGCCGCGTTTCTTCAGTAGGCCGGGGATGGTCTGGAGGTCGTAGATCGAGTTCAGGTCCATCGGGGTCTGCTCGTTGCCGTAGCCGCCATCGAGGTCGGTGCCGATGCCGACGTGCTTCGCGCTGCCGGCGAGCTGGCAGATGTGGTCAATGTGCTCGCAGATGCGCTCGATTTTGAGGTTGAAGTCGGAGGGCTTGCTCCGGTTGTGAATCCAGCCGGGCACCATCATGATGGCGTCGAAGGCCATGCCCAGCACGCCGCCGCGCTCCACGACGGCCTTGATCATGTCGTCGGCGAACTGGCGGTTCCACGGCGCGAGCACGCGGCAGTTCTGGTGGCTGGCCCACACGGGGCCTTGGAAGATGTCCAGCGCCTCCCAGAAGCAGGCGTCGTTGAGATGCGTGCTGTCGAGGATCATGCCGAGGCGGTCCATTTCCGTGAGCAGTTCCTTGCCGCGCGCGGGCAGTGGGTCCAGCGCGTCCGTGCCGTGGGCATAGACGCCGGGGCCGTAGTGCGCGGGGCCGAGGGCGCGGAGGCCATCGGCGTAGCTGCGTTCGAGGTGCTTGAGCGTGATGAGCGAGTCCGCGCCTTCGAGGCTGAGGATGTAGCCGATGGGCGGCTTGGCGGGCTGCCGACGCGACTCGACGACGTAGGCTTTCGCATCGGGCGGCGGGAGTTTCTGCCAGAACTTGAAATGTGCTTCGAGCTGGGCGCGGGTGCGGATCTGGACCAGCTCGCCTTCCTCCTCCATCGCGCGATACCACGCGAGCTGGCCCTGCGTCTGCGCCCACGCCTGGTGCGGCGAGGCCCAGCCCGGCAGCCGGTGGAAGTAGGGCGACCAGCGCGCGATCTGCGTGGCGACGCAGATGCCGACCTCGGCGCGGCGCAGCTCGGGGAAGCAGAGCGTGTTGTTCACGCGGTCGCGCTTGTCGGTCATGGAGAGTTCGCGGCGGCGGATGCGTTCGAGGGACCACGTGAGGTCGCGGTTCCACTCCAGCGCGTTCATGGCGAGGTCAAGATGGGCGTCGAGGATGAACATATCAGGATGCAGTGCGGTGTTTCCAGTAGTCGGGATGCCGGGCGTGATGTTTGAAAGCCAGAATCTGAATCGCCCCGGCTGCCTCTCGAAACAGAATCGAATAGGGAAACCGCTTCAGCAGGCACCGGCGGATGTCGTCTTCCAGCACCCGGAACCTGGCTGGACGTTCCGCGATGACAGCGACAGCCGCGTCCACGGCGGCGGCAAACTCATCGCCCAGACCAGGGCGTCTGCGGTTGTAAAAACGTGCGGCCTCGATCAATTCAGCCTCGGCTTCCGGATGGTGAATTATCGGGCGCATGCCAGCGCGGCGCGAACCCGGGCCATCACTTCGTCATGAGGGCGGCCGGGCACGGTTCCGCTGTCCAATTCGCCCGCCCGCCGTTTTGCCTCGGCCAGATCAGGGGCGGTCACCGCCGGCAGATCCGCTGCTTCGAGACTGCCCCAGAGCGCTTCGGCGAGTCGGGCGCGCTCCTGTCCCGGCAGCATCAGCAGTTCATTCGTGAGCTGGTCGAGATGGGCGGTGCTCATGGGCCGAATGTAGAAACGCCGCTGCGCCGGGTCAAGCGGGCGTCTCACTTCAACGGTGCCTCACGATTCGTGCCGTAGATCTCGAACTTGCCGTCGCTGCTGAAGCACCGCATCGCGCAGCCGGGCGGAGAGATGGCCGGTGCCACGGGACACAGTCGGAGAAGTCGGCCTCCACTTGGCTGGACACTGCCAATCAAGACTGACCGCAGGGCGGCTCAGAACCCGCCGGTCGTGCCCTGCTCGCGGACGAAGAGCTTGGCGCGCGGGGACAACCAGTTGTTGTTGGCTCCGGTGCCGACAGTGGCCGCGCCGCGCACGTCGCCGAGTTCCCCAAGGTCCGTGGGCGCGGGGGCGTTCGGGGCGAAGGGCGGCATCCGCAGCCACTCGGCGTGCCCGTCCGCTGCCGACGAAGTCATGCCCCCGGTGTGCCACATCATGCCCTGCTTCGAGGACTGTCCGTTGGCGTTGGGGATGTTCCACTCGTTGCGGATGGTGTCGAACTGCGCCTGCCGACGGGACAGGCCGTTTCCGGAATCCTTCTCCGTGTGCACGCTGATTGACGACGGCGTCTGGATTTGGAGGCCGCGCAGCACGCCGACCGGGTTGGCTCCGCCCAATTGGTCGTCACGGAAGACGTGGCCGTTGGCGCGGTAATGCACCGCGAAGGGCGCGCCCGCTGGCGGGTTGGGTGTTGGGTCGGAAGTGCAGAGAAACGCCTTGGGCTGCGCGTTGGTGGCCACTTTCAAGTAAGGCACCAACTGAGCGATCCAGCCGTTGGGATCGAGATACTCCGCCGGCAGGTTGACGCGAATGCCGTAGGGAAAACCGTCGTCGTGGTCGTCCTTGTAAAGCATTGTCGCCATGGAGACCTGCTTGTTGTTGTTCATGCAGCGGATCATCTTGCCCTTCGCCTTGGCCTTGCCCAAGGCGGGCAGGAGCATGCCGGCGAGGATGGCGATGATCGCGATGACCACGAGCAGTTCGATGAGGGTGAAGCCGTGGTTGGGCGCGGCCTGACGGGGGGGAAGTCGGCGAGTTCATGGGTTTCTGGGCTTGTGGGGAAAGTGGCGCAAGCCTCCGCGCTTGGCAACGGGGATTTTCGCCAAACTTCCCGGCCGGCGCGACGGTTGGCAGGCTGCTGGGACTCCTTCAACCGCGCTTCCCCGCGTCCCACTCCCGGCACCACGCCACGGCGCGCGGGATGCCAACTTCCAACGGCACCTGCGGCGCGTAGCCGAGGAGCTGTTTCGCCTTCGAGATGTCCGCCACGTAGCGCGTGACTTCGCCGAGCTGCGTCGGGGCGAGGGTGACTTGCGGCGGCTTGCCGAGCGCCTCACCGACGAGTTCCGCCATGTGGATCAGGGTGTGGCCCTGGCCGCACGCGAGGTTGATCGTCTCATTTTTCACTTTGCCCGCCGCCAGCGCCGCGACGCCGCGCGCGATGCCGGCCACGCAGTCGTCCACATGGGTGAAGTCCAGCACCTTGTCCGCGCCGAAGACCGTGATGGGCTGGCCCGCCGCGATGCGCCGGATGAAGAGCGGGATGACGCGCTCCATGCGTTCGAGGTCGTTGTCGAAGCGGCCATAGACGTTGCTGAAGCGGAAGACGAGATACGGCAGCCCGTAGCAGCGCGCGTAGGAGTAGATCAGCGCCTCGCCGGCAATCTTGCTCGCCGAGTAGGTGCTCTCCGTGTAGGCGAAGTCCGCGCTCGCCTCCGCCGTCTCGAAGCGGTGGATGTCCCCATACACCTCGCGGCTGCTGGAGAAGACGATGGGCGTGCGCGACTGCCGGCAGTATTCGAGCACGTTGAAGGTGACGGTGATGTTCTCCAAGGCGCGGTGCGGCTCCTTCACGAGCTGGTGGACCTTCGCGTTGGCCGCAAGATGCACGACCACGTCGGCTTTGGGATACTCGGCGTCACCGAGGCCGGCGGCGGACGCGGGCAACTGGCCGCTCAGGTCTTGCAGCAGCGTGGGGAAACGATCCGTCCAGGTGTTCGCGCGCTTGTCCACGCCGAAGACCTCGTGCCCGTCCGCGAGCAGGCGCAGCGCGAGGTTCGTGCCGATCTGCCCGCTGGAGCCGAAGAGGAGGATGCGCATCGCCAAGTAAGTTTCGGGTTTTGAGTTTCGAGTTTCGGGTTGGCTTGGGATGGAAGGGGGAGTTGCGAACTAACTCAACCCGAAACTCCAAACCCAAAACTCGAAACCACGCCTAGTTCCCCGCCGCCACGAACCCGCTGACCGCCGCAATCACCTCATCCTGCTGCGCCGCCGTCAGCTCGGGAAAGACGGGGACGCTCAACACCTCGCCCGCCAGCCGCGCGGACACCGGCAAGTCCGCATCCGTCTGGCCGCGCGACGTGAAGCACGCCTGCGCGTGCAGCGGCACCGGGTAGTAGATCTCCGTGCCGATCTGCCGCGCGGCCAGCCAGTCGCGCAGCGCGTCGCGCCGGCCCGCGCCGGGGAGGCGAAGCGTGTATTGGTTCCAAGTGTGGCCGTTGCCGGGCTGGGCCGCCGGGAGGATGAACCGCGTGGCGGCGCCGGGCAGCTTGGCGAAATGTTCGGTGTAACGCGCCGCGTTCGCTGCACGGCGCAGGGCGAAGCCGTCGAGGTGCGGCAGCTTCACCGCCAGCAGCGCGGCCTGCACGGCGTCGAGCCGGAAGTTTCCGCCGACGAACTGGTGGTAATACTTCGGGTGCGCGCCGTGGGTGCGCAGGAGCAACGCGCGCTGGGCCAGCGCGTCGTCGTTCGTCGTGAGCAGGCCGGCGTCGCCGAACGCGCCGAGGTTCTTGGTCGGGAAAAAGCTGAACGCGCCGCAGTCGCCGAGGTCGCCGACGTGTTTGCCGCCTTGCGTCGCGCCCACCGCCTGCGCCGCGTCCTCGATGACCTTGAGGCCGTGCCGGCGCGCGAGTTCGTTCACCGCCGCCATGTCCGCCGCCTGCCCGTAGAGATGCACGGGCATGATGGCCTTGGTGCGCGGCGTGACACGGCGCGCGGCATCAGCCACGTCGAGGTTGAAACTGTCTGCCTGCACGTCGCAAAAGACCGGCGTCGCACCCGTGCGCGCGACGCAGCCGGCGGTGGCGAAGAAAGTGAAGCTCGGGCAGATCACCTCGTCGCCCGGCCCGATGCCCAGCGCCATGAGCGCGAGGAGAATGGCGTCCGTGCCGGAGGAAATCCCCAGCGCGTGCTTCACGCCGAGATACTCCGCGCACTGCCGCTCGAAGCGCTGCACCTCGGGGCCGAGGATGAACTGGCCGGACGCGAGCACGCGCGCGAACGCGGCCTGCAACTCACCGGCGAGGGCTTGGTTCTGCGGCTTGATGTCGAAAAGCGGGACAGGCATGGGAAACGAGTCGGTTAACCACGAAGGAACACGGATGGACACGAAGCAGGGAGCCGAAACGCACCCGCCAAACACGCGAAACACGCCAAAGGGAACGGTCCCTTTCGCGTCGTTTCGCGTGTTTCGCGGGCACTCAATTCGTGTTCCTTCGTGTCCATGCTTGGTTTCAATCAAGGCGCGGGTTGACGCCGGTTTTGACGAGGCTGGCGGAGGCGAGTTCGGTTTCCACCGGGCGGCCGAGAAATTCCAACAGCACGCGCACGCGGTCCTTCGCGGGGAGCAGCCGTTGCACCACCGCCGTGATGCCCATGAACGTGCCGTCGGCGATGACCACCTCGTCGCCCGGTTGCACCGCGTCGGGGAAGACCTTCAGGTCGGTGTCGTCCAGCCGCGCGCGCAGGTCGGCGATGATTTCGTCCGGCACGGCGGGGCGGTGCTGGCCGAAGTGGACGACGCCCGCGACGCCGTGCGCCGCCTGGATGATGCGCAGGTCCCGCAGGTCAAAGCGCGCGAAGAGGTAGTTCGGAAACATCGCCTCGGTGAACCACACCTTGCCGCGGCGGGTCGCGCGCTGGAAGCGCACGCGCGGGCAGAACACGTCCAGGCCGGGCAACTGCCGCAGGTGGCCGGCGGCGATGTGCTCGTGCTTGATCTGCGACCGCACGCAATACCACGCCGGCGCGTCTGCCAAACCGTCAGTCATGCGCGCCCAACGTAGCGCGGCGCATTTCGGCGTCACAAGACATTTGCCGGGCGCACGGCGGCCAGATTGGCGGGGCGCGTCCACGCGAGCCGGCGGCTGTCGGCGTGAGATGCCCGGCTGGCGGGGACGCTCGCCCCCCGGGTGCAAGTTGCGCCGGCTTGCCTCGGTCATCGCGCTCCGCAATACTGCGCCCGCTCCTATGACACCACATCGCTTTCACCGCTGGCTCGGCACGGGCCTCCTGCTCGCCGCCGCGACCCTGGCCCCCGCCCAAGCCCCCGATCCCGAACTCATGCAAACCCGCCAGAAGTATGCCGGCCAGTTCTCCAAGCGGGCCGAACTCAGCTACCTGCTTTACCTCCCGCCCGGCTACGACGCGAAGGCGGCGAAGCGGTGGCCGCTCATCCTCTTCCTCCACGGCGCGGGCGAGCGCGGCACGAACCTCGCGCAGGTGTCCGTCCACGGGCCGCCCAAGCTGGTGAAGAAAAACCCGCCCGTGCCGAGGAATGAAACCGCCGCCGCCCGCGCGGATCGCGAGGCCGCCACCAAGCTGCTCGCGGAGAAGTTCATCGTCGTCTCGCCGCAGTGCCCGGCCGACCAGGTCTGGGACGGCGACGCGATTCTCGGCCTGCTCGACACCGTGCTCGCCCAGCACAAGGTGGACGCGGGCCGTGTTTATCTCACCGGCCTGAGCATGGGCGGCTACGGTTCGTGGGCGCTGCTGGCGAAGGCCCCGGAGCGGTTCGCGGCGGTCGCGCCCATCTGCGGCGGCGGCAACACGATTGATTATCTCCTGCCCGCGCGCGGCAAGGCGGCGGCGCTCAAGGCCACGCCGGTCTGGGTTTTCCACGGGGCGAAGGACGGCACGGTGCTGCTGTCGGAATCCGAGCGCATGGTCGCGCTGCTCAGGAAGATCGGGCTGAAGGACGTGCAGCTCACGGTTTATCCCGAGGCGCAGCACGACTCGTGGACCGCGAGCTACAACAACCCAAAGCTTTATGAGTGGTTTCTCTCGCATGAACGCAAGTGAACCTAAAAGCCGCAATTCAACCACGGATGCACACGGATAGACACGGATGGGGACGGCCCGAGGGGCTACCGGAACTTAGCCGGGGGCACCGCCCCCGGTGGGAAGCCCGGTTCGGATCCCGCCCTGAAGGGGCGGCGGAACCTGCTGTGCGGCTTTCCCGCACCCCTCCGGGGTGCCGCCGGATCGCCGCCACTTCCGGGGGCGCTGCCCCCGGCTAAGTTCCTCTGGCCCGCTGGGCCAGTCCAGCCATAGCCCAATCCCAACAGCCAGAAACGAAGTAAACCGATGAAGACAATTCTCGTTCACCGAATCGCAGGCATCGGATTGGCGCTTGCTACGCTGGCGGCCTGCACTTGTCCCCGGCAGGCGGTCGCGCCCGCGCCGGCAACCGCCCCGCCCACCGCGAGCTACCCGACCAACGAGCACACTGTCCAGGCCGTGCTGTGGGTGCAGCGCTCGGGCGAGTATCGCGCGTTGTGCCATCAGGCCTTCAACCTCGCGCGCCGTGTGCTCGACGAGGAGTTGAAGGCGAATCCCGCGCCCAGGAAGCGCGCCGTGGTCGTGGACGTGGACGAGACCGTGCTCGACAACAGCTCGTATCAGGCGCGGCTCGTCAAGACGCGCCAAAGCTACGCGACCGCGACGTGGCGGCAGTGGGTGGACCTCGCGCGCGCCGAGGCGCTGGCGGGCGCGGTGGATTTCCTCAAGCACGCGGCGTCGCGCGGGGTGGAGGTCTTTTACATCTCGAACCGCCGCACGGAGGAGCACGCCGGCACGCTGGCGAATTTGCGGGCGAAGGGATTTCCCAATGCAGACGACGCGCACCTGCTGCTGCGCACCGCCGAGGGCAGCAAGGCCAAGCGCCGCGCCGCCGTCAGCGCCACGCACGAGATCGTGCTGCTGATGGGCGACAACTTGAATGACTTCACCGAGGCCTTCGACGGCAAGGATGCGGCCACGCGCGTCGCCGAGGTGGACCGGCTGGCGAAGGAGTTCGGCCGCCGCTTCATCGTGCTGCCCAATCCGCTTTACGGTGACTTCGAGGATTCGATCTACCGCTACAACCGGGGGCTGCCCGAGGCGGAGAAGGACGTGCTGCGCAAGGGAGCGTTGAGGGATTATTGAACGTGGTGCGTGGTGCGTGGTGCGTGAGCCGGCTTGCGTGCTACGTGTTGCGTGTTGCGTGAGTCAGTCAGGACGCGCCCGGCGATAATCACGCAACACGGAACACGGAACACGGAACACGCCTTCCGTCCCCGCGCAAAATCCAGTTGTCCCCCGCTTCGCCCGCCGCCTAAGCTGCGCGCGTGGATCAAGATTCCGCCAAGCCCGCCGCGCCGCCGCTGCTGGCGAGTGTGCTGGCCCTGCCCCTGCCGCGGAGCTACCTGAACTTCGTCGGTCGCCAGATTTTTCGGCTGCTGCAAACCATCCAGGGCGTCGGCGCGTTCGCGCTCATCACCCTCGGGGTCACGTTCACCAAGTTCAACGCGTCGTGGCGGGTCACGCATCCGCTGATCCGGGCGCAGATTGACCGGGCGGGCGTGCGGCTGCTGCCGGGCGTGGTGTTCTTCGGGCTGGTGCTGGGGCTGGTGATCGTGGCGCAGACGGTGGCGCTGTTGCAACGCGTCGGCGCGGAGCAATACGCCGGCACGGTCATGGTCACGGTGTTGATCCGTGAACTCGGGCCGCTGGCGACGGCGCTGCTGGTGCTGGCGCGGGTGGGCACGGCCATCGTGGTGGAGCTGGGCCTGAGCCGCGCGCAGGGCGAGGTGGAGGCGCTGGAGGCGCTGGGGATTGACCCGGTGCATTATCTCGTGATGCCGCGCGTGATCGGGCTGGCGGCGGCGATCTTCTCGCTGACGGTGTATCTGGTGCTGGTGGCGGTGTTCAGCGGCTACCTGTTCATCTTCCTGCAGGACGTGCCGCTGACGCCGGGGGATTATTTCAACCAGATCGGACGCGCGCTGCGCTGGGAGGATTTCGCGCTGCTCGGGCTGAAGACGGCGACGTTCGGCGCGATCATCGCGACGGTGACGTGCTTTCAGGGCCTCGCGCAACGGCTGCGGCTGGAGGACGTGTCGGACGCCACCACGCGCGCGGTGGCGCAGAGCGTGGCGGGCTGCGTGGCGGCGGACGCGCTGTTCATCGTGGTGTATGTCGTGATGTGAGCACGCCCGCCCCAACCGATGCCGCCGCGCCGCTGATCGAGCTGGCGGGCGCGGACATCGCGTCCGCGCAGGAGCCGGACGTGGCACTGGTGGAGCGGGTGAGTTGGCGGTTGCGGCCGGGCGAGTATTGGGCGGTGGGCGGCTGGCATTGGTCGGGGAAAAGCGACTGGCTGACGACGGTGGCGGGCTTGCAGCATCCGGCGGCGGGGCGGCATCTGCTCTTCGGCGAGGACAGCACGGTGATGACGCAGGAGGAACTGGTGGCCGCGCGGCTGCGGATCGGCGTGGTGTTCGAGCACGGCGGCCGGCTGTTCACGCAGATGACCGTGCGGGAAAACATCGCGCTGCCGCTGCGGTATCATCGGAATTGTCCGCCGGAGGAAACCAGCGGGACGGTCGAGGCGGTGATGGCCCTCGCGGGCGTGACGGAACTCGCGCGGCAGTCCACGGGGCAGCTCAACCGCAGTTGGCAGCAGCGCGTCGCGCTCGCCCGCGCGCTGGTGCTCCGCCCCGAGGTGCTGCTGCTGGACAACCCGCTGGCCGGCCTCGACCCACGGCAGGCGCGCTGGTGGTTCGACACGCTGGCCGCGCTGAACGCGGGGCACGCCTGGCTCGAAGGCCGGCCGCTGGCGGTCGTGGCCACCACGGATGACTTGCGGCCGTGGCGCGACCAGGCGCAACAGTTCGCCCTGCTTCAGGGCCGCCGCTGGCTGCCGTTGGGAGGACGCGCGGAACTGGCCGCCTGCGAGGAATCCACCGTCCGGGAATTTCTGGCCGCATGAACAACCCGAACGACATTCCCCCCAACTGATTTACCATGGCCCTGCAAGACCTCACCCCGCAACTCCGCACCCGGCTCGGCCGCGTGGAGCACGCCGTCGGCGTGTTCGTCATCATCGCCACCGCGCTGCTGCTCTCGGGCTTCGGCTACTATCTGTATCACACCGCGCAAAGCCGGGGCTGGTTCGACTTGCGGGCGCCGTTCTACACCTACGTGGACAGCGCGGCGGGCATCAAGGAAGGCGACAAGGTCAAGCTCATGGGCTTCGACGCCGGCGAGATCACGCGCATCCGGCCCGTGCCGCCGGACTCGGGCGAATACTACGAGCGGCACTTTGTGTATGTGGAGTTCATCGTCCGCAGCCACTCCATCGGCTACATCTGGAACGACTCGCGCGTGCGCGTGGGCGCGGATCTGCTCAGTGGGCGCTACCTGGAGGTCATGCCCGGCGGCTGGAACGGCTACACCAACCGCGACGGCTCCAAGAAGACCCTGCGTGCCGCCTACGAGGTGAAGGGCAAGCTCATCACCGGGATCTGGATTGACCAGACCGCCGCCTACACCAACTGGGCCGCCGGCTCTGCGGCGTATCACATCATTGCCGACGAATCGCCCGCGCTCGCCCAACGCGCCGAGAAGCTCGTCACGCAGGCCGAGGCCGCGCTGCCGAACATCCTCAGCCTCACCAACCAGGTCGCCGCGCTGTTGTCCACCACCACGCTCACGCTCTCGAACCTCGACACGCGCATCGCCGAGTTGAAGCCCGTGGTCAGCAATGCCAACCATCTGGTTGCGAGCTTTCACCCGGTCAGCTCGAACGTCCACCGCATCACCGCCAACCTGACCAACCCCGCTGGCTCGCTCGGCACCTGGCTGTTGCCGACGAACCTGAACGCCTCCGCCGAGCAGACGTTGGCCTCCGTCCGCGCCACGCTGGCCGAGGCCCGCACCACCTTCACCAATGCCAACGCCACGCTGACCGAAACGCGCCGCCTGATGCAGACCGCCGACGGCACGCTCGCCAGCGCGGACACCAACCTCACGATGCTGGCCCTCAACCTTGACCGTTCGCTCTCGAACCTCGCCAACCTCACCAGCAACCTCAACGCGCAGGTCGAGGCCAACACCAACCTGCTCTCCGAAGTCTCCTCGGCCATCGTCCACACGGACGGCCTGGTGCAGGGGCTGAAGCGCCACTGGCTGCTGCGGTCGGCCTTCAAGGAGAAGCCGCCGGCCAAGCCCGCCAAGTGAACCCCGTCCGGCGGACGCAACCGCTTGTCCCTGAAACGGAAGGCCGGAAAAGGCAAAAAAAACAGTTGCCACCCTCCGGCTCATTGCTACTCTCCACCGCAATGCACCGTTCTTGGTGTGTGGGCAAACGGTTTTTTGCCCGCAAGCAAAACGCAAAGAAACAAACAGTCAACAACTCGCAAGAGGAACTAACACAATGAAAGTCAATCAATGGACATTGGGGCTGGCCGCCGCAGGCGTGATCAGCTTCGGCGCTGTTGCTCAAGCGGAAGAAAAGCCGTCGAACCAAGTGCTCACGGCTGTCTCCGGCACGCAAATCAGCGGTTACGTCAGCACGTCGGTTCACTGGAATCCGGGTCAATCCACTGGCTTCGCAGCTGGTGCCGGTTCGTCCTACCTCTCGGGCAAAGGCGACGGGTTCAACCTCGACGTGATCCAACTCACGTTCAGCAAGCCCCTCGACGAGGGTGAATGGTCTGCCGGTTACGTCGCCGAACTCTGGATGGGGCCGGATGCGACCGTTCTTGGCAACGCTTTGGGAAACCAAACCACCGTTGCGGCTGGCACCGCAACGCCCAACGGTAGCATTTCACTGGCTCAGGGTTACATCGCCTTGAATGTTCCCGTAGGTAACGGCCTGACCGTCAAGGTTGGCACCTTCAGCACCATCATCGGTTACGAAGGCAACAACAGCCCTGACAATCCGAACTACAGCCGCAGCTACGCCTACACGTTTGGCCCCTTCCAGCATGAAGGCATCGTGGCCAGCTACAAGCTGTGCGACGCCGCCACCATCACCGCCGGCATTGCCAACGCCCAGAACACGGGCTTAGGCTTGCGCGGTGCGAACGCCGTGCAGTCACAGAAGACTTACATGGCCGCCCTCAGCCTGACCGCTCCGGGCAGTTGGGGCTTCCTCAAGGGTGCCGTGCTCAACGCAGGTGTGGTTGACGGCTTCACGGCAGCCGCGGCTGGTCTCGCGCCGGAATTTCAGAACATCCACGTCAGCGCCACGATCCCGACTCCTTGGGAGTCCATCAAAACGGGTGCCTCGCTGGACATTCTCCGCGCCGACACCGCTGCCGACACCATGTCCCTCGCCGGCTACGTGTCGTTTCACAACACCGGGATTGACAAGCTGAAGCTGCATACCCGACTGGAATACTTCGACAACAACAGCGGGGCGGTCGCACTTAATGCACTCGCAGCTCCGGTCGCCGGCAGCAACTTGTTCCTCGACAATACTGCCGAGATTTTGGCCCTCACCGTCACGGCTGATTATCAGCTCTGGCAGAATGTCATCAGCCGTCTCGAGTATCGCTGGGATCACGATTGCAGCGGGAATCGCAACCTGCCCGGCAACGTCAACAACGCGGCGATCGCCGGTGGCAACAACAATGCCCACCTGCTCGCGTTGAACCTGATCTACAAGTTCTAACCTGAGCCTTGCTCACCCCACACCCCTGCCGGGCGACCGGCGGGGGTTTTTCTTTCTTCCCATCCAACTTGGAACAACTGCCGGCCCCGCCCGATTTCGCGGCATCTTTTTCGCGCCCGGGCCGAATCAAAAAGCGGGCGTCGCGTCTGACAACTCGACTGAAATGAACAACTCGAAAGCCATCTCTCATCGCATCTCCGCCGCCACGCTCGCCGTGGCCTTCGCCATCGTTTCCACCGCCCAGGCCCAGACCGCCGCCGAGGTGCGCGCCGCCACCAAGGCCGCCTTGATCGTTCCACTGCCCGACAAGATGCCCGGCGCGGAAAAGGACACGCCCGCGCTCGTAGCGCTCGGGAAGAAGCTCTACCTCGACCAGCGCCTCTCGGTGAACAATTCCCAATCCTGCAACTCCTGCCACAATGTCGAAGGCAAGGGGGGCGGCGTGGACAATCAGCCCACCTCGCCCGGCGCGTTTGGCAAGCGCGGCGGCCGCAACTCGCCCACTGTGCTCAACGCGGGCTTCGCCCTCGCCCAGTTCTGGGACGGCCGCGCCGCCGACCTCGTCGCGCAGGCCAAGGGGCCGATCCTCAACCCCGGCGAGATGGCCATGCCCAGTGAGGCGGAGGTCATCAAGAAACTCAAGGCCACTACTGACTATCCTCCGCTGTTCGACAAGGCCTTCACCGGGGCCGGCGACAAGCTCACCTATGACAATCTGGCGCGTGCCATTGCCGCCTTCGAGCGCACGCTCATCACGCGCGACCGCTTCGATGACCTGCTCAAGGGCAACGACAAAGCACTCACCGCGCTCGAACGCAAGGGGGCCGATCTCTTCCTCAAGACCGGCTGCACCACCTGCCACACCGGCCCGCTCATCGGCGGCAACCAGTATATGAAGGTTGGCCTCGTGAATTCCTACGCGACCACCGACCTCGGCCGCTTCGACGTGACCAAGGACAACGACGACAAGTTCAAGTTCAAGGTGCCCACGCTGCGCAACATCGCGCTCACCGCCCCTTACTTCCACGACGGCAAGATCGCCACCCTGCCGGACGCGGTGAAGAAGATGGCCTGGCACCAGTTGGGCAAGGAGCTTAAGGAGGACGAAACCACGGCCATCGTCGCGTTCCTGGGCTCACTGACCGACAAGGCCCGCGCCGCGAAGTGACGGGCACCAACGCCCCGCCCGCCACCAGCCGGCGGACGATTCCGCCTCACGCGCCCGCGTGAGGCGTTTCGTTTTCCATCGGAAGCAGCCGCGCCTCAGCCGCGATAGACGATCATGATGCCGTAGTCGGGCAGCATGTGGCCGGTGGAGTCCATCGCGCCGTAGCCGATCGGGCTGATGTTGATGATGTTCTCCTGCCCGATCTTGTTGAGGAACTCCGTCACCTTCTCATCGAACATGTCGTGGCCGACCTCGACGCACGCGCCGCGCTTGATGGTCTTCACCCGGATCTTGGGCGGCTCGTCCTTGTGCTCCGCGTGGGCCGTCTTCTTCACGAGCGACTCCGAGGGGCCGGTATGGTGCGGCACCACCAGCGGCTTGTGCTCGGGTGCGGCGGGCTTCGGCTCCGGCTTGGGGGCCTCCGGCGCGGGCGCGGCGGTGGGACTGGCCGGCGGCGTTGCCGACGCCGGCGCGGGGGCCGGATGCGCGGCGGGCGCGGCGCTCTTCACCACGACGGGCACGGGCCGGGGCTTGGGCTTGGCCGGCGGCGGGACGCGGAATTTCTCGCCGCACTCGGGACAGTCAATTTCCTCACCCACAACGCACTCGTCCGCCGTGATGTGGAGGTTGCACTTCGGGCAACTGAACGATGTGTCCATGCTGCTGGAGCGGGTTGTGCGGACAGTAGGCCCGGCGGGGCGTGCCGACCAGTGAAAAAAGCGTCGCCAACCCGCGCTCGACGCGCTACGCACAGGGCCGCGCCATGAAGCGGCTCCGCCTTAACCTGAAATCCGAAATCCGAAATCCGAGTTCCGAAAGAAGGCCGAAGCCCGAACCCCGGCGTTTGGCAGGGAGGGTGCGCGGCGTTCTTTCCAACGCGCGGCCGAAGCTCGATTCGGCCTTCGGGTTTCTTTCGGAACTCGGATTTCGGATTTCGGATTTCGGGATGAAGGCGAATTGGTTGCTCCCTGCGGCGGGCGTGCTTGGCTTGGCATGGTCGCTGGCCAGCGTGGGCGCGGCCACGGCGGCCGACGCACCGGGCGTGCCGGGTTTGCTCGGCCCGGCCTTCCACCTGATCGCGGAGAACGACATGGTGGTGCGCACGGACCGGCATTACACGCACGGCACCAAGCTGACGCTGCTCGGCAGCGAGGTGGCCGTGGCGCGCGAGCAGCCGGGCTTTCATTTCCCGGCCTGGCTCGCGGACCGCACGCCCGACTTTGGCGCGCAGCCTTACGCGGCCCGGCTCGGGGTCAGTCTCGTGCAGAGCATTTACACGCCCACGGACATCGCCGTCGCCGCGCTCCAGCCCAATGACCGTCCCTACGCGGGCGTGTTTTACGCCTCGATGCTGCTCCAGAAACGCGGCGCGACGCGGGGCGGCACGGAACTGCTCGACACCTGGCGGCTGGACTTGGGCGTCATCGGCCCGGAGTCGCAGGCGGAGGAGGCGCAGAACACGGTGCATAGCGTGCGTGACCTCGGCCTCGCCAACGGCTGGGGCAATCAGTTGAAGACCGAGGCCGCGCTGGCCGTGCGGTTCCAGCGCACCTGGCGCTGGGCAGGCGGCGCGGCGGACGGCTGGGCGTGGGATTTCCTCCCGGCCGCCGGCGTGAGCCTCGGCAACATCGGCACGCACGCCGTGCTGGGCGGGCAGGTGCGCGCGGGCTGGGGCTTGCCGGGCGATTTTGGTGTGCAGACGATTGACGCGATCCCGGTGCCAAACGTCGGCCGCACCAGCGCGGCAACGGCACGGCGCGGGTTTTACGCCTTCGCGGGCGTCGAAGGCCGGGCCGTGGCCTACAGCGCGTTTCTCGACGGCAACCTCTGGCGCGCGAGCCATCACGTCAGCAAGTTCCCGCTGGTGGGCGACGCGAAGTTTGGCCTGGTCTATTCCGGCAAGCGCTTCGACGTGACCTTCGCGCAGGTCATCCGCAGCAAGGAGTTCGTCGGCCAGCGCGAGATTGACGCCTACGGCTCGCTGGCGTTGTCCGTGAAGTGGGACCGGCCGGCGCGCTGACGGCGGCGGTGTCAACCGCCGGTGTAGCGCAGCAGCCCGATCAATTGGAGCGAGGCGATGAGGTTCATCAGCGCGTGCAGGGCGATGCAGAGCGGCAGCGAGTTCGTCCGCAGGCGCACCCAGCCCAGCAGCAGCCCGCCGAGGAAGATCGTGAGGATGCCGACCCAGTCGTATTGCAGGTGGATGACCGCCCACACGGCCGAGGTCAACACCGACGCCCCGATGGGGCCGGCCTTGGACTGCTGAAGGCCCGTGAACAGGAAGCCGCGAAAGAACATCTCCTCCGTCACCGGGGCCACGACCAGCACCGTCAGCCACAGCAGCGGCGCAAATCCCGCGGTCTGATACGCCTCCACCATGAAGTCCGGCACGATGGGCCGGTCCAGCAGCCCGGTCAGCGTGTCCGCCGCCGCCAGAAAGACCAGGAAGCAGACCACCGCCCGGGCGACTTCCGGGCGGGCCGGCCAGCGCAGTGCGAAGTAATCCCGCACCGGCGGCCCTTTCCGCATCGCCGCAAACGCCCACGTCACCACGAGGAGCACCGGCGCGGTCAGGCAGGTCGTCACGGACAGGAGGAGTCCGTTGTGCATCGGATTGCTCAACGCCACCGAGGCCTCCCGCATGGCCGGCGAGGCGAACATGAACACGGCCACGACGGCGATTTGCGCCATTGAATACACGGTGAAACTGGCCAGCCCCAGCCCGATGGTCGCCCAAAAGCCCCACGGCTTCAGCTCCGGCAACGGCGGCGGCGGCGGCACGGGCGGCGGGGTGGGTTCCACGCGGCGATGGTGGCGGAGCCGCGCGCCCGGAGTCAGCGAAAAAAATTGCCGCCCCTCGCCCGCCGCCGCAGTGTTGCGCCCCTGCTTTATGGCCAAACCGACCAAAACCTACCAGTTCGTCACCAACCTCTGGAACGGCGCGGACGCCGCGAAGCTCAAGGGCGTGGACCGCCTCGTCTATCGCTCGAACCAGCTCGGCGCGGACCAGCGCATCACCAACACCGGCGGCGGCAACACGTCCTCGAAGCTGAAGGAAGTTGACCCGCTCACCGGCCAGCCCGTCGAGGTGCTCTGGGTCAAAGGCTCCGGCGGCGACCTGCGCACTTCGCGGCGCGAGAACTTTTCCTCGCTCTACCAGCGGAAGCTGCTCGAACTCCAGAAGTCCTACGCCAAGCGCAAGGACAAGGGCCTCAAGTCGCAGGCCGAGGACGACATGGTCGCGGCCTACAACCACACGACCTTCAACCTCAACCCGCGCGCCAGCTCGATTGACACGCCGCTCCACAGCTTCATCCCGGCGAAGTTCGTGGATCACATGCACCCGAACGCCATCATCTCCATCGCCGCGAGCAAGCGTTGCGTGGAGCTGACGAAGAAAATCTTCGGCGGCGAGATGGCTTACGTGCCGTGGATGCGGCCGGGCTTCGAACTGGGCCTCGCGATGCAGGCCATCTGTAAGAAGAACAAGAAAGCCACCGGCATCATGATGGGCCAGCACGGCTTCATCTCGTGGGACAACGACGACCAGAAGTGCTACACGCGCACGCTCGACTACATCGAGCAGGCCGCCGCCTACATCGAGGCGAAGTATCAGGCCAAGGGCGGTGACGCAGCGGCCTTCGGCGGCGCGAAGTTCGGGACACTCGCACAGGAGAAGCGCAACGAAACCTTCGCCGCGATTCTCCCGTGGCTGCGCGGCCAGGTCAGCCAGCAGAAACGCTTCATCGGCACCGTGCAGGATGACGACAAGATCCTCCGCTTCGTGAACTCGAAGGACGCCCCGCGCCTCGCCGAGTTGGGCACGAGCTGCCCCGACCACTTCCTCCGCACGAAGATCAAGCCGCTCTACGTGGACTGGAATCCGCAGACCGAGGACACCGCCGCGCTCAAGGCAAAGCTGAAGTCCGGCCTCGAGGCCTATCGCAAGGACTACGCCGCCTATTACGCGAAGTGCAAGCACGCCAACTCGCCCGCGATGCGCGACCCGAACCCGACGGTCATCTTGATTCCGGGCTGCGGCATGATTGCGTGGGGCAAGGACAAGTCGGAGTCCCGCGTCACCGCCGAGTTCTATAACTGCGCCGTCGAAGTCATGCGCGGCGCGGAGGCGATTGATAAATACATCGCACTGCCGCAGCAGGAGGCCTTCGACATCGAGTATTGGCTGCTGGAGGAAGCGAAGCTCAAGCGCATGCCCGCCGAGAAGGAACTTGCGCGGCAGGTCGTCATCGTCGTCGGGGCCGGCAGTGGCATCGGCAAGGAAGTCGCCCACCGGCTCGTCAAGGACGGCGCGCACTTGGTCTGTGTTGACCTCAAGCTGGAGGCCGCGCAGGCCACGGCGAAGGAAATCACGGACAAGTTCGGCGCAGGCATCGGCGTGGCGGGCACGGGGATTTCCAACTGCGGCACCGCCATCGGCCTGTCCTGCGACATCACGAAGCGCGAGAGCGTGCGCGCGATGCTGAACCAGGTGGCGCTGGCTTACGGTGGCTTTGACTCCATCGTCGTCACCGCCGGCATCTTCGTCGCGCCGGACACCACCGGACGCATTCCCGACGACAAGTGGTCGCTCACCTTTGCCATCAACGTGATGGGTTCCTACATCGTGGCGGACGAGGCGAAGAAGAACTGGGTGGAGCAGGGTTTGCCCGGCAGCTTGGTGCTGACCACCAGCGCGAATGCCGTGGTCGCGAAGAAAGGTTCTGTCGCCTACGACACGTCGAAGGCCGCAGCGAACCATCTCGTCGGCGAGCTGGCGGTGGAACTCGCGCCGCTCATCCGCGTCAACGGCGTCGCGCCTGCGACAGTCGTGCAGGGCAGCGCGATGTTCCCGCGCGACCGCGTAATCGCCAGCCTCGCGAAATACAACATCGCCTACAGCGAGAGCGAATCGAGCGACGCGCTCACGGAGCGGCTCGCGCGCTTCTACGCGGAGCGCACCTTGACCAAGAACCCCATCACGCCCGCCGACCAGGCCGAGGGTTTCTTCCTGCTGGTCTCCAACCGTCTCGCCAAAACCACCGGCCACATCATCCCCGTGGACGGCGGCCTGAGCGACGCGTTTCTGCGCTGATGCGATAGTCTGCGGTCTGAAGCCGTAGCCAGAAGTTGAAAGAATGGGGAGCGCAGCCGCCCCGGCTGCGGTTCGGCGCGCCTTCGCGCCGAACTCGGGCGCGCTCGACTTCACTCAACCGTGCGGTCGTGCGGACGGCTTCCGTCAACCGCGAGGGCGCGGTTGGCTGCGCCCGGGGCGGGCGCGCTCCCCCAATCCCGGCTGTGTGGTCACGACTCAAGGTCGTGCTCCGCAATCTTCAGTTGCCGCTCTGGTTCAGCCAAACGTCCGCTTCAAGCGTCCGCTGTGATACGCGGTGCGCTGCGCGGCGCTCATCTGGTCGAAATCCGGTTTGCCGTTGGCGAGCTTGGGCCAGTCAGCGGAGGCAGGCGATGGGAGAGGCTGCTGGTCATTTCCGCTTTCCGCCAGCGGGTTGTTCCGCACCTCGACCGTCGCGCGCTTCGTCGCGCTGCCGTCGTAACTCATCGCCTGATCGGTGAGTTCCAAATCGTTCTCCAGCGCGCGGTGCGGCTTGATGCCCTTGCCTTGCAGCACGCCGTGATAGGCGCGCACGGCCTCCTCGGGCGTCACCTTGCCGTCGGTGATGAGGCGCAGCATCTCGATGAACGCGAGCTGATGCTCGGCGTTGTTGATCTTGCGGCCGAAGAGCGCCACGCGCGCGCCATACTTCTGCGCGTCGTGGATGAGCCGGAAGGCGTCGTAAGTCGTGCCCGCGCTGCCGCCGAGGATGCCCACGACGAGGTTCGGATCGTATTGCGCGAGTTCCTCCATCGCCTTCGGGCCGTGATAGACAATCTTCAGGAAGACAGGGCGGCCCGACTCCGGCACTCCGGCGAGCGTGCGGAGGATGTTGTCGTTGATGAACTCGCCGAGCTTCTCCGGTGCGATGCCGGAGTCCACGTTCGGGTCGAAGATTTCGAGGAAGTGCCGGAACTGCTTCCGCTCCGCCTCCTCGCGGAACTGCTTATACCAGAGCAGCGCCTCGCGGTCCTGGTCGAGGTCGTTGACGTAGGTGATGGAATAGAGGCCGAGGTTCGCGCCGGGAAAGCTGCCGCTGCCGTCGCGGTCGCACTCGACCTCGCCGCACTGGATGTGGTCAATGCTCGCGCTGCGGAAGGGCTGGCTCGGCTCGCGCGTGTAGCAGCCGTGGCGCACGGCCCACACGTCCGTCGTGTCGTTGGCGCGCGCGGCGGGCGTGACGTGCGAGTTCTTGAAGAGGCCCTCCTTGATGGCGAGCTGCTCGTTCACGTAGGCGGACATCAGCATGATGTCCACGAGTCCCTGGTGCGTGACCTCGCGGATGATGTCGAGGAACTCGGGCAGGTTGCGGTAGCCGAACTCGTCGCGCGTCCAGACCTCGGGCGAGAACTTCGCCGGCTGCGAACCGCGCTTCGCCAGAAAACCGCGCGGCCCTGGCGCGCGGACGCCGAACGCCATGTCCGCGTCCTTCGCGTCGGCGATGATGAACGCGCGCGACGAGCGGTTCGCTTTGACTTCGGCCAGCTTGGCGTCGAGGGATTTCATGGACCAAATCCGAAGCCCGAAATCCGAAATCCGAAGGAAGCCCGAAACCCGAAACCCAAAAATCGCGATTCCGATGCCGCGCCCCATTCGGACTTCGGGCTTCGGATCATCTTCGGATTTCGGATTTCGGGTTTCGGGTTTCTCATCACGCCTTCACCTTCGCCAGCGTGTCCTTCAGCGCGCGGGCCGAGGCTTGCAGGCCCATCAGTTCCTTCGGCCAGAGCTTGATCTCGACGTGTTTCAGCACGCCGCCACGGCCCACCACGCTCGGCACGCTCAGGCAGATGTCCCGGATGTCGTAAGCGCCCTGGATGAGCGAGGAGACGGGGAGCAGCGACTTCTTGTTGAGCAGCACCGCGTGGATCACGTCGCGAATCGCGATGCCCACGGCCCAGCCCGCGCCGCCCTTTTTCTTGATGACTTCCGCGCCGCTGCCCTTGGTGCGCTCGAAGACGGCGTTCTGGAAACCGGGCGAACACTCCGGCAGACCCGCGAGCGGCAGGCCGTTGACCGTCGCGCTGGACCACACGGGCAGCATCGAGTCGCCGTGCTCGCCGAGGATGAGCGCCTTCACCTGCGTGGGCGCGAGCTTGAGTTCGTCGGCGATGAACGAGCTGAAGCGCGACGTGTCGAGCATCGTGCCGAGGCCATAGACCTGCGGCCACGGCAGGCCGAGCCGCTGCACGGCGAGCTGCGTGAGGATGTCCACCGGGTTCGACACGACGAAGACCTGCGCATCCTTGCGGAAGCCGGCGGCCTTGATGCTGTCGAGGATGCCGACGAAGAGCGCGACGTTGCGGTTGATGAGGTCGAGCCGCGACTCGTCGGGCTTGCGGCGCAGGCCGGCGGTGATGAGGAAGATGTCGCTGTCGGCGGCGCGGGCGTAGTCGCCGGCGTAAATCTTCTGGTCGCCGCAGAACGCGCTGCCGTGGAGGAGATCGAGCGCCTCGCCCTCGGCGGTGTCCTTGTTGGCGTCAATGAGCTGGAGTTCCGCGACGAGGCCGCCGCACTGGAGGGCAAACGCGGCGCAGGAACCCACGCGCCCGCCGCCGCCGATGATGGTGACTTTCATAAAGTTTTCACTGCGAATGGATACGAATCACGAAGGTCGCTGGTGCTTCAATTTCACCAGATGTGTCGTGCGTTCGACCAAAAACTGATCAAGGTCTGGCCGCGCACGATCTGAATAAAACATCTCCATGTTCAACCAAATCGGTCCATCCATCACCTGAAGCTGGGAATGTTGATCTACGTTGATGCGAAAGCCCGCCTTCGTCAGAACTTCGCCGCACTTGACCACAAATGACTGGAAATCACGTTTATTGTCGCTGATGGCACGCCTTGCCTCTGGGTGCCGCATTGCCTTCAGGCGGTCGGTGATTTCTCGACGAACGTATTCGTCCTCGGTCGTGAGCAGGTTCGCGACCTCGGCCCATTGCTCTTCTCCGAGAAGCCAGGCAGCAAAACACGTCATCTGACCGCGCTCCAAATCACTGTGAGGTTTTGTGGAAGCTTCCCGAAGCAGAGCGCGAGCGGTTTCGATGTCGTGAGCGGTTCGTTCAACCTGCGCAAACTCACTGGGCATGAACTCAAGTCCCCACTCATCGTCATAGATGTAGTCCAGCGTGGCTTTCAGAAAACTATCGAAGCTCCTCCACTTGATCTTGGGACTCTCGTCGTGAAAGACCTGCACCACAAATCCCCGAAGCGATCCTGAACATGCGATGCAGAAAGGGTTCGAGTCATTGTTCTCCGTCAGGGGCCAGTAACGCCACGAACGGTCGAACCCCATCTCGCCCATGTCTCGGCGAAGCACGTCTGCCTTCGCGAGCGAAAGGAACTCCAAAGCACCGTCATCAAAGACAACCCCGTCAAACGCCTGATGAAACGTGCGAATTTCATCGGGTAACTTTAATCCGGTCGCCGCTTCAATCGCATCAATTGCAGCCTTAGTGGCACCCGCGTTAGTTCTTGCGGATGGGAAATCGCGGATTCGCCTTTCCAATTCCGGGTTCATTTCATCTGGGAAAGGATCTGGTCGGTGATCGCCTGCACGGTCTTCTCCGCCTCTTCGTCGTAGCCGACGGTGACCTCCGGCTTGGGCGGGATGGCGCAGCTCACGCCCGGACGCCACTCGTCGTTGTCACACAGCTCGCATTCCTTCAGCCCGTGGCGCGGGTCGGGAATGCCGAGGCTCTGCTTGATCTTGAGCAGATCCTGGAGCTGGCCCGGGGTCATCGTCTGCGCCGGCTTGCCGAGCTGCGCGGTCACCAGCACGGTGCGGCAGTAAGCCTCGAGGATTTCCATCTTGAAGTAGGCGTCCTCGACGTTGTTGTGGCTCCAGCTCACCACGCCGTGGTTGGCCATGAGGATCGTGTTGTGCTTGTCCACCA
>Ga0172376_10001861_pt1 | contig 26522 bp, 20 predicted proteins | sample Lak35m_FD_121114 | JGI IMG/M metagenome (GOLD analysis project Ga0172376, IMG submission 121114) | Freshwater microbial communities from Kabuno Bay, South-Kivu, Congo - kab_092012_35m | ecosystem: Environmental > Aquatic > Freshwater > Lake | place: Democratic Republic of the Congo: South-Kivu...
GTAACAATACCACCGGGAAGGATATTATCTAAATCAACTTGCGCCGGTGTTTCGGTCATTGCGGGGAAATTCTGAACATCCCCCGGGTCAATGCCATCCGCAATCCAATCTTTAATTACCCAACCTTGGTCTTGAATATCTTCCAATAACCACGCCTGCACCTGAGCACCATTCAAATCGACGTAAACCTGTAATAATGCACCATCGTAGGTACCTCCATCAACGATACGAAGAGTTCTAAATGGTGAACCACCGTACATGGAATTAATTAAAACAGTAATGTCCGAATTGGTACCAAAGTGATGTGTTGCATAGAACACAGTTGCTTGGTGATTACCACTTGAGGTGTCTCTTAATATGAATTTACCTGATGCTCTGTTACCTGAGTTAACGGCTATAGTATACCATCCGGCATTTTTAGTAACATCACTGGTTTTCTCATATGGAAGATATCTGTCATCATGTGTATGTGAAGATTCTGCATATTTTCCGTCAATATCTACTGTATATGTGTTACCATCATTTCTACTGAAAGTGATAACACCATTTGATGTGTTAAATGTTGCACCCGTGGTGTAATAGTTCAAGTAAGAACTAATGTAACCACTTGGGTTAGATGTAGGGTAGTAACTTGTTGTATCAACAGTTAATGTACCATCACTGTTTGATGTTTTTAAGAAACCATTTGAAGTATAACCGTTTAAATTTATAACTCTACTTGGTGATACTTGCATCCATGTGCTTAATGTTGAGCTACTTCCATTAGAAATTCCAAAATAGAAATTACTTCCATTGTGGCCCATGGACCAGTTATGATTGGTCCCTGCGTTACCTCCGATACCAGTTGTCACACCCCAACTACCATCACCAACACCACCGGCAACTACTCCGTTTGAATACGAGTTTGGATTTATTCCGGTATTGTTTGCGATTACCGCGGATGAAACGTTTGTAAAACCTGTTGTGGTTAAACCACCACTAAATGAAACTGCAGTAGATGTACTAGCACCTCTTGCGGTTACACTTGCCAAAGTATCTGTTTCAGAATACGATTCCAAATATCTACCATCAATGTCTACGGTATATGTGTTACCATCATTTCTATTAAATGTGATAATACCGTTTGATGTGTTGAATGTTGCACCTGTAGTGTAATAGTTGTTATATGAAGTTAGGTATGTATTTGAATCAACACTACCATCAGCTTTTAAGAACTGAGATGATGTTCCACCACTCTTAACGAATGAGGTTGCTCTAACATTACCAACGACCGCTAATTTGTATCCTGATACAGGAGCCGTTCCCATACCAATCTCACCTGTTGTACCTAAGTAGAAATCATTTTGATTGAATCTACCCATTACAATGTGATAATCTGCAAATGCTTCGATTACAGGTAAACCTGAGATAGTGTTAACTGAGAATAGTGAGTTACTTAAATCATCGGTAACCGCAAACAATCTACCATTTGTACCATCAACCGCAAATACGGTTGCTCCTGATACCGATTCGTAAACTGTTAATGTACCACCACTGATGACAACATCATTGTTTGACGTTAAACCACTAACGGTGATTGATGTATTAGTTGTGTTTCCCCTTGCAGTAACACTTGCTAATGTGTCAGATTCCGATGTTAAGAATCTACCATCAATATCAACTGTGAATGTTCCGCCACCATTGTTATTGGTGAATGTAATAACACCATCACCTGTGTTGAATGTTGCACCTGTTGTGAACGTATCTGTTACAGTTTCAGTTGCCGTGGTTATACCTGTAATATGTCCAAAACTATCTAATAAAATATCTTGGATATAGGTACGTCCACTGTTATCGGATGAAGACGCGGCTGACACCGCGGGGTGAGCTGTGAGATATCTACCATCTAAGTTGACGGTGTATGTACCGCTATCACTTTTTGTAAATGTGACCGTTCCATTACCAGTATTAAAAGTTGCACCCGTTGTATATGTATCAACAACAGTTTCGGTTGCTGTTGTTATTCCTGTAATATGACCAAATGAATCAAGGAGAATGTCTTGAATATATGTTCTTCCTGAGTTGTTTGAAGAAGATGCCGCAGAAACTGCCGGGTGGGCGGTTAAATATGTGTTTGTATCAACACTACCATCTGCTTTTAAGAACTGTGATGATGTTCCACTTGTCTTTATGAAACTAGTAGCCTGTATTGAACTATTACTGAAAGTTGCACCACTTAATTGAATTTTATGTGTGGCAGCACTCGCGCCTGTTATGATACCCGCACCATTTGGTAATCCAGGACCAATTAAAACGTTACCGTACGTCGATTCAACAATGAATACGTAATCTGTGTTGTTATTTGATGCGTTAGATGGGTTACCAATTTCAAATACTGAAGCCGCCTGATATGGTAGTAATCTAAATATTGGATTATACCCTACCGCCCTGTCATAACTTAATTCGAATTTTTTTGTACCGCTATCTAAGAAATATATTGCGTTTATGTTAGCCGAACTATCAACCGCCAAAGACCCATCATTAATAGATGAGGTTATATATACCGCGTACCCACCAACGGGTGCTCCACCAATACCAACTCCAGTACCATTATCTTGGATTGTTGAGTTTACAATTGAACCTGTCCCACTAAATTTAGTAACATAATTATTTGTTCCTGTTCCTGTTACCAAATTTGGAACGTTCTGTAGGTATGAGTAATCAATGTTTCCTTGAATTCCACCGGTAACTTTTAATGAGCCGGTAATCTCGGTATTACTTACTATTTTAACTTTTGTACCGTCGTCGCTTATGTTTGAACCAGTTACGTGGTCACCACCTTGTCCCTTTAATACTACATTTGCAATTGTTCCAACCTCACTACCCAAACCTCCCGTATTTCTTGGGCCTGAAAGTAACATACCACCTGAATAGTCACTACCCGAAGCGTTTTGATAAATCCAATGGTTATTGGTTGAATCCCATAACAAGGACGCGGTTGCCAAATGAGATTCGGAACCTGAATCATATACTACAAGTCCACCAAATCTTTCGATTGGTTCAAATACGTTTGTGTAAATGAATGGACCTGTTAGGTTTAAGTTTGATGACGTGATGTATGTAAAAGACGATGTACCTAAAACATTAATGTTTTGTGTAATCGTAATTGAACCACTAATGATTTGATTACCATTGATTGTTTGTGAACCTGATATATCTAATGAGCCCGTTAATTTATATGAACCACTTAATGTTTTGGTATTAATCCAAAGACTGGCACTATTCATTAACAAGTCACCATATGATAAACTACCTGTGTTGATATCAACATTATGTAGTTCATCAATTTCATAACCATTATTAACTTTAACGAATATGGAACCAACATTTGCATGGGCTCTCACAACATAACCCACAATAACCATGTGGTCGGGAGCAGAGGGTTTCACATTTGTAACCGCACCCGGGGTAGTTGGTGATAGATATAACATATCACCATCATTCCATAATTCACCTTGTAAAAAACCGGATGTGTTTATTGACCCAATTAACCCACCTACGGTGACAAATCCTTCGTTATTATTATTAATTGTCTCAGTTACAAATCCAAGAGTTTCTGCGGAATTTGCGTCGTTATTTGCCTGAGCTAAAGCAATTTTTAATCTGTTTCCTTGAGCGCCATCAACCCTTACTAGTTGGTAATTGGAACCGAGTAAGTTTGTATTGGTTTTGTTTACAACTCTAACAAGCTGTTCTTGACCTACTTGAAGAACTACGTTTCCGCCCTTCAATCCAACATCAAGGGTACCATCCGTGTCATTCCACGTCATTCTACCAACCTCACTTGCGATTGTAGAACCGGTATTCAAATCAATATAATCTGTACGCAGAACACCTGTGAGTGAGCCACTTATTGAACCCGTAACACTTAAACTACCCGTTACTGTGTGTATATCGGTTAATTGGTCACCAAGTTTTGAGTCTCCGTGAACAGTAAGTGAACCTGTAATTGTTTGTGAACCACTTACAGTAACCCCACCCTTAAAATTAGATGAACCCGATACGTGTAACGAGCCCGTTACGTCTGCGTCAAATATTCTCATGTAAAGTTCTTGTTATTTTTATAGATAAATACTTCAAAACCTTAATCTTTACCCCTCCAATTGTTATTTATTCTTAGTATATTTTACAAACAGGTATGGTTCATTACACATTAAACCAAAAAAAATTAGTACATATTGAGAATCCAAACTCACGAATAAGGGAAATTTTTGATGCAACAGATTGTGATGTCAAAACATCTATTGATAATTTTAACTCTCTTTATGATTGGGATAAAATGTTTGATTTAAAAAAAGTGAGTAGACGACTCGGATATGGGCATCGCCTTTTTATATTCTATCATAAAGATTTGGTGGTTGGTCACTGTTGGGTTAATCCAAAATACGGGGAAGAAAATGATATATATGTATATAACATTTTTGTAGATAAAAGAATTCATGACAGAACTATTTCAGATAGTACTGTTTATCTTAACATAATGGCCGATAAATTATTTTCTGAAGGTTTTAAAACCTTACATTTAGATGTGGAAGATTGGCACAAAAATTCTCAATCTTATTGTGGTAGAGCTGGTGCAACAACAGAAGATTTTAATTCAGATGTTTATCCTTAATTTTTTGGACAATCTGATTAAAAATGGTATTAAGTGTCACCTTATCTGATTGGTTTGTTTTTTTAACCACAGGTGTCTTTTCTTCTTTTGTGTACGTTCTGTTCTTATTTATTTCTGTATTCATAATTAACATTCTTTACATGGAAGTGCACAATGCTCACATTCCGATGGCGGAAGCTCCGAAATAAGAGAGTCTTCACCAGGTGTTAGAGGTACAGCACGACAACATGGGAAGTCACATTTACCCGGTCCAAAAATATTTATACATTCTGTTTTATCGATTCCTGTATATTGGCCATCCACTCCATTACATGGGTCTGGACAAGTCCAATAAAACCCCCCAACATCCCAACACCTACAACTCGGACCATTATGTTGTACAATAAAATATGTTGGGGTTATTGTTGACTCATCCATAGTTAAATAAATGTCAACATCTTCAACGTCTATTGTGAATATTTTTTCTTTTGTGAAAATAAAACTTTCGGAAATTATACTTTTGAGAGTAAATTGATTATTGGCATTATTAACAACAACAATTTGGTCTGTTAGTTTTATGTTTTTAAAACTTGAGAATATGATAAACCCGTCTCTTAGGACTAATGCTTCAGAGTCATCAATATCTGAAAATTTCAGTCCTCCGTCTAAGAATAGATTTCTAATCCAAACACCCCTATTAATATTTGAAATACTTTCAATTGTTGTATTTGAAAAAGTACTACCCGAAAAAACATTATCTTGTAATTCTTTATACGACGATATTATGTATGGGTCATCCGTGTCGGGTAAATTAAATAAACTTATAGATTTAATTGAATCGTTTATCGATAAGTTATCGGGGTTTACTAAAGAACCATCCGATTTTATAATTAAATTCGAACTATCTGAATTATATTTTAACCTATATTTTGTTTTATATTTTTGTACATACTTTGGTCTTTCCCATACTTGGATTTCGTTGTCATAATAATCTACGTCTAAATCAATAGAACACGGATTTGTATGAATAAATGGTTCAAATAAATTTACTGAATCAAGATTTGAACCATAAATTAATCCAATTGTTCTGTATGTTTTAAGTTTTCCGTTTTCTAAATCATTTGAATTAATAATGTATTCCTGTAAAATTAAATCATTTGATATTGAATTTTTCAAATCTGTTAACTCTTGCTGAGTTGTAATTTTTACAGGTTTTGGATAAATTTCATAATTGGTTGTTGGGTATCTTTGTTTTATAATAAAATTGGGATAGTTTCCATTATCTCTAATGTTTGTTCCTATCGAATCAAATCCCAAAGTTGAGTGATTAAAATACGTTTTTGGTATTGAATTTATGTCGTTATCGTAAAGTAATTTTAAAAATTCAAAATTGTCTTTTGCATAAGTTTCATCAATTAATGCACTACCATCGTATGATTGTCTTATTATTAATTTATTTGGTGAGTCATTCAGTATTGGGGTGACTTGATTGTCTTGTGTTACCGCAATTATATTAACGTCTAAATTGGGGTACGTTCTTTTTAAAAATGCCGCCAACCCTTCGTTTTGTCCATTGATAACCTCCAAATCATTTACATCTTCAAATCCAAGTTTTAATACTATAAAATCAATTGTTGTTATATTATTTTCAGATAATAAATTATCAAAATCCACCTTATTAAAATAAGGTTCAATTGTTCTTGGTATAATTGAAATACCGGTGTTCAATTCCAAAACTTTAAAAGACCCGTCAATGTCTTTTATATAATCAACCGCTGTTAGTACACTTCTCATATTAAGGTTTTTTCCTTTTTAGGTAAATACATTTCACCATCAACTTCAGACCATTTAAGTAATGGACATGGGTTATTTTCCGCCGTATATATTTTTTTAGCAATCGGACACCCACACTCTCCACAATATGCCGACCACTTCCGATTAAAAACTTTTTTTATTGATGGGCATACCTCACAAATTTCCAATCTTTTTTTCGCCAAATTGTCTTGTTCAGATGTTGGGTTAAATGATGTCATCCACGCATCAACTATTTGTTTTAAATTCATATATATAAATATTTAGTGGTTGTAAATAAAAGGGTCTCGTTTTTTGAGTTCCTCCATCTTCTTTTTAAATCTTTTTTTTCTTTTTCTTTCTTCACAAAGGTCTCTAAACCAATTAATTATCTTTTTTATCATGACTTTCTAATTATATAATTCTCCAAAACCAAGATATCAATATCAGTATCCATAAAAGTATTCATTGCGTCTTGGGGTGTTAACACCATTGTTTTATCCTTCACATTAAAGGATGTGTTTAAAAGTATTGGGTAACCTGTAAGTGATTCAAATTCTTTCAACAATGGGTATATTGTGTTGTGTGGGTTTATTGATTGGATTCTTGATGTCCCATCTATATGTGTAACCGCGGGTAACTTGCCTCTATATTCTTTTTTAACTTTTACAACCTGATTCATATATGGGACGAATCCTTCATAATCGAAGAATTTTTTTTGGTCCTCAAATGTGACCATCGGCGCAAAAGGTCTAAAAAGTTCTCTTCTTTTTATCACACTATTAATTTTTTCTTTCATGTAAAGATGGGTGGGGTTAGCAAGAATAGAGCGGTGGCCAAGAGCTCTTGCACCAAACTCTATTGGACCTTTAAACATCCCAACGACTCTTCCATACGCAAGTTCTTCGGCAATCTTTTTGTTTAGGGCGTAGTTGGTTTCATATTTTTTAAATGTAATCCCCTTTGTGTCTTTGATTGTATTTTGAATGTCTTTTAATCCGTATTCAGGACCAATGAATGGGTTAACATGAATTCTAGTGGGTCTCTTTTCTGTGTGAAAATATTTCAAACAGGCCCCGATACATGAACCGGCATCAGACGGTGCTGGCGGTATCCATAGTTTTTTAAAATTAGTTTTATCTAATATCTTACCATTTGCAGTGCCATTATATGCGCAACCTCCACCTAAAGCCAAGTTTTGGGTTGATATAAAAACATTACAATCATTTAATATTTTAAAAAGTATTGTTTCGTACTTTTCTTGTACTGAAGCGGCAATGTCTTTATGTTCTTGACTTAACATATCTTCGGGTAGTCTATTTTCAACACCCAAAAATTTAACCAATTTATGATTAAACATAAGCCGTCCTCTATCCCAAGTAAAGTATTCCATGTTTGTTTTAAAAAACGTGGAAATTCTATAATTAATTAATTGATTTATTTTTTCACGGAAGGGTTCAGGGTTTCCGTATGGTGCTAAACCCATCATTTTGTATTCACCTTCATTAGGTTTAAAACCTATAAATGATGTCATCGCGGAATAAAACAAACCAATTGAATTTGGATAATCTGATGCCTTTAATATTTTAAAATCATTTCCCTCAACAAAAGCAACTGATGCGGTATCCCACTCACCAACCCCATCAATCGACAAAACCATACAATTATCAAACGGAGACGAATAATATGAATAAAATATATGTGACTCGTGATGTTTTGAAAAGAATACTTTATCCGAAATTTTACTTAATTCACGTTTGAGATTCCAATAATTAATTTTAGTTTTAAACAAACTTTTTAAACTTACTATTGGACTATTAAAGAAGTTTTTTTTGAAATTGTGTTTAACCCTATCCCATTTCAAATTTGGGTCTTCGTAGTAACAAACGGACTCAATCTGATGTCTTTTTATTTTATATTTTTTAAGCACATAATCCAATGCATTTTTGGGAAATCGACTATCATGTTTTATACCTGTGAATTTCTCTTCTTCACATGCATATACCAATTGTCCGTTTGAGAATAAACAAACGGATGAATCGTGATAATAAGCCGATATTCCGATTACGTACATTACTTTTTTAATCCATAATAAATTGTATCCTTATTACATCTTTCTCTCCACGGGTCCAAAACAACACTTCCTAACGGAAACTCTGTATTGTTAAAAACGCCTCTGTGTCCTAATAGATAAATAGCGGGTTTGTCAGTTACGTCGTATTCAACAATGTCAATGTAACTACCCACCAAGAGTGAATACGAACCATCAACATAGTCTACACCGGGTTTGTAGCTTTTACCCATAATAACAATCGGTAAATGATGTTCGTCGGATAATTCAATTAGTCTCAATGCAATGTTCTTGGCTTGCATTTCTCTTGATGTCATGATTGAATCAAAAAGGTCGTATCCCAACCCCAATCTTTGAGCCATATAACGAAGTGCAATATTGTCTCTGGGGTGACATCCTCCTCCGTCTCCCATGCCCGCCTTCATATATGCAGGACCCATTATTCTGTATGTACTCCTTTCTAATGCTCCTGTTACAACATCAGTATTCATATTACCATTTATTTCTGCAACGTCCTGTATCATATTCACCAATGAAATCTTAGCGGAGATAAACGTATTATAGAATATCTTAATTGCTTCAGCATCATCCCAAGTTCCGATTTCATATCTGGTCCAAGGTGTAATGATAGTATCATAAAAATCTCTTAAAATTTTTGCGTCGGTTGTTTCAGAACCATCTTCAGTACCAATTATTACCATTTCAGGATTAACCATGTCGTCTTTTACTGTACCCATGGCAATTAGATAAGGGTTGTAAATAAATCGATAATTCTTAACCAAAGGAGTAAACTCTCTACGAGTTGTACCGGGTAAAACTGTGGAAATTAAAACAACTAGCTGTTGCTTGTTAGTATATTGATTAATCTCCGATAATATGTTCTTTACGGTCGTATAATCAAAATCTTTTGGTGGTAACATTGAGGTGGGTCTTCTGCCATCATATAATGGGTCATGGGGTGTTGGGACCGCAATAAAAATGAGTTCTTTATCCTCACAAACTTCTTTGAGTGTTTTAACCATTTCAAAGTTTGATGGATAAACTTCTTTAATGTCGTATCCTTGTACGAAATGTTTTTCCGCCATCACTTCCGCGACCTCTTTTCCGAGTTTTCCAACTCCAATAAATCCTATTTTCATAATAATAAATTGTTTTTTAAATGAGGTACGATTACCTCTTCAGCAAATTTTGTGTGCCCAAATTTCGTTGGGTGCATTCCAATATAACCATTTAAATCCGGAGGGTTTAATCCCGCCTCTTTATAATTCTGTTTAACCCATTCATGACATCCACTTACAGGTAAAAACTTTGTAAAATCAATCATCTCATATAGATACTTAACCTCGGGATGTGATATTATATTATAAGCACCCTCCATATGAAAAATATCCAAGAAGGTTGACATGAAATATTTTATATCATGTCGTTCAAGATACCATTGTACTAATAATATATTTTGTATTGTTTGTATCATTGAACCAATATTTGTATGAAAATTTTCATACCATAATCTCGATTTTCCCGTCATCCAATGATGATTTGTAATTTCCCAATTTTTGTGTCCGTCAACAACATTTGTTGGGTTCTCAATCCACCCACTTATATTATTCATGCTGCGAGTATCCTCAATATAAAAATCGTTCCTATCGACACCACTCCACATAACACCGACAACAATATCCTCAGAATTATATGTTTTTATTAATTTATCTATATTGTATATTACCTTCTTAGATATTAATCCATTTCCTTGTGATGCCATTCCCACATTAATAAGTTCATAATCCATCATTTGTGCAACAAATGTTGGCCAATTCCATTTTTCAAATGTAAAACTACACCCACTGGTTAATAATATTTTTTTATTTTTCATAATATTCATTAATATGACTAAACCATAAATCTGCCAATAATTCTTGGTCTTCTATACTTGTATGAAATCTATATGGTACGTCTTTATTATGTGAAGAGTAATTATTTGGGTTTAATGGTGAATCATTATCTATTATTTTATTATTAAAAAAATATAATTGATTTTGAAATAAAAATGAACTTACACAAAAAAAATCAATATCATTTTCTTTTAATTTTCTAAGTCCATCAGATATTATCCATGTGTCCGTTTGTGTTTTCCATTGAAAATCATAGAATCTATCATACCATTTTTCAAGAATTCTAATCTCATCATTTTTTAAATAAGTTCTAAATTGATTATTAAAAAATATGTTATTTAATGTGTCGCTAAATAACAAAGGTTTATTTTGTTTAAAAATATTATGTTCACTACTTTTATCGGGATAATTTGAATAGTCGATATTTGATAATCCATTTGATTCCACATACCCAATCCTTCTATGTTTATCACATATCTTATCTATATAGTTTTCTATGGAAACATAATCAATTGGGTATTCAAATCTATCTGGCGTAGTTGTACCGACTATAACCAAGTCGGGACTTTCTTTAATAATCTCATCAATTTGTAATCTTATCGTTTGATTACTACAAGCTCCTCGAGCAAACGTTATGACTTCCCATCCCAATTTTTTTGCCAGTATTTCTGTAAAGTGTTTATTATAACCATTATCCAAATTATTTGGGTCATATGAAATCGAGGCAAAAAAACTATCCCCACAAACACCTAACTTTTTCATATTAATCTAATTGGTTTACTTTTTAATAAATCTATTAATTTCATAACTTCTTTATCGCTCGTCATAACATTGAAATTGTTAACAAACACCTCCTCCATTTCTTGTGTTATCCTGTGACATTTTTCCATATCCCAACTCGCAATGTCTTCAAGAACGGAAACAATTTTGTCCATTCTAGCTGTGAAATTAGTCTCGTTGTCATAACTCTCATCCCACCATTTATTAAAGGTCATAAATCCCAATTTTCTTAATTTTTTTAAAGAATGTGGATTACCGACCATTATAAATGGTTGAGCACATGCCATTGGTTTAAATGTTTTTTCAGAAAAAAATATAGATTTATCATCTACTAAAGATTCGGTAATTATGTTTACAAATGTATTTTTATGTGCACTAAGATTTAAAACATCTGCTTTATTTTTTTCTAAATCATCACAATCAAAAGTGTAGTGTTTTGTTGAATCGTAGTCCAAATAAAAATTTAATATTTTATTTTTAGAATGTTCATAGGTGTTTGACAATTCATTTAATATCATAATAAAGAATTGATTTTTTATGTCGAGATGCGACGCCCCTAAGGTTGTAATTGATTTATTTTTTAATAAATCATTACACATTAGTTCCGCAAACATTACTAATCTATGTATTTTTGTTACTCTGTTAAAACATAAAAAATGATATTCTTTCCTTTCTTTTTTATTATCTTCTAAACACTCTTCAAACTTGACTTTCATTTTCTCAACACATTCTTCATTAAGAACCATGCAATTTGTAAACCAAAGATTGTGTTGAAAATAACTAAATGGAAATATCGTAAAGTTGTCTTGTATTTCTTTATTGTATAATAGTCGGTCTTTAAAATTTTGTGCCTTTAAATTTGCGGTAATCATTATTACACCATCCTTATCAAAACCATATTTTTTTGAAAAATTGTACATCCAATATATGTCAGTAATTCTGTGACCAAAAAAACCTTCTGTTGGTTGAATAAAACATATTTTACACTTTTTATTTAGTACGGATATAACAACTTTTTCCGGTATATCAATAGTATCATATTTAACAAATAAATCATAACTATACAAGATAATTGGGTACACAAAATACTCTCCACTTTCATAAACCTCATCAACTGTGCACATACGAAATTTAGTCTTATTGTGACTATCAATCATGAAACTGAAATCCTGAGAATTTAATCTATTCAAATCTTCTCTTAGCTCTTTAGAATCATCCGCATGTAATGTATATGGATAATCAATCCCATGTTTAGTTTTTAGATTTTCTATTTCAGCCAAGTCAACAGTGTGCCATGGATGCACATCATAATCTATAATATTTGAGCAAGGCAATAATTTATTTCCTTCAGTAGAATATACTAAAATTTGATTATATGCAACATTTATCATAATCTAATTGTCTTGCAAAAATTAAAGAACTCTTCATATTCTGGAAATGTTTTTACAAAGTTTGTTCCTCTTCTTTTATCGTGTTCATTAAAAAATAAATAAAAATCTAATCTATTTGTCATTTGTTGTTTTACATCTTGTGGTGAAATCATCCAATCATAAATTCTTTTCATCTTTTGTATCTCGACATCGGTAAATCCGTAACTAACTCCGTTTTCATTTAAACCAACATGAAATACTTCTTGGTGTGATTCAGCCAATTCCGAATGACTTTTAACTTTTTCGGAAAAATTATATGGTAGAACTTGCACCGTTTGGTGTAGTGGGTGTCTTAAATAGGACGCGTCCAATGAAACGGGTGTGGTCCAAGCTCTTTGTGTTGAAGCGTATTCTTTTTTAAGGTCGTAAACTCCTTTTACGAGTTTAACATAACTTGGTATTGATAGTGCATTATATGTGCTCATGATACCAATTGTTACTGTAGGACACTTTGTAAGAATCTTATTCATATTGTCCCAAAATTTATTGAATATAAGTCCGTGTCTTCCGTATTCCGCCTGCTCTCCCCAACCATCAACTGAGGTGAATATCACAAAATCTCTTACTCTTTGTTCATCTTCAATTCTGTTAATTTTTTCAATTAAATTGTCAATTAAATTGTCAGGTACTCCAAGATTTGAATTGATGGCTAAATGTAGTTCTCTATTTGGATTTTTTTCGTTTATGATAAAGTCAAGAACTCCCCAAGTGTCTTTAGATAAGAGGGGTTCTCCACCTGTAATTCTAAAAGTATGTAAATCTCTATATAAATTTGGCCACCATTTCCAAAACGCATCAACATATGGATTTGGGTCGGATGATTTGAATGGTAGTCTACCCTCTTTTACAAACCTATCAAGATTATTAAAATTTCCTGTGGTTGGATATCCACCATATCTTTCAACTTCTTGTACCCATTGTGATGAGAAGGATGGTCCACAATATGAACACTTAAAATTACACGTGTTCGAAAATGCCACCTCCACATATCTTGGGTTAAAGTCCTCCCTCCAATCTAAATTTTTTATTGTTTCGAAGTGTGGTTGAGACCATGGTTCTGAAGATTTGAAAATTCTGTCAGAATGTTGTGTTGAGTTATCTTCCACATTCCAACAATATTGACACTCTGATGGTCTCTTACCATCTAACATTTCTTTTCTTCTTTCTTTTTTAAATCTAGTATTATGAAGTGCGGAAGGGTTTCTATTAATTTCAATTTCAGATATAGGATGGGTGTCTGGGTGATGGCAAGAATGTGTTCTTCCTAATTGTAAATGAATTGTTACTTGTGTCCATTTAGCTAAGCAAAATCCGCAGCCGACTCCATTTAATTCTTCTCTCATTTTATTGTGGTCCATGTGTTCTTGCATTTATAAACATTACATTATTATCATCGTTTATTGAATCAATTTCAATTAAACTTTCTATTTGATTATATCCATCATTTTTATAATCAATTTTTCTTTGTTGCATTTCCGTAACAAATCTTTTTTCATTCTTCGCGGTCGTCTCACCCTTAGCCCATGTACCATTAACAAACCCTTCATCTGTATGTGATAAACAATAAAAAGAACCTTCTCTTCTATATGGTACAATGTCTTTAATTACTTCAATGTCTTCATGACCGACAACCACATTGTTATAATCAATATCAAAATATCGATTTGTAAAATCATAATTCATAACCATTTCTTTATCTGAATTGAAGATTGAAACCTCAGATATTTTACCTTTAAAATTTATATTTTGATTTGGGCAATAACCCAAATAAAATGACCTAACAGAATCAAAATTTTTTAATTCTCCAACATGAATCGGACTTTCTTCTCTTATACCCTTTTCATTTGTTTCCAAATCACCATTAACATAAAAATGTAACATTCCCGTTTCTTTTTTATATTCAATGGTCACTCGAGTCCAAAGATTTTCAAATCTTTTAGCCCAATTATATTTAACATTACCAAACTTATCGGTGCCCATAAATGTAACGGCTCTCGAATTATTAAATGATATACCCCATGTGATATCATCTTTTCTGATTATTGGGTATTCTATAAATTTTCTGTTTGGGTCCCCCACCAACCATATTGGCATCTTTTCACTTTGTTGTTCGGCATAAAACAAAACACTAATCGTGTGGTCATTATTTAATACGGAACTTATTTCTCTATTACAAGGTAGAATCGCATTTGAATTAACTCCATTAAATTCTAAGTACCCTTTGTTGTTAAATTTTTCAGATATGTTATAATCAACATAATTCTCAAAGTAACATCTCCAAAATAAATCGTCGTCCTCCTGACCCCAATCCCAATATCCGTTAGAATATCCATTGGTTTTTTCCACATGTTCTTTATTAAACAAAACGACTCCTCCAAAATATTGTACATACCCTAACCCGTATTGGTATTTGGATAGTCTTGTTGCAATGTGAATTGGTGTTTTATCGGGATATGAATAGTCAGGTAAAGTGTCAGTATGTTTATTGTAAACCAACATATCAACGTCGTGCCAAGCGATGTAATCGCATCCATCATCAAAAGCGTACTTGGCAGCAATGTTCTTCATCATCCCTCTATTGAATAAATTATCATCTACTTGATGACCAACATAGAATTTATGTTCAATTCCTCTTTCGTTTAGGTAATTGGATAAATGTGGAACCAATCTTTCAAGATGTTCCTTTCGGTTTCTATATGGTATACAAATTCCTAATTTCATATTCCCACTACTACATGTATTTGTTGTTTAACTTTTGAGACAGAATGTTCAACAAAATCACAATTGGATAATCCGTCCTCTTTTGTGTTTCGATATCCTTTTTGTACCTCATTATAAAACTTCAATTGATTATATCTAGTCATATTGCTCTTCCATCCTGTCTTCACAAATCCATTCTCTTCATGTGTTAGTAATTTAAATGTGGATTTCCTTCTAAACGGAACACCAATCATTTTTACATCTTGAAGTGTTTCTCCAACTATTTCACAATTAAAAATTTCACCATGATTATCACCAATCAAATCCATTAGTTTATAACCTCTAATGAATTTAGCATCGTAATAATGAATCAATGAATAATCTGATGTATATCTACCAAAACTCTGTGTTAATCCAAAATATTTGTTGTTTGAAATCTCTCTAATTTCTGAGTATGGTAATTCTTTATTGTAAACAGCAAACGTAGAAATTAATCCTCTAAAGAAGTTCTTGTCTCGATTTCTATATGGGACCCCCGCACCCAAATAAAAATATTCTTCTTTTGTGTAATCGTATAAACGTCGATATGTTTCTTCTGAAATCATATCACCGTCTTGATAAAACTTTATATTATTATCTGATGGATTAATTGTTACCGCAATATTTGTTCGATAATTTGTTTTAATATTGGAATATTGATAAATTATATTTCTACCTCCATCAAAAATTTCGGCAGTGTATCTTGAGAATGAGTTATATGTAATTGTAAAATCATAACCAGCAATTGAAAAAATAGAATACTTATCATCCATTTTTTCGTGGTCGCAGATTAATTCTTCAGGATAAAAAGAAACAAATATTGTGAACTCTTCATCTTTTTTAAAAAAGTTCTTTGCTCTTACATATGCGTCGACACCATTAAATTTTAGTGATGCGACATTACCACCCTTCATTTCAATTTCTTTTGTGTCAAGAGGTATTCCGTTTATTTTACATCTGTGTAATAAATCAGTATCCTCGTAACCCCAACCCCAATAATCATTTGAGTAACCATTTATGTGTTCAAACATATCAACAGGGAACATAGTTACCCCACCAAAGTATTCATCAAAAACAATTCTATTTGTTTCTCCGATGAAAGTTGTGGCCATTTGAATTGGGACCTCAGAATATGTATAATCAACATCTTCAGGAATCATGTCCACGTCGTGAAAAACAACGTAATCACATTTTGATTTCTTGGCATAAATGAATCCCACATTTAATAGTTTACCTCTATTAAACGCTTTACCATCGTCCTGTTCAATCACAATTAGTTCGAAATCAATCCCTCTTTCATTAAGATATGGAATGATAACTTTCTTAAATGATTGTAGATGTTCAAAACGGTCTCGGTATGGAATTATTATACCAAGTTTTTTATCCATTTATTGTTGGGTCCTTCGGTTTGATTGAATTATGCCATTCAGATAGATACCATTGGATTCTATCACTCCATTCTTTTTTATCAACTTCTTCAAACCAAATGGTTAACGCATCCAATGAATTGGCAATCTTTTCCAATGCTTTAACCTTTCTTTGTTCAAGAAGTAAGAACTCGTTTTGTTCTTCAGTATTGATTGTTTTTCTTCCACTCATATTGTTATGATTTTTTTAATTAATTTATTCCATTGTTTATATTTTCTATATTCAGGTTTCACTAAACCTTTTTCAAACATAAACTCGGGGTCATCCAAATCAATATGTCTTCTTGTTTTGGATACTTCTTTATACATCTTTCTGTACTCTTCTGAATAAGCGTATGGTTGATTAATCGATGCAACATTTCTCATTCGTTCAATTGATGTTGAATCCCATTTGAAATGATGTACTTGTACTGTATGTGAGGGTACCGGTGCAATCAACGGATGATTCCATCCTTGCCATCTCCAAGTTGTGTGATTAAGAATCTTTGCATAGTGTTGACCATTGGTAATTTCAACATATCCCTTAACAACACAAATCTTATTTGGACATGCTTCACTCATTGGGTATCTAAAGAACCCAGCATTTGGAAATTGTTTCCAAAGTGTTGTGTTTGATTCTATTTCGGGGAATGTCCCGTCAGGACCAATTCTATCAATGAATCCACCCCTAACAATATCCCAATTATTTGATTCACAATCCACTATCAATTGTCTTAAATCATCCTCAGGATATAGATGTAACTCATCAATATCGGCAATTACCCACCAATCATCGGGGTATTCTCTTTTAAAATAATTGTAAGATTGGGTTACTTTTTGCCAATCAAATACTCTATCGTATAAAGTCTTGACAATCTTTACATTGGGATATTCGTTAATAATCTGATTAACTTCGTCAACCAGTTGTCGGTATAAATCAGATTCGTATACCACGAAGTTAATTTCATCCACATATCTCTGATAGTGTTCAATATAATGTTTAAGGAGATTAGTTCCATGTCCTATTACACTTAGTGCTCGTATCATTTTTTTCTATTAATAATCGTAATTCCTGTTGATGATGGCTTTGTAGGAATTATACGAAAATTAAATAGATTAATCAAGTTCCATTCAGGATTTTCCTGTAGTTCTTTTATAAGTATTGATGGTCCGTCAAATTTGTGATAATCTTTCTTGGCATCTTCAGAAACGATGAGATTATTTTCGTAGTTCTCATCGGTGTCGTGAATAACAATAATTCCATTATATGACAAAAGATTTGAATAGAGGTCAAAGTCTTTTTTTACCCCTTCATAAGTGTGGTTACCATCAATAAATAAGAAATCAACTTTAATGTCATGGAGAACAAAAAAATTATAGTAAGCACTCTCTGAGGTATCCTTAATAAAACGAGGATAAAATGTTTTTCTGTAAAAAGAATCTTCATTTTCAAGGTCGGTTGGTCCACCAATACCATTACACGCGTCGACAACATAGGTTGTACCTATGTCACCCCAATTGTAATTGTCGTTTCCATCAAAAATTCCTTGTTTGTGAAGGTCAATGCGGGCTTGTGTCATGATTCGAGGGATGTAACCACCTCCAGAACCAATACATACACAATTCTTCGCCTTTAAATGTTGGATAAGGGAATAAACAACAATCCCGTCACCCATGTGGAGGTCGGTTGCGCCGTGTGTCCAACGATAGGGAACGGGATTATCTCCGTTGTTCGTTATAAATTTCGATATGAAATCACTATTGGTAATCACAATAGTGATAATTTACGAAAGTTTTTTAAGATTGTGGAGCACTTGGAAAGTTTTCATCCATCGGTGCTGTCCATTCTTCTGTGGCAAGTAATGCTAAGATTTCTTCGTGATTATATTCAGGGAAAGTACCATTATAAATGGAAGGTCTTCCGTAAGTTCCCGCGGGAGTCGTACTTGTAACTTCTTGCATGGTTTCAGGATTAATTGTTGTCATTACAATATCCTCCTCAACCACATTAATCTCGTACTTAATGAATGTTTTAGTTCCGTCAACCGAATAACGTAATGTTTCGGGTGAGTTCTCGTGAACTTGGTTAAAATCTACGTTTTCTACTTCTGTTGCTGGTATTACTAACCAGCGTCTGTTAGGAAAGTTGCTCATGTTGTTTTTTATTTTATAAATATATGTTTATTAGAATACAACCCACACACTCCAATCATCATTTTTACCGATAATATCCGATTCCGTCCAACCTCCATAACCACAAACACCTGCTTTTAATGGGTTACCACCATTAACGCCAATACCAAATGCAGAACCCGCAGCACCATATGATAATCCTCCCGTATTTCCCGTATTTTCATCCAATATACTCCCAACTCTTATTCTACCACCCGAACTACCTGAACCACCACCATAGTGTCCCTCATGTTTTAAATCCATACCCATAAGATAAATTTCAGTACCTAAAGTACTAAGATACCTTCTATCCCTACCTTCCAAAGTTCTATAATCTAAACTATTACCATGGTGCGGGGTACTTCTATTTGCGCTATCATTCCAAGACCTTTGTTGTGCAGCTAACATACTTGAAACTTCTGTACTTAATGAAAATGTTGTTTGGTAATCAAGTAACCCCATTTGAAAATAAAATTCTGTGAATGGAACAACATTATAACTTTGATACTTACTATCCACACCATTTGTTAGTGTAAAATCATTTTCATTTGATAATGTGGAGTTTTCCCAATAGGCACTATCGGGTAAGAATCCATTTCCACTTCCACCTTTCATTACACAAACCATAGCTTTACCGAGATAAAATTTTACGGGGACTTGAAAGGCCGATTGTCCTGTTGGTTGTAACCAATAGTTACCATCTTTTGATATACCAATGTCCTTTAAATAAGTTGCACTTGGCGCTGCAAGTGCGGACGTACTACCATCTTTAATGGTTATATTAAATCTATCCGCGTAATGAATTAAATTACTACGTATTTCGGTATCTGAAAGTGCTCTATTATAAATTTGTGTTGATTGTACTTTACCCGCGTAACGTTCAGTTCCAACAGTGTTTGAACCTATTCTAAATAACGTTCCTGAAGAACCAACTGATGAGGATGCTGAGCCCGTTTTTAATAACTCACCATTTTGATAAAATTTAGTAACACTACCATTTCTTGTAACGGTAATCATTACCGTATTAGTTGTAAAAGGCACAGGTGATGCAACATATGCTGAGCTATTATCTAACCACATACCAATATATGTGGTTCCGTAAAATATTTGAAGTGGTCCAGATGGATACGAACCAAAAGTTGTTCCTCCATCTACCCCAGCATTACATTTAATAATTTGATTCACAGTAAAATTCCCCGTTCCTTGCATTAAACCATTGGGTAATGATATGTAATCATCCGTTCCGTCAAATGTTATTTCTTCACTACTATCATTTGTAAAAGAAACATTACCTATGTTTATCTCATTATTACCGGTTAAATCCAATAACCCCTGAGTTGATGTTCGAGTTGTTGGTGCGCCATTACATGCAATATATCTTGTGGCTTGACTTTTGTTTTCCAATTGAAATCCCGATAACCATCCAACCTGTCCATTCTCATACAAATATGTTGCAAAACTATAATAACCTGATGCTAATGTATGTGTCCATGTATATTTAAATCTTTTAAATTCAGTTGTTAGATTTGTCCCTCCCGCCGGTTCAATTACCAAATATCCACCACCATTTCCCCACATACCTTCACCAAGCATAAAATTTCCATATCCACCCGCAACTTGTGCCTTACCCCAAAAAGATACAGTATAAGTTTGTCCATTGGTCAAAGTGCCACCAAAATGAAATTTATAAACATTTGCGTTAACACATGACATTTTTATACTTCGATTGGTAAAACCTGGAACTTTATTTGCAACATCAATTAACATAGTTCCTTCATGTGTGTCCCATCCAGATAATGCTTCGGTATAACCATCGGCCAGGTTTTGATATTCAGAATATAAAACCATGTTGGTTGTCGCTTCACCCTTATACGAATTGAAAATTTCTCCCGTATCATAAGCAAAGGTTAATCCCGATGTTGAAATTTTACCAAATGAATTTTTACCTGACATTAGATGTTAAATCTTTTTTTGTAATTATTATAATTTTTTAAGACATCTGAATTGGATAAAGAGTTGTTATAAACTTTAGCGACCGATATTTTTCCATTCATATATCTTTCGTTTGGGAATGAACTTATTCTATTAAAACCCAATCCATATGGTGAAAATGTGGTGAATGTATAACTACCATCTTGTACTCCATTTAAATAAAATGTTAGATTTTTATCAGACCATACCCATGTAACATGATACCATGTTTGTGCTGATAGTGCGGTGTTACTATATCTCCATCCGTCAGCTGCGGTCCAAAAAGTCATTTTATATCCACTACCACTATTTCTTATTTCATGATATCCGTGGTATCCCTCATCGGATAGCCCACCAAAAATACTATATGAACTATCGGGGCTTGACAAATTATTCATATATATAATCGCCTCCAAGGTACTGGCACCCATAGAGTATAAATTAAAAGAACCAACACTTAAAAAATCATTAGTTCCATCAAAAATCAATTCACCACTTGAGTTAAAAGATGCGTTGGCAACATTTATGGTTTTATTATTTGTCCCATCAATTAATGATTGCGTTGAGCTTCTTGTCCCCAAAACAAGTGGTGTCATGTGGTCCTTTTGTTCGAGTTGATAACCAAAATATGCGACTTTTTCACCAACATAGTCACCCGTGTAACTAGTCATATATAATCCATTTTCATTTCCTGGCGTTGTATAGGTTGCACTTAATCTAATCCATTTACCTCTTGGCCAATTCATATAATTTGTGTCACCATTATAATTGAATGCAACAACAAATGTATTATTAACTGCAGTTCTTAAATGAGGTTGAGTTTGCATAGTACTTCCCTGAAACCAAAAATAAATCGACATCGTGTATTGGGTGTTTGGTGATACGGGTATGACTGCCGAACCTATGTGTTGGTTCCCTACGATAGTTACTTGAGAACTGAAAATATGGAGATTTGTTGTATCCACATTTGGTATGATTGGTTTGGTTAAACTTGTATCATTATTTGATAAAATAGATGCTCCACTATTAGACCACCAATTGCTATTGGAAGTTAAATTATTACTTGTTGCATATGCAATATTGGTGGTTGGCTCCCCTCTATAGCAATTAATATCGTTAGTATCATATGTGAAAACTAACCCACTATCGTTATAACCCGGACCTACAGATTGTGACATATCTATAAATACTTAATGTCCAAATCTCACTTTTTGCATGTTGTATAATGACAAAACTTCATCATTATTTAATCTCCTATTCCACATTTGAAAACATCCAAAATCTCCTTTAAATGGTTCCCAATAACCGTTGCTGATTGTTGGTACGTATGATAATCCTGATAATAAAACTAATGGAGTGTCCCCACCTGTATTAATTGCTCCATCACCATATACAATTTCACCCCTACTTCTAGAAGCTTCTTGTTTAAAAACTCCATCGATAAAAAGTTTTATTGTTGTGTCAACTGTTACTGTTACACAACTCCATTTATCAAACCCTTTTGTTAATGTATATCCATCCGTACCATTATATGAATAACTTGTGGTTGTTGAATGTGAAAAACTTGCACTAACTGATGGTCCATTCAAACTTACTGTGTTGGTGTACATATGAATAAAAAAACCTCCCGCGGTGTTGTAGTTACCTCTCGATATTAATGAATTTGCTCTACTATTAGCAACCTGACTTGATGGTTTAAACCATATGTTAAATGTTGCATGTGGTGGACTTAATGTTTGTGATGTTTGGGTATCATTTAAAACGATATAATCATTTGTACCATCTATTGGTACAGTATTAGCACCTGTTGAACCATTAGCAACAGTACCATTTGCACCCGATATGGCCGCAAGTGATGTTAGTGTGGAACCGCCAGATGAGGGATTTGATAATCTATCAGCCGCGTCAAGTACAATTAATAAACCATCTGTTGGTAATTTTGGACTAAAATGTTGTGCCATACTTTATTAAATATTTATCGAACCCAAGTCGTGTATCCTTGACAGTCGTATACAGTTGAATTTGTATTATACCAACCTTCGTATGAACCCTCGGAGATTCCATGACCGAGATAACAACCATCTGAGGGGTCCCCACTCGATGAGTACACACCCGCAGCCCCAAGTGTTGACTGGTCCGTATTAGCGTTGAATCCCGCATCGTTTTGAACAGCATCCAATACAAAATAATTTGCCGCAGGTGCAACTGTTCCGTTACCACCAATAGTTACACTTCCGCGTGCAACTTTTTCGGTATACCTTGAGCCACCTGTGGTTGTGAGAGCCCATTTTGCACTAACATATGTTCCCAAATTACTAGGATAAGAATATGTCCCGTTTGTGGATTGATATCCCCACGCCAAAATCTTTACATTACTAAAATCTAAACTATCAATCATTGAACCAATTACATAATCACCATTTGGATTTGATACACCAATTGAACCATTTCTATTGAGATAATAACTTGATGTATTTCTTGAGGTTCCTCCAGGTATAATTGTTTGTAATGCGTTATTTGAAGCAACTAACATCCAACCACCATCACTATCAAAATCACAAAATACTTGTTGTGCGGAGCTACCATATCCCGTTGGTTTAATCCAATATAAACCTCTCGCTCTTATACCTAAATTATATAGGTGTTGAGCGGTTGGTGCTGCAAGTGCTGCGGTGCTTCCATCTTTAATTGCTGGTAAACTATATCTTGGTCTGAAATGTTCATAGATGTCAAATATTTCCGATTGTGATAATGCTCGATTATAAACCATGTTAACGGGAATACGACCATTATAGTTATAATCATAACCCGAACTTCTTTGCGCTAACATACCAATTCTCGCCAAACCTCCACCATTATTACTATATCCTGCGGATGTAGAGGTTGAGTTTACTAATTCACCATTAGCAAATAATTTAAGTGTGGTTCCATCCCAAGTAATGGAATGCATACCCCATGTGTTATTTGACATACCATGACCCGTAATGTTTCCGTATCCACCAGAGTGTCTCCACGCAATTGATGTTCCATTTGATGACATGTGATGCCAAAATCCTGATGGATATGTGTTGTATTGTGGGAACGAATCGTCCATACTACCTAAGTTAGTTGGTCTTAAAACTGTAACCAATGTATATGGTGAACTAGAACTTAAAACATCCTGACTTACTTGAATGTATGTATTAGTTCCATCAAGATTTAAATTACCATTCCCATCAAAAGGAGAATTCATTACCTCTAAAGTTGATACTCCTGAAATATCTAATAATGATGTTGTTGTACTTCTTGAGCCATCAACAAAAGGCGTCATTAGGGAACCGGCTTCTACTTGTGGCATCGTTACTTCCCATGAAGAATGACTTCCACCATAGGTTCCCCCGTATGAAATTATATAAAAATTTATACTTGTTGTTGTATAAGTTCTTGTCATCGAAAACCTAACCCACTCACCTATTGTTTTACTGTGACCCTGAGCGGTATCACTAATTCCACCACCACTGGTGTAAATTACACCACCATTATTATCCGATGCACCCCCCAAATACCTAAGATAGATTGAAAGTGTATATGTTCCCGTACTTGGTAATGAAATTCCTTTAACAATCCCGTTCCATGAACCTCTATTATACATTTGATATCCAATGGTACCGAATTCAGTTAAAAATGTTCCATCATTTCCATTATCATAATTAGACCATCCGGCCATTGTGGATGCGTCAGGTACCAAATTTGTTGTTGGTTTACCCTTAAACGATGCAACATTATCACCCGTGTCATAAAACAACCTTAAACCACTTGTTGGTATTTTTCCATATCCTGTTCTTGTTGCCATTTTATAATATATCTACTTCTACATGTGATAGGTATTCCGCTTCGTCTGATTGACCTTGGTCGGCACCCATTACATGTCTAACCGTTAATGTACTTCCTGTGTGTGGTACCCATCCACTATCAATTGTTAAATAACCATCTTGACCATATCCACCACCACCCCAAGGTCTATACGTATATGATTGATGTCCGCTCCACGTTGCTGTTACCCCAATTTTTTGAATACTAATATTTGGAACTAAATTATATTGTTTGGTAAAACGTAATAATTCAACTTCACTATTTTGGTTTGTTATAAATAATTGATTTGTCTCATTATCTAATGAATCAACCAAATGCCAAAATACTTTATATCTAACTTGTGTATGTGCATGTGAAATTGGTAATGTCATGGTGAACGTAACTGGGCCCGAAGTAAATCCATGAGCGGTTACATTACCTAATCCACCAAATTGTGCCATATTATAGGTGGTACCATTATTCCAATTACCAATAAAATAACCTAAAGAGGCGTTTGAACCTTCATAATAATATGGGATAGAATATCTTTTTCTGTATCGTTGGAAATTTGTTTGAATTTCACTAGCTAAATGTGTTCTATTATAAATTTTTAAAACATCCATTGTCATTGCTGTATAATATGACGAACCCTCTTTACCTAATTGTACTTCTCCGGAATTTGACATAGTCCCAACCGTTCCAAGAGTCGTGCTTCCACCTAATGTCCCGTCAACATAAACCTTCCAATTCAAACCATTTTTTGTAAAAACAATGTGATGATATCTACCATCCACAACCAATCTACCAGTATCGGCACCATAATACGTACCATCCCCATTTCTTCCACCAACATACATATTACCATTTGCACCAAGAATTAATTCCCAACCTGTTGAGTGGTACTTGTTTGCAAATACTTTAAGTGAACCAAGATTGGATGTTTCAAACTTGACGACCGTTTCAATTGTTAAATCGTCAACAATTTGAATTGCGCCATAACTCGCAACGGTCATGTAATCATCGGTACCATCAAATCTTGGTTTACCGCTTGAATTATATGATGCGTTTGTGACATCAATTGTTCCATTACTTGTTACATCAAAAAGTGATTGAGTTGCGGTTCTTGTTCCCGAAGTATATTCTACTGGACCTTGTGGATAGGTTGTATGTTCTGTAATTATAAAGTTTGTAAAAACACCCTCTCCTTGAACTAAAAAGTCATTATAGATATACATCGCATTGATTGATGATGGGTTTTTAGACGGATTAAGTGCAACTATCAAAGAAATTTTTTGCCAATATCCCATCCTACTCGATAAAGTATTCCAATCATCTCCACTACCACCTGTATATGTCACATCCCACCCATAATTATCATTAGAAGAATCTGTATATGTTACCCCAAGATATCCATTTAATCCATATTCGGTATAACCATTTCTATTGTATGGTACAATACCATAATAATCAAAACTTATCTGAATATATCTTGAGGATGGGTTTAATGTTGCGGTTGAAAACGCCTTATATAATCCACCATTATTTCCATTGTTTGGGGAAGTGATTACGTTTCTTAAAAAAATTCCAGAATCTGATTTTTTACCCAAATATGATGTTGTGGTTATTACTTCTCCACCACTACCAAAAAACCCCGGATATCCGCTTGTAATTAGATTTGTTGCTGGCATTCCTTTATAAGACGCACCTCCGTCTCCGACATCAAATCCGAAAACTAAACCATAATCATTTGTATTTGGACCTATACTTTGTGCCATTAAATAAATCGGGTTCTTTGTATATTATATA
>Ga0172376_10001863_pt1 | contig 26517 bp, 17 predicted proteins | sample Lak35m_FD_121114 | JGI IMG/M metagenome (GOLD analysis project Ga0172376, IMG submission 121114) | Freshwater microbial communities from Kabuno Bay, South-Kivu, Congo - kab_092012_35m | ecosystem: Environmental > Aquatic > Freshwater > Lake | place: Democratic Republic of the Congo: South-Kivu...
CATCTCGCTGATGTGCTCGTCGAGCGGGCATCCGGCGAGGTCGATGCCCAACGGGTTCTTGGCCAGCTTGCCGCTCTTCTTGTCGAACCGGCCCTTGGAGCACGAGTCCTTCTCGAGCTCGTGGCAGAACACGCACTGGTCGACCTCCGAGAGCACCGACTTGTCCGTCCCGCGCGGATCGGTCAACTTGAAGCCGTCGCGCAGGCGCTTGTGCTCCGGCAGGCCCTCGATCGCCTCGGGCAGTTCGGCGTGCGGACGCACGTGGTGCACCAGCCCATGCGCGAAGTCGAGGTCCTTCATCTCCCGGAACATGCGCCAACCGGCGCATTCGCCCGCGTCCTTCATGGCCTTCAGGCAGGCGGCCAGCGTCTCGAGCGCGGCTCCCGCGGTCGTGCCCGCCACCGGCGCCTCGGGGGCCAGCGACAGCAGCGGCCACACCTTGCCCGCGAAGCGCTCCTCGGCGTCCGTGTCCACGCCCGGCGTGCCGGGGAGCCGCTCGAGCAAGGCCTGGCCCGCCTTGCGCGCCGCCTCGGCGGCAATGGCATCCTGCTGGACCACGCGGCGCATCTGCTTCTTCACGAAGCCGTTGCGCACCTTGTAGACAACCTGGCGATCGAGCAGCGACTGGCGGCGCTGCTGCGCGTAGTCCGCGAGCCGGAACAGGCGCGCCACGAAGGCGGACACATGGCGCGAGACGCGGATCAGCAGCTCGCCCTCGGCGGGCCCCTTCTGGCGGTCGCGATGATCGACGTGCGCCAACCACCGCGCGTGCAGTTCGGCGTCCCCTGCGGCGAGCTCCCGCAGGAAGTCGGAATGCAAGTCCGCCAGCCGCTCGGGGCGATGCAGGTCGAGGAAGGTGTAGCCGGGGATCCCGAGCGCGAGCTCGTGGGAGGTGCGGGCGAGCGTGGTGTCCATCACAGGGGGGCCTTGGCGCCGCGCGAGACCGTCGGGCGGGGCGAAGGACGCCGCAGTCTAAGGACCGGAGTGCCCTCGACGCCATGGCGGTTGGGGGGCCGGCACCGACGCCACCCCGCGATCCGCGCAGGATGGTGGTCCAGTTGGCTGTTGGGCGACTCCGCAGGGTCGCCGCGCGCGCCGTGGAGGCTCTCGTGAAGGCCTTGGGGCCGGCCTTGGCAGGCTCCGAGCGGCCCCCAACAGCCAACCGGACCACCATCCTCAGGGGTCGCGGGCCAAGAGGCGCGCCGCCGACTCGACCAAGTTGGTCAAGCGAGCCTCTTCCAGCACCGCCTGCGCATCGTTGTGGATGCCCACCAACGCCCACCAGCGGCCGCGCCCGTCCTTCAGCAGGAAGGCCAGGCACAGGACGCCCGGCTCCGAGCCACCCTTGAACCCGCTCCACTCGTGGCGCGCGGCGACCGCCGGCAAGCCGGGATTCACGGCCAGGATGGCGCGCAGCGGGGCGGCGGGCCCCTCCTCGGTGGCGCGACGCAACCAATCGAGCGTGCGCGCCAACTCGCGCGCCGAGGCGAACCACTCGACCGAGTCGATGCGCAGCGGACGCGACAGGCGCGACAAGTCGAGCTGCTCGCCCGGCAAGGGCGCGGCGGCCCACTCTTCGAGGCGCGCGCGGCGCGCCGACTGGTCGAGCTCTTCCCACGGCCTTTCCTCCAACGGTCCGCACTTGATGCGGAACATCTCCCCGGTCGAGAGCAAGGGCAAGTTGCGCGACGCGGACGCGAGGCCCAACGGCTCGAGCAGGGCTTCGACGCGACCGCGACCGAGCGCGTGCAGCAGGTGGTCGGTGGCGGTGTTGTCGCTCTCGGAGACCATGGCGGTGGCGAGGGTGAAGAGGGTCGCGGGCGCGCCATCGGGCCAGTCCTGCATGCGGCCCGAGGGCGGAGCCTTCCAGCGTCGATCGAGGCGGACCACCTCCGCGCCAGAGAGGCGCTTGGCGCGCACCTCGTCGACCAACGCGCCGAGGATCCAGAGCTTGAAGGCCGAGCCGATGGCGAGCGGTTCGTCGACGAGCCCCGCGCTCCGCCATGACTCGGGACGCGTGTCAAGGGAACTGGACAAAGCGCCGGGCGCGTTCGCGGCCGCGGGAGCATCGAGCAAGAGCGCGCAGAGGGCGGCGCGGCCCGGGAGGGCGCGCGCCGCGGCGTCCAACGCCGCCCAGTCGGCGTGCAGCGCCTGCGTCGCGGAGAAGTACAAGCCGACGATCTGGTGCGGGGACCGCGGCGAGATCGACAGGGTCGCCACCAGCACGCGACCGCGCTCGAGGGCGAACTCGAAGCGCCCGGACCACGGACCATCGCGGCGCAACGGCGACACTTCGACCACCACGCCGCCCTGGCGGTGGATGCCCTTCGCCAGCGAGGCGAGGCGCTTCTCGGGCACGGCGGCGAGGAAGTCCGCGCCGAAGGCCCCAGGCTCCAACCGCGGCTCGGCGGCGATCAACGCGGCCACCTGGCGCGAACGCGCGTGCAACGGGTCCTCGACGACCGCGCTCGCGTCCACGGCGGGTCGCGCATCCTGCGCCCGCGGCGCGGCGAGGCAAGGCGTGCAGGCCATGGCCAGCAAGAAGGAAGTTCCACCGAAGAGGGCGCGCGCAAGCATGGCACCCAGCCTAGCGCCGAAGGAGCGAGTAGCGTTCGGTGTCCCATGTTGCCCCTCGTCCCCCTCGCGGCGCTGCTCCTGTCGCTGGTCCCGGCCGATCCTCCCTCGGGTCCGCGACCCTTGGACGCCCTCGCGCGGCCGGCTTGGCTCGGTGGCGACCAGTTGCTCGACGCCTCGGCCCAGCTCGCGGAGGCGCGCGCCTTGGCGCGTCGTGGCGACGCGGAGCTCGAGTTGCGCGCGTGGGAACGGCTGCTCGACCGCTGCGAGGCCCCGCGCGAGGCGCGCAGCGAAGCGATGGCGCGGGTCGGCGAGCTGCGCCGGCGCGTCGGGCCGGCGCACGCGGACGCGCGCGACGCGAAGGGCTGGCGCACATTGGTCGTCGTGCTGCGCCGCGTCGAATGCGAGTACACGGACCTCGCCGGACGCAAGCAAAGCTACGCGGCGACGATGGGCGAGGACGATCTGCGCGGCATCCGGCTGTCGATGGAGTCCTTGGCGGACCATGTGCGCCAAGGCACCGGTGGAGTGCGCCGGCTCGACTGCGAATGGCGCATCGTCGATCGACCGCAACGCCGCTGGTCGGGAGACGCCAAGGACGGCTTCTGGCTCGCGCCTTGGGATGTGCAGGCCGAGCTCGCGCCGCTCGCGGCCGAAGCGCAGTACGAGTCGGTGTTCCTCTACGCCAAGTACGCCGAGTCGGGACGCGCGTTGCCGCGCGCCTACGCCGGCTGCACCTACGGCGCCGACCTCGGTCTCGGCGGCGCGGGCTGGACGCACATGACTTGGACGCCCGACGCGCGCGCGGATGGCGAGATCGAGCTGCACGAGTGGCTGCACCAGGCGGACTGGGCCTTCGCGCGGCGCTGCGGCTACCCGGACGCGTTCGTGCCCGATCCCGACGAGTCGCTGCCGCACGGCGTGCGCTCCGGGCAGAAGGGCATCGACTGGTGCCTCGCGGCGATGCGCGAGGACGTCACGCGCGGCATGTGGCACGAGTTGTCGCTGCGCGATCCGCTGCCCAATCCCTTCTCGCGCCGCGCGCTCGTCAAGTTCAAGCACATCGGGCCGTTCCCCGCCAAGGACGCGCGCGAAGCGCATGCGACCTCGTTCCTGCCCGAGCGCTCGCTCGCGCTGCGCGGCCGGCCGGAGGGCGCGAGCGCGGCGTGGCGCGAATTGGATCTCTCGCGCGCCGCGCTGCCGGCCGCCTCCGCCGTGGCCGCGCACTACCTCGGCACGCACCTAGAGAGCGACGCAGAGCGGCAGGCGATGTTGTTCGTCTCCTGCGACGCGCCGCTGAAGATCTGGCTCGACGGCGTGGAGGTGGCCGCGCGCGACGGCGGCGCGCGCGACGAGTGGCTCCCCCTGCGGCTCGCGCGCGGCGAGAATCGGCTGCTCGTCAAGGTCGTGGCCGGCCTCGCCGCGCCGCGCCTCGTGCTGCGGCTGGCGGACGGCGCGGGCTCGCCCATCGCGGGAGTGGAAGCGCGCGTCGACTAGCCGCGTCCCAAGGTGCCGGGCGGAGGCGCGACGAACGGCGCGATGGCCGCGAGGCGCTCAACGCGAGAACAGGAAGTCCGACTCGTCGGACCAGGCCATGTGGCGCATCAAGGGCACGAGGCGCGTTGCTTGCTCCACCAATCGTCCGGGCATGTCGGGCTCGCACAGGTGGGCGCGCGCCCCGCGTGGCGCGGGCACGCGCTGCTCCACCGACAAGGCGTGCTCGGCGGGCTTGTAGTACTTGAGGAACTGCTCGAGCTGCAGGGCGTCGAGCTTGCCGCAGACCCACTCGCCCTTCCAATCCGCCAGGCGCAGCACGAAGCCCTCGAGCTGGTTGAGCTGGTCGCGCCACGGCTTGACGCCTTCCGCCTTGACGCGGTTGACGAGGTTGGTGCCGTCGAACCACGCGTCGGCGTGCACCCGCAGCGAAACTTCCAAGGCCTCCGCCTCGAGCGCCACGCACAAGTAGGCGTTGCGGTACGCGGCGTCGAGGTCCTTGGCGAGGTCCGCGCCCAGCACGGACTTGAGCTTCTTCTTGGCCGCCTTGTCGCGCATGGCGTACCCCCACAGCCGCCGCACCTGCATGCCGTTGAACACGCTGGGTTGGTGCAGGCTCGAACGCGCCTCGAGCGCCAAGCCGGCCTCGCCGCAGCGCGCCACCAGCACCTTGGCGAGCGAGAGCAACTTGCGCCGCGCCACGAGGCGCCGGTCGTTGTACTGCGGGTCGCGCGACAGGCCGCTCGACAAGCAGTGGAAGTCGCCATCGTCGAAGGCCGCGAGCTCGAGGGGCGCCGCCGGTTCCGCATCGTCCTTGGTCTTCGCCATCGCTCCTCGCTTCGTTTTCCGCGTGCCGACTGTGGCGGTCCGCTCGCGCGCGAGACTAGCATCGGTGCGGCCATGCGCTTCGCCCACTTCGAATTCGACCCCGCCGCCGACAAGCTCGGCGAAGGGCCGCAGTCCGAGGTCTTCCGCGCCGTCGACACGCGCCTCGGGCGCGTCGTGGCGCTGAAGATCCTGCGCGCGCACGTCGAGATCGATCCGTCGGCCGACGACCGCTTCCTGCGCGAGGCGCGCCAAACCTCGAGCCTCAAGCACCAGAACATCGCGGTGGTGTACGAGTACGGCCACGACCATGGCACCTCCTACATCGCCATGGAGCACCTCGAGGGCCGCACCCTCGACAAGATCCTCAAGGAGCAGCAGCTCGGCCTCGAGGAGGGCGTGCGCATCGCCCAAGGCGTGTGCTCGGCGCTGGCGCACGTGCACGAGAAGGGCATCGTCCACCGCGACTTGAAGCCGGGCAACATCATGGTGCTGGCCGACGGCGGAGTGAAGCTGCTCGACTTCGGCATCGCGCGCGCCAAGGACGAGCTGCGCATCACCCAACAAGGCATGCTCGTCGGCACCGTGCTGTACATGGCGCCCGAGCAGGTGCGCGGCCAGGACGTCACCACCGCCACCGACGTGTTCTCGCTGGGCGCGGTGCTGTACCACGCGTGGACCGGCCAGCTGCCCTTCCCCGGCCGCAGCTTCCCCGAGGTCTACATGGCGATCCTCGAGGCGCGGCCGCGCCGGCCCGCCGAGGCGCGGCCGGGCCTGCCCGTCCCGCTGGAGCAGTTCCTGCTGCGTTGCATGGCGCCGGAAGCCGCAGACCGCCACGCCGACGCGCGCGCGGCGCTGGCGGCGCTCAACGCGGCGGCCGACATGGTGCTGGGCGGAGATGCGGGTGGCGCGACGAGCCTTGGCAGCCTCGCGATCCAGCCCGCCGAGCTGGCGGGTGGAGGCACGAGCGCCGCGCAGGCGTTCGCCGACGCCTTGCGCGCCGACCTCTCGGCCGAGCTCGAACGCGTCAAGGGACTCTCCGTGGCCAAGACCGCCGACGCGCAGGCCGACCACGAGCTGTCGCTCTCGCTCGAGCTCTCGCCGTCCGCCGGCGCGTGCGAGTGGACCTTGGCCACGCGCACGGTCGCGGGGGTCGAGCGCCACTCCGAGCGCGTCGAGTACCGCTCGGCGGACGAGTGGGAGCTGCAAGGCGGACTCGCGCGACTCGTGGCGCGCGGCGCCAAGAAGCGCCTGCAGGAAGTCTCGCTGCTGCCGGCGGCGCCGGTGCGCGACGCGGCCGCGTCGGTGCGCCACGCCAAGCACGCGCACAACCTGCTGCACCGCGGCACGACCAAGCACCTGATGGCGGCCATCAGCTCGTTCCGCCGCGCGATGGAGGCCGACCCGACCAGCGCGCTGGCCTGCGCAGGCATGGCCGAGGCGCTGGTGCGCAAGTACCTGTACTGGGATGGCGACGAGGCCTTCCTCGACGAGGCGCGCGGCCAAGCCGCCAAGGCGTTGAAGCTCGATCCACGCTGCGCCGAGGCGCACACCTCGCTGGGCTTCGCGTGGCACTTGTCGGGCCACCCCTCCGACGCCGAGCGCGAATACCGCGCCTCCATCGAGCTCGACCACGGCGAGTGGCTGGCGCACCGCCTGCTCGGCGCGTTGCTCCTGAGGCGCGGCAACTACAAGAGCGCGGCTTCGTTCCTGCGCGTCGCCATCGCGCAGAAGCCGGCGCACATCGGCTCGTACGACCACCTGCACATGGCGCTGCAGCGACTCGACCGGTACGAGGAGGCGATCGAGACCGCCGACGAGGGCATCGCCGCCGCCAAGAAGCACCTGTCCGCGGCGCCCGACGACCAAGAGGCGCGGCTTTCGATGGCGCTGCTCCACGCGCGGATCGGAGCCCACGACGCGGCGCGGGATGCGGTCGCGGCGGCGCGCGCTTTGTATCCCAAGGACGGCTACACCTCGTTCCAGTCGGCTTGCGCGCTGGCTGTGCTGGGCGACCTCGAGGAGGCGCTGGTGGCGCTGGTCCAGGCCCAGGAGCGCGGCTATTTCGTGCGCAGCGAGCTGTACGGCAACGCCGACCTCGAGGTCCTGCGCGGCCTGCCGGGCTTCCAGAAGCTCGTCGTATAGGCCCCGGTTCCGCGCGCACTTGTTCCGCGCGCGCACTTGCTCCGCGCGCGCGCCCCAGCCGAAGGCGCACGCGTTCGAGGAAGCACCAGGCCGACGGAGGAGCTCGGCTGGAGGAAGGGTTCGTCGAGGCAAGCCTCGAAACGCGGCTGGCGCGCCGCGGTGCGACGCGCCAGCCGAGCGAGACGCCGCGCAACGCCCGAATGCATGCCGCGATCAGCGGCGCACGGCCTTCTTGGTGGCCTTCTTGACCACCTTCTTGCCAGCGGGCTTCGCGGCCGACTTGGCGGCCGACTTCTTCGCAGGGGCCTTCTGCGGAGCGGGGAAGACGGCTTCCAGCGTCGCGCCGAGCGCGTCGGCGACACGGTAGGCGAGACTCAGGCGCGGCTCGTGGGCGCCGCGTTCGAGGGCATGGATCGATTGGCGGGAAACCCCGGCGGCCTTGGCGAGGTCGGACTGGGACATGCCGCGCGCTTCGCGCACTCGTTCGACGTTGTTCTTCATGGAGCGGCGTATTTCGCCGCCGCGCACCCGCCGCGTCAAGTGGTCCTGACCGTCAAATTCGTGTGACAAGCCGCGCCAGGGCGCGCGAGCGCCTCCCCCCCCCGGGATGCGCCGGCCTCGAGCGCGTCCATGGCCAAGCTGGAGGCTGCGCATGGCGCCACGGCTCGTTCGGAGTAACCTAGTCCAACGGGGCGATGGCGCGCCCCGCTCGCCCGCATGCCCCGCAGACTGGTCGTGTTCGACACCGAGACCGCCAACGGCGGTCTCGCCATGCACTTGCTCGAGCTCGGCGCGGTCGCGATCGAGGACGGCGAGGTAGTCGACCACTTCCAGAGCCTCGTGCGCCCCGAGATCCCGATCGACGCGCGCACCAGCGAGGTGCACGGCATCGTCGACGCCGACGTGCGCGACGCCGAACCCGCGTCGGCGGTGGTGCCGCGCTTCCTCTCCTGGATGGGCGAGTGCTGGCTCGCCGCGCACAACGCGCCCTTCGACGTGGGAGTGCTGGGCTACGAGGCCGCGCGCCACGACTTCGCCCTGCCGCCGCGCCCGGTGCTCGACACGCTCAAGCTGGCGCGGCGCCACATCGGCGAATCGAGCGACCACAAGCTCGAGACGCTGGTGCAGCACCTCGAGCTCGACATCGTCGAGCACCACCGCGCGCTGTCGGACGCCACGGCGGCGTGGCTGGTGGTCGAGGAGTGCCTGGCGCGCCGCGCCGCCGAGCCGGACTCGCCCGCGGGCGAGTCGCTGTGGGCCGAGTTCCTGCACCATGGCGCGTCGCGCCGCGACTTGGCGCAGGCGTTGCCGCGCCCGCCGCGCTTGTCGCCGCGCCTTCGACCCTTGGAAGCGGCCTGCCGCGCCCGATCCGAAGTCCTCTTGCACTACGGCGAGCACGAAGGCGGGCTCGCCGCGTTGCGCGTCCTGCCGCGCATCCTGTACGAGTCGGGCGAGAAGGGCTACCTCGAGGCCGAGTGCCTGCGCTCGGGGATCTTGAAGACCTACAGGCTGGACAGGGTGCGCCGGGTCGAGCAGTAGTGCCTCCGGCGCGCGTCGCCCCGCTCGCCGCCAACCGCCCTCCACGACCCATTGGAGGGCTACTTGGCGGCCCTTGGTTGTGCCTTCGCGCGGTTGTGCCTATCATCTTACGCCCCTATTCGCGCCCCGGGCGCCCCACATGACAGCCAAGCAGATCCGCAACATCGCCATCGTCGCCCACGTCGACCATGGCAAGACCACGCTCGTCGACAGCCTCTTCCGCTTCGCCGGCACCTTCAGGAAGAACCAGCTGGTGCAAGAGCGGGCGATGGACAGCGACGCGCAGGAGCGCGAGCGCGGCATCACCATCCTCGCCAAGAACACCGCGGTGGACTACCGCGGCTGGCGCATCAACATCGTCGACACGCCCGGGCACGCCGACTTCGGCGGCCAGGTCGAGCGCACGCTGCGCATGGCCGACGCGGTCCTGCTGCTGGTCGACGCCGCCGAGGGCCCGATGCCCCAGACGCGCTTCGTGCTGCGCAAGGCCTTCGAGAACGGCCTGAAGGCGATGGTCATGATCAACAAGATCGACCGTCCCGACGCGCGCGTGGCGGCGGTGCTCGACATGGTGCTCGAGCTGTTCATCGAGCTCGGCGCCAGCGACGAGCAGCTCGACTTCCCGGTCGTCTACGGCTCGGGTCGCGACGGCTACGCCAAGAACTCGCTCGCCGACGAGAGCAAGGACATGGAGCCCTTGTTCGACATGATCCTCACGCACGCGCCCCAGCCGCCGACCGACGACGACGCGCCCGTGCAGTTCCAAGCGGCCACGCTGGACCACGACGACTTCCTCGGTCGCATCGCCATCGGCCGCATTCGCCGCGGCACGCTCAAGAACGGCGCGCGGGTGGCCGTGTGCCACCCCGACCGCGACAAGTCGATCGTGGCGCCGATCAAGGGCCTCTTCCGCTATGAAGGCTTGACGCGCGTGCCGGCCGAGTCGGTGGGAGCCGGCGACATCGCAGTGGTAGCGGGCATCGAAGACTTGACGATCGGCGACACCCTTTGCCCCCCCGATCAGCAAGAGCCGTTGCCGGCCATCAAGCTGGACGAGCCGACGATCGCGATGGAGTTCTTCGTCTCGAACTCGCCGTTCGCCGGCCAGGAAGGCGACTTCGTCACGAGCCGCCAGATCCTGGCGCGCCTCGAACGCGCGGCGTTGCGCGACGTGGCCTTGCAGCTCGTCAACAACGAGGCGAGCGACGGCTGCTACGAGATGAAGGGCCGTGGCGTGATGCACCTGGGCGTGCTGATCGAGAACATGCGCCGCGAGGGCTACGAGTTCAGCGTCGGCAAGCCGCGCGTCATCCTGAAGAAGGTCGATGGCGCGTGGTGCGAACCGTACGAGCGCACCGTGGTCGAAGTGCCCAGCGAGCACGCCGGCCGGATCATCGAGTACTTCGGCCGCCGCCGGGGCGAGATGACCCACATGGAACCGTTCGGCGACACCTCGACGCGCCTCGAGTTCCTGGTGCCCTCGCGCGGCCTGATCGGCGCGCGCACGGCGTTGATGACGCTCTCGCAAGGCATGGCGATCCTGAGCCACGTCTTCGAGTGCTGGCGTCCGGACGGCGGGCCGCTGCCCTTGCGCATCAACGGCGTGTTGATCGCCGATCGCGCGGGCGAAGCGATCCCCTACGCGCTGTTCGGCCTGCTCGACCGCGGCACGTTCTTCGTCGATCCGGGCACGCCCGTCTACGAAGGCATGATCATCGGCGAGAACAACAAGGACAACGACCTTGGCGTCAACGTCTGCCGCGAGAAGAAGCTGACCAACATCCGCTCGGCCGGCAAGGACGACAACGTCAAGCTGCCGCCGCCGCATGTGATGTCGCTCGAAGAGTCGCTGGAGTACTTGGAGGACGACGAGTTGCTCGAAGTCACGCCCAAGAGCCTGCGCCTGCGCAAGCGCATCCTGCAGGAGATCGAGCGCCGCAAGCAGACGCGCAAGGAAGCCAAGACCGCCAGGGCGGATTGACATCAGCCGCTGGATGACGACGCGCCGCGGGGCGTGCTTCGCGCGTCGCGAAGCGCGCCCCGCGAATCTTGGGGCTCACTCCTCCTGCAAGTGCACGCAAGCCCCGAGGCGCGCCAGCAGGCCGCTCGACGCGCGCTCGCCGAGCAGTTCGACGATGGTCGCCAAGGCGTCGGCGTCGGCTCCGCTCCGAGCCACCACGGTCGCGCGGCGCGTGCCGCTCAACGCTTGGCCGTCAGAGGGTTGCACGATGTGCGAGCGGCGCTCGCCGTCGAGGACGAAGCCTTGCGCATCGTCGCCGGACGTGGCGACGCCGCAATGCGCGACCACGAGGCGCGCGTCCTCGGCCTCGACGCCGTTGCCGGCGCTGACGACCCAACCGTCGCGGCCAGGAGGCGGCGCCCCGCAGGCGAGATCGCCGCCCAGCTCGACAAGGGCGCGGTCGATGCCCAAGTGCGCCAGCGTCTCGAGCGCGCGGTCGCAGGCCCACCCCTTGCCGATGGCGCCGAAGTCGAGGCGCACGCCCGGCGTGGCGAGTTCGATCCTGCCATCGGCATGCAGCGTCAGGTGCCTGGCGCCGACCAGCGCGCGCGCCTCGGCCAGTTCGAGCTCGCTCGGCGCCCGACCTTCGGCGCGCGCGCGGCGCCACAAGCGCGTCAACGCGCCCACCGTGGGATCGAAGGCGCCATTCGTCGCATGCGACAACTCCATGGCGCGTTCAAGCACTCCGCGCAAGTCCGCGCTTGCCGCTTGCGGACCGAGTCCCGCCGCGCGCTGCAGCCGCGCCACCTCGGAATCGTCGCGCCAATCAGACAAGGCCTGTTCGACGGCCTCGATGCGCTCGAACGCAGCCTCCGCGGCGCGCTTTGCGGCCTCCGCGTCGCGCGCATAGAGTACGATCCGCGCTACGCAGCCCATCGCGTGGCGCGAGTACTCATGCCGCGCCTCCAGGGAAGTCGAGCGGCAGGCGGAGTAGATCCACGCGGTGGCGATCGACACGCACGCCACCACGACCATGCGCCAACTACGAGCTTCGCGCCTCCTCGCCACGCACTGCATCCTAGTCTTGTGCGCCGCCTGCGGCAGCACGCGCCCGGACTTGGAACACGAAACGGCGCAAGCGACTCCCGCCGCGACCGTGGGCCACGCGCCGGAGGCCCGCCCCTTCGAGGTCGCCGTGCCCGGCTGCACGCAGTCGCTCGCGCTGCAGCCGATCGCCGGCGCGAGCGTCGAGGTGGCCGATGGCAAGGGCGGCCTCGCGACGACGACGGTCGCCGCGTTTTGGATGGCCTCGACCGAGACGACTTGGGACATGTACGACGCCTTCGTCTTCGCCATGGATCGCGCGGAAGGCGCCACGGACGAACCCGACGCCTACACGCGGCCGAGCAAGCCGTACATCCTCATGGACCGTGGATTCGGCCACAAGGACTACCCGGTCATCAGCGTTTCGCCCAAGGGCGCGAGCGAGTTCTGCAAGTGGCTCTCGACGAAGACGGGGTTGCGCTTGCGCCTGCCCAGCGAAGCCGAGTGGCAGCTCGCCGCGCGCGCGGACCAGGCGGGCGAGTGGGGCTTCGCCGGTGGCGAGACGGCGTTGTCGAACCACGCTTGGCACGCGGGCAACTCGCTCGACGACGAGGACATGCGCCTCGAGACGCGCGCGGTCGGCCTGAAGTCGCCGAACGCCTTCGGCTTGTTCGACATGCACGGCAACGCATCCGAGTGGACCAGCGCGCTCGATGGCGTGTTCGTGGCCAAGGGCGGGTCCTTCAAGGAGAAGGGCGCCGCGCTCCACTTGTCGGCCCGTCGCCCGCTCGACGGCTCGCTCAATGCCACCGATCCGCAGATCCCCAAGAGCATGTGGTGGCTCGCCGATGGCGGCTTCGTGGGATTCCGCGTCGTGTGCGAAGCTCCCGCCGCGATGCGCTGAGGCGCGGGCACGTCTCCACGCGCGCGCTCCGTTCGTTCACGCCTCGCGCAGCGGACGCAAGGCCTCGAGCGAGGCCTCGCGCGAACCGTGGCGCGCCGCCAAGCGCTCCTCCAGCCGAGCCAGCGCCGCGTGCACGTGCGCTCGCGCGGCGGCCTCGTCGGTTCCCAGAGCGCGCGCGATGCGGGCCAAGCCCGCGCCGCGCAAGTAGCGCAGCAACAGCACGCTGCGCGCGGGCTCGTCGAGCGACAGGACCAACTCGGCCAAGGCGCATGCCGCGCGCGCCTCGTCCAGCACGAGGGCTTGCGACGCGTCCGCGCCGCGCGTCGCGGGCCGATGGGCATGCTCGTGGCGCGCGAGCCTGCGCGCCAAGGGCTTGAGCCAGCCTGCGCGCCGCAACAGCGCCGCGAGATCGGGCTGGCGGGATGGTCGCTTGTCGGCCATGACCGCAGAGCGCCGCGTCGAGCCCACGTGGTTCAGCCCAGCGCGCTTTCCGCGGACGCTACCAGCGCAGGCGCGTCACACCGTCCGGCGACAAGCGCAGTGCGCGACGTCCGTGCTCGGCGCCATTGGATCGGAACACCACCGTGGCCGCGGTCTCGACGAGCTCGATCATGGCGAAGGCGTCGCCGAAGCGCTGCAAGGAGCGCGCGCGCACGGGACCCAACGGCAGCCATGCCACGAAGTCGAGCTCCTCGCCATCCGGTCCCAGGAAGCGCAACTCGTCGACGCTGGCGTCCTCGACGCCGAGATCCACGCGCAGCTCGCGCACGCGCGCCAGGTCGATCTCGCCGGACACATTCGCGGGCACGGCGACGGGGATGGCGACGAAGTCCGCGCCCGCCGCGGCGAGTCGGGCGCCCGCGCGCGGCACGCGCCGCAAGACGCAACGACCTTCGGCGTCGCTCATGGCCTCGGCCAAGGGTAGGAGCTCCATGCGTCGCGGATCGCGCGTCCGCTCGGCGTGCAACTGCACCTTGACGCCCGCGAGCGGCGCGCCTCGCGCGTCGACGACGCGGCAACGCACCTCTGCATGCCAGACATCGGGCCCGCCGCGCAACTCGACGCCCGTGGTGCCGGCGGGCACGGCGCGCAAGAGCGCGACCACGCCCGACTCGTCCCACGCCACGAGGTCGTAAGCCTTCTCCCGCAGGCCGTCGAGCGTGAACGCGCCGTCCTTGCCCGAGCGCACCACGGGCACCTTGCGACCGACCGACAGGTGCTCGGCCTCGAACTCCGACAAGCCGCACTTCAACCCGTCGAGCAGCGCGACCTGCACGCGCGCGCGCGGAACGCCGGTCTCGTCGAGCACGCGACCACGGATCGCCAGGGTGCGCGGACCGAGCCGCAACTCGATCGGGCGCGCGGTGGCGCTCGCTTCGACCTGCACATCCTCGAGGAAGGCGGCTTGACAGCCCTTCTTCCACGCCACGAAGCGCGTGGGTCCGAGCTGCGGCGCGACCGGCAGCACGAACGACCCGTCGTCGTCGACCTTGCCGCGCGCATCGCCCCAAGCGACCTCGGCGCCGACCGCCGGCGAACCATCGACCTCGAGCACGCGGCCCACCAATGCCGGGCGCTCGATGGACTCGCCGGGGCGCAGCACGACGCGCAGATCGACCATCGAGGTCGCCGGCACCGGCTGGACAGGCGCGTGCAGCGTGCCCGCCGCGGCGCTCCACTGCGCGTTCTCCAACAGCGGAGCAAGCAGCGCGAAGCGGCCCTCGACGTCGGACATGCGGGCGAGGTCGCGCTGCTTGAGCACCTCGATGTCGAAAGCGAGGTCGCGCAGGCTCGCCAAGTGCACGCCCGCGTCGACGACGCCACCGCGCACCGGCGATCCGTCACCGTCGACGAGCACGCCCGCGAGCAGCACCGCCGGAGCCACGACCAACGTCCAATCGGAGGATCGATACTTGCCGAGCTCGCCCACCACCACCCAAGCACCTTCGCCATCGGCCGGGATGTCCAGCGCGAAGCGCCAGTCCGCGTTGGGGACCACGGCGTCGAAGCGCCCCTCGGCATCGCTCGTGGCTCGCGGGTCGGGCAGCGGCAACCCCAGCACCGCCTCGCGCACGTCGGGCTCGTCGCCATGGGCGAGCAGCAACATCGACAACGCCATCGGGTCCTCGCGCAGCTTGGCGAGGCGCTCGGGCTCGATGGCTTCGCTCTTGGAACGCGCGTGCAGCACGCCATCGACGAAACGCGGCCGCGGGCCGGAATCGTGAGGCCCCGGCGTCCAACGCACGCGCACTCCCGCGACAGGACTGCCGTCGGGACGCACGCACCTGCCCGAGACGGGCGCGTACATGCCCTCCGCGCTCTGCGGCGGCGCGACGACTGCGGGCACGGCGCTGGCGCGCACGCTCGAATCCGTTCCGTGCGCGGCCGAAGCGAGTTCATTCAACGCGCCAAGTTCCGCGGCGGGTGCTTCCTCCACGGCGATGGGCGCCGCCGTCGCGGGTCCATCCGTGGAGCGCGACGACCAGGCCACCGCGCCCGCGATGGACAACACCGCCGCGGCTGTCGCCCAAGTCGCCCACCCCAAGCCCGCAGGTGCGAGCGAAGCAGTCGCCAAGGTGGGAAGATCGCGCGCAAGCGGCGCGTACAGCGCCATCCATGCCGCACGGCCGCCGTGCTTGGAGTCGAGCCGCTCGCGTAGGCGCTCCACACCGCGCCGGATCTGGGTGCGCACGGTCTCGTGCGGCACGCCGCGCGCCGCGGCGATGTCCTCGCTCGGCATGCCGCGCCAATAACGCAACAGCAGCACGGTCCGGTAGGGCTCGGGAAGCTCGAGCACCTCTCCGGCCAAGGTGCGCGACAACTCGGCCTCGAGCACCAGTTCGCTGGTGTCCGGCAACGCTTCGGAGCGCGCCGCGGCGAGTTCACGACGACCGCGGCGAAGGCGCGAACGACCCAACGAGCGTGCCACATTGCGCGCCACCGCCGCCAACCAACCACGCGGGTTGGCATGGTCGCGCGGTGGCGCTTCGAGGGCCTGCCGCCAGACCTCTTGCTCGATGTCTTCGGCACTCGAAGGATCGGCGACTAGACGCCGCGCGAGCGCACGCAGCCAGTCCGCATGCACGAGCAGGTCGTGGATCCCCTGCTGGCCAGGGGCGGAGTGCTGCTCAGCGGGGCTCATGGGGAGGGCGTTGCATAGTGCCGCCGCGATGGGGGCTGGTTCAGGACGAAGCTGGATTCAGAGTGCTTTGACATAAGCTGCTGTCAAGTATTGGTTTATAGCAGAAAGTGGGCGCAGCTCAATGACCGAGACGATCCCCCGTCCCGTGCGCAGTCCTTGCGCCTCCTGCCGAAGTTGGATGCTGGCCCCCATCGTTGTGCGCTCTCGCGAGCGCAAAAACGGATTGGGTGCTGCCTGCTGCGCGTGGGCGTGCGTCTAGATCCAAATAGAGCCCGCAATTTCGTCCAGGCCGAGGCTTGGCGCCATGGCTCCCAAGGCCCGAGAAAGCGGTTCAGCTTCGAGGGCGCCACATTTTGGAGCGAAGTCCAGAGCTGCCCCCTCGACAACGGTGCCGCACTCCCGTCGTGAACTTCTACGCGCAGGCGTTGAGGTCCCTCCAAGGTACCGATGCAACCGCAACTCAGCTCTGGAGTCGAAGAGGCGGCCCGGTCGCCGCCAGCGAGCTCCTGAAAGCCTGCAAGGCATGCGCGTGGGCTGACGGACCAGTGGTTTGCCGACGATCCGAGACGCCCAAATAAACTTGGACGCCCGGGGCATGGCCGCTGCAGCAGTTGCGGGGCGATTTCCCCGCCAATTCGTCCAAACCTGGCCATTTCGTCCCCCTCGACCGCGCACAACGAAAGGGGCCAGTATCCTAACCCTCGGCTAGAATACCCAAACGCGGCCTCCAACGTCCGCCTCTCACCCTGCCGCGGCGCCGCCGCCCGGCGCGACCATCGGGAACGACCATGACCGGACTGCACTCCTCCAACCTCGCGCGGCGCGACCTGCTCAAGGCCGGCGCGCTGGCCACGGCGACGCTCGCCGCCAACCATGCGCTGGCTCAGGACAAGGCGCAACCCGCCCCCGAGGTCCCGCAGAAGCCCCAGTTGCCGCCGATCAAGGTCGGGCTGCTCGGCTGCGGGGGACGCGGCACGGGAGCGGCGTTCGATGCGCTGCAGGCGGACAACGGCGTCGTCATCCATGCCATCGGCGACATCCTCGGCGATCGGGTCAAGGCCTGCCGCACGAACCTCGAGACCAATGTCGAGCACGGGGCGCGCGTGAAGATCGAGGAGCGCGAGTACACCGGGTTCGACGCGCTCGAGCGCATGCTCGACTCCGGGATCGAGGTGATCCTGCTGGCGACTCCGCCGGCCTTCCGTCCGGCGCAGGTGGTCAAGTCCATCGAAGCCGGCAAGCATGTGTTCGCCGAGAAGCCGTTCGGCGTCGACGTGCCCGGGGCGCTCGAGATCCAGGCCGCGGGGCTCAAGGCGCGCGAGAAGAACCTGTCGCTCATGTCGGGCTTCTGCTGGCGTTCGAGCCTGCCGGAGCGCGCGGCGTACAAGCAGATCCACGACGGCGCGATCGGCGCCATCCGCACGATCTACGCCACCTACAACGGCTCGCCCAACGCGTCCTTCGCGCGCAAGGACGGGCAGACCGACATGGAGTGGCAGGTGCGCAACTGGTTCCACTTCCTGTGGCTGGGCGGCGACCACCTCGTCGAGCAGGCCTGCCACTCGGTCGACAAGCTCAACTGGGCGATGGACAACCAGACGCCCTTGCGCTGCTGGGCCGTCGGTGGTCGCGCCCAGCGCGGCGACGGCATCGGCAACATCTACGACCACTTCGGCGTGACGTGGGAGTACAAGGGCGGCGTGCGCGCCTTCCTGCAGGCGCGCCAATGGGAGAACTGCCCCACCGACAACACGGACTACGTCTACGGCGAGAAGGGCGTCGCCTTCATCAACGGCTGGGGACCGAGCCACGTGATCAAGGGCGAGAGCGCCAACTGGGTCTACGACGGCCCGACCTCGAACATGTACGTCCACGAGCACGAAGAGATGTTCGCGGGAATCCGCAGCGGCAAGGTGCGCAACGACGCGGAGTGGGCCGTGCAGAGCACGCTGATGGCGATCCAAGGTCGCATCGCCGCCTACACCGGCGAAGTGGTCACGTGGGAGAAGCTCCTGACCTCCACCGAGCGCCTCGGCCCCGCCACTCCGGCGATGGGGCCCGTGCCGACGACGCCGGTGCCCCGTCCGGGCTACACGCGCTTCGCCTGAGGACCAGGACGCGAGGAACGCGGCGGCGCCGGGGAATCTCGACGCCGCCGCGCTCGTTTCCAGCGCGCGGCCCCGCTCGGCGACTAGCGCGCGCGGCCGTCGGCGCGCAGCAACGCGAGCAGCTCCGTGTAGCCGCGCACGGCCACCAGCTTCTCGCGCAGCTCGGGATCCTTCAGCGTGGATCCGATGTCGGCGAGGATCTCGAGCTGGGTCGCGGGGTTGTCCTTGGGAGTCAGGATCAGGAAGCAGATGCGCACGGGCTTGTGATCAGGCGCGTCGAACTCGATGCCATCCGGCGCGAGGCCCAACGCCACCACGGGCTGGCGCAGGCCGTCGAGTCGCGCATGCGGCACGGCGATGCCCTCGCCCATGGCTGTCGTGCCCAGTTCCTCGCGCGACCATGCGGCCTCCGCGACCACTCCCTCCTTCAGCCCACCGACGCGCGCGGCCGCGGCGGCGAGCTCGCGCACCGCGCCTTCGCGCCCCTTGGCCGCCAAGCGCGGCAGGAAGCCGCGCCCCGCGAGGTAGCGCGCGAAGCGACGCGGCTCGGCGCGGTTCAAGGCGCGACGGATCAAGGGACCGGCCATCATCGAGGTCGAGAGGGCCATGACGACCAGCGCCACGAACAGCTCCTCGCCGATCATGCCCAGCTGCAGCGCGGTCAAGGCGAGGATGATCTCCATCGAGCCGCGCGCGTTCATGGCGATGCCCGTCGCCAGCGCTTCGCGCCTCGGCATGCCCGCCACCAGCGCGCCGAAGCCGCAGCCGGCGATCTTCGCCACGCAGGCCAGCAGCGTGACGATGGCGCACAGCTGCAAGTCGAAGTTCGCCACGAAGTCGACGCGCAAGCCCACGCCGGCGAAGAACAGCGGCACGAAGAAGGAGCTGACGAAGTCGGTGATCGTGGCGCGCGTGCGCTCGCGCAAGTGGCTCGAATCGCCCAGCGCGACGCCAGCGAGGAACGCGCCGAACACGGCATGCACGCCAGCGTAGTCCGCCACGGCGGCGCCGATCAGGGCGATGCCGATCGAGAAGACCAGCACGCCCGCGGGCCAACTGGTGTGCGCCTGCACGAAGGGCAGGATGCGGTGGATCGCCCATCGCCCCACCGTGAGGAAGAGTCCCGCGGAGAGGATCGTCAGGCCCACGACCATGAACGGCGAAGTCGTGCTCGCGCCGATCAAGCTCAGCACGACCGCGAACAGCAACCAGCCGACGATGTCGTCGAGCACTGCCGCCGCGATCACGGTCATGCCGAAGTCGCTCCTGTACAGGTACAGGTCCATCAGCGTCTTGGCGATCACGGGCAACGCGCTGATCGACAGCGCGGTGGCGAAGAACAAGGCGAACAAGCCGGGACCGAGACGCCCGTCGTAGCCCACCACATGCGGCGCGAAGGTGGCCACGCCGAAGCCGATGGCGAACGGCCCGAGCAGTCCGAACGCGCCCACGTAGCTGAGCGCGCGGCCTTGACGCAGCACGCGCGACAGATCGACCTCCATGCCCGCCACGAGCAGGAAGAGCGCCAAGCCGAGCTGGCGCACTCCATCGAGCGTGGTCGCGCTCGCGCCCGTCTTCGGGAACAAGAGCTCGAGTCCCTCGGGCCACAAGCGTCCCATGACGGCGGGACCGAGCAGGATGCCCGCGAACAACTCGCCCACGACCGAGGGCTGGCCCAGGCGGCGCGCCACCTCGCCGAAGAAGCGGCCGACGACCAGCAACACCGCCAGCGCCAGGAACAGGCGCGTCTCCGCCGTCATGCCTCCCGACCCGGCCATGGGCGCGAGCAAACTCAGCGAGGCGAGGTCGACGATCACGGGCGACTAGGCTAGCCCTGCTCGACCCGCGCCCACAAGGTTCACCACGCGCGAAAGGTGCGTGCTTAAGTCGGACCGGGCGCGGGTATCCAACGCGTGGCGCTGGAGTCCTGAGGCGCGGCAGGCGAGAATCCAAGACCCATGAGCCAAGAGGACGATCGCTACAGCGCCTGGGAGGAAGAGGACAGCGGACCGACCGTCGAGGACGAATCGCTGGAACGAGCCTGGGCGGCGCTGGACGCAGGCGACGCGGAACGCGCGCTGCTCGAGATGCACTCGGTCGACCCCGACTGGCCCGAGCGTTGGGTGCCCGAGGCCATCGCCCGCACGATGGTCGGCGAACTGCGCGAAGCCGCGGTCGTCTTGGCGCGCGCCAAGGAGGTCGAGGAGCTGCGCGACGACCCCGACCTGCTGTGGGCCGATGGGCTCCTCGCGCTCGCGACTTGGCGTCTCGCGGACTCGCGCGCCGCGTTCGAGCGCCTCGCCGCCATGGAGGAGTCGACCGCGGTGCTGGACAAGCTGGCCTTGCTCGACGACCTGTCGGGCGACCATGCGCGCTCCGACGAACGCCTGGCGCGCGCCAAGGAGATCGACGCGGCGTTCCCGCTGCCTTCGCGCCTCTCGTCCGAGGAGTTCCTCGAAGTCGTGCGCGAGGCGATCGAGTTCCTGCCCGAGCAGTTCCAAGGCCCGCTGGAGTCGACCGAGGTGATCGTCGAGCCCACGCCAGCCGACTGGATGATCGACCCGCACGATCCATCCGAGACGCCGCCCGACATCTTGGGCTTGTTCGTGGGCACCTCGGAGATCGAGGGCACGGAGACGCAGGACGCGGCCTTCCCGCGGCGCATCTTCCTCTTCCAGCGCAACCTCGAACGCGACGCGCAGGCCCGCGAGCAGCTCGTCGAGGAGATCCGCAAGACGCTCTTCCACGAGATCGGCCACATGCTGGGCTTCGACGAAGAAGGCGTGGCCCAGATGGGCCTTGAGTGAACCCGAGGAAGTCCAAGTGGAACGCAGCCAGTACCTGAGGCGCGCCGACGAGTGCTTGGAGCGCGTGGCGAAGTGGCTCGAACGCTTCGATCCGGACGAGGTGGACTTCTCCACCACCGATGGCGTCGTGACGATCGAGTTCCCCGATCGCGCGCGGTATGTGCTGAACCGCCAGACCGCGGCCGACCAGATGTGGCTCGCCGCCGGCGCGCGCGCCTTCCACTACGACTGGAGCGACGAGCGCGGAGCGTGGGTCGACGACCGCGACGGCCACGAGCTGTGCGCGCGCATCGCCGAGGCGGTGTCGGCGAAGATCGGCCGCCAAGTCGGCTTCTGATCCAGCTCGCGGAGGCGGTCGCGCGAGCCGCTCAGGGCTTCTTCTTGTCCTTGCCGCCGCCGAACAGGTCCTCGAGCGCCTTCTGCGCCGCGCGCTCGACTACATCCTCGAGGAACTTCTTCTTGATGCGCAGCTTGGGCGAGGACCAGCTGCCCGACAACTCGATGGGCACCACCGTGTCGGGCGGCAGGATGTCGCGCACGGAGTCGAGCTCCTTGACGACCTTCTTGCCGAACGCCGCGAGCGGCACGTCGGCCGACAAGTTCAGCTTGCCGTCGACGAGATCGTAGCTGCCGGAGAACGACTGCTCCTTGCCGCCGAGCTTCACCGGCAGGCGCTGGTACCTCGCGACACCGTCGACGATCTCGACCTCGATGGTCGGCAGTTTCGATGTGCGCGCCGCGAGTTCCGGGAACCACGCTTCGAGCCCCGGAAGCAGCGCGTACTGGACCTCGCCGAGCTCGAGGCGCAGCTTCGCGTCGAGCTGGCGCAGGTCGCCATCGAGCGGAACCGTCAGCCCATCCACGCGCAAGGCGAGCGGCGCCGCGCCTTGCGGCTTCTGGACCCGCACCAAGGTCGGCACGAGCTTGCCCACGACGCGCTGCGAGACGAGCGGACCCAGCCCCACTTGCGCCACCACGCCATCGATCCGGTCGACGACGAGGCGCGACTCTTGGATGCGACCGCGCGCCACCACGCCGTGCAAGGGCGAACGCAGCTCGGCTGCGAACTCGCCCGCCTGCATCGACAGGGACGGGCTGCGCAGATCGACATCCACGCGCGGACCCAAGGCCTCGACGAGCAGTCCATCCTGCGCGGCGAGGATGTCGACCAAGGCGGTGGGCGCGCGCTCGACGCGAGCCTCGATGCTCGCGCGAGCGCGGCGCCAGCCCTCGGGCTCGGCGAAAATCGCGGGCGCGTCGAGTAGCGCGACCTTGGCGGACAAGCGACCCGCGGGGTCGTCGACGACCTCGCCCTCGAGCGAGATCTCCGGCTTGCCGGCGGGATCGAAGGTGGCGGCGAGCCGCACGCCGCGCAGCACGACTTGGCGGGCTTGCGCACGCAGCGCCTCGTCGGACCACGAGAACTCGGGCAATTCGATGGCCAATCGAGCGCGCGCGCTCGCCAACGCGGCCCACGGATCGCCACCCTCCTTGGGTGGCGCGAAGTCGACGTCGACGAGCCGGATGACCAGCGGCGATGCATTCGACGACGACGCTTGCTGGCCTAGCGGCAACAGCGGCGCGAGGCGGCGCGCGACGCCAGCGGGATCGAGCGCCAGCGACGCATCGAGGAGCTGCTTGGCGACGACGCGACCGCCCGACCACAGGCCTGCGACCACCACCTTGCCGCGGGTGGCACTCAACTCGAGCGCGGCGTCGCAGCGCAGGGCATCCCCCATCCAATCGTCGAGCTTGGCATCGACCGAGAGCGCGGCCTCGGCGCCGAAGAGGTCGGCCCACGACCCTTCGACGCCGGAGAGTCTGTCGATGGCCAAGCCCGGCAGGCGCGGACTCGACACGCGCAAGGAGAGCGGGGCGGAGCGGCCCTCGACCAGCTCCCACGGCGCGGCGCAGCTGGCCCCGAGCGCGAGCTCGAATGGTTCGACGGCGACCAAGTTCGCGCGCACTTCGGCGCTGGCGGCTTCGCGCGGGGCCAAGCGGGCGCCAAGCTCGAGGCTGCGCACGAGGAGCTCGTCCACGCCCATGCCGGCGAGGGTCGCGTCGGAGACGGTGAACGAGCCCAACGTCATGCGCAGCGCGAGTCGCGCCTCGCGCAGGCAAGCGGCCGTGTCGAAGGGCGCGCCGGCGGCGAGGTCGGGCAGCGGGACCGAGAGTCCGTCCACGACGAGTTGCAGAGCGACGCCGCCTTGCTCCGCGCTCCAAGCCATGCCAGGCGGCAGGTGCGGCGCCAAGAGCGGCGCGAGGGCGCCTTCGGCCGCGCGTGCATCGAGGCGCAAGGCCTCTTCGCCAGCGCCAACGAGCCTTCCATCGGCGAGCTTCAAGCGCGTGGTGATGCTGGCCGCCTGCGCGACCACGCCAAGTTCGAGCTCGCCGCGCGAGGCGCACAAGCCGCGCGCGTCGAGGCGCACATCGAGCGTGGGTCCGAGCAGCGAACCCAGCGGCGCCGGCGCCGAGGTCGAACCCGCGGAGTAGCCGGCGAGCGCGGCTAGGCACGGCACGCCGAGGGAATCGAGGCGCAGGCTGGCGTCGATGGGCGGCGCCTTCGCGAGCGACTCGAACTCGAGCCAAGCGCCCCAATCCGCGCTGCGCGCATCGAGCGCCAGTCGGCCGGTCGCTCCCGTCTCGAGGCCGCACTCGAAGCGCGCGCGCGCAGCACCACCGGGCTCAAGCTCCAGCGCCAACATCGGACGCAGGAGGGCAAGCGCGGCGCCTTCGGCGCGCAACGCGTCGTCGGCGTAGCGCAAGCCGAAGCCTTGGATCTCCAGGCGCGCGGCGGCCGCGCGACGCAACGCGGCGAGTGGAGCCTCGCCTTGCTGGATCGCCTGCAACGGCAGGCGCAGCTCGGCCACGCGCACGCGCGCCTCGCCATCGAGGGGCGCGAGCTCGGCGCCGGGCCGCGTCGCGGCGAGTTCCGCGGCGATGGCCGCCAATTCCTGCTGCAGGCGGCCCACGCCCGGCGCGAGACCCAGCGCGATCTCGTCCTCGCCGGCCACGGCGAGCCAGCCGTCGGCCAGCCGCGCCTTCCCCGCGAGCTTGGCCTGCGGACTGTCGAAGCGCAGCTCGATCCGGCCACTTGTCAAATTGGCTTGACGAAGCGCGAGCTCAAGCGACGCTTGCGGACCCAGCTGGCGCACGAGCGCCCCGTCGAGGCCCGCGAAGCCGTCGACGAGCGCGAGCGGCAGGCGCTCCAAGGTCAGGGTGGCGTCGACTGGAGGCAGCTCGCCCGCGACGAAGCGCGCGGGTTCGCGGCAACCGGCGTCCAGCACGAGGCGCCCGCTGGCGCCCGCGGCCACCTCCGCCTCCACATGCAGGCTGGCGCCCACTCCCGGCTCGATCCGCAGGCTGACGGAGGGATCGGCCAGCACGGGTTGCACGCCGCGCGCGAGCAGGTCCAGCTCCGACCAGTTGACTCGCGACGGCAAGCTGGCGTCGAGCTGCAACTCGACCTCCCCGAGGAGTCGCGCGAGCAGCTGCGCGTCGGCGCGCGCTGCGGGATCGAGCACCAGCGCCAGCGGCAACTTGCAGCGCGACAACTCCAGCACGAACGGGCGCTCGGAGGACTCGATGGAGACGCGCGCGCCGCGCGGCAAGTGCGGCGCCAAGGCCGGTTCGAGCCAAGCGCGCGGCGTCGGAGTCTCGAGCTTCAGGAGCGGCGGCTCGGACGCCACCAGCACGCCATCGGCGAGGCGCGCCTGCACGACGAGGCGAGTGCGGGGCGAATCGAGTCGCAGGCGCACGAGACCCGCATCGAGGCGCGCGTCCTCGGCCTCCAGCGACAAGTCGAAGCTCTCGCCCAGCTGGGCCGCCAAGCGCCCCTCCTGCAGGGCGAGCGCGTCGAGCAACCCCGAGGGGAAGCCGCGCACCGCCACCTTGGCGTCGAGCGCTTCGAACGGGCGATTTGGCGCCCGCAGCAGGCCTAGCACGCGCGCTTGCGCATCCAGCTCGCCGCTCGGCAGGCCGCCCTGCAGGGCGATGCGCAGGGCCTCGTCCGGACGCGCGACGACTGTCAAGGATACTTGACGCAGTTCCAGCGGAGCGCCGGCGCGCCGCGTGTAGGCGTCCGACCATGAGAGTCGCGGCGCCACGAGCGCGAAGTCGAGCTCCAGGTCCCCCAGCCACGCGGCGAGGTCGAAGGGCTCGCCTCCAGCTTCGACGGGCGCTGGCTCGGACGGCGCGGGAGGCGCCGGCGCGCGCGGAGCCAAGGCGCGCTCGAGGTTCGTGCGACCCGCATCGTCGGCCACGAGGTCCGCCTCGAGATCCACGCGCACTTCGCCGACCTTGCCGTCGAGTGCTCCGCGCAAGTCGAAGAGCGCCGGCAGTTCCACCGCCACGGTGGCGACGCGCTCGCCCTCGGGCGTGCTCAAGCTCGTGCGCTCGAGCCTCTGGCGCGAGAACCAGGCGAGCGACAGTTCGCCGACCTCGACGCGGCCCGCGAAACGTCGCGCGCACTCCTCTTCGATCGTGCGCGCCACCCACCCGCCGGCCAGCGTCGGCAAGAGTGCGAGAGCCACCAAGAGCAGCACGAATAGCGCCAGAGAAGCGTAGACAAGACGACGCAGGAAGGGACGACGCGTGGCGTTTGTGGCGGGCATGGCGGACGGTGGATCCATACTCCACCACGCACGCTGCCGCTCCTAGTGGCTACGGTGGTGGCTTACTGCGACTTGCAAACTGGATGCAAGCCGTGCCCCGAAAGGGAGTTCCCTTCCTCCAGCACGCTGCAAGCTGTCTCTCACCGCGCCGTCCCTGGCAGCGCACCCGTTGAGTTATCCACAATCCCTAGTGGGCCCTAGCCGCCCACACCACCAGCGCTAGACTCATAGGCACGCCCATGTCCCCCATGCCCCGCCCCACCCGCATCTATCTCGTCGGCGCGCACGCGACGGGCAAGACCACCCTGGCCCGCTGGATCCGCGACCATTACGGCATCCCGATGATCAGCGAGGTCGCGCGCGGCGTCTTGGCGGAGATGGAGGCGCGCCTCGATGCCCTGCGCAGCGACCTCGACCTCGTCGACCGCTACCAGAGCGAGGTGTTCGCGCGCCAGTTGGAAGCCGAGGCCGCGCACGAGGGCCCCTTCGTGTCCGACCGCGCCTTCTGCAATCTCGCCTACGCCGCCCACCACGCGCGCATCCTCGGCACCATCGCCTCCGATCCGCGCCTCGCCGAATACATGCAAGGCGTGCGCGGCGGCATCGTCTTCTTCCTGCGCCCCCACAAGGAACTGGTCGTGGCCGATGGCGTGCGCGCCGGTCTCGAGTGGGAAGAAGTCGTGCGCATCGACGGCATGGTGAAGCTCCTCTTGGAGATGTTCTCCGTCCCCTACATCCCCGTCGAATCCCTCTCCATGCAGGAACGCGTGCGCCTCGTCGAAAGCGTCCTGAACCTCGCCGGCGTCCAACCCCGCGGCGAACTCCTCCCCACCCGCCTCCGCTCCACGCGCGGCAATGGGCACGCCGTGGAGAACCAGCTGCACGCGAACTGAGATCGCGCGACGCGCGGAGGCATACGCACCCCCCCCTCGAGGGACCCCCTCCCTCGGCATGCTGGGCGCCCTAGGAGGGCGCTCGGTGTGTTTTCAGGATGCTGGTCCCGGTGATTGTGCGTGGGTTAGCGGACAACCTGCCACGCGGATGGCGTTTCCAGCGTCTATTCCAATGGAGGCAGTCTCCAGGCCACGGGCTGGGGACGACACCGCGCTGCCGCCAAGGCGGACAAAGCGGCTTGCGGCTGCTCGACACGCTGAGGAGGGCTTGCCAAGGCTCTGATGGTGTTGGTGGGCTTCCTGGCCGTGTCGCTCTCGCGTCGACGATGGGATCGCGAAACAAGCGAGGTCGGCTTCCTTCAGGCCCCGTGCCAACCGAGAACCTGCTCCCTCAAGCAAGATCCACAAGACCAGCCGTCGCCAGTGCATGGCACTTGAGCGCTCGCAGCGACTCTACGACCAGCACGGG
>Ga0172376_10001867_pt1 | contig 26503 bp, 22 predicted proteins | sample Lak35m_FD_121114 | JGI IMG/M metagenome (GOLD analysis project Ga0172376, IMG submission 121114) | Freshwater microbial communities from Kabuno Bay, South-Kivu, Congo - kab_092012_35m | ecosystem: Environmental > Aquatic > Freshwater > Lake | place: Democratic Republic of the Congo: South-Kivu...
CCTTCGTCCATCAGCACCACCCGGTCGGCCACCTCCCGGGCAAACCCCACCTCGTGGGTGACACACACCATGGTCATGCCCGAGTCCGCCAGGGTGCGCATCACGTCCAGTACCTCCCGCACCATTTCTGGGTCAAGGGCGGAGGTGGGTTCGTCGAAGAGCATGATCTTGGGCTGCATGGCCAGGGAGCGGGCGATCGCCACCCGCTGCTGCTGCCCACCGGAGAGTTGCCCTGGAAACTTATGGGCCTGCTCCAGAATGCCCACCCGTTCTAACAGTTGCAGGGCCACCTCCTGGGCCTTAGCCTTGGGCCAATGGCGTACCCAAATAGGGGCCAGGGTGACATTCTGAAGCACCGTCAGGTGGGGGAATAGATTAAACTGCTGAAACACCATACCCACCTCCCGGCGAATCGTCTCGATGTTTTTCAGGTCGTGGGAGAGTTTCATGCCATCCACAACGATGATCCCTTTCTGGTAGGTTTCCAGGGCATTAAAGGTACGGATAAAGGTGGACTTGCCCGAACCAGAGGGGCCCATGATTACCACCACCTCGCCCCGGTTAACCTGCAGACTCACCCCCTTCAACACATGGAAGTTGTTGTCGTACCACTTCTCAACCCCCTCGGCGATAATCATGGGTTGACCCGGGGTGGTGTCAGGGCCCATGGTTTCGGTTTGAAACTGAGTCATAGGGGCAAGTCCATTGTTTAAACAGTATTTTAGGAGGAGTTCGGGCCCGATTCAGTGAACTGGGTTACATCTCATCGGTGGCTGGGTTTAGTGACTGGTGTGTAACTGCCGTTCTAAATAGCGGCTACCCTGGGACATGGCGTAGCACAGCAGCCAGTACAGCACACCAATAAACAGGTAAACCTCCGCATAGCGCCCAATGAACAACGGGTTAGCCAGGATGGAGCGGCTCATGCCCAGCAAATCAAACAGGCCCACAATAGACACCAGAGTGGTATCCTGCAGCAGGCTAATAAACAGCCCCACAATGGCCGGAATGGAGATCTTCAGGGCCTGGGGCAGGATAATTAACCCCAGGGAGAGGGGGGTGCTCAGCCCCAGGGAGCTGGCGGCTTCATACTGCCCCTTGGGAATGGCCTGTAACCCCCCTCGCACGGTTTCCGCCAGATAGGCAGCGGTGAACAGAGTCAGCCCTAAAATGGCCCTGAACACCACATCTAACCGCCAATTGCCGGGCAAAAATAGGGGCACCATAATCAGCCCAATAAACAAAACCGTAATCAGCGGTACCCCCCGCACCACCTCGATGTAAAAGCTTGACAGCAGCCGAATCACCGGCAGAGGGCTTTGTCTACCCAGGGCCAGCAGCACCCCAAAGGGAAAGGACAGGACAATACTAACCAGGGACATCAGGGCGGTCAGTAATAAGCCTCCCCAGGCGGTACTGGCCACCATCGGCAACCCCAGGCCACCGATCACCAGCCAGAGCCCCACTAAAAACATCAGACTCCAACCCAAGGCTAGCCATCGTCCTAACCCCGGTCGTTGCTGGCCCCAGCCATGACCCAGCCAGGCGGTAACCGTCAGCAGCCCTAAGAGGCCCAGCAACTTAAGCTTCACCAGCAGGGCTTGATCACCGGCAATCGGTAGGATGATCACGGTCAGGGCGGCCAAGGCTAACCCCACTAGGGAGCCAGGGCCGAGTAGGCGACTGGAGAGGCGCGTTAACACCCCCCAGGTGAGGCCCGCCATCAGGGTGATCAGGGTGAGCAGCAGCCAGAGGCGCCAGTATTGATCGGAGGGAAACCGGCCCACGAAAAATAGCGGTAGATTGGTGGGAATTACCCCCCATTGGGCGACACCCCAGGTCCACTGGAAAAACCTCACCAGGGAGTGCAGTAGGAGGGCCCCCAGCAGGAGAGTAAGGATGCCGTTAAACCAGCTGCTAAACAGATTCTTGCGGAGCCAGGCCAGGGGCGTGAGGCCGGCTGAGCCCGGGGGCAGGGAAGCGACGGGGCGGGTCAAGGTCATGGTTAGCGTTCTCGAATTTGCACGCTTTGGTTAAACCGGTTCATCACCAGGGAGATAATCAGATTGATACTCAGGTAGGTCACCGCCCACAGTAGCACCACCTCCACCGCTCGCCCGGTCTGGTTTTGGGTGGTTTGGCCCGTAGCGAAAATATCAGGGTAGCCGATCGCCAGGGCCAGGCTGGAGTTCTTGGCCAGATTCATATACTGACCGTTGAGGGAGGGAATAATCACCCGCAGGGCCTGGGGAAAGACCACCAGGCGCAGGGCCAGCCCGGTTTTCAACCCCAGGGACCGGGCCGCTTCCCACTGCCCACGGGAAACGGACTGGATGCCAGCTCGTACAATCTCGGCGATGAAGGCGCCGGTGTAGAAGGTTAGCCCCGCCAGCATGGCGGCATACTCCAGGGAAATCCGCACCCCGCCTACCACCAGGTTATCGTCACCCAAGCGAGGAAAGCTCCAGCCCAGGCCAAAGCAAAATAGGCTGAGGGCGATCGCCGCCAGCCCCCAGAGCAGTAGCCCCGGTGCCCTCCCTGGGCGACCGGACTGCTGAATTTGCCCCAGGCGCCAGCACCACACCAGGTAGGCGGCCACCCCTAGAATCACCAGGGCCAGGGCCGACAACCAAGCGGCTGGGGTGTTGGCGGGCCAGGGCAGGGTCAGCCCCTTTTTGCTAACGTAAACGCCCCCCAGGATGCGCCGCACCTCCCCCCCCTGGGAGAGGCCAAAAAGAATAACGAAATACCAGCAAAACAGCTGCAGGAGGAGGGGAGTGTTGCGGACCACCTCCACATAGATCAAATTTAAGCGACGGATCAACCAGTTGTCAGAAAAGCTGGCGATACCCGCCAATACCCCCACCGCCGTAGTGGTAATAAAGCCCACCAAAATCAGCCGCAGGGTATTCACCAACCCTACAAATAAGGCCCAACCGTAGCTATCGTTTGGGGCGTAGGGCAGAATACTTTCGCCAATGTTAAAACCGGCTTGATTTTTCAAGAAACCGTAGTCAAACTGCCTGCCCAGCTGCTGCAGGTTGCGATTCATGTTGCCCACCATGATCGCCCCTGCCCCCACCACCACCACCAGGACCAAAGCCTGGAGACCCAGGCGGAGGACGCGATCGTCTCGCCATAGGGGAACGGAATTGTCAGGGGGAGCGGGGGAGGCCATAGGTAGACCGGTATGGGTGACATGGCAGGGAAATGAATTCCCTGCCACGGGTAAGGGAATAGATCTTAACGGAAGGGAGGAGAGTAGATTAAGCCACCCTTTGTCCAGAGTTTATTCAGACCCCGGTCAATCTTTAAGGGTGAATCAGCCCCCACATTCCGTTCAAAGATTTCACCGTAGTTGCCCACCGCCTTGATGGTGTGCACCATAAAGTCCTTAGATAGTCCCAGTTGTTGCCCCAGATCCCCTTGTACTCCGAGGAAGTTTTGAATATCGGGGCTGGGATCGGTGAGTTTTTCGGTTACGTTGGCCTGGGTAATGCCAAATTCCTCAGCCTGGAACAGGCCGTAGGTGACCCACTTGACCACGTCATACCAGGCGGAGTCATTATTTACGGTCACGGGGCCCAGGGGCTCCTTAGACAGGACGTCATCTAATAAAATGTGATCGTCGGGCTTAGGTAGGCCCGTCCGCTTGGCTGCCAACTGGGAGCGGTCAGAGGTAAAGGCTTCGCAACGCCCCTCGGTGTAGGCGGCGGAGGCGGCATTAGAATCCTGGAACTTGACTTCATTAATGGTGATACCGGCTTCCTTTACCCGACTGGCCAGGTTCAACTCAGTGGTGGTGCCGGTTTCTACGCAGACCGACTTGCCGTTGAGGCCGGCAAAGTCCTTAATGCCACTGGCCTTAGAAACCATCACCCCCTGCCCGTCGTAGAAGGTGGTGGGGGCAAACTCCAGGCCATTGCCGCCGGCGGAGTCGCGGCTAATGGTCCAGGTGGTGTTGCGGGACAGCATATCCACCTCGCCATTTTGCAGGGCGGGGAAACGGGCAGTGGAGTCCAGGTTGCGGTACTCAATTTTGCTGTCAATGTTGTCAGCAGTACCAAAGACAGCAGCGGCAACGGCGCGGCAGGTATCCACATCCATGCCGGAATACTTACCGGTTTGGTCTACAAAACTAAAGCCAGGAATGGTGCCTTCCACCCCACAGATCAACTTACCCCGTTCCTTAATGGTGGCCAGGCGGTTGCCTACGGTGGTTGAAGCTGCAGTCCCTTCCCCAGAAGGGGCAGTAGTGGTCGGAGCCGTTGTGCTACAGGCTGCGATGGTTAAACTCAAGGCCGCTGCCAGTAAACTAAGTCTGCGCATTGATCACTCCTCACTCACAAAGAAATCTTTCCAAATATACCGGAAAGTAAAAAAATATTAAACTAACCTAAACCCTCCTATGATTTGGGTCTGTAATTTGTATCAAAATCAACAATCTGTTCTGGATACTTTAGACCTTTGCGGCAGGGGCCTGCGCCCATCTGCGGAAACTAATCCAAGGTCTGCAGTGATGACCTCAACTAAACCTGCATCAAAATAGATTGGGCCTGGCTACCCGATCTGTGCCGGCAAATAACCCTAACCAATCGGGCATGGTTTTTGTTGGTGGTTCAATTAGGGTAAGTTACTGATCGAGCTGAGGCTTAAAGCCCTCTGACCAGCAGGTCTCGAATCAGGGGAATTTTAGAGCGAATGTAGTGACTCAACTGGTCGCTTTCGGTTTGATTAATGGGCTGGTTTAACCTGAACTGCTCCATCAGCCAGTGGGCTAGGCCACTGTCATCAAGGGACAGGAGGTGGTTACCCTGGGATCGATCGACCAAAGACCATAAATGGTGCAAAAGCTTTGGGTTCATGGCCGCGCCTTAATAATTTCTTTAGATTCTAGGCCACCAAACCTGTGATGTACAGCGATCGCATTGATTGTTGATTTTCTGCAGTTAAATAAAAATATGCAGGCTTGAGCGTCGCCATCGCTAGCATCTCCCCGATCTTGACACGGGTTGAATGTTCTAGCCTACTTGCCTTGTTTCAGCCCAGAGCAGACTGGGGCTTTTACCCCAGTTTGCTAAGAGGGGGATAGAGCGATTGACATTGCTTGATTGATTTAGCCTTTCCCAAGGGTTCCAGCCTGCGCGATCATTTTGGCCGCTAATCCTCATCAATCGATTTAGCGATCAGGACCTCGGCAGATGATCAACAGGTGGAGAGTTGATTGCGTACTTGTTTTAGCGCCGTTTTAGCGCCGTTTTAGCGCCCTGCCTGGGCAGCGGTCCAATCTTCTCCCACCTGGATAGTAATATCAGAGTCCAGATCTCCTGTGCTTTCTACCCGGGCTTCCCCCACCCCCAGAAACCGCTGCAGAATCTCAGCGGTGGCCATATCCCCCCGCTGGGCAACAATGCGACTGATCGGCAGGGGCTCCCGCAGACCTTTATCAAGGTGGAGATTGGCATAGCCACTCTCCCGCAGGGTTTGCATCAAGGTCTGCAGGGCAGCATGGTTGTTTGTACTATCCTGAATAGCAATGCGCACCTGGCTGGGTTCGGGGGTGGCGGTATCCCGCTGCCTCCCCTGGCCAAAGTACTGACCGACCAGGGTATCAATGCCGGTGTAATTAGGTAGCCAGTAGCTGAGTTTAAACTCCTTATGGGTGCTAAAGCTGCCCGGTAGCATTAGCATCTGTACGTTGGCCCGGTTAACCTGGGCACTGTACCCCATCAGGGCCAGGAGTTCCTCCACCGAGAGGTTAGTGTCGACGTTAGATTGGATCACGGAGAGGATCTTGGGCAGACGGGCAATGGTGGTGGGGTTCACAACCTGCTCGGTCATGGCCCCCATAAACATCTGCTGTCGTTGAACCCGGCCAATATCTCCCTTGGAGTCGTAGCGAAAGCGGAGAAACTGCAGAGCCTGGTTGCCATTCAGCTTTTGCTCGCCGGCCTTAAGATTAATATACAGGTGCTGACTGTCATCCTGGTATTTCATCGCCTCCGGTACGGTGACGGTGACCCCCCCCAGGGCATCGATCAGCTTTTCCACCCCCTGGACGTTGATGCGCACGTAGCGATCGATGGCGACCCCCCCCAACAGGTCACTGACGGATTCCGCCGTCAGGGCGGGGCCCCCTTCCCGGTTAGCTTCGTTGAGTTTGGTGAGGCGGCCGCCCACGTAGGTGCGGGTATCCCGGGGTAGGGAGAGCACCACCACCTGTTCAGTCTGAGGGTTAAAGCGCAACAGCAACATGGAGTCAGACAGGCCATCAAAGGAGTTAACCAGGGCGTGATAGCCCAGGTTCTGCAGCTCCGGTGGCACCTGGTCGAGGTCGGAGGTGAGCACCTTAATCCCCAACACTAAAATATTCACCGGCCGGGTCAGCCGGGGCAACCGCAGGGTACCGGCCTCGGAGATCGGGCTATTTTGCTCGAAAACCTGACCGTCTCGCTGGTGGAGGGGCTGCTGTTGCAGGGGGGTGGCCGACAGGGAAACCGCCAGTAGGGCTCCAGCCGTGGCCGACAGACTGGCGACCCCCGCCATGATTACCCCTAACCCCAGTAGACGGGGAATACGCCACCGCGCCTTGGCTTGGCGGGGCTTAGCCCAGGAGCGGGGGACCGGCGGGTGAACGGGGGTTCGACGAGGGCCGCGATGAGCCGGGGAATTGGGCAGTTTCTGGGGCGACACTGGAAACCTCAGACCATAGTGGGGGACGAAATCTGTGAAATTATACTGACAACTAGGGTGGTTAGTGCGTCGCCCTGACGCCAATTTATTTTATTGTTCCTCCTATCTATCCACCGGCCACCTAGGTGCCCTGCATCACCATGATATCGGGGTAGGTGAAAGGTTTGCCTGGGGAATCCAGAGGCGCTGATCGGCGGCAAAGACGCGGTAGGGCTGTTGGGCAAGGCTCATGTTGAGTGCCCCCGCCAGGTTGAGTAAGATCTGATTGTGGTCGGGGGTGCCACCGGTCATGGGCACGATCTCTCCGTTGATGTATTCATGACGCCAGTCAGATGCAATTTCCTGGGCGAGGTATTCTTCGGCGGTGTAGCGGCGGGAAACCTGGGGTTGGGCAATCATGGCAAAGTCCTCTGGGGAGTGAGGGCTAGGGGAACGAGGGAACGACGCCCAGCGCCGAGGCGCGATCGCCCTTTGCGGGCAAAGCCGGGTGGGGCAACGGTTTGCTGGATGCCACCGGAGAGTTGGTCGCGGAGGATGGAGCCGGATAGGGCAAATTCGGTGATTTGGGCGGTTTGGCAAAACTTGGCAAGTTTGGCGGGGGTAATACCCAAGCGGTGATAAAGGGTTTCAGTATCCATGGGGTGGCTCGCTGTATGGGCTAGCTAGACTGCTTAAGCAAAATGACTGTTGGGGCTGTTGGGGCTGTTGGGGCTGTTGGGGGCCACTGGCAAGCTGGTAGTTTACGGCTTACTACTCTCCATCCAAGTTCTCTGGATAGTCTTCAGGGAAAACAACATCTTCGTACAGTAGGGAAATAGGACAACGCAAAGCAACACTGGTTAAATGGACCTCTAGATCGGTTTCCTGAAGGGGAACGTCTTCGAGGGAATAGGTGGTAAGTTCCCATTTGTCGTTCTGATTGAGTCGATAGCAATCGACATTCATGGTTTCTGTATCGATCAGAACGTATTCCCTTAAGGTATCAATCCGACGATAGTTTCTAAACTTTTTACCCTGATCAATACGCTCCGTAGCGGGAGATAGGACTTCTACAATCAGGCAAGGATGATAAATAACCTGACGCGCTGTTTGATCGCGACTGTCGCAGGTGACCATGACATCGGGGTAGTAAAATGGACCCTGTTGGGAAACGCCGACTTTGGCATCTGCTATAAAGACCTTACAGCCTTTACCTCGTAGGTGAGTCTTGAGCATAGCAGCCAGGTTTAAGGCGATCGAGTTATGGGGAAGAGTCCCGCCGGTCATGGCAAAGATCTGCCCATTGATATATTCATACCTGATGGGTTGTTGTACTTCCCATGCCAGGTACTCCTCAGGGCTCATGGATTGGGGTAGGGCGATCATCGGTGCGTCATCCTGGTGATCTTTCAGGTTTGGGTATAGGGTTAATTTTATCGAGATCGGTTCTAAGTCGCTTGGTGACCGGTTAGATATAGGAGAACCTGTCCAGTGGTTGGGGGAGCAGCACAAACAAGAGGGTACACTTTACTGATGATGACCGTATCAGGGGTTACACTGAGTTGGATCATTGCAGTTCCATAGCATGGTGGCCAGGGGACTGGGGCTGGTAAATTCCATGGCCTGCACCGGCACCTGATCGAGCCAGGCTTGAAAGGACCGGCCCCCCTCGGCCTGGAAGGCCTGCAGAGAGACCTGGACCGATCGCCGATAGAAACCGCAGAGAGGTTCCCAACCCTGGGGTTGGTGGGGCACCAGGGCCAGGGTCGAGGAGGGCAGGCCAGGCAGCAGACGCCGCCACTGGTTGAGGGTGAGGGGGCAGAGCTGGGGTAAATCACAGGCCAGCAGCAGCACCCAGGGGCTAGCCAGCTGGTCTAGACCCTGGGTGAGGGCCACCAGGGGGCCGCCATGGGGTTGGGCTTCAGCTAACCAGGTATAGCGATCGCCCCCCGGCAACACCGACCGATAGCGATCGGGCCAGGGGGTTAAAATCGCCACCTGATCGCTGCACTGCAAAGCCACCGATACCACCCGCTGCAATAGGGGCACCCCCCGCCACCGCACCAGGGCTTTGTCGGTGCCCATGCGAGAACTGCGCCCCCCCGCCAGGATCAAGGCGGTGACCGAGGCTGGAGATAGCTGATCCATGGAGTGCCGATTCAGTAGTTTAAGCACCCATTAGTTTAGGTCACCTGCTTACCCTTAGAAGTTCTTTGAAAAACCAAAGAGAGTCTCAGACTATACTATACCTACTGAGTCGGATGATTACCGCACAATTCAGTATTTTGTCGGCCCCTTGGCGACGAACTATAGCTGGAACAATCCTTTTCAAACAACCTCCTAGCCTGATTATGCAGGAACCGCATTAATGAATTGCAGAAAGCCGTTGAGCTCCATTTTTATGTAGTTGCCTATACAAAACCCTCTCGAAGGAAAGGATACTCTCCTGAGGAAATTCAGGCAGTCCAATTGTTTTTTGATGGGTTGTCTGCATGGTTTTCCCCTCTCCCTGATCAGCAGGTTAAGGAGTTGTTTGACAAGGCAAAGAGGATTTTAGCCTATGTTTATCCTATAGCTATGTCCTGGGAGCCTAAGGTTTTCGCGGTTTTTTAGCGGCGAAATGAGCTTAGGATAACTCTTTTCAAATAATCTCTAGGGTTGAATTAATTGTTCAGCCTGGTTGTTTGTGCCCAAGCTGTGATTCCGGTAGCGTTGTCATGGTCGAAACCAATTCAAAACTAAATAAGTTTGAGAAATTTAAGGCGGAAAAAGATGGCCTGGCGGTTAAGACAGAGCTAGAACATTTTGCCCAAATCGGCTGGGAATCGGTGGAGGAAACCGATTTAATCCATCGTTTAAAGTGGCTGGGTATTTTCTTCCGTCCCGTTACCCCCGGCCGGTTCATGGTGCGGTTGCGTCTGCCTAGCGGAGTGCTGTCCAGTCAAAAAATGCGACTGCTAGGGGAGGTAATTCAACGCTATGGCGACGAGGGCAGTGCCGACATTACCACTCGTCAAAACATCCAGCTGCGGGGCATTCGTTTAGAAGATATTCCAGATATTTTTCAGCGTTTTGAGGCGGTGGGCCTGACCTCAGTGCAGTCCGGCATGGATAATGTCCGCAACATCACCGCCTCGCCGGTGGCTGGCATTGATGCCAGTGAACTGATCGACACCCGGGGGCTGGTGCGCTTGGTGCAGGACATGATCACCAGTAATGGAGCCGGCAACCCGGAGTTTACCAACCTGCCCCGTAAATTCAACATTGCCATTGAGGGGGGACGGGATAACTCGGTCCACGCGGAGATTAATGATATTGCCTTTGTACCGGCCTACTGGGAGGGTCGCCTGGGCTTTAACGTCCTGGTGGGGGGGTTCTTTTCCGCCCGTCGCTGTGCTGCCGCCATTCCCCTGGATGCCTGGGTGCCGCCAGACCAGGCGGTGGTGCAACTCTGCCGGGCGATCCTGGAGGTCTATCGAGACCGTGGGCTGCGGGCCAATCGCCAACAGTCACGGCTAATGTGGTTGATTGATGAGTGGGGGTTAGAGCCGTTCCGGGCGGCGGTGGAGTCGATCTACGGTCAGCCCCTGCTAAGGGCGGCCGCCAAGGACGAGGTGGACTGGGATAAACGGGACCACCTGGGTATTTATCCCCAGAAACAGCCCGGTCTCAACTTTGTCGGTCTGCACGTACCGGTGGGTCGACTCACCGCCGAGGCCATGCTGGACCTGGCTCGCCTGGCGGATGTCTACGGCGAGGGTGAGCTGCGACTCACCGTAGAGCAAAACCTGATCATCCCCCACGTCCCCAGCTCCCGCCTGGCGGCGCTGTTGCAGGAACCCCTGCTGCAGTGCTTCACCCTGGACCCTAACCCACTGGTGCGATCGCTGGTGTCCTGCACCGGCGCCCAGTTTTGCAACTTTGCCCTGGTGGAGACCAAACAACGGGCCCTGGGGCTGGCGCGATCGCTGGATGACCGCCTCACCCTACCCCAGCCCGTCCGCATCCACTGGACCGGTTGCCCCAACTCCTGCGGTCAACCCCAGGTGGCGGACATCGGCCTGATGGGCACCAAAGCCCGCAAGGATGGCCGCATGGTGGAGGGGGTGGACATTTACATGGGAGGCAAGGTGGGCAAGGAGGCCCAACTGGGCACCTGTGTGCAGAAGGCTATCCCCTGTGATGACCTGCTGGAGGTGCTGGAAGGCTTACTGATCACCCACTTTGGTGCCATTCCCAAGGAGCCGGCGGCCCCTGGGTAGGCCCTACCTGGGGAAACCCTCGGCAGCCCCCCAAGGGCCAGAGTGATCAGTCTTTTCCCTCGGGTTTAGACGCTAATCGCCACCCTTGAGGGGGCCAGACCTGCTCACCCAACCCCTAACGTCCAACCCAAGTCCTTAAATTGTAGAGAATCACCCATGACCCGTTTCAACCGTCGTAAGTTCTTGATCACCACCGGCGCCGCCGCCACCGGTGCAGCTTTACTCCACGGCTGCGGCCAGGGGGGCTCTGACCAGGCCAGCCCTCCCCCCAGCCCGACAGCCCCGGTCAGTGGGGGGGAGGCCCCCGAGACCCCCACCGCCAGGTTGGGCTTTATTGCCCTGACCGATTCCGCCCCTTTAATTATTGCCAAGGAAAAGGGGTTCTTCGCCAAGTACGGCATGACCGAGGTGTCGGTGGAAAAGCAGGCCTCCTGGGGCACCACCCGAGACAACCTGGTGCTGGGGTCCGCCGGTGGCGGCATTGACGGGGCCCACATCCTCACCCCCATGCCCTACCTGATTTCCCAGGGGGTTGTCACCGATGGCAAGAAGGTGCCGATGTATATTCTGGCGCGGTTAAATACCAACGGCCAGGGTATTTCCCTATCTAACGACTACCTGGACTTAAAGATTGGGCTGGATAGCAGCCCCCTGAAATCCGTCTTTGCAAAGCGTAAGGCCGCCGGCAAGGAGATCAAGGCGGCGATGACCTTTCCCGGCGGTACCCACGATATGTGGATCCGCTACTGGCTAGCGGCGGGGGGAATTGACCCCGACAAGGACATCTCTACCATTGTGGTACCCCCGCCCCAGATGGTAGCCAACGTTAAGGTGGGGAACATGGATACCTTCTGTGTGGGGGAACCCTGGCCTTTACAGACGGTGAACCAAAAAATTGGCTACAACGCCCTCACCACTGGCGAACTATGGAAAGATCACCCAGAAAAGGCCCTGGGCATGCGGGCCGACTGGGTGGATACAAATCCCAAGGCCGCCAAGGCCCTGCTGATGGCCACCATGGAAGGGGCCATGTGGTGTAGCAAAGTAGAAAACAAGGAGGAGATGTGCCGCATTCTCTCCCAGCGGGCCTGGTTTAACGTGCCCTTTGAAGACATCATCGACCGTTCCCTAGGCAAGTTTGACTTCGGCGCCGGCCGGGTGGAGGAGCTCCCCAACCTGAAACAAAAATACTGGGATGACTACGCCTCCTACCCCTTCAAGAGCCATGACCTGTGGTTCCTGACGGAAAACATCCGCTGGGGTAAACTGCCGGCGGAAACGGACACCAAGGCCCTGGTGGAGGCGGTCAACCGAGAAGACCTGTGGCGGGAAGCCGCCCAGGCCCTGGGCCAGGAGGCGATGATTCCCAAGAGCCCCTCCCGAGGGGTGGAAACCTTCTTCGATGGCATTAAGTTTGACCCAGAAAACCCCAGCGCCTACCTGAGCAGTTTGAAAATCAAGCGGGTGTAAATCAATCCTGGTCCCGTCCTGCACCCCAGGGTGCAGGACGGGGGACCAGCTTCATGATGATTGCCCTTGTTCCTTTATTATTCCCCCTAGCCCTATGACCGCCCCCCTCAATCTCCGCCGTTCCCCCCGATGGCTAACCACCCTGGGCCAGGGCCTGCAGGCGATGGTACCACCGGCGATCGCCCTGCTAGTTTTCCTGGCCCTATGGCAGCTGTTCACCATGGCCCCCGGCGCCACCCTACCCACCCCCATCCGCACGGTAACAGAAACCTGGGAGCTGATTGTCAACCCCTTCTTTGACTACGGCGGCACCGATAAGGGCCTATTCTGGCAGGTGCTAACCAGCCTGCAGCGGGTGGCCCTGGGCTTTACCCTGGCGGCCCTCGTGGGAGTTGGCCTGGGTATTTTGGTAGGCACCAATCGTCTCATGTACCAGGCCCTTGACCCAATTTTCCAGGTGTTGCGCACCATCCCACCCCTGGCCTGGTTACCGATTTCCCTAGCGGCCTTTCAACAGGCTAATCCCTCGGCTATTTTCGTGATTTTCATTACAGCCATCTGGCCCATCATCATTAACACCACCGAAGGGGTCAGGCAAATTCCCCAGGACTACACCAACGTGGCTCGGGTGCTGCGCCTATCTAAACCGGTGTACTTCTTTAAGGTGCTATTTCCCGCCACGGTTCCCTACATTTTCACCGGTCTGCGCATCGGCATTGGCCTCTCCTGGCTGGCCATCGTTGCCGCTGAAATGCTAATTGGCGGGGTTGGTATTGGTTTTTTCATCTGGGATGCCTGGAACAGCTCCCGGATTAGCGACATCATCATCGCCATTATTTATGTCGGCCTGGTAGGCCTGTTGCTGGACCGCCTGATTGTCTTCGTTAGCCGCCTGGTATTGCCCCCGGAAGATCAGCCCTAGCCCTTTCCTGCCTTGAGTGATGTCCCCTGAGGAATAACCGCCATGACTGTCTTTCTTGAAGTTGACCACGTTGATCGTCGCTTTCCCCTGCCGGGGGGAGGTGAATACGTTGCCCTCAACAATATTGAGCTACCCATCCACCAGGGGGAATTTGTCTGTCTGGTGGGGCACTCGGGCTGTGGCAAGTCCACCCTGTTGAATATCCTGGCGGGCCTCGATCAACCCAGCAGCGGTGGCATCATCCTGGAGGGGCGCCAGGTCACCGAGCCGGGGCCCGATCGCATGGTGGTGTTTCAAAACTATTCCCTACTACCCTGGCTGACGGTGCGCCAGAATATTGCCCTGGCGGTGGACCAGGTGATGAAGCAGCATCCCCAGGCAGTGCGAGATCGCCTGATCGATCACCATCTGCAGGTGGTGGGACTGGAAAAGGCGGCCCACAAACGGCCTGGCCAGATTTCCGGGGGGATGAAACAGCGGGTGGCGATCGCCCGGGCCCTGGCCATCCGACCTAAGCTGCTGCTTCTGGACGAACCCTTTGGCGCCCTCGATGCCCTCACCCGAGGGGGGCTGCAGGAGCAACTCATGAAAATTTGTCAGGAACACGAAGTCACCTGCGTTATGGTCACCCACGATGTGGACGAAGCCCTACTGCTGGCGGACCGGATCGTGCTGATGACCAATGGCCCCGCCGCCCACATCGGTCAAATTATTGAGGTGCCCTTCCCCCGCCCCCGGGAACACCTGGAGGTGGTGAAACACCCCAACTACTACAGCCTGCGCAATGAAATTGTCTATTTCCTGAACCAGCAGAAGCGCACCAAACAGCACCGGGCCAAACCGGCGGCGGCGGTGGCGGCCAACGGCCTGGAAAAGGTCAACCTGGAGCTGGGCTTTATTCCCCTAACCGACTGTGCTCCCCTGGTGGTAGCCAAAGAACTGGGGCTATTTGAGACCCATGGCCTGAGCCAGGTCACCCTCAACCGGGAACCCAGCTGGCGGGCGATCGCCGATGGGGTCACCAGTGGCCGACTGGATAGCGCCATGATGGTGGCGGGCATGCCCCTGGACCTCACCCTGGGGCTGGGGCCATCGGCCTCGGTGCCGGTGATCAGCGCCCTCACCCTGAGCCGCGGTGGCAACGCCATTACCCTGAACCGCCAGCTCTACGACGCCGGGGTGCGCAGCCTGGCGGACTTTAAAGCCGCCCTGGCCCACCGCCCCGACCAGGTACACACCCTGGCGGCAGTACATCCTACTTCGATGCAGCACCTGCTGCTCCGCCACTGGTTGGCCAGCGGCGGCATTGACCCCGACCGGGATGTCACCGTCACCATGATCCCTCCCCCGCAGATGGTCTCCACCCTGCGATCGGGAGCGATCGATGGCTACTGTGTGGGGGAACCCTGGAACTCCCGGGCGGTATACGAGGGCATCGGGGTGGTGCTGGCCACGGACCACGACCTCTGGCCAGGCCACGTTGAAAAGGTGCTAGGGGTAACCGAAGCCTGGGCCGAACAGTATCCCCAAACCCATCTGGCCCTGGTGAGAGCCCTGCTGGAGGCCTGCGAGTATTGTGACGACCCCCTACACCGGGAGGAGATTCTGGGGTGGCTCTGTCGGCCTGAATACCTGGGCTCTGACCCGGTCTACACCCGTCCAGGCTGGATCGATGCCTACCCTCGGGGGGATGGCGGTGAGCCCCAGATGATCCCCAACTACAACCAATTTTTTAACGGCAAAACCAACTGCCCCGATGCCATTGAAGGCCTCTGGATCCTTACCCAAATGGCCCGATGGGGCATGGTGGCCTTTCCCCGCAACTGGCTGGAGATTAGTGAACGGGTTAACCGTATCGATATCTTTGGCCAGGCGGCCCGCGAACTGGGGTTACCGGATACGGGCCGCGATCGCCATAGCCTGCAATTGTTTGACGGCATCACCTTTGACCCTGACCACCCCCTGGCCTACCTGGAACAACTGACCATCAAACGGGATCTGCGGATTGAAGAAATCCTGGTTTAAGCCCCCCTCCCCAGACTGCCCCCTTATCTTTCTTTCCTATGGCCGTGTTAAACTCCCCTACCCCCTCTCCCACCGCTAACTTGAGTTCCGAGCCCTTTTTGGTGTTCGATAACCTATCGAAGGTTTATCCCACCCCCACTGGTGACTATATCGTTCTGGAGGGGATTAACCTCACCATTCAAGAAGGTGAATTTGTCTGCGTCATCGGTCACTCGGGCTGCGGCAAATCCACCCTGCTGGACATGGTGGCGGGCTTTCGCCAGCCCACCCAGGGACAGGTACGCTTGCAGCGCGAACCGATCCAGGCCCCGGGGCCCGATCGCATGGTGGTGTTCCAAAACTACGCCCTATTGCCCTGGTTGACGGCCTACGAAAACATCTACCTGGGGGTGGAGGCGGTCTTTCCCCGCCATTCTGCCGCCGCTAAAAGACAGATGGTCATGGAACACCTGGAACTGGTGGGGCTAGCGGAGGCGGCCCATAAAAAGCCAGCGGCCCTCTCCGGTGGCATGAAGCAGCGAGTTTGTATCGCTCGAGCCCTGGCCCTGCGGCCCCAGGTGCTGATCCTGGATGAACCCTTTGGCGCCCTTGACCCGATTACCCGGGAGGAGTTGCAGGAGCAACTACTGAAAATCTGGCAGGACCACCAAATTACGGTGATGATGATCACCCACGACATCGATGAGGCCCTATTTTTGGCCGATCGCATCGTCATGATGACCAATGGTCCGGCGGCTCGAATTGGCGAAGTGCTAGACCTACCCTTTGGGCGGCCACGGCAGCGATCGCAGCTGATGGAGCAGCCGGAATACTACGACCTACGCAACTACGCCCTGGACTTCCTCTTCCGCCGCCAGGCTCACCCCTAGACCAGGGCCATAACAACCTGGCGCAGCCGATCCAGATGGGCCCGCAGATGCCCCTCCCCGATCAGGCTACGGGCTTTGCTAAAGCCCTGGTCCAGAGAGTCACACACCCCCAAACGCCAGAGATAAAACCCACCGTTCCACACCGCTGAGTCGTAGAGGGCCCCGGTATCCCCGTAGAGCAGGGCGGTCAAGCACTCCAGGTAGGCTGACTCCGTCACCAGGGGCGGGTCTTGGCGGCTAAAGCCGTAGTCCTGGGGATGGAGCAAGAGCCGTTGCCAGGAACCATCCGACTCCCCCAGCCCGATGATGGCGGTGCGGGAGCGGGGCAAATCCACCCCGCCCTCCAGCCCCTTAAGGGTGGTGAAGCGAGTTATGCCCCGCTGGGCCAGAGCAGCCAGGGCGACGGTTTCCGTGGGGGGATGGACAAACCCACTAATCAGATGGACCGGGCCGGCGTAGGGGCACCAAAGCAACTCCACCGTAGCCAGGGGGGGACGTTTGCCGAGCTCCTCCCGGTAGGGCACCAGGGCCGCCGCCTGGGGGAAGTGGCGGGGCAGGTAGAGAAAGCCCAGGTTAGTGTCCTGCAGCAGGCCATGCACCTGGTCCAGGCTGAGGCGATCCAGGGGTAGTTGCCAGTGGCGCCAGATATCGATCAGGGGTAGGCCATCCTTGGTGGGCATGCGATCGCCGCCGTGCAGTAACACCGGCACCCCCGCCGCCGCCAGCACCAGGGCGGTAATCACGGTGACCGGGGCGGCACGGCTGCGGCCATCGTAGGGGCAGCCCAGCACCGCCAGGGGCTGGGGATTGGTCAGGGCCGGTAGGCAGGGGCCCAGGTCAGCGTAGGCATCCAGAAGGCCGGCCAGTTCCTCCGGGGTGGGGCGCTTAATCCGGTGGGCAATCAAAAAGGCACCGATCTGGGCCGGGGTGGCCGCCTGGGTGAGCATCAGGTGACCGGCGGTCGCCGCCTCGGACCGGCTGAGGGACTTGGCGGTATGGCTGCCACTACCAACTTTTTTCAGCAGTTCTCGAAAGACTTGACTCATGGGGGCGGGGCTCAGGGGGAGGAAAACGGTGATCGATTTGCTGATGGACGAGTTGACTGAGGTGGAGTAGGGGGGGAATGGTGAGGCGATCTTGGGTGGTGACCAGCACCACCCGCCGGGTGAGAACCGGATCGGTGCTGGACCGAATCGCCAGGGCCGGATCAGCCCCCATCTCCAGCAGGGCAGACTGGGGCAACAAGGCCAGCCAATCCCCCTGGCGCACCACCCCCCGAAAGGCATCCAGGGTATTGAGCTCCAGGGCCGCCTGCAGGGTACCGCCATGGAGATCGAACTGATCCTGCACCAACCGTTGCATGCCGTAACCATCCTTAAAGACCACCTGGGGGTAGGCCGCCAGGGCCTCCCAGGGCACCTGGGTAAACTGGGTGAGGGGGTGGTGGGCCGCCATTAAAATCTGCACCGGCTCCTCGTAGAGGGGCTGCACCACCATCTCAGGGCTGGTGGTGAGCCGGGGATTATCCATCACGATGGCCATGTCCACCAGCCCATCCCGCAACACCTTAAGGGCCCGATCGCTGCCCAGGGCGGTGACCCGCAACTGCACCTGGGGATGGTCTTGATAAAATTGCTGGAGCACCGGTGGTAACAGATAGGCGGCCACGGAGTGGATCGCCGCCAGACAGATTTCCGGTTGTTTCCCCGCCATCAGGTCCCGAATTTCGGTGGTGGCCAGCTGCCAATCTTGACAGATCCGCCGGGCCCGGGGCAACAGCGCCGCCCCGGCCACCGTTACCTTCACCTGGGCCTGTCTGTGCAGTAAAACTGCCTGGAGCTCGGCTTCCAGGGTCTGGATCTGCCGACTAATGGTGGACTGGGTGACGCCGCAGCGTTGGGCCGCCGCCTGAAAACTCCCCATTTCGATAATTGACAGGAAGGCTTCTAACTGTTCTAGGCGCATAGAGACAAGCGGTGACAAAGCCTGGGCCAATTGGGTTGACTCACCATATAACAAAGAATTCATCCGATTTTGTATCCTCTATGCCATTTCCTGGCCGAGCAGCCGCAGGGCGGCGCTGGCGTGGAGGGCCAGGGAAGGGTCGGGGTGATGGCACAGGGACCGCAGTAGGGGAGCCGCCTGGGCCACCTGCAGACGGCCCAGGGCCAGGACAATAGCCCGTTTCTGGGGGAGGCTGGGGTCAGGATCGGGCTGTCCCAACCCGATCAACCAGGCCCGTAGCCGATCCCCCACTGGCCCAGTCCAGGCTGGATCGGTCCAGCCCTCCAGGGCGGCGATTAGATCCAACCGGCGGGCTGGGGTGGCCTGGGGCCAGAGATCCCGCCAAAGCTCTAAAACTGCTTGGGATGGGCACCATCCCAGGGCCTGCAGGGCAGTTTTTTGCAGAGGTTCTGGGGTGTTGGGGGTGGTCAACAGCGGGGCCAGGGCAGCGATCTCCAGGGGAGAGGGCAATCGCCCCAAGGTTTGGGCGGCGGCCTGGGCCACCGACAGATGGGGGTCCGCCAGCAGGGGCCGCAGGCCCTCAAGGCAAACCTGGGGTGCAATCAGGGTCACCACCGCCGCCAGGGCCAGGGCTGCCTGGCGTCTGACCACCGCGGCCGGATCACCAAGGGCCTGTAACAGGCCCTGCGCCGCCAGGGGATCGGCAAACAACCCCAGACCCTCCACCGCCAGAGCGCGCAGGGTTGGAGTCTCATGCCTGGCCAGGTCGAGGAGGGCGGGCAAACTAACGGGATGGCCGCTATGGGCCAGGGCCTGGGTGGCGATCAACCGATGTTCGGGACTGGGCAGGAGGCTAACCAAAGCTTCAATCCCTGGTGCACCACAGTGGCCCAGGGCGACCGTAGCCGCCCTGGCTAATTCGACATCGGCAGTGCGGTTAACCAAGCGAAGCAGGGCGGAGATAGTTGACTGACCGGGCATCTCGGCCAACATGCGGGTCACAAACCAACGCAGTTCCCCATCGCTCTCCTCATCCTGCAACAGCTCCAGAAATCGGGGTAAAACCGCCTCCCCATAGGTGGGCAGCAGCTTAGCCACTTCCCAGCGGTCTTGAAAACTGCCCAGCTCCAGTCGGTTGATCAGGGTGGAGAGGGGAATAGGGGTCATAGGTGAGGGTGACCCGGGGCAGAGGGAAGCAAGGGGGGCATGGTAGGAACCGTGGTCACAAACGGCTAACGGGATGAGAACCGATTTTCTCCAGTCTAGACCAGCGGACCTGGGCCTGGGGGACGGGGTTGCGGCGATCGCATGGAGCCATCCCGATTTCTTCATAGGCCTGGGCTTTCCGTATCAGAGGCCACACAATTCCCTCCCCCCCAGCCCCTAGGGTGAGATCACCCTGGCCCCATCCCCCCAGTTTAGGGGGCCAAGGCAAGCAATGTTATGGTTAGCCCCTCTCCCCCCCACAAAAGTCTCTGCCCCTACTGTGGGGTGGGATGCGGTTTGGAGGTTTTACCGAGCAAAGATAACGAGGCGGATAGCTGGCAGGTGCGGGGAGATCGCCTGCACCCCTCCAGCCAGGGCATGGTCTGTGTGAAGGGGGCAACGGTGGCCGCCGCCCTGCACCCGGACCGGCTCACCACCCCCCTATTCAGGGAGCACCTGGACCAACCCTTTCGCCCCATTGACTGGGACAGCGCCCTGGACCTGCTGGTGAACCGACTCCAGGGAGTGATTGACCGGCGGGGGGCGGAGGCCTTCTGCATGTACGGTTCGGGGCAACTGCAAACGGAGGACTACTACATCGCCCAGAAACTGGTGAAGGGCTGCCTGGGCACCAACAACTTTGACACCAACTCGCGGCTTTGCATGTCATCCACGGCGAGTGCCTACAGCCTCAGCTTTGGCGCCGATGGCCCCCCCTGCTGCTATGAAGACCTGGACCTGGCCCACTGTGTGGTGCTGATCGGTACCAATACCGCCGAGTGCCACCCCATTCTGTTCAACCGCCTGGTCAAGCGCCACAAGCGCGATCGCAGCCTCAGCCTGGTGGTGATCGACCCCCGCCGCACCGCCACCGCCGAAGCCGCCGATCTACACCTGGCGATTCACCCGGGCACCGACATTCCCCTCCTCCATGGCCTGGCTAACCTGCTGTTGGCCTGGGGCCATGGCGATACCGCCTTCATCGCCGACCATACCCAGGGCTTTGCCGATTATCAGGCGGTCCTGGCCCACTACCCCCCCGCCGCCGTGGCCCAGACCTGCGGCCTGAGCCTGGCGGAGCTGGAACAGGCGGCCCGACTCTGGGGGCAGGCGGAGACGGTGCTCTCCCTCTGGTCCATGGGGCTGAACCAGTCCCAGGAGGGCACCGCTAAGGTCCGATCCCTGATCGACCTGCATCTGCTCACCGGCCAGGTGGGCCGGGCGGGGGCCGGTCCCTTTTCCCTGACCGGCCAACCCAACGCCATGGGAGGGCGGGAGTCGGGGGGGCTGTGCCACCTGCTGCCGGGCTATCGCCAGGTAACTAATCCCCAGCACCGGGCCGATCTGGAGGCTGCCTGGGGGCTACCAGCGGGGCAAATTTCTGCCCAACCAGGCCGCACCGGCTGGGAGATGATCACCGGGCTGGAAACCGGGGCGATCGACCTGCTCTGGATCGTGGCCACCAACCCAGCGGTGAGTATGCCGGACCTGGGCCGGACCCAGGCGGCCCTGGCCCGGTCCCCCTTTACCGTCTACCAGGATTGTTACTATCCGACGGAAACCGCCGCCTATGCCCACCTGTTGCTGCCGGCGGCCCAGTGGAGCGAGAAGACCGGGGTGATGACCAACTCAGAACGGGTGGTCACCCTCTGTCCCGGGTTTCGTCAGCCACCGGGCCAGGCCCGACCCGACTGGGAAATCTTTGCGGAGGTGGGCCGACGGCTGGGCTTTAGCCCGCAGTTTGCCTACGGATCCAGCGCTGAGGTCTACGCAGAATTTGCCGCCCTCACCCGCGATCGCCCCTGCGACCAGTCGGGCCTCAGCCACCACCGATTGCAAAGCCAAGGCCCCAGCCGCTGGCCCTGCCCCCACCCTGACCAGCCGGGCCAGGCGCGTCTCTACGGTAACCTCACCTTCTACACCCCGGATGGCCGGGCCCGCTTTGGGGCCTACCACAGCCGGGGTCTGGCGGAACCCCCCGATGCCACCTATCCCTACGTGCTCACCGTCGGTCGCCTCTACGGCCACTGGCATACCCAAAGCCGCACCGGCCGGATTGCCAAGCTAACCGCCCTCTACCCCACCCCCCAACTGGAGATCCATCCCCGGGATGCGGCCCAGGCCGGAGTGGAGGAGGGAAAAACAGTAGTGGTGCGATCGCGGCGGGGGATGGCCCGCTTCCAGGCTAAGGTAACCGTGGCGATCACCCCAGGCACCCTATTTGCCCCCCTGCACTGGGGGGCCCTCTGGGCCGATCAGGCGGAGGCCAACGCCCTCACCCACCCGATCGCCTGTCCCGAATCCCACCAGCCGGAGCTGAAGGCCTGTGCCGTCCAGATCCATCCTGAGGACCATGACTAACCCGATCCCCAACCAGTCCCCCGGGCAACCCTTCGGCTTCGAGGCGGATTTTGTCAGCGATCTGCGCTGCATTCCCCTGGGGGTGCGCTATAAGCTCGATAGCTGTGGGGTGAAACTGAAGCTGCCCCACTGGCACCGGTTTACCCTGGCCCAGCGGCAAACCCTGATTACCCTACCCTGCCAGACCCCGGCAGAAATCCGGGCCTATCGCCAGCGGCTACGCCAGTGGGTTTACGACCAGACCGGTGAGTGGCCCACCGACCTGGCGATCGACCCCGAGCCAGCCTGGGGACGGCTAGACCAGATCCCAGCCTCGGTCACAGCCCATGCCAGCCGCCTGGGCACCCCCCTCAGCCTGGACCAATGGCAGGCCCTCAGCCCGCTCCAACGGTTTGCCCTGATTAAACTCAGCCAGGCTGGCCACGAACACCGTAATTTCGCCCTGGCCCTGGCGGAGTTTGGTCTGGAGAGCCCTAAACCTAACCTACCAGAATCGGTTGAGGAACCCGGTAGGTGGCCAGAATGCGCTCTGCCATTTGGGGCGGAGTCAACCCCAGGGTAGCCATGGACTGGGCGTAATGGGGTAGCGGCCCATACAGAAGGTCGACACGGTCACCTCATGCTGAGGGCCTTCGGCGTCGCTTCGTTCAGGCTGATCATCGAGAGAGCCCATCACGAAGGGGCCGCCGGGGATCACTACCATATGCAGAGGTAGAACATCACCAACATAGCGCGTTGCCACTGCTCTAATAATGCCTCCTCGTGGGCTTCAACCCAGGCTTCGATTAATCGTTTTAGCTTTGGCGGCAACGATTTACCTGGCTGCATCCATTGCCGAGACTGAATTTCAATTCGGTAGCTGCCATAGTCGTTCTGGTATTTGATGTGGACATGGGGTGGAGCGTGGTCGTTCGAACAGCCCAAGATATCTTCTAAATAATACTTCAGCCCCAGAAGGGTGGTGGGGCTGAAAAAGGGGGTGCTAGGGGTAAGTTGGCCCCAAAACCCAAAGGTTTAGTCTATGCATATATCAATCACCATTAAGCGCATGCCAAACACAGGGGTGTGATCATTAAAAAGACGCCAAAAACCACTGTTGCGATCTATGGGTATGGCGATCACCATTGAGTGCATGCTAAACACAGGCCTGTGATCGATGTTTGCACCGGTGTGATCGTTATACACACCCTTGTGATCGGTATGTACAGCCCTGAGATCGCGGGTGGCGGGGGTGCGATCTCAGTTGGTCGCCGGCTGGGGGGTGGTGTTGGGCCTTGATGCTTAAGTTGGGGGTGAGGAGTGGTAAAGCGAACTCCTAATTACTGACCCCTGACCACTCGTTTCGAGGATGGTCAAGGTTTTGGTCTATTGATGGTTATGGGGTAGGCTTGGTCACTGATATCACCCCTTGCTTGGCATCTGGTCTAGATAGGGAGTACTATCAGTAAAAAGTAAGAGGGTGCTGGTATATATGCCCACTATATGCATACCTGAAGGGGTAAGCAAGTATTTATTCTAGCAAGGATAGTGCTATGACGACCTCCGAAACTCAGGGCCACAGTAAGGCACTCCCGGTTTCTGGAATTCGAGATAATCATCATCGGGGTAGTGTTGGTAGTTTTCTTCAGGGGAAGATTCAACCAGGTTCCAGGCTGTCAATTGTCTCCGCCTATTTTACGATCCATGCATTTGAGGCGCTGAAAAATCAACTAACCGCCGTTGAAGATCTGCAGTTTTTGTTCGGGGAGCCACGCTTTGCCAGATCACTTGATCCTGACAAAGTAGACAGTAATCGAGACCGACGGGATTTGAAAGCCTGGTTTGATGAGCTTTGGCAGGATGAAAGTCTGGTCGAAGATGTTAGAGATCAGGTGCTCCAGTACCTGGAACAACTTTATCAAAACCACGCTCCCCAATTTATCTATTACAAAACCCTATTTCATATTTTTGAGCGATTTCTGGCGGATCAAGATGCCAGTGGATTGCTCGCAGAAAAAAGTCAGTTGGTAGATACCGTTATTTGGAATGCGCTATTTGAGTTTCAGAAAGATGGTGTCAAAGGAGCTATTAATAAGATTCGGGCCCATACTGGCGACTCATCTCGTAATCGCACTACCTTTGACAAAACCGAATTTAACCGGATTCTAACTAATTTTTCGCCCCTCTCTAAGAAACGGGCTCAGATGGCCTCGATGCCGCAAGATATCGAAAGCAATCGTAAGCTGCTGGCCGATGCGCCCCTGGGTCTATATGGGTTGGTACCGACTCACCCAGACTACCCCACCATCGCCCTAGGCGTAATCTTTTGTTTGCGCCAGAAAACAGCAGCTCATCCAGAGACTGTTAATCCTTTGCAGCCCTATTTTCTAGTTTATGTGCGAGACGATCGCATAGTTCGTTATAGCTTTGCCCAACCGAAGCAGATTTTAGAAGTCTATCGCCTGCTTTGTGCTGACCGCACCACTCCCTACGAAGAACTGTGTAATCTCTTTGATCAAGAAACCCGTAACGGCACCGATATGTTGCTCTATAATGAGCGGATTGAAACGGCGATTAGTTCAATCGCCCACACCTTCAAGCGGCGATCGCTCTCCCAACTACAAACCAGCCGGGGGGCTGTCTTGGTCAATCAACAGCAACAGGCTACGGAGACCAGCGAGTTTGACTTGATTACCTGGTTAGTGATTAAGAGCCAGGGGGAGGATTAACCATGGTGCCAGTGACTGCGATTACCAAGGCGATTCTAACCTTTCGGGATGTTGAAGAAAAGCTCGATCTACACCGCACCACCAACCTTGAGTTTTTTCTTGAGTGGAGAGACGCCTTACCACCCCCTACGGATCAAGAAATACTGGCCTTGAATCGTTTAGCCCACCGGTATCTGGCCTATTTAGAAGAGGGTGAGGTAAGCGAGGGGACCCTCAACATTATTTTGCTTTCGCCCCTGCTGGATGCCTTAGGACTGTGCGATCCGCGCTACCGGATTCGCGGAGAAACCTGGGTTGAGGTGCAAACCCAGGTAGATACCGAAGCAGGGCAAATCACCCTGGAGGGGCGGATTGATGCGTTGACGTTACAGGATGACTTTTGGTTGGTAGTGATTGAGGGTAAGCGGGGCGGGTTTAGTGTGCTGCGAGCGGTGCCCCAGGCGATCGCCTACATGGCGGCGACCCCTCACCCCAGTCGTCCTATGTTTGGATTAGTCACAAATGGCTATGACTATTTGTTTGTCAAGCTAGAGGGCAGGGAGTTTGCCTTGTCCCATAACTTTACCTTGCTCTCCGATGCCGATAGCAACTTAATCCGAGTCGCTCAGGTGTTAAAACACCTGGTTGCGGTCAGCCTAAAAAGGGCAGACAACGGGAGGGCTGGATGAGTGAACTCAAACTTAAACAGGCCATTGCCCAATCCCTTCACCACTGTTTAGATAGCAATCTGGCGGATTGCACCCAAAACCTGTTCCAGATCCTGGGTTATCAAACCGACAAATCGATCCGCCTGGACTTTCCGACGCTCCAAGCGTTTCTCAGCCAATTTGACCAGGGTAAAGGGTTTAACGCTGAGGCGGCCAGGGCAGAAGAGTGGCAGTTTGTGGATCTGGTCTTTCAGCTCACCAAAGATGAAATCACCGGTTCAGAGCAAATTCGCCTTAACTTTGAGGGTTCACCCCGGCTAGACAACACCATTATTGAGTCCTATCTGTTTTTTGCGATCGCCCTCAGCGGTGATGCCTACACCCGCAGTCAACTAGCCGGCATCACCCGTGAGATCAATAAACTGTTTCCCATGCCCGTGATGCTGGTGTTTAAGCATGGGAAAACCCTCACCCTTTCAATTATCAACCGTCGCCTCCACGCCATTGACTCTCTGAAAGTGCTTGACCCGGCGGTGGGTTCTGGGGCTTTCCCGATGGGGATGCTACAGAAGCTGGTGTTTATTTTGGGCAAGCTTGACCCCAACAATGAGGTTTGGAAGTATCAGCAAAAAGAACGGGAAATTCGCCCGGTGTTAGAAGACCTGCAACAGGCCCAAAAAATTAGCTATGAGCAGGCCCGGGAAGCGGCGATTCAGCAACTGGAAGAACGACTGGCTGAGATCGAAGCCGATTTTACTGACAACGAAATGGACTATCCTCGCAAGTTGTTTTTGATTGAAAACAGCATTTATGGGGTGGATATTCAACCCATTGCCGTACAAATCGCCAAACTGCGCTTCTTTATCTCTCTGATTGTGGAACAACGGGTGGATAACAACGCCCCCAATCGCGGCATTTTGCCCCTGCCTAACCTGGAAACCAAGTTTATTGCCGCCAATACCCTGATGAGTATTGATCGCCCCACCCGTGATCGACTGATCGCCGAACACCCTTCCTCTGGGGAAGTGCTCAAACCCTTTCTGCGGGGACGCGATGTCAAACGCTGGCGAGTCGATTACCAGGATTTGTGGCTGATTTTTACTCGTCGGGGCACTGACATTAAGAACTATCCAGCTATTCACGACTACTTAATGCTGTTCAAAGATCGGCTCACTCCTGGCATCCCAGGGGGTCGTAAACCAGGAAGCTATCAATGGTACGAGATTCAAGACAACATCGCCTACTGGGAGGAATTTGAGCGATCGAAGACCAGGGCATTCAGCAAGTGGGCTTAGCAACGGGACAATCGGCTGACCCGACGGCTCTGGCTTGGCGGTTTAGCCCTATCAGTAATGAGAAACCCATTCCGGCATCGGAGCAGTTGCGGGTGTTGGTA